>Ga0302319_10019076_pt1 | contig 12469 bp, 9 predicted proteins | sample Bog_T0_2_FD_203319 | JGI IMG/M metagenome (GOLD analysis project Ga0302319, IMG submission 203319) | Peat permafrost microbial communities from Stordalen Mire near Abisko, Sweden - Bog_T0_2 | ecosystem: Environmental > Terrestrial > Soil > Wetlands > Peat | place: Sweden: Abisko, Stordalen Mire... | reverse complement strand
TAACCAGCGTCTTTTGATCACAACGCGCTTCACGCCAAGTCGCCACCGTAGAAGATCGGCACTCAAAGGCCAAGGTTTAACAGCTACCGGCTAACAACCGCGTGTGGCCGAGTTTGCGGTTCCTTGGCCCTCGGTGCTTTGGCAGGTTTGGAAACTCCGGTCGGTTACTTCGGCTCACCCACATTGGCTCCTGGGCTCTGCATAAAGGCATTGGCGGCCCGGACACGCGCTTGACGCAGTTAGCTCCCAACTCTGCCCCAAATTAACCAGCGTCTTTTGATCACAACGCGCTTCACGCCAAGACGCCACCGAAGAAGATCGGCACTCAAAGGCCAAGGTTTAACAGCTACCGGCTAACAACCGCGTGTGGCCGAGTTTGCGGTTCCTTGGCCCTCGGTGCTTTGGCAGGTTTGGAAACTCCGGTCGGTCACTTCGGCTCACCCACATTGGCTCCTGGGCTCTGCATAAAGGCATTGGCGGCCCGGACACGCGCTTGATCCTGCTGGAACCAAACCCTACCGAGAACAGCAAATCTGGGTCGGCAGTATCGTAGCTGGTGTCAGCGGAGTGGGCACCCGGAAGAAGTTCTTCGCGGCCAATAACTTATACACGTCGCCGGCAACACCCGAAGCCATCGGGCCGATGGATGGTTTGCCACCCGTAAGCAGGACGACAACAACCAACTTGCGCCCGTTCGTATCGTTGAACGATCCAAACCACCCCAGGTGCGTCCGTCCTTCGCTGCAAGTTCCGGTCTTGCCCAAAATGGTTTCAGACTGATTCGCCCGGACGGCAGTCCCGAACTCTACGGCACCCTTCATTCCGGGCTTAATCGTCGCGATCAGATTGCCAATATCCAGCCGCCGCTTAATTTGGGGCTGAAAACTGCGGATCTCTTCTTCGGACCTAGGGTACTGAAGCCAATATAAAGTCCCGCCATTAGCAATGGCTGAAATAAGTCCGGCGAGTTCCAGCGGAGTCTGCGATATCTCTTCCCCAAAACTGGTCAACATCCCCATTCCACCGTCCTTCGGGGGCGCGGGTGGAAAGTAGCCCGGATGTTCGCCTTCGATGTTCAGCCCGGCCTTCTCGCCATAGCCAAACAGTCTGGCATAGTAGCTGTAACGATCATATCCCAGCTTGATGCCAAGGTTCGCAAAGTAGGAGTTGTTCGAATAGGCCAACGCGTCGGTGAGGTCGCGGGAAGTTCTGGTATAGAAACGGATGGGACTGACGCGTTCCACCAGACTCTCATGGAGAGCCGCCAGTGCAACCGAAACCTTCACGGTGGAGCAGGGCTGAAAGCCTCCGCCCAATGCCAACTGCTGGTTCACCACAGTCAGGATTCTTCCTGTCTCGGGATCGGCAACCACGATAGAACCGTTCATGCCGCCAAGCGCCTCTACCGCAGCAGCCCGCACAACGAGATCTTCTCCGGCGGTATTGTCACCAGAGGTCGAATCCTTAAATGTAGGCTCGTCCCAGGTCTGAACCCAGCGCTGGCCCTTTACCGCGCCGCTCGCCACCCGCGCCCGCCTGTTTGCCAGAGCGAGAGACTGGGGCGTAGTGACAGCGGCGGACTTACCGGGACCGGCCTTTGCGACAAATCGCGGCGCAGGAGGTTTGGCTGCCGCTGCCGGGGCGGCCTTTGCCGGGGCTTTTGCGGCCAGAACAGCAGCTTTCTTTCGGGCTACCACTTTTCTGGACGTTGCGGATTTGGCTGGTGAGGACTTGCGAGTGGCCTTCCCGGCGGTAGTGCTCGCGTTCAGCAGGCCGATCGTGGTCAACCCAAAGACAAGCGTCAACACGACACAAGCGTCAACTACGAAGCGAACCCGGACGGCACTGCGCGTGCGTGAGTAGTACTTCGACATAATGTTCTTAGGGCGCGGAAGACCACAAACAGCCCGGGGAGCAGCCGGACAATTCATTCTCCTCCTTTTATATGCCTCAGGTCAATCATCATAAGCCCCCTTTTTTGCATAATTTAGGCTGCGGAAATCGGGTTCAGCCTGTGAAAATTGAGTTAGGCGAGTCCCCTTTCGAGTATGTGATCGGCTCATTAGGCAAGGAACGTTATGAATCTGCACAAACTGAATGAAGCAATCATTTCCTGCACCAAATGCCCCAGGCTGGCCAGCCACTGCCGAAACGTCGCCGAAGCCAAACGTCGCGCATGGATGGATTGGGACTATTGGGGCCGGCCTGTACCCTCGTTCGGTGACCCGGCAGCCCGTCTGATTATTGTCGGCCTGGCCCCGGGTGCCCACGGAGCCAACCGCACCGGGCGAATGTTCACAGGCGATCGCTCCGGCGACTTTCTCTACCGATCCCTGTACCGCGCAGGCTTCGCGTCTCAGCCCGAGAGCACCTCCAGAGACGATGGTCTGGTTCTCAGCGACACCTGGATGACGGCGGCGGCCCACTGCGCTCCTCCCGACAACAAGCCCACTCCCGACGAACTCCGCAACTGCCGCCCGTGGTTGGAGCAGGAATTCAACTCGCTCACCAAGGCAAAGGTGGTGGTAGCGCTGGGCAAGATCGCTTTCGACACCTGCCTGGCAATCTTCAAACAGCGGGGCCAAATCACGCGCGCGACCGATTATCCGTTCGGACACAACGTTCTCCACCCGATCATGCCGCCCCTGATCGGTTCCTACCACCCAAGCCAGCAGAACACCTCCACCGGTCGACTCACCCAGCAAATGCTGGACGACGTGTTCCTCCGCGCAGCCAGTCTCATCTCCGGCTAACCGGTAATTCGCACCAGTTCCCGCTGCACTTCGCCGGTCGTAGACGCCTTCCCCGCCCCCACGTAGACATTCACCTCGGAGCGCACGCCAAAGTCCTCAAGGTAGATCCCCGGCTCCACTGAAAACAAGGCGCCGGGCACGATGCGCCGTTCGTCGTGCGTCTCGAGATTATCCATATTCGCGCCAGACCCGTGAACCTCCTCACCGATCGAATGCCCGGTCCGATGGACGAAATTGTCGCCAAAGCCGGCCGCTGAGATGTGCCCCCGTGCGGCGTCATCCACCTCGAACCCGCGGATCACGCGCCCTTCCGCCACCGCGTTCACGACCGCATTCACCGCCTTGTCCCGCGCGTCGCGCACGATCTCAAACACGCGGCTGACCCGCTCGGGCGGGTCGCCGCAGAATCCGGTCCAGGTGATGTCGTAATAAACTGAACCCGGCCGGTCGAGCTTCGCCCACATATCGAGTAACACGAAGTCTCCGGGTCGGATCTCCACACTCGTCTCCGGTGTCGGCTCATAGTGCGGATCGCCCGCGTGGGCATTCACGCCCACAATCGGCCCGCTATCCGTAAACAGTCCGGCATCTCTGAACTGGGTTCGCACCCAGTCCCGCACCATCACCTCGTCCACGCCCCCGGCCAGTTTTTCCGCGATGAACCGGAAGGCCCCCGCCCGAATTCGATCTACGCGCCGCCCGGCTTCCAGATGCGATTCATACTGTTCGGCGCTCAAACAAGCCTCGAACTCCTGGATCAGTTCGGCCGAAGTCACAACCGTCACGCCCAGGTCCCGAACCAATTCCACGGTGCCCGCATCCACCATCGCCACATAGGGAATTGCGCAGCGAGCCGAATACTGCATGGCAACGCGCTTCGAGCCCTTTAGCAGCTTCGCCAGGCCGTCCTGTTGCTCGCGCCAACTGGAATACGCGATCTTCTCACCGGGAATCGCATCCAGTTGCTTAGCTTCGATCCGATGCACCAGCCCGCGAGGCTCGCCCTCGGCGGGAACGTAGTAATACCAGCGTCGCGATACATGGCCCGACGGAGTCACTCCGAGCACGCGGTAAGCCAGCGCATCGCGCACGTGGTGATCGAAGAACAGCCAGCCGTCCAGTTTCTCTCGCCTAAGCGATTCCTGTATGCGTTTGAGGTCCATGCGATTCGAGAATAGCGCGCTCCAGATCTTCGCGGGAGACACCATCGATCTCCACAGTCTTCATGGGTGATGTAAACCCGCTGACCACGCGTACCGCGCTGGCTGGACGCCCCGTCAATGTAGCGAGAAACTTCACCAGCGCATCGTTCGCTTTGCCGTCTACCGGGGGCGCAGCAACCTGGATTTTCCAGACATCGCCCAGTTTGCCTGAGAATGCAGTCCGCCTGGCTCCCGGCCTGATTTTGAGCGTTATTCGAACCCGCAACTCACGCGTCATACATTAATAAGCATATGCGCACTTTCGACAATTTGTCCGAAAGCGAAATTCTGGCTCTTGCCATTTCTCTCGAAGAAGAAGACGAACGCATCTACGCCGACTACGCCGAAGGCCTCCGCCATGACTTTCCGGCGTCGGCCGCGGTTTTCGACGGTATGCGCGAAGAAGAGTCCGGCCACCGCCGTCGCCTGATCGATTTGTTCCGTCAGAAGTTCGGCGAACACATTCCTCTCATACGCCGCCAGGACGTCAAAGGCTTCCTCGCGCGCAAGCCCATCTGGCTCACGGGACCCCTCGCGCTTGATGACGTTCGCAAACAAGCAAGCATGATGGAAGTGGAAAGCCGTCGCTTCTACGAACGAGCGGCGGAACGCTCCCACGACGCGGGCACCCGTCAGTTGCTCGATGATCTCATCCAGGAAGAGCGGCACCACGAAGAAAGGGCCGTAGCTCTCAAAGAAAATAAATTGAAGCCTGAAATCCGCCTCGACGAAGACGAGGCGAGCCGGCGGTCGTTTGTACTCCAGATCGTTCAGCCGGGGCTCGCGGGATTGATGGATGGTTCGGTTTCCACGCTCGCGCCCGTATTTGCGGCCGCGTTTGCAACCCACAGCAGTTGGGATGCCTTCCGCGTTGGCCTTGCGGCGTCCATAGGAGCAGGCATCAGCATGGGTTTTGCCGAAGCGCTTTCCGACGATGGCAGCCTTACCGGCCGCGGTCACCCCTGGGCTCGGGGAGGAATCTGTGGACTCATGACCGCTCTTGGAGGCATTGGCCACACCCTGCCGTTCCTGATCCCGAGTTTCCGGGCAGCCATGACGGCCGCTATGCTCATTGTCGTAATCGAACTTGCCATCATTTCCTGGATCCGCCACAAATACATGGATTCGCCGCTGTTCTCAGCTGCGGTCCAGGTTGGTTTAGGTGGCTTGCTGGTCTTCGGCGCGGGCGTTCTAATCGGCAGTTCCTGATCTTCCGTTCTCCATTAGAGATGCCGCCCGATCTCCCAGTGATGGCCGAAAGGGTCCACCACCCGGCCCACGCGCCATCCGTGGCCTTCGGTCACCGGGTGTATTACCTTCGCCCCCGACTTGATTGCCCGATCGACGGAACCATCCGGGTCGACCACGGTCAGGAGGATCTTTATGGAACAGCCCCCCAGCGTCTCCGGGCTGAAGTTGCCATGCTCGGGCGATTCGTCGGAAATCCAGAATTCCGACCTTCCCACGGAAAGACGGGCCACAACGCTTCCGCCCGGGCCATCATGGCGATACTCCTCCGTCGCCCCAAATGCTGTCTTATAGAACTCCAGCGCGCGCCCACTTCCCCGCACCGATAGCCAGGGTGCAATAGATGTCCCGACAGCCTTCATATGATCCTCTTCCTGCACCCGATCCTTGCCCGCAAATCCGTTACGCCCGCCGCCACCCTGGGTGAGACCACGTCAAAGGTTATCACGTCATCCAGCCAATCGTGACTGGATCCATCCTGATGCTGCGTCGCCACGGTAACCGTATACTGCTGCGGCGTCAGCCAGCACTCGAACGTAAAATCGATCTCCAACTCTTCGCCCGCTTCGAAAACACCGGTCTCCACTTGCTCAATCCGCGTATTGGTCCCGTAAATGTCCATGCCGATTCGATTCCGAATCAGTATCCCGACCATCGGATTCTCGCGTCTTTCTCTAAATACTGCTCGAATCCGAATAGTCACTCGCTCTCCGCTCGACACCACCCCGCACGGTCGACTGTGATCGTCGAGCAGCAAAGCCTCCACCACCTGGCTCGTTCCATCCCCATGTCGATAACTTGCCGGTAGTTTCGAAGGCTGATCCTGCTGATCGAAGGCCTTCTGCCGCTCCAGCACGACACCGATGTATTTATCGATAACGTGCTTCGGCAGTCCCTCAGCCTCAATCCGCCCATTGAGCAGGAAGATCGCCCGGCTCGAAAGCTGCTTCACCAACCCCAGATCGTGCGACACGAAAAGAATAGTCGTCTTCTTCTCGCGCAGTTCTTCAAACTTCCGAATGCAACGATTCGCAAATACCGCATCGCCCACAGACAATGCCTCGTCGACAATCAGAATATCCGGATTCACATGAATTGCTGCGGCAAACGCCAGCCGCACGTACATGCCGCTCGAATATTCCTTCACAGGCCGATGGATGAACTCGCCAATCTCGGCGAACGCCTCAATCGCGGGCAAATTCCGCTCCATTTCGGCGCGGCCGATACCCATGATCTCGCCATTGATAAAGATATTCTCGCGCCCGCTGAACTCGGGGTTGAAGCCGGCACCTAACTCCAGCAGGGCTGCAACCCTGCCCCGCGTCACCACCCGGCCCTGAGTGGGCTGAAGTATCCCGCTGACAATCTGCAGCAGAGTGCTCTTGCCGCACCCGTTCGGGCCGACCAGGCTCACTACCTCGCCCTTCTCCACGGTGAAGCTTATGTCTCGCAGCGCCCAGAAATCGGTATGCAACCCATCGCCGCGCAGCGGATTCAACTCGCGGATACGGTCCCATGGGTTCTCATATAGCCGGTAGACCTTCGAAACGTTCTGAACGATCAGCAAGCTATCAGTGTAGCCGTTTGCCTGAATGCCCTTGCAGCGCGCGGACCGCGGGACCCGCGGATGCAAGGTTTCGACAACAACGCACGGTTGCTTCCCCGCGGTCAGGTCGCGCGCTGTTTCGGGAGAGTGACGCCCTACAGGCGCACCACCACGGTCAGATCGCTACCGGGATTCGAAGTCCCCACGCCGTTAACATCAAGGCCCAACTGGTCGCCAGCCGTCAGCGGAGGTAATCCGAACCCCGGCACCACGTACGAGGTTGTCGCTCCCGGGTCGAACTGTATGGTCGCGTAGGGCGCGAAATTGCGATTGATTTCTAGTGTCACACCGGCCCCGGACGACGGGCTGCGAAGCACGGCATACATATCCTGTATCGAGCGCGAAGCGTCCACGATGATGTTCGGCGCAGCTCCTGTCTGAACCGCGAGGTACCCCGTCACCTGGAACGAATACTGTCCGCCCGCCAGAGTTCGTAAACCGTGATCGTTCGTCGTCGTCAATTGATTCACCGCGACTCCGCCATCGCCGAGCGAGTTGGTCATATATAACTCGACGCTTGCGATGCGGACATCCGGTAACTCCAGGTTGTAATTCCAGTAGCCGCTCGCCGGCGTACCAAAGAAGTTCTTAATGAACGGCACGATCACCACCTTGGGCACCAAAGGGTAGACCGGTGTTGCGACCAGGTGCCCTGACGCGGCCGTTTGATGTATGCCCCGTGTCACTGCCGTATTACCGCCGGAATCCGTGGCTCCCGCCAGAATGATCTCCTCGTCGATCTGCACCAGACTACCCGCGGCAACAACGGCCGAGAACTGAATGGATGCGTCCCCTGAGCCTACCGCCGCGTTTAGGCCGATCGCCGTCCCGTTCACCTCATCGTAGTAATGAAACGTGCAGGTTCCTGCCACGATACTCGTTGTGTTCTCCAAAGACGTGAACCCAATTCCGCTCAGATTCACAAAACCGGGCGATTGCGAAATCACAAATGTAGGCGCCGGAGGAACCGCCGAATCTGCCGCAAGTCCACCGGAATTACCCAGCTTCCACCGCGTAAGTGGGGACAGATCGTAAGCCGCCTCCTCCCCGCTCGCATTGGCAGCCCGGGCGGAGATGTGAACGTAAGAACCAATTCGCTCCGGGACATCCACAGTCAGAGGACTCGAGTTTCCGCTATTGCCGGTGCGCCACGAATTCTCCGCGATCACAAAAAAGCTCGTGGCGTCCGGTTCCTGCGTCCATGCGTCACCTAAAGTCAAGACCGTCGCCGTGTTCCCGGCAACCTGCCGCTCTTGCCCTGCCCCTGTGCCGCGTGTGATTCTGACGACCGCCGACTGGTACTGATTGACGGTCATCTCAAGTGAGCCGTTCGCAACTGTCGTGCCCGAATGTCCCGTAACGGCTGCCTCCGGCAGCAACTCCCAACGCCAGTAGAGGTTTGCGTGGTCGAACTGCGGATCCGGCGGCAACACCGCTTGCGGCGTCAGTCCGGTGTCTGTGAACGTAGTCGCCGGAGTCAGATTCGAAGCTATCCGCAGTAACTGTTGCGGTGTCGCGCCTCGATATACGTGGAAGCCCGAGGTGCCGCTCGTCAGGCCGATCCCGGATAGCGACACCGAGTTCGTATTCCCGCCCGTTTCCGTACTCGCCTGTACAACGAACGAGAGAGGGCCCTCGCCACCGCTGCTGTCGACCGCGCTCAGGGCGTAAAACAGCGTCTCGCCGCCGGGCAGTGTTCCGCCGACGGAACTCACAGCAACTGCCATATTCACCAGAGGCGCCGGCAATACTCCGAGCTGGTTCGAAGGCTCGGTGAAGGACACCGTCAGTTCCACTTCAGTCGAGCCGTCACTACTCACAATCTCAGCCTCGGTGATGCCCAGCTGGAGATTGTCATTTCCGTCGACCACTGTGCCGCCGACCGGCGACGGCAGCCCGGAGCCCTGATTCTGTTGCCATCCCACGCTTCCCGTCACACTCGACGCTGTGTCCGAATACCACGCATCGTTGTGTAACTGCGCCGTAATTACAGCCGTTCGAAAACCTGTACCGGGAGTGATCTTCAACACGCGGAACGGCACCCGCCCCAGATTTTCCTTCAGATACGTCACCGTGATCAGATCCCCGGGCATGAGACCCAGTGCTTTTACACTGGTCTCAAATTCGATGAATCGGTTCCCCGCAATTCCGCGGTTCAGTCCCAGTAGCAACATTCGAGACGCCTGGCTGAAGTTGCTGATGCCCATCGCGTCCCACGCGGCCGTGATAATCTGGCCGCAAAGATCCGAATCGTCGCCATCGGAAAGCGAAAGGCTGTCCTGCTGATACTGATTGAATTCGTCCTGAAACTCAACTGTCAGCCGGTTTGGAGTGTCCTGGGCGCCCTTCGCTGTAATTCGGAAGTTGGCACTACCATCGCTGTTCCGCGCAATTGAGGTCTCGTCAAACTCGTAAGCGGGCCAACCGCCGTTGAACGTCGCGGTCGAGTTACTGTTTGCCGCCAGCGTTGGTTGTTGCAGTGCAAAGGTATTCTCAATCCGGGCCTCCAACAGTCCCACGCTGTTCAGCACCAGATAGATTCGGGAAGAATTGCGCAGAGACCGAATGATCTCTCCAGCGCTGCGCTGATACTTGAGCGCGAAATTGCACTGGAAGCGAGGAATCTGAACTGAGCCCATAATGGGGTCGGTATAAGAAATGGATCCGTCGCAATACGCCGCGGCCGTCGCAAAGCTGGCCGCGTTGATTTCACTCAGCGAATAGGCCGCACGACGCAGTATATCCAGCAGCACCCACGCCGGATTCGACGAGAACTGCGCGCCCAACGAATTCCCGCTCGTATCGAACGTCAGCAGTTTCATGCCCTGCATGAGAACCTGCACCGTGGGAATACTGGACCCGTCGTTGATCTGATTGGGCACTACCACCGACAAATACGCCATGCTCCCGTACGGATCCCCCACCGGGCCGCTGCCGCCATCTCCGAAGTTCGGATCCTGCGTTCCATTGCGTTGGCCGGCACTCATCAGATTCCACCATCCGGTCGACGTCATGTTCTGCCCGCTGACTCCCTGCGGAATGATGATGTCGTTCACCAGCACCGTGATTACGCCCTGGATCTCGCCCATGCACAGCAGGACTTCCATCCGCGTCAGATTGCCGTCATTGCGGGAAAATACCACGTCCGGCATATGCCACTGCGTTCCGTAAACCAGAGGAACCGGGTCGTTGTAGGCGGCCTGATTGTCCTGAACATTCGAAAGCTGGTAATTCTTCTGTCCCGATCCACGCACCAGAATCGTGGCCGGAACATACTCCAGTCCGCCATAACGACCTGTGGGATTTCCGCTGGAGTCGCGGGTAAACATTCCGTGCAGAACGCAATCCGAGCGCGTCTGCGCGCACGATGTGTACGGTTGCCCGGCATTAAGATTCCCCGCGCCGCCCGGCTGGTCTGCCGAATATCCGCAGCGGTAGAAGAACGAATACTGATTCTCCGCCCCGCCATCCACGGCTTCCGCCCGCTGCGCTGCCGTGGTCGGAAACCGCCAGGGACAAAGACGCTGTACGCTGACTTCCGGCAACTGCGTCCGCTGCATCGACATCCGGTTCATGGCGCTTAGACGGAAACTCGATTCCGTAATCTGTTCCGGCGGATTCACCAGACCCCGGAACACGACAATCGCGTCCGTAGTCGCCGCGCCCGTTGTCGTATTTACGAATAACGACCGCACAATCAGCGCCGCGCCTTTGAAACCAACCTGCTGCTCGATCTCCGAAAAATGCGAATCCGCATTCGCCAGTTCGAACGACAGCTTCGGCGACCCGCCGATCTGAGTATCCGACGCCACCTGGGCTTCGAACAGATTATGTTTCGTAACCCGCCCGTCATACTGGTTACCCGACCACTGAACCGTCTGGCTGCTCCATCTCTGCACGGAAGCATCCGCCATCGTGCACTCGAACAGGAACACCGGCGTATCGGCGGCAAGTATTTCTTTGGCTGTAAACGGGCTCTGCATCGGAATCCTCTTGTTCTATCTCTCTGTCTCTGCTTGTCGATCGAAAACGCGCGAAACTATACCCGCGATACCAGCTTCAGCTGGCACGCCGAAAGTCCGGGTGCGGTGTTTTCCACTGCCAGGTCGCCGTCGGCGAATCTCGTCTCCTCAAGAATCCCCGCCGCTGGACCGGTAGGCCGATACGGCGAAGGCCACGGTTGCGCTTCCACCTGAAGCCCGAACACCCGCACGCTGCTGCCAGCCGCGATCGCCAGAGAAAAGGTCGATTGTGTCGCCCCACTCACTCCCATACCGCTCACCTGAATCCGTTTCCATTGCGGCCCGACGGGAAGGTTCACCCTCGTCGCATCCCGAATAATCCCGATCGTGCCTGAGGAATCGGAGCGCACATAGGCACTGAAGCATGCGGTATAGCTTCCCGGAATTCCCAATGTCTGCGACATCGCCTGTTCGCCTCCGGACGAATTCTGCACCGTCCACGCCCGCGTGGTCCCCACCGGATCGCTCAACCCGCTCGCTCGCATCAACAACCCCAACTGCCAGTCCGGCTTCGACAGATCTTCGCTCCAGCCCAGCAGATTCGCGAAAGGATCCACAAAACCGAAAGAACCGGCCTGGCCGTTCGATGCCGCAAACAATCCCGTCAGGCTGGCCACCTCGGCATCTGTCAACTCCTGATAGCTCAGTCGCCATTGGATCTGGCCACCCTGCGCATCGGGCAGCGTGATCAATTCGCCGCTCTCGAGCAAGTTGGTAATCGCACGCCATTGCCGCTTTCGCTGCAGGGGAAATTGCGCCACTGCGCCCGCACCAATCTGTGGAAACCAGTTCATTTCACTTCCTCGATTTCAATAAAGATCTGTCCATCCAGCTCGTCCACCAGCGCCGCATCCAACTCGCCGCCGGAGATAATGCACTTGGGCGCCGTATCGCCACTAACGGGGTCCGTGAACGAGAATGTTCCGGTGCCGACCACATCGGCGAAATCCATCACCGCCGAGACCTCCGCTTCATCCAGAAGATCCAGCGCGAGCGTCCATCGCCGCATGCCCGCACCATTCAGCACATAAGTCTGGCGGCTGCCATCCAGGAACCGCACCGACTGGCTCGCCAGACTCAACGTACGGTTCAGCGGATACTGCGCGATCGCGCCCGTTTTCAAAAAAGGAAAAGTTGCCATTTCACGGATCTCCTTTACAGACTCGCCACCACGTCGTTGATTGGATGCAGATTCAGCATCGCCTCACGCACAGCGCTGGCGATGTCGTTACTGCGGTCCATGAAGGATTGGCTATCCATCGCGCTCACATTGACCGTGATCTGAGGCGATGCCCCGGCGCCGCTCCCAGTCGAAGGCGTCGCGGCATTCACCGAGGAAGCTCCGCTGCCCAAACTCGTACTCGGTGTCGCGGACCGCAGCGTATCGCTCAATTGCACGCTCGGAGGCGCGGTGTAGAAAGGTAACGCGGTCGGCGCCGAATTCGAACTACCCAGCCCGAACAGGCTCATGATCCCCGAAACGATCGGCGACAACAGCCCAAACCCGCCCCCGAGGATTCCCGATGCCCCGCCGCCCAGTGCACTGCCAACCGACGCTCCCGTATGCGTCGCCGTACTCTCCTGTAACGCCTGCGTGTTCTGTTGAATCAGGCTCGCCTGCTGCTTGAACTGCGACTC
>Ga0302319_10019075_pt1 | contig 12470 bp, 10 predicted proteins | sample Bog_T0_2_FD_203319 | JGI IMG/M metagenome (GOLD analysis project Ga0302319, IMG submission 203319) | Peat permafrost microbial communities from Stordalen Mire near Abisko, Sweden - Bog_T0_2 | ecosystem: Environmental > Terrestrial > Soil > Wetlands > Peat | place: Sweden: Abisko, Stordalen Mire... | reverse complement strand
TCGCACTCAACCTTGCTTTCCTGGCTGCAACCGTCCCTCTATATTTTCGTCTTGGAAGCCAGTTCATGCCCGCATTGTATGAAGGATCCGCTCTCTACATGCCGAGCGCGCTGCCGGGCATCTCGATCACGCAAGCGGTTTCGCTGATGGAGGAACAGGACCGGATCATCCGCTCTTTTCCTGAGGTCGCATCTGTTTTCGGCACCGTGGGCCGCTCCGACAGCGCTACGGACAATGCGCCCCTGGATATGTACGACACCACCATCATGCTGAAGCCACGCGATCAGTGGCGGCCTGGCATGACCTACGACAAGCTGATCCACGATATGGACGAGAAGCTCCAGTTTCCGGGGCTCACCAATACATGGACCATGCCTGTCGAGAACCGGCTCGACATGGAACTGACCGGCATCAAGACCGCTGTTGGAATCAAGATTCAGGGTCCCGATTTGGCGCACATCGAGGATATCGGAGCGCGGATGCAGCAGGTCTTCGCGACCATGCCTGAGACCAACTCCGTATTTGCGGAACGTGTCTCGCAGGGCTTCTACCTCAACGTGGAAGTGAACCGGCCCGCGGCCGCGCGATACGGATTAGCAGTAGCCGATGTGCAGCGCGTGATCACCTCGGAGATTGGCGGGGCGGACATCGCGCAGAATGTGGAGGGGCGCGAGCGCTTTCCCATCGCCGTGCGCTATCAGCGCGATTTCCGTGACCGCTCCGATTCCCTGTCGAAGGCCCTCATTCCGACACCTTCGGGGGAACAGATCCCGATCAGCGAGGTGGCGCGTGTCTATTATTCCCGCGGACCATCGATGATTCGCGACGAAGACGGCGCTTTGACCGGCTACGTATATCTCAACTTGAATACGCACGATTACGGTGGCTTCGTGAATCGCGCGGAGAAGATGTTGAGCGAGAAACTGGTGCTTCCGGCTGGCTACACGTGGCGCTGGGCGGGCGAATACGAGTTCGAATTGCGCGCCAAAGAGCGCCTCAAGATCATTCTGCCCATCGTCTTCTTCGTCATCTTTCTTCTGCTCTACCTGGTCTTCAAATCCGCCATTGAAGCCGTGATGCTGATTGTGCCTACACTCTATGCCATGTCGGGCGGGCTGCTTTTGCAGTGGCTGCTCGGCTATAACTTCAGCGTTGCTGTGTGGGTGGGCTATATTGCACTGTTTGGCATTGCTGTTGAGACGGGCGTAGTGATGGTGGTGTATCTGGATGAAGCCTTCCAGCGTCACCTGGCCCAGAATTCGCGAATGACGGAGGATGCGCTGCACCAGGCGGTCATTGAAGGCGCGGTTCAGCGTCTGCGGCCAAAGCTGATGACCGTGGCGGCGGTGATCCTGAGCCTGGCGCCAATTCTTTGGGAAACCGGCATCGGCTCCGACGTGATGAAGCCCATTGCCGCACCCATCGTGGGCGGAATGATTACATCCACGATCCACGTCCTGATTCTGGTTCCGGTGTTCTTTCTGCTCATCAAGCGAAGAGCCCTGCGGCGTAATCTTCTTGACGGAAATCCTGACGGGCCCCGAGTATAACGGCATTGTGGGAATCGGCGCTCGTGGCAGCCTATGATCATGAGTGGTGCAGTTGGCGAGAAGCTCAATAACAGCCCCTCTTGCAGGGATTTCTATGAGGATCGGGTTTCTGGGACTTGGGAACATGGGGACACCGATGGCGCTAAGGTTGCTTGCCGCCGGACACGAATTATCGGTGTGGAACCGGAGCGAAGAGCGGACCAAGCCCCTCATCCACGAAGGCGCGATTGCCGCAGCGACACCGGCTGAAGCCGAACTGGGCTCCGACGCCGTCATCACCATGCTTCTGGACGACGCGGCGTATGAAGAGGTGTTTTTTGGCGTCCATAGGCTGATTGATGTGCTCTCGCCTGGCTTGCTCCACATCCTGTGCGGCACCATCGGCGTGGCCCTGGCTGGGCGACTCACTGTGGAGCACGCGAAACGGGGCATCGATTTTGTGGGGGCGCCGGTGTTTGGCCAGCCAAGCGATGCCAAGGATGGGCAGCTATGGATTATAGCGGCCGGCGCCGACGAAGCAGTGGACCGCGCCCGTCCACTGCTCGCAGCCTTTTCGCGAGGGATTACTGTAGCGGGGAAAGAGCCGCGGCAGGCGTTTTCGATGAAGGCAGGGACAGCCTTCTCGCCGCCGCAATAATTCCTTTAGCGGCGTACACGATGTGCGCCTCGTGGAGCATGAGACCGGTCTGGAGCAGGTGGATGCCGAACTTGGGATTTCGCTTGCGAAGTGACGACGAGAGCAAGCGGAAGTGTGAATGGTGACCCCGGGAAGATTCGAACTTCCGACCTGCGGTTTAGGAAACCGTTGCTCTATCCACCTGAGCTACGGGGCCACGTTTAGAATCATCTACTTACATGATCTAGAAGTGCTCTAGACTCCATACTAACTCAAGCAACGATGCGGTGTCTGGTAATGGAAAGGTGAATTTGGCCGATAGCGATCCCGAGAGGCTCCGTTGAAGCGCAGAGTGGGTTCACCGCAGAATTGGAGCGGGGAATAAGCAGCGGAGAAAATGGAACGCCGAGGAGGTTTGAATGAGAAGCCTGGTTGCGGAAGACGACGCTACAAGCCGAATGATCCTGAAGAAGTTTCTCTCCGTATACGGCGAGTGCGACGTAGCCGTCGATGGAAGAGAAGCGGTTAAGGCAGTCAAGGATGGGCACGAAAAACATCGAAGGTACGACTTGGTCTGCATGGACCTGGGAATGCCCGTAATGGGCGGCCAGGAGGCACTTCGCGAAATCCACAAGCTGGATGCCGCGGCAGGGGTCGTGCAACGAACCAGGGTCATTGTAACAACGGCACACAGCGACATGGAAAGCATCACCAATGCCCTGATTGGGAAGTGCAACGCCTATCTGATGAAACCGATCGACGCCGGCGTATTGCGCAGAGAGTTACAGGAGCTTGGGCTCATCCAGTGATGCATGTGCACAGATTCATGGATAGCAAAGAGGAATTGGACTGATGATTTCCGTGGAGCGGCCGGGACGGATCGGAAGTCTCCGGCCGGTTCATGGCAATGCTGAAGATCATGCGTAGTCCCGCTGAAATTGCGCAGTTCTAACAAATCGTTTCCAACCCTCGCGGTTCGACATGCACAGATTACTTATCCATCTCAACTTTCTTTCTCTTCGACCGATAACGTTACTGAATGGCCGCCGACACGTCTCGCTTTCGCATTCGAGCGAATTGAAGCGCGTGACCAGCAACGTTTTGCCGAGGAGCGATTAGGACTATGCCGAAGTTGACCTTGAGCAACAAGATACTGCTGATTGGCATGGGTTTGGGCGTGCTGACTGCGCTTCAAGGATTCCTTGCTCTTTCGACCATGTATCGAACCAGGCAAGCCGTGAACGCTATGAACAAGGACACCTACGCCACGCTCTATCTGGCGGGTAAGATGAAGGCGGTTGCCAAGGACCAGCGGATTGCCATCATCCTTCACTTAGGGGCCACCACCGATGCGGAGATGGCGAAGAACGAATCTCTGGTAGACAAGGCAGAAGCCGACCTGCGCGGGATTCGCGAGGATTATCCGAAGTTCGACCCGATGGACCGCGAAGAGATTGCCCAGCTTGCCGACCGTCAGGCTGCATTCTACGAGGGGTGGAGGCAGATTAAAGATCTGAGTCGGGCGGGCAGGAAGCAGGAGGCATGGGATGTGTACAATACCCGTCTTCTGAGCGCAACGCTGGAGCGGCGCAAGATTGAGGATAAGCTTGCCGAGATCGACAAGGCACGCGGCGACGGACTTATGCAATCGGCGATGACCAGCATCGCCCACGGCATCCCGGGAGTCTGGACGGTGCTGCTTATTTCGATTATCTTCGGAAGCGCCGGGGCTGTCTCGTTTGCCCATTTAGTACGCCGCTCGGTGGAGCCTCTTGAGGCCGCTATTCTTGCGCTTGGGAAAGGCGTGTTGCGCGGAAAAGTCGCGGTTCTGAGCGGCGACGACATTGGGGGCATGGCCGCGTACATGAACGCGGCCCTGGAGCAGATGACTGGTACGGTCTCGGGCATCGATTATTGCAGCACCAAGATTACCGCGGCGACCAACGATATCCTGTCGCACGCCAATCGAACGACCGAGGCTGCGATTACGCAGCGGGATCGCATTTTGCAAATCGGCAACTCATTGCAGGACATGGTGGGAAGTGTTCAGAATGTCTCTGACGACTCAATTCGCGCCTCCGATTCGGCAAGAAATGCTGTTGAGATCGCAAGGCAGGGCGGCCTTATCGTGAACGAAGTCCTGGTAACCATGCAGTCGATCGCCGAACAAGTGAACGCTACGGGGGAGAAGATCGAGGAACTGGGGAAGAGTTCCGACCATATCGGCAGGATTGTGGCAGTGATCAAAGAGATTGCGGGACAGACCAACTTGCTGGCGCTGAATGCCGCCATTGAAGCCGCGCGAGCCGGCGAGCAGGGACGCGGGTTCGCGGTGGTTGCCGGCGAAGTTCGCCGGCTGGCGGAACGAACTACGAATGCGACTAAAGAAATCGGCCAGATGATCGAGACGGTGCAGAGTGAAACCATGCAAGCGGTGGAGCAGATGAAGGCAGGAACGGCGCAAGTGGAGTCCGGCGTGGCTACCACGTCGAAAGCGGGTGCGTCGCTTGAGGCGATCATCTCCGCGGCGCAGAATGTGGGGGACATGATATCGAGAATCTCCGCGACAACCGCCCAGCAAGGCGGCGCGGCGCAGGAGATCAATGCGAACGTGGAGCAGATTGCAAGACTCACGAGTGAATCGGCGGAAGATGCTCAGCAGTCCACAGTCTCGTGCGACAACCTATCCAAGCTCGCGCTCTCATTGAAGCAGATCGTGAACCAGTTTACTTTTCACCAGATCATCAGCGCTGGATCGCAACATTAAGTCCGGCCTTACCGATCCCGCGCGCTGCGGCAAAATGTTATCCTAAGTAGCCATGCGGACCGTTGTGATTCTTGTGCTGACGCTGGTTCTGAAGGCTGCGGCAGGACAAGCGCCGAAGCCAGCACCCAGCGCGGATGTGGACGAGTTGCTGCGTGCCGGAACGGCTGCCAGCCAGCATGGCGATAATCGAACCGCGATCGAGGATTTCCGAAAGGTTCTGGCCGTGAGGCCCGAAATGGTGGAAGCTCGTGTCGGCCTCGGTTCGGCGCTGGCTGCCACGGGACAGTTGGACGCGGCTATTGAAGAAGACCTGCGGGCACTTGCTTCGGCTCCGGACAAGAATGCGGTGCGCATGAACCTGGGGTTGGCCTATTACAAGAAGGGCGATCTTGCACATGCCCGCGAGCAACTGGAAACAGTCCATCAGGCCACGCCGCTCAATTTGCAAGCCGCCATCCTGCTCGCTACCGTTTACATTCAAATGGGAAGAGAAGCGGCTGCGGTAGATTTGCTGATGCCGCTGGAGCCACAGAACGAAAGCAACATGCAGCTGGAATACGTTCTGGCCTTTAGCCTGATCCAATCCGGAAGGGATAAGGAGGGCGTTCCGCGGATGGAGAAATTCGCCAAGGCCGCGCACTCGGCCAATGCCTACGTCATTGCGGGATCGGCGCTGCTGCACCGAGGCGAAGCGACCGACGCTCGCACCGACCTGAACGCAGCAATGCAATTGGATCCTTCTATCCGCGGATTATCCACGATGGTTGGGCAAGCGCAGTACGCTTTGGGCGATATGAAGTCGGCGACCGCGGCCTTTCAGGCGGCACTGCGCCAGAACCCGCAGGACTTCGATGCCAATGTTGACCTGGGGGCGATACGCGCGAAAGAGCATGACTACGCGAACGCGCGGCCCCTGTTGGAACTCGCTCTCACGCTCAATCCCAAGTCTCCGCTGGCGCGTATGGAAATGGCGAAGCTGGATGAAGCTACGGGCCGGTATGCCGAGGCGGCGGCGGCGCTGGAGGATCTGGTGAAGGCCGAGCCCAACTGGATGGATGCGCACTGGGAGCTGGCAACGGCTTATCTGGAACTAAACCGCGCCGAAGACGGCAAGCGCGAACGCATGATCGCGCAAGAACTCAGAGCCCGCCATTCGAAGCAGGAGCCGGATCCAAAATAACGGCATCTGATCGGCTCCCGTTTGACGCTTCGCACCGGGGCGAATTCGCAGCGCGCGAGCCGGACCTCAGTCGTAGTATTCCAGGCCGAGGTGGGTAATCAAATCCACCCCCATAATGTGGCGCAGCGTATTCTTCAGCTTCATCGACTGAATGAATAAATCATGTTCCGGATAAAGCCCCTCGCGTGTCTGCGGAGACTTGAGATAGAAGCTCAGCCACTCCTGAATTCCAATCGAGCGCAACTCCGGTGTGCGCTTTGCCAGATCGAGAAACAGCACCAGGTCCAGCGCGATGGGAGCGGCCAGAATGGAGTCGCGGCACAGGAAATTTACCTTGAGCTGCATCGGGTATCCAAGCCAGCCGAAGATGTCGATGTTGTCCCAGGCTTCCTTCTCGTCCCCGCGCGGCGGGTAATAGTTGATGCGAATCTTGTGGTAAATGTCCTTGTAGAGATCCGGGTAAAGGTCCGGCTGAAAGATGTATTCAAGCGAACCGAGCTTCGACTCTTCCTTGGTCTTGAAGCTCTGCGGATCGTCGAGCACTTCTCCGTCCCGGTTGCCCAGGATGTTGGTAGAGAACCATCCCGACACGCCGATCATGCGTGCCTTGAAGGCCGGCGCCAGAACCGTCTTCATAAACGTCTGCCCGGTCTTGAAGTCCTTACCACAGATAGGCGCCGCATTCTTCTTTGAAAGCTCAATCATCGCCGGCACATCGACCGTGAGATTCGGCGCACCGTTCGCGAACGGAACTCCCTGGCTGAGAGCAGCGTACGCGTAGATCTGCGATGGAGCGATGCCAATGTCATTGTTGTCCAGACCCTTTTCAAAGGCCTTGATCGACTGGTGCACTTCGGTCGGCTCCAGGAAGATTTCCGTGGATCCGCACCAGATCATTACCACGCGATCGACCTTCTTTTTGAAGGCTTGAATGTCGGCGATCAACTGATTGGCCAGGTCGCGCTTGGTCTTCCCTTTCTTCACATGCGTGCCGTTTAGCCGCTTTACGTAGAACTGATCGAAAACAGCAGGCATAGGCTTGATTTTTTCCAGGGTTGGTTTCAGCTTGGCCAGGGTTTCCTTGTCAAGCACCGCGGCATGCACCGCAGACTCATACACATTGTCCTTGAAGATGTCCCAGCCGGTAAAGACGATGTCGTTGAGGTCTGCGATGGGCACAAAGTCCTTGATCAGGGGAGATTTGTTGTCGGTTCGCTTGCCTAGCCGAATGGTTCCCATCTGCGTCAAGGAACCGACCGGTTTCGCCAAGCCCAGCCGCACCGCCTCAACACCCGCAATCATCGTCGTAGCAACGGCGCCAAGGCCCACCACCATCACGCCCAACTTGCCCTTTGCCGGCTCCACTTTGGCCGCCGCCGTCCGCTTGCTCTTGCTCACTGCCTTCTTTTTCGTTGCCATCTACTGCTCCTATTCTCCGTTGGCCGTGAGGTCGACTGCCCCGCGATCCTTTGCTGTTTCGAGATACACACTGCAGACTGTCCCTACGCCGCTTTGCTCTGCCGGTTCCTGCTCAGGTGGCTCCAAACAAACCACACAACGCCCGCAACCAATGCCACCTCAACCGCGAGATGAAACCGATGGAACCACTCGTGGAAGCGCGGGTCAGTGTGCCAGGCCTCGCCCAGCTTCATGCCGGCATAGGTAAGCGCAAAGCACCATGGCCACGAGCCAAGAAACGTGTAGAGATGAAATTTGCCCTGCGGCATCTTTGCGATGCCTGCCGGAAACGCGATAAAGGTGCGGACCACCGGCAGCAAGCGCCCCAGCAGCACCGTGATCGACCCGTATTTGTTGAAGAATTCCGTCATGCGGTCGAGGTCGTGGTTGCTCATGAGCACCCAGCGGCCATATCGCTCGACGAGCGGACGCCCGCCTTTGGCCCCGATCCAGTACGCCACCACCGACCCCAGATTGCAGCCGACGGCTCCGGCCGTTGCCGCCAACCACAGATTCATGTGCCCCAGGTAAACCACATAGCCGGCAAACGGCATAATGATCTCAGATGGGAGCGGAATGCACGCCGACTCGATCCCCATCAACGCCGCAACACCGGCATAGCCGCCTGTATCAATTACATGGGTAACGAACAGGACAATGAAGCCAATAATCTTTTCACTCATGCTCTATCGAGTATACCGAGAGTCGGTGGCATTCTTGCGGATTCGGTTGAAGTGTGGCCTGGGGAATCGCGCTTTTCGCTATTTTACGGTGCTTTATTTAGATTTGTTAACAGTAGTGACTTTGTTTATAGTAGTGACTAGAGCTTCTAATCCTCGGGAGGACCATCTCATGGCGAGAAAATACTCCATGCGCTGCTCCATCGCGCGCACGCTCGACATCATCGGCGACCGCTGGACGATCCTCATCCTCAGAGATCTTTTCCTTCATCCCACACGGCGCTTCCAGGACTTTGAAGCCAGCCTTCCTGGCCTCACTCCCAGCGTGCTCTCCTCGCGTATCAAAGAGCTTGCCTCGCAGGGCATTCTGACAAGCCGGCTCTATGCCGACCACCCTCCGCGCCCCGAATACCTGCTGACGCCAAAGGGCCGCGCGCTCAACCCAATCCTGATGGCCATGAAGGCCTGGGGCGAGCAATACGCCGCCTCTCCACCGGCGGCGGCAAGCCTGGAGAGCGATCTGAGATCGTGAGTGGGTCTCGACGTTCCCTTACAGCGTGTTTCACAAATGTCGCAGCAGAATTTGGCCGGAGTTACGCAGGGGCTGAAGCCCAATGTTTTCGACGGCTTTCGGCACGACTGAAGTTGTGCCCTGATACAAAGCCTTCGCCGATTGCACCGGAGAGGCGTTTTTGCGAGCTGTGAAGTAGTGCCCTGATACAAGGCGGGTTTTTGAAACATGTTCAACCCTCTTTGGTACCATAAGACGTTCTCCATCGAGGTGCTTCCGTTGTCCGATTTCCCGCCCGTCCCACTCACGCTTGAAGGCTCAAGCCTGCTGCACCAGTTTTTCCGCTTCGACTGGAAGGCCTGGCGCGCCACCCATTCTTTCGACCGCGACCGAATCGCGGCGCAAGCCGTGGAATCGCTCAAGGCGCTGGAACATGGCAACGCGGGCGTCGATTCCGACGCCCGCGTCCAGACCGCTCTATTCTCCCAGCTGGGGCACAAAGGCGACCTGATTCTGATTCACTTCCGCGACTCGCTTGAAGCTCTGAATCAGGTTGAGCTTTCGCTGGCGCAGACCGAACTCTTCGACTATCTCTCGCCGACCCACTCCTACGTTTCCGTCGTCGAGCTCGGCCTCTACGAGTCGAGCCGCAAAACTTACGAAGCCGCTTCCGGCAAGGGACTCGAAGCTCACTCGACAGAGTGGAATGCCGAAATTTCCTCGACTCTGGCGCGTCAATCCGCGGCCATGGCGCCGCGCCTTTTCCCCACCGTGCCCGAGTCAAGATACATGTGCTTCTACCCTATGGACCGGAAGCGCGGCGAACAAGTGAACTGGTACACGGTACCGTTTGCCGAACGCCAGCGCATGATGCACTTGCACGGAATGATCGGCCGCCGCTACGCCGACCAAGTAAAGCAGATCATCTCCGCATCGATTGGCATGGATGACTGGGAGTGGGGCGTGGACCTGTTCGCCGAAGATCCGGTGGTTTTCAAGAAACTCATTTACGAGATGCGCTTCGATGAAGTGAGCGCCGTTTACGCACTCTTCGGCCAGTTCTATATTGGCGTGCGGTTGCCGATCGTTGGACTGCACGACTGGCTCGGCGGGAAATTGCCGGCTGATTAGGCATGGTTCAAAAATCGCTGCTGCAATTAGGCCGTCCCACAGGGGTTAAAACCCACGGTTGTTTTGGCGCTTTGCGGCACGACTGAAGTCGTGCCCTGACACAAAACGTCCGCCACATTTTAATTGGTTGACTTGCGGCGAAGCGGAGCCGACCGAAATTGATAAACTCAGCCGGTGGACGGATTGATTGTGAACGCGGACGATTTCGGCCTGACCTCGGGCGTCAACCAGGCGATTGCGCAGTTGAACGCTGAGGGGGTAATTACCTCCGCGTCACTGATGGCACGAGCCGCCGCCACGGATGAGGCCGTTCGAATGGCGCTGAATACGCCGACGCTTGGCGTTGGCTGTCATGTGGTTCTGGTGGACGGCGAACCGGTGTTGTCGGCACGGCACGATATACCAAATCTGGCCACGGCGGGGAGCGGACGGTTTCGGTCCTCGCTGCCCGGCTTTCTTGCCTGGCTGTTCGACGATTCGCAGCGCCGCGGGCCATTTCATCCGGCCGCTGCGCGCGAGATTGAGGCGGAAACTACGGCGCAGATTGCGCTGCTCCAGAGGCGGGGCTTACGCCTTACGCACATCGACACGCACAAGCACACGCATATGTTTCCCACTGTACTGCGCCCGGTGCTGCGGGCAGCCAAGGCCGCTGGAATTGATGCGGTGCGGAATCCCTTTGAGCCTGCGTGGAGTGTGCGGGCCACTGCTGGCGCTTCGTGGCTGCGCCGCGCTGAAGTGAGCGTGTTGCGGCGTTTGTTTGAGCCCGGGTTCCGACGAATCGTGGCGGAAGAAGGCTTTCGAACGACGGACGGCGCGATTGGCGTGCTGGCGACTGGAACCCTTGATGCAGGAGGAGTGAATTCCCTTTTGAAGCAGATGCCTCCGGGGACTTGGGAACTGGTTACGCACCCCGGTTACAACGACGCAGAACTGGCCCAGGTGACGACCCGGCTCAGGGAATCGCGTGAGACGGAACTGGAGGCGCTGAAGGGTCTGCGGTTGTTGGGCGATCATACGCTGATCTCGTTTGCTGACTTGTAGGCTGGCGTGTGTGTGGCTCGGCGAATTTCGAAGGCCGATGATTTGAAGTTGTTTGGGCGGCAAGTGCATCTTCGGAGGATGCGAGACCGTCCAAGGCAATGGATCGCAGAAAAAGTTGTGACAGAGTCGGACCATAGTTCGGAGAATGAGTAGGTTTTATGCGCATCGGCATCACCTGTTATCCCACCTACGGCGGCTCCGGTGTGGTGGCCACGGAGCTGGGAATCGAACTGGCTTCGTTAGGCCATGAGGTTCACTTCATCTCGTATTCGCAGCCGTTTCGACTGACTGGGCGGGACGAAGGGATTTACTATCACGAAGTTCCGGTATCGAGCTATCCGCTGTTCGAATTCCCGCCGTACGACCTGGCGCTGGCCTCGCGAATGGCGGAAGTTGCGGAATATTGCGCGCTTGACCTGCTGCATGTTCATTACGCCATACCGCACTCGGTAAGCGCGCTGCTGGCTCGCCAAATTCTGGCCGCAAAGGGGCGCCGGCTGCCTTTCGTCACAACGCTGCACGGCACCGACATCACGCTGGTAGGACTTGACCGCAGCTACCTTCCCATCACCCGTTACGCCATTCAGGAGAGCGACGGGGTTACCAGCATCTCCAATTATCTGAAGATGAAAACGGTGGAAGACTTCGGCGTTACGCGAGGCATTGAGGTGGTGGAGAATTTCGTCAATTGCGATACGTACGCCCCGATCAAAGACGAGGCAGCGCGGGCGTCTGCGCGACTGCGGCTGGCGGCTCCGGACGAGGCGATCCTGATGCATCTCTCCAACTTCAGGCCCGTGAAGCGGGTGGTGGACGTTGTGAGGATCTTTGCGCAGGTGGTGCGGGAGGTTCCAGCGCAGCTTGTGCTTATCGGCGACGGACCGGACCGGTCTGCCGCCGAGTGGCTGGCGCACGACCTGGGAATTCATGGCAAGGTTCACTTTCTGGGCAAGCTGGAGCGGGTCAACGAAATTCTTCCTCTGGCGGATATCCTGTTGATGCCAAGCGAGTTGGAATCTTTTGGGCTTGCCGCGCTGGAGGCTATGGCATGCAAGGTTCCGTCGATTGCGACGCGGGTGGGCGGGGTTCCGGAGCTGATTGACGATGGCGTCACGGGGCTGCTGTTCCCGGTGGGCGATATTGAGGGCATGTCGTCGGGAGCGCTGGGGCTGCTGAAGGACCGGAGCCGGTTGAACGCCATGCGGGATGCGGGACGGAAGACGGCACAGACGCGGTTCTGCTCGACTCTCGTGGTGCCGCATTATGTGCGGTATTACGAGCAGGTGTTGGGCCAATAGTGCGGTTTCTCTTATGTTTGTCGAGTGAATCGGGGGGAAACGCAGGTCCTTCGACTGCGATTCGGATGACAAATATTTGTAAAGAGCTATGTTTGTAAAGAACTATATCTGTAAAGAGCTATAGGAATGCAGGTCCTTCGGCTGCGCTCAGGATGACAGATATGAATAAGAAACTAAATGCCTAAATGACTAAAAAACTAAAGGACTATAGAAACGCAGATACGCGACTACTGAG
>Ga0302319_10019070_pt1 | contig 12471 bp, 9 predicted proteins | sample Bog_T0_2_FD_203319 | JGI IMG/M metagenome (GOLD analysis project Ga0302319, IMG submission 203319) | Peat permafrost microbial communities from Stordalen Mire near Abisko, Sweden - Bog_T0_2 | ecosystem: Environmental > Terrestrial > Soil > Wetlands > Peat | place: Sweden: Abisko, Stordalen Mire... | reverse complement strand
TAACTTTATCTACACGCTCACGGGCAAGAAGCCAGATCAGGTGATGGAGCACGTTTTCGACGTGGCCCTGATTCTGCACGCCGATCATGAATTGAACGCCTCCACATTTGCCGCGCGAGTAACGGCAGCCACGCTGTCTGATATTTACTCATCGGTCACTTCGGCCATTGGGGCTTTGAAAGGTCCGCTGCATGGCGGCGCCAACGAAGCGGTAATTCAGATGCTGTTAAAAACCAAGACAGCGGACGAAGCAGTGGCTAAGGTGAAAGCGGATTTGGCGAATAAAGTAAAGATTCCCGGCTTCGGTCATCGCGTGTATCAAACACTCGATCCGCGCGCTATCCACCTCAAAGCGCTCAGCGAAAAACTGGGCAAGAGCACCGGCTTCACGGATCTCTACGAAAAATCCAGCCGCGTGGAAAAGGCCGTGAGTGAAGCAAAGGGCCTAAACGCCAATGTGGATTTCTACTCGGCTTCCTGCTATTACTCGCTGGGCATTCCAATCGACTTGTTCACACCTATTTTTGCGGTGAGCCGCATGTCCGGCTGGACAGCGCACATCTTGGAACAGTACCGCAATAATCGGCTGATCCGTCCGCGCGCCGACTACACGGGCCTGCCCGACGGACAACCGTGGGTGCCCATCGAAAAGCGCACGGGCGCCTAGAAAACAGCCCGCCAATCTATGCACGATCTTAGTTTTTTCCGCAGCAATCTGGACGAAATGCGCCAGCGGTTAGCCACGCGCAATTTCACGCTCGATGTGGAAGCATTTCAGGATCTGGACAAGCGGCGCCGCCAGTGCGTCACCGAAAGCGAGAACCTCAAAGCGGAACGCAATAAGGCTACGGCCGAGATTGGCAAGCTTCGCAAAGAAGGCGTCGACACCGCTGAAAAGCAGCAAGCCGTACGTGCCATGGGCGACCGGATGGCGGAGTTGGACGCGCAAGTAGCCAAGCTGGATGAAGAGTTTCGCGATGTCTTAGCGCGCGTGCCTAATATTCCGCAGGAATCCGTTCCCGTTGGCAAGAGTGAGCACGACAACGTAGAAGTGCGCAAGTGGGGTAAACCCGCGGAATTTGCGTTCACTCCCAAGCCGCACTGGGATTTGGGCCCGGAGTTGGGCATTCTTGACATGGAGCGTGCCTCCAAGGTAACTGGCGCGCGTTTCGCGGTCTATTGGGGATTAGGGGCGCGGCTCGAACGGGCACTGGTCAACTTCATGCTCGACTTGCATACCAAGGAACATGGCTATAAGGAAGTGTTGCCGCCCTTTCTCATCAACTCGGCCAGCTTGTTCGGTACTGGTCAATTGCCGAAATTTGCCGAAGATTTGTTCAAGTGCGAAAACACTGATTTTTGGTTAGCGCCGACCGCCGAAGTACCGGTGACGAATCTCTTTCGCGACGAAACGCTGAACGCCGATACGCTGCCTATTTCGCTCTGCGCGTACACGCCCTGTTTCCGGAGTGAAGCAGGTTCGTATGGCCGTGATGTGCGCGGCATCATACGCCAGCACCAATTCCAGAAAGTGGAGATGGTTAAATTTACACGGGCAGAACAAAGCGTCGAGGAGCACGAAAAGCTCACCCGTGACGCCGAAGACGTGTTGCAGCGTTTGGAGTTGCCTTATCGAACGGTAGTGCTCTGCACCGGCGACACGGGGTTCAGTTCCGCTAAAACCTACGACATTGAGGTTTGGCTTCCTGGCCTGAACGCTTACAAAGAGATTTCGTCTTGTTCCAACTTTGAAGCATTTCAGGCACGCCGCGCACAAATTCGCGCGAAAAGCGGTAAAGGCAAGGCCGATTTCGTGCATACTCTGAACGGCAGCGGTCTGGCGGTGGGCCGAACGTGGCTTGCTATCGTCGAAAACTATCAACAGGCCGATGGGTCGGTTCTTGTTCCCAAGGTGTTGCAGTCTTATGTGGGGGCTGAACGGATCGACAAATCCTCTGGCCTCAACCTCTAGTTCAAACATTTCATTGGAGTTATGTTCGGGGGCTCGCGGCCTCGGAACACGCGCAGTGAGATCATAGAAGTAGATCATGGACAAACCTTTCCACCTGTTAACCCCGCAAGAGAAGACTGTTTTGCGGATTGCGCAAAATCGTGCAATAGCTGAAAAGACAAGAACATCAACGGTGGCAGCGATACCGCCTGCCAAATCCTCGAAGGATTACATTCGCGCTACGCCGGAAGATCATTTAGGCAGTGTGATCCGCAAGGTCAAGCCGTAATAAAAACAAACGCCGGCCCGGCTGCTGGCAAAAACCAGAAGCCGCGCCGGCAAGACAGTTATTTCATCCCAAAGACGTGCAGCAAGAGCAGCAAGGCGCCCGAGAATATGCCGGCGCCCAAAAGCACGCAAATGGGCAGAGTTAAGACCCAAGCCAGCAAGATATTCCGCAACGTATCGGCCTGCAGTCCTGACCGGTTTGCAAACATCGTTCCCGCAATACCTGAGGAAAGCACGTGCGTTGTGCTCACGGGTAAACCGAAATTGTCAGCCAGAGCGATAGTTGACATGGCCACCAATTCGGCGGAGGCTCCCTGCGCATACGTCAAGTGTTCTTTGCCGATCTTTTCGCCCACCGTCACGACGATGCGCTTCCAACCAATCATGGTGCCTAAGCCGAGCGAAATGGCCACCGCAAATTTCACCCACGTCGGAATGTACTTCGTTTGCGCCTGCAGCGCCGTCTGATAGTCGGTCAGTTGCTTAGCCTCGGCGGGATCGGAGATCTTATGCTGCTTGTTCAACTTCGCGATGGTTTCACCGAGCAGGTAAATATCGCTGCGAAAACCTTTGCGCTGCTCAACCGTTAGTTCTTTGAAATCAGTTTTACCGTCAAGTTCAATCGCTACTTCGCGGCTTTTACCCGCTAAAGCGGCCCACGTTTGGTCGGATGCCTTGCCGGTCGTCTTGAGGTAGCCGGACAACTCGTCAGTGGCTTCCTGGGACGTAATCACATCCGGCGCGTGTTTTTTCAGAACAGGTTCAAGCTGGTCCGCTTGCATCACAATGTGCTGAATATCGGCAGGCTTAACATCGGGATTCAAGGCGAAGGCGCCAGGCAGAATACCCACCAGGATCAGGACGATGAGACCCATTCCTTTTTGTCCGTCGTTAGAGCCGTGGAAGTAACTCACGCCGGTGCAGGTGAAGACCAAGAGTGATCTGATCCACAGCGGCGGCGGCTGGCCTTCCGGAGATTTGTAGAGCTCAGGCTTCTTGACTATGGCTTTCAACAGGAGCAGCAACAACGCCGCTCCAAAGAATCCAACCACGGGAGACACCAACAGCGTAGTAAACACTTCACGCGCTTTCGCCCAGTTCACGCCTTCTCCGAAGACATGGCCGGCCAGCAACGAATTCGCCAAACCCACTCCCATGATCGATCCAACCAGCGTGTGCGAACTCGACGCGGGCAGCCCCAGATACCACGTCCCCACATTCCAGATGATGGCTGAAATCAACAGCGAGAAGACCATGGCAAACCCCGCGCTTGACCCAACATTCAAAACCAGCTCAACGGGCAGCAAAGAAACAATCGAATAAGCCACAAGCCCCGTAGACACTAAAACGCCAATGAGATTCCAGAGGCCCGACCAAACCACGGCGTAAACAGGTTTTAGAGAATGCGTGTAAATCACGGTTGCTACGGCGTTCGCGGTGTCATGAAAGCCGTTAACGAATTCAAAAGCCAACGCCAAACCCAAGGCCGCTAACAACGCGATTGCGGTAGCGAGTGGCACTGTTTGACCGAAAATATGCAAGAGAGGATCCCCCAGACCTCCCAAGATATACGGGGTTCATTACAGCTAAATTACAAATGTGTGTATTTTGAGTCGGCGCGGGAGAGCGCTAGTACGGCCAGAAAATAAAGACGGCCCAACCAACCAAGCCCACCACAATCAGCACCCACGAGGCAGTGTTCCACCACTTCGTTTGGGTGATGGGCCGCAACTTGTCCGCGCCGGAGCCATAACGCACGAATGCGTTTACAAACACACCACGCGCGGAATGTAGCCAGCTGGTGATAACCATTTTCTTGAAACGTTCGCCCTGTTCGTAGACTACCAATTCTGGTTGCCAAGCGGGGGCATTGTTCCGCTCTAACTTACAACAAACAAGTAGCGAATCCCGGACGTTCCTCTCGCTGCAACGCGATGGCCGTTTTAAACGTACTGCAACATTGTCATAAATCCAAAATCCATGTGCATCTGATTGTGGCAATGGAAAAGGCTCGGCCCTGGATTGTTCGCCACCAACTCGACCTGCACCTGCGCACGCACGCCGACCATCACAACGTCTTTCTTCACGCCGCGGGTCTTGCGTCCGCCGACACTCACAAGCTCAAAGGTGTGCCGGTGTAAATGGATCGGATGCGCTTCATCGCTCTGATTATCGAAGATCAGCCGGTATACTTGGCCTTGTTGCACTTGGATGGGATCGGTGTGTGGAAATTGCTTACCGTTGATCGTCCACTTATCCTGCCAGTGCGAACTTACAAACTTCTGGCGGAACACCAGCGGCACGGCGATTCCAGTTTCCTGCTGGTCACCACTGGTGCCAAACGCAGCGTAATCCCAGTGCGCACCTTTCGGCGCTTGCCAGACTGGTGCGCCACCCTTACCCGTGTACTCAACCACAACGCCCATTCCACCTTCGCGTTCGCGATCGTCGGTGGAGCCTAAGATCCAGACGCCCGGCGCATTCATCGTCACTTGCGCATCAACGCGTTCCGCTGGGCCCAGTTCTAATAAATCTACTTCCTGCGGCACGGCTACCGGGTTTCCATCCAGCGCCATTACCCGGAAGCGATGTCCGCTAAAGGCGATGCGCCGCAGTTGCGTGGCACTGGCATTCAAGAAGCGGAACATAATCCGCTGCCCTTCCTTTACGCGCAAGGGTTCGGCAAAACCCAGGGAGCGGTCATTAATCGAAAAGCGCTGATAAGCCACATCCATGGAATCGCTCATCTGCGCGGTCCAGTAGGGGTCCCAATCTTTGAGAGCCAGAAAAAACTCCGCGTCATAGTCGCCCGGCTCGTGCTTCGGTTCGACATAGAAAAAACCGAACTGGCCGGTATACAAGCCACGGTCGAGCTTTCTTTCCGCCGGCACGTGCGTGTGATACCAGCGAGTGCCGCTCGGCGTCGCAGTGAAAGTATGGCGCAGTGAACTTCGCGGCGCAATCATGGGCGAACCCTCTTCCATGGCGCCATCTACGTTTGAAGGAATATGCAAACCATGCCAGTGCACAATTTCCTGGCTCGCCGTGTCATTGAAGACATCGATGGAAATGGTCTTACCCTCGGGCACCCGCAGAATCGGACCGGGTGATCGGCCGCTATAGCCGATCGTCTTGACATGATGCTTGGGCGAAAGCTCCACCGTCAACGGCTCGATTCGCAAATTAAGATCGGCGGGCGGTGGGGGCGTTTCAACCTGGGCGCGAATGGCCCCGACAACCCCGACGCCGAGCGACTGAATGAAATGTCTGCGATACATGATTGGCGGGAACGAGTGCGACGTCGTTTCGCTACCCGAATTAGAACACCATCATCCCATTGAAGGGTTGCGCTGGCCCGTCAATCAGGCTGATCCCAGGCAAATTTCAGCGCTTCCGTTTTTCAGTCACAACACTTGCGTGTTTTTTTGAAATTTCGATATCCCATTTTAAATCAAAAGCTTACAAGGGAATTGCCCACCCCGAAAAACGCTCTTCCAAATTTAGGGACGTGTGTTTGCGTGCTGAAGTGAGATCGCCCGTAGATATTACGGCATTCTCCACGCGAGGCAACATGGTTAAATTCCGCCAACTGCTTATAACGATTTCAATCGCGGCGACGCTTGTCGTCAGCGGCGCATTTGCGCAAACGAATCTGACTCAGATTCTAGACACGATTATCAACCCCGACGGAACATCGTTCAATGGAACGGTGGTGATTACTTGGAACGGCTACTCAGGCAGCGGTAGCGGAACAGTTTCTCGGCTCAGCACTTCGGCTCGGGTTTATAACGGCGCGCTCTCTGTACTTTTGGTTCCGACTACCACGGCTTCTCCAGGCACCTACTATCAGGTTGTCTATACCAGCAGCAATGGGACGACCTCTTGGACAGAAACCTGGCAAGTCCCGCCCAGTACAACGGCGTTATCACTTGCTTCGGTGCGACAAACGAGCACCGAAGGTTCTACCGGCACCGGTTCCGGCGGTGGTAGTGGATCGTCGGGTTCCACCAACTACGCGACCCTGCCGATTGCTATTAGCTCAGTCACGAATCTGGCTAGCAGCCTCAGCACCATCAACACCACGCTTACTACGTTGCAAAGCAATGCTACCGCGCTAGGCACCACCGTTTCCGGCTTAAACACAACCGTGACAAGTCAAGGCACCACTCTGACGAGCTTGGCGAATACGGTGGCTGGTTTGAATACCAGCGTTACTAACCAAGCGGCGTCTGTTTCCAGTCTGAATACCAGCGTCGGCACTTTGACGTCTTCGCTCAACACACAAGGGACGAATCTGACGGCGCTCACAACCACTGTCGGTGCTTTGAACACGACAGTTTCAGGGCAAAACACGGCGCTCACGAACCTAACTTCAAACCTGGGCAGCTTGACCACCACCGTGGCAGGCAATACCAACTCGCTCACATCTGTAAACAGCACAGTCGGCGGTTTGAGCAGCAACGTGACCAGCTTAACTAACTTGGTGAACGGCTTGAACGCCACCGTGAATACGCTGAGCGCAGCCAGTTCCACAGCCGTCTTTGTTGATGCGGAGACGCCCGCAGGCACAGCTAACGGTACGAACCTGACGTTTTCTCTTGCCAATACACCAGCGCCCTCAACCAGCCTCTCGCTTTATCGCAATGGCCTCGCCTTAGCGCAAGGGATCGATTACACCCTGACTGGCTCGGCTATTACCTTCAGAAGCGCCAGTTTGCCGCAAACGGGTGATCTATTGATGGCTTTTTACCGTATGGCGGGGACAGGATCGGCTACCAATTTCACTGATTCCGAAACCCCGGGAGGAACAGTCAATGGCACCAATCTCAGCTTCACGCTGGCATCGGCGCCAAACCCCACTTCCAGTCTGCGGTTGTACCGCAACGGGCTGCTGTTAGCGCCTGGGGTGGAATATGCCTTGAGTGGTTCCGCTATCACTTTTACTACAGCGAGGACGCCGCAAAACGGAGATTCGATTGCGGCGTATTATCGCCATTAATAACCCTGTGCATCCAAATATTTTCTTAGATCCGGATGCAACTGGGCGTCGATGGCGGGATCGTGCAGATTCCGTAAATCGACAAGGCGGGGAGGCAGCGCCACTTTTTTCGGAGTCTGCTCTCCCCGAATCGCTTTCGCCGCGCTAGTCACGGCCGTTTCACCCATCGTGAATGGGTCTTGTATCACCAGCGTGTCAATCCAACCCGCTTGCAGAGCTTCAATTAAAGATGGACTGGAATCAAATCCAACCAGCGTTGGCTTCTTATTCCGGCCGCGCAGCGCTTGCGAGGCGCCGAGCGAACCGGATTCGTTAGAACAGAAGATTCCCGTAATATCAGGATGAGCCGTGAGCATGTTCTCCGTAACAGTTAACGAAGTTGCTACGGAGGCCATGCCATAGCGCTCGTCCAAAATTTCAATCCCCGGAAATTTCGCTTTCAGGCCATCGCGGAAGCCGTCTTCACGCGCCGTAGTGGACGCGCCACCGGGAACCGTCTTCACCATAACGATTTTGCCCTTGCCCTTGAGACGTTCGCCTAATCGCTGCGCTCCCATTTGTCCGCCCAGGTAGTTATCGGTGGCGACAAAGGTTCGGTAAGCCTCGCTCTCCATGCCGGAATCAAAAATAATCACCGGGATGCCAGCCGCCACGGCGCGGTTCACTACCACCTTAAATGCGGTTTTGTCAGAAGGCGCCAGGCAGATCGCATCCACTCGCCGGTTAATCATCGTTTCCACAATCTGTACTTCCGTCGCGATATCGGTCTCATTCGGCGGCCCTTCCCAGACAATGTCAACGTGGCTGTCCCAACCGCCTTTCACGGCTCCGGCATGCACGCTTTGCCAGAAAATGTCGGCGCTGGCTTTGGGAACGACGCCAATGGTTGTTCGATGCGAACGATTGCAGCCAGTCAGCACACCGAGAGGCACCCCCAGCAAAATCGCGCAAGAGAAGATACGGGTCAAAAGTTTCATGGCAATGAGATCTAAAGAAGCTAACCTATCAGGTGAGGCTGCTAGTAGTTTAGAACTCATTAAGGAAAAAGAATGCAACTTGGTTTGGTTGGCTTAGGACGTATGGGTGCAAACATGGTGCGCCGCCTGCAAAAGGGCGGCCATGCCTGCATCGCTTTTGATCTACATCCCGAAAATGTGCAAAAAGCAGTCGCCGCTGGTGCCACCGGAGCGACCTCGCTTGAAGACTTGGTGAAGAAACTCGCCAAACCCTGTGCCGTGTGGATCATGGTACCCGCTGGAAAAGCCACCGAAGGCACAGTGCAGGCGCTGGCCGCCGCCATGGCGCCCGGTGACACCATCATTGACGGCGGTAACAGCTTTTACAAAGACGACATCCGCCGCGCAGCCGAACTCCTCCCGAAAGGCATCCACTATATGGACTCCGGCACTAGCGGCGGCGTCTGGGGCGCTGAGCGTGGCTATTGCCTCATGGTTGGCGGTGAGCCCGACGTTTTCAACCGCTGGGAGCCAATCTTCAAAACGCTGGCTCCTGGTATCGGCACCATTGACCGCACTCCAGGCCGCGATAAGATTCCCGGCACAGCCGAACAGGGCTATCTGCGCGTGGGTCCGCCCGGCGCTGGCCACTTTGTCAAGATGATTCACAACGGCATTGAATACGGTCTCATGCAGGCCTATGGCGAAGGTTTGGACGTGTTAGTGCACAAGAACTCTACCGACCTGCCCGCAAACGAGCGTTTCGATTTAAACGTTTCCGACATCGTCGAACTTTGGCGGCGCGGTAGCGTCGTCGGTTCATGGCTGCTCGATCTCACCGCCATGGCGCTGGTTGAAAATCCCGATCTTTCGAATTTCACTGGTTCCGTGGAAGATTCCGGCGAAGGCCGCTGGACCATCAACGCCGCTATCGAAGAAGCCGTTGCTGTGGAAGTGCTGGCCTCCGCGCTGTTCACCCGTTTCCGCTCTCGCCGTGAACATACCTTCACGGAAAAAGTGCTTTCCGCTATGCGCTTTAAATTTGGTGGCCACGTAGAGCAAGGTCCCGTAGGCTAAAGCGTTATTCAAGTTCTGGGCCGGAAGGTGTAATCTTCACGTTCATGGCACGCGAGTGGATGATCTCCTGGCCCAGAAAAGAAACTTCTACCACTTCGCCATGCTGCGTGGCTTCGCGCTGATATTGGTCAAACACAAAATTGCCGAGCGAATAGTAGATCATTCCGTTGTGGTAGCTTTCGCTGGGCTGCACCACATGGGGATGGTGGCCAATCACCAGCTTTGCGCCGGCATCAATGGCAGCATGGGCGAAGGTGATTTGCGCTTCTGACGGCTTGGGCTGATATTCAATGCCGTTGTGCATAGAAACGATCACCACATCGCAGCGTTTCTTCAATTCCTTCACATCGCGCACGACGACAGCGGGATCTGCCAGCGCAATTCGCGGATCAATGTCGTTCCAATTTCCATTTTTCTGATCGAAGGTATAACCCAAGAAACCAAAACGTATGCCGTTGCGCGCAAAAACCACGCCTTCATGCGCTGCCTTTTCCGTTTCCGCGCTGCCCACCGGACGTATCCCGTGAGCGCGCAGCCACTTCAAGGTAAATTCCACCCCGTGCGGTCCGCAATCGCGTGAGTGGTTATTCGCCGTAGAGGCCACGTTGACGCCAGCCAGTTGCAGACCTTGGATCATTTCTGGCGCTGCATGAAAAATCAATCCGCCATCATGATAGGGCCCTTCGTCCGAAAAAGGCGATTCCAGATTTACAAAGATGATATCCGCGGCATTTAGCAATGGGGCAATTTTGCGGAAAGGCATCGACGAATCATGCCTGCCTAGAATTTCCCGTCTCACGGCTCGCGAAAACATCACGTCGCCCGCGAAGATGAGACGGTTATGCGCCCCGTACACTTGCGGATCTACCACCAGTTTCGTGGGAAACAGGGTCGGTGCCTCGTTCATTTTCGGCCTGAGACAGGTCGTAAGGCTACAGGCGATCAATGCGGTTAGGAAAAGCCAGGATCTCACGGGAGCATAGCGGCAGCAGCCTTATCGAGAAACCAGACGGCCTTCTCGTCTCTACTGGCTATCTGACAAGGATATCTGAAGTAGTCTTCAGGTTCCTTTAACACCTGCCGCAACGCTTCCGCTTTTTCCGCGCCTGAAACCTGCAACACCGTTGTTTTGGCCGCTAGCAACACGCCGGGCAGCAGGCTCACCCGGTCCATCTTCATCTTTTCAACCCAGACATGCGCGGCGATTCCTGTCCTATCGGCAATCAATGGCTCGCCGGGGAACAAGCTGGCGGTATGCGCATCCGGACCCATGCCGCGATGCAGCACGTCGAACTGCGGAAGCTGCCCTTCAGCCAGGGCGAAAAATGCCTTGATCTCGGCGTTATACCGCGCGGCGCCTTCCTCTGGCGGTAATTCACCATAAACTCGGTGAATATTCGACAGCGGAATCCTGGCGGGCTGCAACAGAGTCTCGTTCGCTAGCTTGAAGTTACTTTGCGAGTCAGTGGGCGGCACACAGCGCTCGTCCACCCAAAAAATGTGAAGCTTCGACCAATCGAAAGAAGCCTTCGCCATCTCCGCGAAAAGCAACTTCGGCGTGCTGCCGCCTGATATAGCCAGACTCGGCTGAGGTGACCGGCTTAGTGTCTCTAAAATGAATCGAGAGCAATCCTGCGCCGATTGTTCGGGGGTGCTCTCGATACGTAGTACGGGTTCTTGCGCCACGGAGATTATCGTCTCATGCCTGCAACTCGCGAGCTCTTTCCAGTGCCATGTTAAAGGCCGGGTCGAAGCCGGCCACCGACAATTCTTCCGTCATGAGAGCGGTGACATTGGGCTGCCCGAAGCTGTATTTGCGTTCGCGGCCCGCGCTGCTCCACAGAGTGACGCATTCCGCGCTGGTTCGTTCGAACTCGATTGATTCCGTAGCAGATCGGAAGCTTACGCGTTGGATGCCCTGGCCGAAGCCGGTGGCCCGCCTGAAAGTCACTTTCGCTTTGCAAGGCGCGGAAAGCCAGCCAGCCAGGTACAGGGCCTGCATCGGCGGATGTTCCTCGGTATGTTCGATCTCAACCGAATCAAAACTGGCGAATTTGTTCTCCCGCGTGGCATCGTCAAACAGATGCGCCAGCGGTTCGCGCCATGGCGTCAGGCGGGTCCATTCTAAATCGGCAACCAGCTTCCCTCTCCTATGCCAATTTGTGAGCAACGCAATGGCATCGGGCGAGGCCATACCCGCGGTATCGACAATCACTTTGGTGGCCAGTTTGGCGATCGCTTCCATGCCCGCTTGATCCGAGCCGCACGCGTCCTTCTTGAGTGCGCCTTGGTGCCGGCACCAGAAAATAACCGGCAAATCCGCCGCCGTTAAGCCAGCCAAAGTCGGCGCGGCGTTCTGCCAACTACCGGGCCTGGCGGTAATTTCGATTTGTTCGCAGCAAATCTGTTGCGCTTTGCCGAACGGTTTCCAGCATTGCGCCAGCACACGCGCTTGCAAATCGTTCTCCGCATCGGCAGAAACGGCCAGCACAATACCGCGCGCCGGATGTTCGTGCATAAGTTCGGAAATCGTTTGCGAGGCGGCAAAGCCCGCATCCGGTTCGTCCGTCGCCACAATCAGCGTCATGGCGCAGGCTCGCAAAACGGTGGGCCGGCCTTGATGCTTTTCTTCTTCGCCCAGCGACGTCCACAGTTTGCCTAAGCCCTTTAATATCTGTTCAGGCTGAGCCGGGAAAATAATCGTGCTGCTCATGGCACTCTCCAAACGTGGCCTTGGCGCGCCAGCATTTCGTCCGATGCCTTCGGCCCCCAGGTGCCTGCGGCGTAGTTGGGGAAATCGAACTTCGAATTGCCCCAGACATCCAAAATTGGCTGGACGATCTGCCAACTGGCGTCCACCATGTCTTGCCGCGTGTAGAGCGTGGCGTCGCCGGCCATCGCATCCACCAGCAAGGTTTCGTAGGCTGTCGGGGTGCGTTCGCCGAAGCTCGACCCGTAATTGAAATCCATCGATACCGGGCGCACGCGCATGCCGCTCCCCGGGCTCTTCGAAAGGAAGCGCAGCGAGATGCCTTCTTCCGGTTGAATGCGCAGCACCAAAAGGTTAGGCCGAGCCTCGCGCAAACCTCCTTTGGTTTCCTGCGAAAACAAACCCAGCGGCGGCGCATGGAATTGAATTGCGATATCCGTCACACGTTTGGGCATCCGTTTGCCGGTGCGGATGTAGAACGGCACATCGG
>Ga0302319_10019068_pt1 | contig 12473 bp, 7 predicted proteins | sample Bog_T0_2_FD_203319 | JGI IMG/M metagenome (GOLD analysis project Ga0302319, IMG submission 203319) | Peat permafrost microbial communities from Stordalen Mire near Abisko, Sweden - Bog_T0_2 | ecosystem: Environmental > Terrestrial > Soil > Wetlands > Peat | place: Sweden: Abisko, Stordalen Mire... | reverse complement strand
AAACTTGTCCTGCTGGAGCAATTCATCGGCATAGGCGCTGCGCTGCTGGGAGCGCAATTGAAAGCGCTGATAAATCTGGAAGGCGGGGGACAAATCGGCAGCCATGGACTGGTTGACAGTCAGCTTGTCCAGGTTGGTGCGATAGGGGGCAAACTCAGCCAGATCGCTTTGGAGGAAGTATTCGTGATGGGGATCCAGCGAGTTGATGTAGCTGTCATAAAACTTGGCGGACATTTCGGGATCTAGTGGACGTTCCAGAAAGTGATAATTTTCGAGCAAACGGGCGGCGATATAGGCGATCTGGGGATCTTCCGGTCCGGGCTGCATGGTATTGGTGGCGAGGGCCACGGCCGGCGGATCTGGCTGGTGAGCCGCGACGCGTTCGGACTTGCAGCCGGCCCAAATGATCACCCCGGCGATCACCGAGAGCGGGAAGGGCCAGTATTTTTTCAGCTGTAACATGATGTATGGCACAATTGGACTCAAGATAGTCCATATTGTTCAGAGAGGGAAACAAATTGCGCCGGGTGACAATCGGGCAACAAATCGGATCGGGCGTTGACCCAGGGGGGCGGATTTGTTACTTTGCGTCCAGTCGCGCCATGAAATCCGCGTTAAACCAGCACGTACTTGTGTTGAACCGGCTCTGGCAGGCAGTCAATGTCTGCTCCGCCCGCCGGGCGCTCACCCTTCTCTTTCAGGGACACGCCCAGGTGGTGATGGACAATCCGGACGGATCGTTTCGGACGTTTAACTTTCAGGAATGGCGGGATGTGTCGGCGAACACGCCGCAGGATGAAGCGATTCACGCGATTTCGTTCCGCATTCGGGTGCCGAAAATCATCCTGTTGTTCCTGTATGACCGGATGCCCAAGAAGGAAGTAAAATTCACGCGGCACAACATATTTGAGCGGGACAAGAACACCTGCCAATACTGCGGCAAGGTGTTTGACCGCAGCGAATTAAATCTGGACCATGTGGTGCCGCGCGACCGGGGCGGTCCGACCACGTGGGAGAACATTGTCTGTTCGTGCATTGCCTGCAACACGCGCAAGTCCAACCGGACTCCGTTCGAGGCGGGGATGAATCTGGTGCGCAAGCCCAAACGCCCGAAATGGCGGCCGTTTGTGCAGGTCAGCTTCACGTTGCACCGGCATGATAGCTGGCGGCATTTTGTGGACCTGGCCTATTGGAATGTGGAATTGGGAGAGGATGTGGCGGCGTAGCCGGAGTAGCGATTTCGCATGAGTCATTGAAAAATCCCGCTTGGGGCAGTGTTTTGAGGGCTGTGGGCACTTCCGCTTATTGTCCCCATTTGCCGCTGTCATCCAGACGGGCCCAAACGCGGACCATTTTATTTTGGCGGACACTTGGGATCGAAAGAGCATGTCGTGTCGTCGAGGGTTCGAAAGCCAGTCCCGGATGAAATTTGAATACGGGAACCTGCTTCTCAATGCATTCTGGTCGCCGACCGGCTGGACCCCCGAGGTGCTTCGCCAGGAGCTTTCGCGCATGCCACGTCCAAAGGCGGTATTCAAACAGATGCCCAAAGAACGGTTCTCCCTTCCCTGTGGGGTGAAGACCTTATAGGAACCGGGCAGCGTAGTGTTATATTAAGGCAATGAATATTATATTACTACTGGCTGTCCTGCTCCTATTATTCGGCGGTGGCGGGTTTTACTTTGGCGGCCCCATGATCGGCGGCGGCGGGCTGGGCCTGATTTTGCTGATCTGTCTCGTCGTCTATTTCATGGGCGGATTTCGCGGATCCAAAACTTAAGGTAAAATGTCCAAGACTGAATGAACCATTATGAAAAACAACCCGATGATTCTTGCCGCCTTGGCCAGTACAATTCTGGCGACCGGGTGCAAGCAATCCAACACCGCGGATGAAAACACGGCCGGCAATACCAATGTCACGTCCTTGGCTGAAAACGTCAAGGATGGTGCCACCAATGCCTGGCAAAAAACGAAAGAATTCACCACCAACGCGTTGGCGGGCGTGAATGAAGGAGCGACGAATGCCTGGGCGAATACAAAATACGCGGCTACGAATACGTGGGCCAATATCAAGGAATCATTTGACTCAAATGAAGACTATACGTACGACAAGAAAGATGAATTTGTGGCCGCGGCCCAGGCGGACTTAAATGCGCTGGATCAGAAAATACACTCCCTCCCGGGCAATGCGGATGCCAGGCTGCAGGACCAACGCGCCACGCTGGATCAGAAATTGACGGATTTGAAAAGTGCCACGCAAGACAATTGGAATGACGCGAAGACCGCCTTCAAAAATTCCTACGACTCCGTAAAGAACTTCGTCAAGCGGGAATGGGATGGCTCGGCAACTAGTCAATGACCAGTTCCACAATGGACTGATTTTTCAAACAAATGAGCGTGTCCAGGGCCCAAGGCGATAATAACCGTTTTCCTAATTAGCCTCGATATACTGTCGCCATTGGCCGTCACGAAAACCGTTCACGATCCGCTCGATGGTTTTGGGATCGCCCCGGAGGTCAAGGAAGGAACTGTGTGACTTGAAGTAGTCGCGGAATCCCTCAGGGATTTTGCTTGGGCGGCGACTTCCACGAACTCCATTTTCCAATCAGCGAAATTGCGTGCGGCGATCTCGCGCCGCAACAGGAGCATTAGATTTTGATGTCGCTGGTCGCGATCGATGGTCTCCAACAGGGGGTTCACCGCCGGGAGCGGCCCTTCGAGCACTTGCAGGAACGAGCCTTCGTGATACAGCAGCATTCCCGTTACATCGAGCTGTTCGTTCTTGATTCGCGCAAGCCGCAACAATTCCCGCAACTCTGCCGGGTTGAACAGGTTCCTGGCCGCGCTTACATAAATGACCTGGATCAGTTGCATGTTTCAAATGCTTGACGGAAGGAATGTCACCATCCTGGCAGTGGTTAAGCTTGATGGTTGCAAACTTTCAATTCGACGAAATGCTCGTGGCGATCATCAACCAAGGGAACGGTTTTTATGGCCAGTTCGGCGTTATCGAGAAAGAGTTGATCCGTCCCGGGAGCAGCGGTTGCCAGGCGGCTAATGGTGATGTGATAAACGGTCTGGCGGTAGCGGTAATGGATTTTGTAAGTCGTCCAGTTTTTCGGCAGACGGGGCGTCAGCCTTAATTGATCACCTTCGAGGTTCACGCCCAGCAGGGTTTCAACCAGCAGCCGATACATCCAGCCGGCGGAACCGGTATACCACGTCCATCCGCCCCGGCCGGTGTGCGGCGCGACCGCATAAACATCGGCCGCGACGACGTATGGTTCAACTTTATAAGTGGCAATCTGTTCGGGAGTCGCACTGTGATGAACGGGATTCAGGAGCCCGAACAGTTCCCACGCGCGGTCGTTTTCACCCAGCAACGCAAAGGCCATGACGGTCCAGATGGCGGCGTGGGTGTATTGGCCACCGTTCTCGCGCACGCCGGGAATGTAGCCCTTGATGTAACCGGGATTGAGCGAGGACTTATCGAACGGAGGATCGAACAGCTGGATTAATTGAGCTTCAGGGCGAACGAGGTGCTGGTCCACGGCGGACATCGCCTGGCGGGATCGGCCCGGCTCGCCGGCTCCGCTGATCACGGACCAGCTTTGCGGGAGGGAATCGATCCGACATTCGGGATTGGCGACGGAGCCAAGTGGTTCGCCATTGTCGAACCAAGCGCGGAGATACCATTCACCATCCCAGGCATGCAATTCAAGGTTTTTTTGCAGTTGCTGCGCCTGCGAGACGCAGCGGTCGGCGAAGGCGGCATCATTACGCGAGCGCGCCAGTCCGGCGAACCGGGTGAGAACATCGTAGAGGAAGAACCCGAGCCAGACACTTTCACCGAGACCGTCTTTGCCCACGAGATTCATGCCGTCATTCCAATCGCCGCAACCCATCAATGGCAGGCCGTGGGCGCCAAACTTCAGCCCCCGCTCAATGGCTCGCACACAATGCTGATACAGGGTGGCCGTGGATTCGGACTTGTCTGGCAAATCATAGTATGATTCCTCGTCCGGCTTGACGGGCCGGGCTTCGAGGAAGGAAACTTTTTCATCCAACACGCCGGTGTCCGCGACACAGGAAACGTAGCGGCAGGTCACATAGGGCAACCAGAGATAGTCGTCAGAAAAATGGGTGCGCACGCCGCGGCCGGATGGCGGATGCCACCAATGTTGGACATCGCCTTCGCGGAACTGGCGGGCGGCGGCGCGGAGCAGATGTTCGCGGGTGAGCGCTGGCTCGGCATGAACCAGGGCCATGACATCCTGCAACTGGTCGCGAAAGCCATAAGCCCCGCCGGACTGATAAAAGCCGGTGCGGCCCCACAGGCGGCAGCTCAAAGTTTGGTAGAGCAACCAGCCATTCGCCATGACGTTCACGGCGGGATCGGGCGTATCCACGTTCACCGCGCCAAGCGTGCGGTTCCAATAAGCCCACACACCTTCGAGCGCGGCGCGGCAGGCGTCCGCGCGACGAAACCGGCGGATGAGAATCTGCACGTCCGACGGGCTGCGGCCAACGCCGAGGCGAAAACTGGTTTCGCGTTCCTGGCCAGCCGCCAAATTAAAACTCACCTGCACTGCGCCGCACGGGTCCAATCCGGCGCCCACCTTGCCGGACAACCGCTCGCGCCGCAGGGCCGCCGGCTGCGAGAGGCTGCCGTTACGGCCGATGAATTCCTTGCGATCGCCGGTCAGCGTGCGTGAGGCGTCGTTCACGTCGAGGAACACGATCCGATCGGGAAACTCGGTGTTGTAATAATTGCGCGCCAATAAGGCGCCCGTCTTGAGGTCGACTTCGGTTTGGACGTGCAGCAGAGTCTTGGAGCGCAGGTCGCCCAGCACCCATTCCAGGCAGCCGGTGACCGACAAACGCCGCGGACGGCCGGAGAGATTGCGCAGTTTCAAGACGCAAAACTTCACCGGTGCATCCATGGCCACATAAACCCAGAGCTCGGAGGCGATGCCAAATTCAACATGCTCGAACACCGTATAACCGAAGCCATGGCGGACGACATAAGGGGTGGCTCCCCGCGCGGGCAAGGGCGTAGGCGACCAAAACTGCCCGGTCTGGTCATCGCGAATATAAAACGCTTCGCCGGTGGCATCCCGCACCGGATCGTCGCTCCACGGCGTCAGGCGAAACTCGTGAGCGTTTTCCACCCAGGTGTAAGCTGCGCCACTATCGGAAATGACGGTACCAAAATAAGGATTGGCCAGCACATTGACCCATGGCGCCGGCGTCATCTGGCCGGGCGGCAGCGTGATAACATATTCATGACCGTCGCGGGTGAAACCGCCGAGGCCATTGTTAAAGATCAAATCGCGCGGCGGCAGCGGGGCGGGTGAATCGGCGGATCGGAAACGACTGGTTCGCAGCGGCGGAATGGACGGCTCCAAAATGCCGCGATTTTCAACCTGCTCCGCCAGCGAACCTTTTTCATCGTCGAGCACAATGCGCGCCGCCGCCTGCAACAGCACGCGGTCGTCGTTGGGGATTTGCTCGAGACGCCGGACAAAAATGCCACCGTGCTTATCGAGCATTTGCGCCTCGATACCGGACGAAATCAGCGTGGTGATCTGATCCTGCAACGACTGGCGATAGACCGAAACATCCTCGTTTAAGATGACGAGATCGACGGTCAGTCCTTTCATGCGCCAGTAGGAATGCGCCTGGATGAGCTGCCGAACGAGGTTGATTTTTTCCGTGTCGCTGATGCGCAACAGGACGATGGGCGAGTCGCCGGAAATGCCGTAGCTCCAAAGACCATTTTGACCGCGCCGATTATTGAGCAGCACGCCGGGATTGGCGCGGCGCGCCGGGTCGGCATAAATCAAGGCACCGGCGAGGCGACCGTAAAGTTGCGCATCCGCTTCGGTGACGTCGAGTTGGTGCAAAGTGACCTGGCTGTGCGTCCAGGCGAGATCAAAGACGCGGTCGGTCATGCGCGAGCTTTGATATTTTTCCACCTGCGCGAGCGCGATCTCCCGGCTCTCAGCGACACCCACCACCAGATCAATGATGGCGGTGCCAAACGGCGGCAAAATGACTTTGCGCCGGAGAGCGATGATGGGATCGAGCACAGAACCGACGGTGTTGGACAATGGGGAAAGGGTTTGCATGGCCGCGGGATTGGCGAGGCTGCCGCCGCGACCGACAAAGCGCGAACGGTCGGTTTCGCAGGAAATTTCCGCCTGACCATCGCACTGGACCTGCATCAGATGGAGCAACCATGGCGGCCTTTCCGCCTGGGAACGGGGGCGGCGGGTACATAGAATGGCGGAAGATTTGGGCGCGAATTCCGTTTGCACAAAAAGATTGCCAAATGCCGGGTGCGCCGTATCGGCATCCTGCTCGGCCAGCACGACTTCCGCGTAACTGGTGAGATCTATCTGACGCGTCTCCGACGAGCGATTGGTAATGGTGGTGCGCCGCAGCTCGACGTCGTCTTCGGGCGAGACACTGATCTCGGTATGCACTTCAATGCCCGCATGATGATGGCGAAATTCCGCGCGCGCCTGCGTGAAGATGGCCTCGTAACCTTTCGTCATCTTCAGGGTTGGTTGACAGGCGGCGGACCAAAATTCACCGGTGCCCAGATCGCGCAAATAGAGGAACATTCCCCAGCAATCGCGCGTGGCATCCTCGCGCCAGCGGGTTACCGCGAGTTCACGCCAGCGACTGTAGCCGCCGCCCGCGCTGCTGATGACGACATGATAGCGGCCGTTGGATAGGAGATGAACCTCCGGCGCCGGCGTGGTGGGATTGGTGAACACGCGCATCACGCTTTCGTCGCCGCCGGAGGGCATGCGCGATTCTTCCAATTTCAAATCCTCGATGAACAAGCTGGCGGCCGTCTTCGGCACGCGCTCCTGCAAGAGCAAGTCAGCGGCCTTGAGCAGCGGGCAGGCCATGAAACGCCGTTGCATCGGGCAGTCATGCAATAAATTCACCAGGGCAAGCAGGCTCATGCCTTGATGATGCGCCATGAAGGATTTGATGGTCGCGCTGGTTTCGTCCGGCGGCAGACGCGCCGGCGTATAATCCACCGCTTCGTGAAAACCATAAGCGCCGGTGCGTCCTTCGGCTGCGAGCCGCTGCAGATTTTCGCACGCCGCCACCGGCGACACCATGAGCGCCATCGTGGTGGCGTAAGGCGCGATGACCAAATCCTCGGCCAGTCCCCGTTTCAGTCCAAGGCCAGGCACGCCGAAAGCGCGATACTGGTAATTGAGTTGAACATCGGTCCGGTTATAGCCGGATTCGGAAATCCCCCAAGGCACATTACGCAATTTGCCATACTCGATTTGTTGCCGCACCGCCGCCCGGCAGGTGTGATCGAGCAGCGTGTTTTCATAATTTGGCATGACCAGCAGCGGCATGAGATATTCGAACATGGAGCCGCTCCACGAAATGAGGATCGTTTCGCCGTGGGACGTAACGAGCAGGCGGCCCATGGAGAACCAATGTTCCTGCGGCACCTGCCCCAGGGCGATGGCGACGTAGCTGCACAAGCGCGCTTCCGAGGCCAGCAGATCATAAAAACCGGTGTCGAAACGGCGTTCGGTAACGTTGAAACCGGTCGCAAACAAATCCCGCGCGGGGTTGAACAAAAAGCCAAAATCCATCGCGGCGAGTTCGTCGCATTGCCTCGCCAAGGATTCGAGGGCCTGGAGCCGCACATGAGCGTGTTCGGTGGCTTCACGCAGACACCGCGCGAGTTCTGCGTCGCCATCATCCGCTCCCATCAAGGCATCCGGCGATTGATCCAATCTGGAGATTTTGCGCAAGGTGAGTTCCAGTTCGAGTTGGGGGAGCTGGTCTTGCTGACTGGCAGCGGACGACGCAAGGATGCCCTGACTGATTCCGGATTTCACAGCGGGCGCCCCGTCACGAGGGCGGCCAAGAATTGAGGCGGGTAATGTCAGCCACGGCGCGAAGAATCGCAGCTCCGCCAAATGCGCTTCGCAATCGCGCTGCAAGATTTTTGCCCACCCGCCAATGGCTGGCGCTTCATTGGCCAGGGCCGTCGCGATCTGGACGGCCCGGGTCGTGGCATTTTGCAACCAGGCAAACGCGGCGCGCAGGCTGTCCGGGGGGCGCGCCAGTCCGGCGTCGAGCTCCGCGAGCAGTTGGTTTTCAGGCACCAGGTCCTGGAGAACTTTTACCGTGTCGCGCAGACCGGCAAAAATGCGTGGCGAAAAAATCCGTTCATCGGCCTGTTCGCGCAAACCGGCCGCGAGCGTCAGCAAATGGCCGGCGAGGTTGCCGCTGTCCACGCTGGAAATATAGTGTGGATGGAGCGGTTTGAGCGTCCGGGTTTCATACCAATTATAAAAATGCCCGCGATAGCGTTCCAATCGCTGCATGGTGGTAAGCGTGGCTTGCGTGCGGTCAATCAAGCCACCCACTGAAAGGTAGCCCAAATCACGCGCGGCCAGGTTGGCGAGCAGCGCCAGGCCCATGTTGGTGGGTGACGTGCGCGTGGCAATCGTCGGGGCGGGAATTTCCTGAAAATTATCCGGCGGCAGCCAGTTTTCCAGCGCGCAGACAAACGTGTCGAAGAAATGCCAGGTCAGGCGCGCGGTGCGACGCAGAAAAGCCAGTTGCGGCGGCGACAAGTCCGGCGGCGCGGATTCAATCGGCTGGCTGATCCACCAGGCAATCCACGGCGCTGCCAGCCAGACCAACAGCAGCGGCAGCGCAAAAACGAGCTGCGCCGGATGACGTAGGACGAGGAAGAGTCCGGTGGCCAGCGCGATACCGGGAGCAATCCACATGGTTGCATAAAAATCGGCGAGGTCGGCGCGCGTGGTACGTTCGGAGTCGCTCGAGGTCTGCCATTCGAGCAATCGTTTGTGGGTCACGAGCAGACGCACCAGCGTTTTGCCGATGGCATCCACGCTGATGTACGCGTCGTAAGCCAGAAAAGCCAGCGTAATAAAAATCTGCCCGAGGTGCCGGGCACCGGAAGCGGCCACCTCGCGCAGATGCATCGTCCACGGGAGACCAGGCGGCTTGCGCAAGGAATTGACCAATGCCGCCAACACGCCGGGGAGCGCGATGATCCCCACGACCAATAGCAGGCCGAGACCGCCGAGTTCGGGCACGAGCAGCCAGCTTCCCAGCAACAAAACCAGCAAGGCCAGCGGAATGAGACTGCGCCGCAGGTTGTCGAAAATTTTCCATTGCGACAGCACGGAAAGCGGGTTGGCAATGCGCCGGGCATCCGAACCCGGCACGCGCGGCAGGAGCCATTGCGTGATCTGCCAGTCGCCGCGAATCCAGCGGTAACGCCGGTCCATGTCCACGTTGTAACGCGAAGGAAATTCCTCGTAAAATTCCACGTCACAAACCAGCGCAGAGCGAGCATGGCATGCTTCCAACAAATCGTGGCTGAGAATGGTGTTCTCCGGGAAACGTCCGGCCATGGCGCGTTGGAAGGCATCCACATCGTAAATGCCTTTGCCGATGAATGAACCTTCGCGGAACACATCCTGATAGACATCGGACACTTCCCGCGTGTAAGGATCAATGCCGGCGTCGCCGGCAAACAGCCGGACGAACCAAGAGCGGCGCGCGCCCGGCAGGCTGACGCCAACGCGCGGCTGAAGAATACTATAGCCCTCGCGAACAATGCCGCGTGCGTCGTCGAACACCGGACGGTTCAACGGATGCGCCATCGTGCCGACGAGTTGCCGCGCGGCTTCGCGGGGCAACTGGGTGTCGGTGTCGAGGGTGATAACATATTTGATTTCCGGGAGGATGGCGGTCGCGCCAACAATGGCAGAAAAACTGCCGCGGGCACCACCGCGGAGGAGCGCATTGAACTCCATGAGCTTTCCGCGCTTGCGTTCGTAACCCATCCACAGGTTTTCGGAGGGGTTCCAGCGGCGCGGGCGGTGCAACAGGAAGAAAAGATTCCGATCGTGGGCAGCATATTTTCGATTCAATAATTCAATTCCCACCCGGGCGCGCTGCAACAAAACAGCGTCGCCCGACAAATTCTCCGTTGGCGCATCCCGAAAATCCGTCAGCAAGGCGAAGTGTAGATGTTCGTCCCGGTTGGCGAGATGATGGATCTCCAAGGTTTCGATCAGGCGATCCACGCCGGCGCCGCCCGACAGCATCGTGGGCACGACGACCATGGTGCGGCATGCTGCCGGGATGCCGGCGGAATAGTCCATGCGGGGGAGCAGGCTGGGCTTTACCAGCAGGGTGGACAGCCAGTTCATCAACGCCACCGCGAGCTGACTCACGCACAGCAGGAAAACCAGCGTGAAGAAAATGAGTTTCCAACCTTGCAGTTCCAGGGCCAACGACTGCCGCACAAACCCGAACGTAGCCAGCAGCGTGAGCAACCCGATCCCGCCAGCGTAAAAGACCAGTGGCAACCGGCGGATGCTCCGTTCCATCAGGGTGGGCCATGGCCATCGGACATCTAACTGGTGTGCGAACTGGGGGTGGCCCTGGTCGATGAGATAGAAACCAACATGGGCGGTGCGGTCGCGGGAGCCATTTTTCCGGGCACTGTCGGCGGCCAGCTGGACGGCGCGCCGGGCGACCTCGGCTTCCGAAAGTTGCGAGTGCCGGGCCAGAAACTCAACCGTATGCCGGTAACGATCGCGCGTGGCAAAATCCATCAAGCTGTAAACATCGGCTGGATCGGCCAGCAAAGTCGTCTCAACCAGGCTCAGGCTCTCCACGAATTCCTTCCAGTCCATTGCGCTCAAGAAACGCAGACTAGTGATACTGTGGCTGACGGAAACCTGGTCGGCAGCCTGGTTTTGACTGTCCAACTGGACGAGTTGTTCGATGGACAAACCCTGCTGGCCCAGCCGTTGTTCGAGCCAGCCGCGCGCGAGATGCAGCACCGGACTTTGCCGCGACAACCGCTGGCAGAATTCCGCCACAAACGAGCTGGACAAGGAAAGGTCAGATTTCGCCATGTTGGCCACCACGATGACGAGGTTGGAAGGATTCTTCTCTGCCATTTCCTGCAAACGGTTCACCCACAAATCGGCCAGGTCGCGATCCGCCCGCGCAACGGCAAGGCGGGTGCTGACGCGCTGGAGATTTTCAATCAATCCCAAGCGCAACATGATGGGAATGGCCCAGAGTTCGCCCAGTTTCAGGGAATGCACGGTTTGGTAGGCGGCGATGAAGGCACTGAGAGGTTCGGCATCGATCTGGGCATCCACATGCGAAATTAATTCCAACACGATGTCATAGATGCGTGGCAATCCGGCGCAAGAGCCGTTCAAGAGGCGGGGCAGCTCCCGGCTGTAGCCACGCGGCAGATGCCGTTTGGCCATATGTATTTGCTCCTCGATAAGGTAGAAGTTGTCGAGCAGCCATTCGGCGGCTGGCGTGATGCGCCGGCCTGGTTTTACGCCGAGGGTTGCGCGATTGAAGGTTCGCAGGACGTCCTCATTTTGGGTCAGCTTAGCCAACAGACTGTTGGAACCTTCCCGGGTGACTACCTGGTGATTGGCGGCGAGCGTGCGGGCATGGCGCGCAAGTTGTTCAACACTGAACAGCTCGGCTCGCAAGGGCGGCTCCCCCACGCTGGGCGGCACCCGCGCCAGGTCGGCCACCCAATTTTGAAGGCGTAACGGCAGTGTCTGCATGGTGTCCATACTTTCAACGGCAATTTTTGCAATTATTTGGCCGCAGAAACCCAAACAGGGGCCTTCCTGCCAATCAGCCCATCAATTGCGGGCGCTCTGTATCATCCTCATTTCAGCGAGGTGCCGATCGTGGTCTACGAAACAATTTGTCGATAATAGAAAAAATTTCTCGCTTAAGAATCCGCTTTCGCCAAGTCAGAAGATATGGGGTGTTCCCCCCATAAGCGAAGGGCCGGGGCGGAAGAATTTTTTGCACTTGTCAGGACGGCAAACTGATTCTCCACCGACCAGCATGGCCTTGAACATACCCGCGAGACGGTCGCGCAATGTCCGCGAACCATCCGGCAAGGCAACTGGCGAGATACCGCGCCTCGGCGCCGGACAACATCCCGGCAATGGCCAAACCAACGCCAACCCAATGCCGCCAAGCGTCCGTCAAGACGACTCGCCATGGACACGTGATGTTCGTGTAAGCGACTTGCAAGCCGACTCGCCGGATTCTTGTCATCAGCTTTTAACGATGCCGCCAGAAACCATGAACACACCAACCACACCACAACCCAAACCCGATCTTGAATCGCTGCGCAAGGCGGTTCATCGGCAGCGCCGGGGGCGTGGGGGGTTCCGCTGATTCACGCGGAGGTTCTGCCGGTTCCGGCGGCACGGGAGGAATTGGTGGCGGGGGTGGCAATTCAGCATGCGGGCATCCTCAACATTGGCGGGGCCACCGCCAATGCCAGCACCGCCGGTTTGCTTTCGACGGGTGACAATATGGTCAACAATGGCGCCATCAACTTTAACCAGACCGATTCGGCTGCCCTGGCCCAAACGATT
>Ga0302319_10019067_pt1 | contig 12473 bp, 15 predicted proteins | sample Bog_T0_2_FD_203319 | JGI IMG/M metagenome (GOLD analysis project Ga0302319, IMG submission 203319) | Peat permafrost microbial communities from Stordalen Mire near Abisko, Sweden - Bog_T0_2 | ecosystem: Environmental > Terrestrial > Soil > Wetlands > Peat | place: Sweden: Abisko, Stordalen Mire... | reverse complement strand
TTATTCAGATGAGACTTTGGTGTGCGGGACTGCTGGCCACGCTTTGTTACGCACCTCGGCCGACTTGCACCAGGCTCACGATGTGTGTAAAGGCGCAAAAATGTGGCCGCCGCAGCCAGGCCCGAAAGCCTCCGCTCCGATCGCGACGAATCGCCTGGTAACGGCTTTGGAGAGCTATGGCGTGCGGGGCGGCGGCGACCGGGCGATCGGCGACAGCGCCATCTACTCTCCTCCGAAATTGGGCGGAGCGATCCTGCCTCAGAGCTTAGTTGTGCGTTGGTTGACACGGCCCCCGCTTGGTATTTTTACGGCAATACTGTTCGATCCGAATGGCAAAGAACTCGCGCGCGCCGCAGCGGTGGATGGTGCGAGCGGCATCTTGGATTCACAGCAATTGCGCGATGCCCTAACGGCTTATCAAAACGCTCACGATTCAGCCGAGGAAATGATGCTAGTCTTTCGCTTCGAGTCCGAACCGGAACAGTTTGTGAGGTTCCACGTTCTGACCGCAGCTCAGCGGCAAGAATTGGAAAACGCTTTGGGATCTCTAGATTCGGCTGAGGGGTTGTTTTACCGTATTGAACGCGCTGCCGTCTACACATCCTTCCATATGTACGATTTAGTTGCCGCCGAGTACGAAGCCGCGCTGGTGGAGGCGCCCGAGAGCCGCGATCTGTTGAGCGCCGCGTTCAACGCGAACCTCCGGACAGGCAACAAGCGCCGCGCGCATGAACTGAGCGATAAACTCGCTGAAGTGGAAGAACGCGCCAAACGATAACCGTAGCCCCCTTGCTACAATCGCGGCGTGTCCGTTAACCACTTGAAGCAATTGATTCGCGAAGTGCCGGATTTCCCCAAACCCGGCATTAATTTTTACGACATCACCACGCTGCTCAAAGACAAAGCCGGCTTTTCCGAGACGATTGATGCGCTGCGCGATCACTACCGCACGACGCCCATTGATATTGTCGTGGGCATTGAAGCGCGCGGCTATTTCTTTGCGCCGGCTATCGCGCTGGCGCTGAACGCGGGATTCGTTCCGGTGCGTAAGCCGAAAAAGCTGCCGCACACGGTGAAAAGCATTCAATATGCCCTGGAATACGGAACGGATCAACTGGAGATGCACGCCGATGCGATAGAGGCTGGTCAAAACGTGGTGATTATCGACGATGTTCTGGCCACGGGCGGGACTGCCGACGCGGTGGCGAAATTGGTCGAAATGTCCGAAGGTAAGGTAGTGGGCCTCGGCTTCGTTATCGAGTTAAGCTTTTTGAACGGCCGGAAAAAGCTGGCGGGGCGCGACGTCTTTTCTTTGATCGAATATTAAAACGTGCGGGTAACAGTACCTTCTTTCGCCAAATTGAACCTTGATCTGCGTGTGCTGAGCAAGCGGAGCGACGGCTATCACGATTTGCGAACGATTTTTCAAACCATCAGCCTGCAAGATTCGCTGCGGATCGATTTCGATCTGGCGAAGCGCACGCGGATTGAGCTAGATAGTTCCGTGGAGATTGCCGATAACCTAGTCGTGCGGGCCGCGAACTTAGTGCTGGAGCATTTGCGGGTGAAGGGATGGGTGCGTTTTGCGCTGACGAAAAAGATACCGATGGGGGCGGGGATGGGCGGGGGGTCAAGCAATGCCGCGGCAGTGCTCATGGCGCTGCCGGCGCTGGCAGGACGGCCACTGGCCCGCGAGAACTTGTCGGCGCTGGGCGAATCTTTGGGCAGCGACGTACCATTTTTCCTGCACGGCGGTACAGCATTGGGACTAGGGCGCGGAAGCGAGTTATATCCTTTGCCTGATCTACCAACTCACTCCGTACTGGTAGTTTCAACCGGGATTCACGTGTCGACCGCCGAGGCGTACCGGGGGTTGGGACGGGAAGTTACAAACGCGTTGACTTCAGGTCACGAGTCTCCTATTCTGAGAGAGTTTCAAGCAATTGCGTGGGCTCTGAACAGCGCCCGCCTTGAACAGCTCCCGCTTAAGAACGATTTTGAGGCAGCGGTGTTCAAGGCTCACCCCGAATTGGCGGCGGTGGTACGGAAGCTGCGAAGGCTGGGAGGGAAACCAGCCATGATGACCGGCAGCGGTTCGGCGGTATTCGGCGTATTTGAGACGGCGGCGGGAGCGAAGCAGGCGGCCGGAGCGTTTCGCGGCAGAAGCGTCTACCCGGCGCGCTTCTTAAACCGGCGGCGGTATCAGGCCTTGTGGCGTCGGGCTCTGGGCTCGGTATCCGAGGCTAGCTGTTTCGGTGGCCGCTAGGGCAACGACATGCAGAAATCAGGAGAGATGGAGAAAATGGCAGCAACCATGACCGCACCCGTGAAGCCTGTTCGCTCTTTATTCACCGATTATAAGGTGTTTAGCGGCACGGCAAACCTGGCTTTGACGGAGGGCATTTGCAAGGCTCTCGGGTGTTCCTTGGGCGAGGCGATGATCAAGCGTTTCGCCGATGGCGAAACGCACTTGCAAATACAAGAGAATGTCCGCGGCGCGGACGTTTTTGTGGTGCAACCGACCTGCACTCCCGTTGACCAGCATCTGATGGAATTGCTGCTGATGATCGACGCGTTCAAGCGCGCCAGCGCGGAACGAATTACGGCAGTGTTACCCTATTATGGGTACGCGCGACAGGACCGTAAGGACCGGCCGCGAATGCCAATCTCCGCCAAATTAGTGGCTAGCTTGCTCGAAAGAGCGGGCGCGAGCCGCGTTTTGGCTGTGGATTTACATGCCGCTCAGATACAGGGTTTTTTCGATATTCCCGTCGATCACCTGTTCTCTGCGCCGGTGATGGTGGAATACTTTGACAACCGCTTTGATCGCGGGGAGTTGATTGTGGTGTCACCGGACGCCGGTGGCGTGGAACGGGCGCGGTCTTTTGCGAAGCGGCTGAATGCGCCGTTAGCGATTATCGATAAGCGCCGGACCGATGCCAATGTGGCCGAGGTGATGAATATCATCGGCGATGTGGAAGGCATGCATTGCTTGATGGTGGATGATTTGGTGGATACGGCGGGTACGCTGGTAAAAGGCGTGGAAGCGCTGTTGAGCCAGGGCGCAAAGAGCGTGCGGGCGTGCGCGACGCACGCGGTGTTGTCGGGGCCGGCGGTTGAGCGGATCAGTTCGTCGGGTTTGCTGGAGCTGGTGGTTACGGATACGATTCCGCTTTCTGAACAGGCGGCGGAATGCAAGAAGATTAAGGTGCTCTCGGTAGCGAGTTTGCTGGGGCGCGCGATTCAGTCGATTCACGAAGGTGGATCGATCAGTACGTTGTTTATTTAAACGCGGCTTATTAGCCGCGAATTCAAGTCAGGGGCCGGGTGCTCGGTGAGTAGTAGCAGGCAGCCGTCCTGGCGAATGAGGTGAAAAGGTGAGGAAAGATATTACGGTGGCCGCGGAAAGCAGAGATTCCCGCGGCAAGAATGAGGCGCGACGTTTGCGCGTGAAAGGTTCCATGCCGGCGGTGGTTTACGGCGGCGAAACAGGCCCCGCGCCAATCGCGGTTAATCCCAAGGATCTAACCAAGATTTTGCATAGCAAAACCGGGCATAACACGATTTTCAACCTGAGCATCGGCGGCAAGGAAACGGTGCCGGTAATGATCGTGGATTGGCAGCATGATCCGATCAAGGAAAATCTGCTGCATGTGGATTTGAAGCGGATTGATTTGACGAAGCGCATCGCGGTGAAGGTGCCGGTAGTCACGCAGGGCGATCCTAAGGGCGTGAAGCTGCAAGGCGGTATTCACGAAATCATTACCCGCGAAATCGAAATCGAGTGCTTGCCGGACGATATTCCCGAAGAGTTTTTGGTGAACGTGTCTGAACTCATGATTGGCCAAAGCGTGCGCGCGTCTGAGATTGCACTGGCTGGGTCAATGAAGTTGTTGAGCCCTGGTGAATCCGTTATTTCGCACGTGGTGTCGCTGAAGGCTGAAGAAGTAGCGCCCGCTGCCGAGGTGGCTGCCACACCCACGGCCGCCGAGCCGGAAGTCATCAAGAAGGGCAAGAAAGAAGAGGAAGGCGAAGCAGCCGCTCCTCCGGCGAAGAAGAAATAACGGCCGGCCGGCGTATGCGCTATGCCTGAAGAGGAGCTTCAAGACGGAAGCCAATCGATTAATCAGACATTGTGCATCGCCGGCTTGGGCAATCCCGGAAGCCGGTATGAGCATACACCTCACAACCTCGGCTTTCGGGTGTTGGATGAACTGGCGAAGCGCCACTCCCTCCGCATTATCAAGACGGAAGGCGCTTCGTTAACGGGGAGCGGATTGCTAGGGGACAAGAAAGCTGTCCTGGTAAAACCGCAAACCTTTATGAACAACTCAGGGATGGGCGTCAGCGCGGTGCTGAAGTCGCATAACCTGACGCACCGCAATCTGATTGTGGTGTACGACGAACTGGCTCTGCCTTGGACCGGATTGCGGATCAAGCTGACCGGTTCGGCGGCTGGGCACAACGGTGTCAAGTCGATCATCGCCGCTCTGAAGACGGAAGTCTTTACGCGGGTCCGGGTGGGTATACATCCGGGCCGGGAAATTGATGCGGTGGAATACGTTCTCGCGCCGTTTGCGCGCGGGATGCGGGATGAGGTGGAGGAAATGGTGTCCTATACCGCGGATGCCGTCGAGACCATCGCCGCTGAAGGCGCCCATAAGGCCATGGCGAAATTTAATCGTCGCGCCCGAGGCTTACAAGAAGAGGAAGAATGAGAATCTACGAAGAGTTGTTTATCGTCCGGCCGGATGCCACGGAAGAAGAAGTGGAACCGGTGATCGAACAGATGAAGGGCGTGATCACGCATGCCGGCGGCACTATTGAGAAGGTGGAAAAATGGGGTATGCGCAAGCTGGCGTACCGCGTTTCCAAACACAATGAAGGGCAATACATATTGATCGTGTTCAACGCCAAGGCCGATACCGTGAAAGAGTTGGAACGTCGGCTGCGCGTTTCGGACATGGTGATCAAGTTTCTGACGGTGCGCATTGATGAGAAGCTGAAGCGCATTGAGAAGCGCAAGAAAGCGCGGGATAAGCGAGCCGCGCGCAAGCCCGCGCCGCAGCCGCAACAGGCAAATGTTGCCGCGTCATTTTTGCCTGGCGAACCGCATAGCGCGGTGCCCGGCGCTCCCGCACCTGGCGTACCGGCAGCACCCGCAGCTGCGCCGCCTGCGCCACCAGCAGCGCCCGCGGCCGAAGAACAGGCAGCGGAATAAGCGGAGACCAGGAGAAAATATATGGCAGAACCAAGAAGTGGCGGCCGTCCGATAGCGGCATCCCAACGTCCCACCGGTGGCGATAAAGCGATTGCTACCGGCAAAAAGCAATATTTCAGGCGCAAGAAAGTGTGCCGGTTTTGCGTCGATAAAGTCGACGACATCAACTACAAAGACGTTAAGACTCTCATGAGCTACGTCTCCGAGCGCGGCAAGATTACGCCGCGCCGTATTTCGGGCGTGTGCACCCCGCATCAGAAACGTTTGAGTGAAGCAATCAAGCAGGCGCGCAACATCGCTCTTGTGCCGTTCGCTTCGCGGATGTAAGGAAGCAGGAGAATAACGATGGAAGTCATTCTAAGAGAAGACGTCGACAAGATAGGCGCGCGCGGCGCGCTGGTGAAAGTGGCCGATGGCTACGCGCGCAACTTTCTCCTGCCCAAAAAGCTTGCCGTGGCGGCAACCGCCTCCAACAAGAAGATTGTGGAGCAGGAGCGCGAAGCGTATGTGCGGCGCGAAGCAAAAGCCAAGAACGAATCGGAAGAATTGGTCAAGCTGCTGGCCAATGTGACGCTGACATTCCGCCACAAGGTGGGTGAAAACGATCATCTGTTCGGTTCGGTTACCGCGAAAGATATCGCGGACGGTTTGGAGGCGCAGCGCTTCCATATCGAGCGGCGCAAGGTGCAGTTGGATGAGCCCATCCGCACGCTGGGCGAGCATATGGTGACTTTGCGGCTGCATCGGGAAGTATCCACGCAAATCAAGGTCATTGTCGAAGCCGAGTAAACTTTGCTTCTCGACCCCGATAAACTGCAAGAAGCGAAACCGGCCGATGTGCTCGAGGAAGCGTCTCGAGCATATCTCGGCCTCGATCATCGCTTTCTGCATGCATTGATCGACCGGCAGGCGGAAGCTTTGCCGGCTGTCCTGCACTTTGCCGCGCGCGACCGCGGTGAAGACAAGGTCGATTTGGCGCTTGAATTAATCGCTATTTTGCGCTTTTGGAAAGCCCCCGAGGGCGTAGCGTTCCTAGTGCAGTTCGTCAAGGAAGAACCGGAAGATGTGCCCGACGATGTGGTTCATGCGCTGGTGGCTAACGCGCCGCTGGCGCTCGAACCTTTGTTGCAGCTTTACGCCGAGTTGGAAGAAAGCGCGAATGGCGAAGTAGCTTTTATTCTGGCGAATCTTGGCTTGCGCGATGAACGGATTCTCAAGCTGCTGATCGAACGGCTGGAATACGACCTTTCGGACACCGTTTTGTTGCTGGATATGTATGGCGATGCGGCGGCCGCGGAGGCGATCGAAAGCGCGGCTGCGACTCTGGATGCGGGCTCAGATCAAGAACTGAAGAAGGAGATCGACAGGACTTTGGAGGCTCTGCGCGCCGGCCACATTGCGGAAGATGCCAAAGAGATTGAAGCGTTCGATATTTGGGAACTCTATCCCGAGAAGGCCGATCCGCCGGTCGATCTGCTGGACGAAGACGAACGGCTCGAACTGTTGTCGCACCCGGTGGCGTCGGTGCGCGCGGCCGCGGCCAATTCTTTTTTCAATCAGCCGTTGAGCGCGGAGCAGCGCGCGAAGCTGTTGGATCTGGCGCAGCACGACGAGGCGGCAGCCGTGCGCGCGCGGGCTTGGGAGTCCCTTATCGATGCCACCGAGGAGCCGGAAGTAGTGGCGGCGATGTTGCAGGCTTTGCGCAATCCCGCCTTGCCGGTCGAAGAACGCGGCGGGCTCGTGGTTGGTCTCGCGCCGGAAACGGATCGCAACGAGGTGCGGCAGGCGATAGTCGAACTTTACAAAATCCCCGCCGGGCGCGCTAAAGCTTTGGAAGCGATGTGGCGTTCGATTCATCCTACGTTCCGCGATTATTTTGCACGACATCTGGACGATGACGATATCGAAATTCGCCGCGGCGCGCTTTGGGGCGTCGGTTATTTTGCCCTCAAAAGCGAATTGGATAAAGTGCGCCGGCTGTTCGACGACGGGGAGCTACGCAACGACGCCCTGTTCTCGTATGCGCTGGCCATACCGACGGAGGTTTCGCGCGGGCGGATGAAAGGCATTCTCGAACGCATCGAAAAGGATGCGCACGGCCTGTCGGAGATCGAGGAAGAGTTGGTGAAGGTGGCGCTCGACGAGCGCTTAATGCTGGCGGGGAAAGAGCCAGTTTTCAGGCAGCAGGAGGACTGAAGCTGTAATATTTGATGGCCAACGTGAAACGCTCCGGCCGAAAGACAGACTGTGGTACGAGGAGATCTCGTGCGAACAAGGAAAATCAGCGCCTTCGGGCGAACTGCCGTTGGCATATTTCTGATTTCACAGCTGGCAACGAGCCAGATGACACCGGCCAGCGCCGCCGATTTCACCTTCCAGCAAAGCGGCGGAGCCGCGGCGAAAACAATCGCCTACGATCAAGTCCGCTCAGTCTCCCAACTGGGGGCCAGCCATTCAAGAGTCAAATGGATCGTCATTGGCGTGGTAGCGGCGGCTGCCGTATTTGGAATTGCTTTGGCCATGGATGCCCGCTGCGGACCGCTGGGCTGCGGTCATAAAACCATTTAGTCGCCCGAAACGGTGGCTGCCACTGCTGGCAAATTCAGCTTGCTATGCGCTCGGCTATAGCCGAAATAAACCAGCAAACCGATTAGCATCCAACCGAACGCGGTGAGTTGCGTTTGAGTATCGAGCGAAACAATCATGGCGCCGCAAACACAAACGCCCAGAATCGGCACCAGCGGCACGAACGGCGTGCGAAACGGACGCACGCGCGTGGGGTCCGCGCGGCGCAACAGCCACACGCCAATGCAGACCAGCGAAAACGCGAACAAAGTTCCAATCGATGTGAGGTCTCCCGCCAACGATCCCGGAATGAAGCCGGCGAATAGGCCGACAAACACAAACAGCAGCATGTTCGATTTGTAAGGCGTGCGGAACTTGGGGTGGATATCGGAGAAAAGCTTGGGCAGCAAGCCGTCGGTGGCCATGGAGAAGAACACCCGGCTTTGGCCGAGCAGCATGACCAGGATTACCGATGAAAAGCCCGCGAGAATGGCGATGGTTACCGCGAGCGCCAGCCAACTGTAGCCGGGCATGTAGTGTTGAATCGCATAAGCCACGGAAGCTTCTTTCCCGGCAATGGCAAATTCTTTCCAGTTGCAAACGCCGGTGAGTACGTGGCCGAAAAGCACATATAATATGGTGCAAACGGCCAGCGAACCGAGAATGCCGATGGGCATATCGCGCGAAGGATCTTTGGCCTCCTGCGCGGCGGTCGAAACGGCGTCGAAACCGATAAAGGCGAAGAACACAATCCCAGCGCCTTTGAGCACGCCACCCCAACCATGTGCGAAAACGCCTTCGTGTCCGGGAACGGTCGCGGGCACCAGGAAGGGCGTGTAGTTCGTGGGGTTGATAAAGTGCCAGCCCAAGGCAATGAAGACCAGCACGATGGTGACTTTAATCGCGACGATGATCGCGTTGAGCGTGGCCGACTCCTGCGTGCCTTTGATGAGCACCAAGGTGAGCAGGGCGAGGATCAGCAATGCCGGCAGGTTAATAATGCCATGCACGCCGCTGAGCGATGTTTCCATAGGCGAGTGGCAAAACTGATAGGGAATTCGGCCGCCGAACAGGTTATTCAAATATTCGCTCCAGGCAATGGAGACGGTGGCCGCGCCCAAGGCGTATTCGAGCACCAGCGCCCAGCCGATGATCCAGGCGACGAACTCGCCCATCGTTGTATAAGCGTAGGTGTACGCGCTGCCGGCGATGGGGAGCATGGCAGCGAATTCGGCATAGCAAAGGCCGGCGAAAGCGCAGCCAGTGGCGGCGACTATGAAGGACAAAACGACGGAAGGTCCAGCCGCCTCAGCCGAAGCTGCCGCCGTGCGCACAAACAAACCGGCGCCGATGATAGCGCCCACGCCGAGGGCGATCAAGCTGGTGGCCGTCAATGTCCGCTTCAACTCGCTGTGGCTAATCTGGTCAAGCAGCGCTTGAATGGGCTTCTTCCGCGTAAGGCTCAAGGTTAGGCTCATGAAATTAACCGTTACGTTACCATATCAGGGGCACTGTGGGCCAATCCCATTCTTTTGATTAGTAATAGAACTCGCATGCAAAACCTCGTTTCTCTCGCCTTGGCCGTCTGTTTTTCGTGGTATCCGGCCTTCTCGGCCACACCCGCGGCACCGCTGCCGGCCAGTGTCCAACAAGCCATCAATGACGTGCGAGCGGATGAATTGAAGGGCGACCTATCATTTTTGGCTTCGGACGTTTTGCAAGGGCGCTTCACGCCGTCTCCGGGTTTGGATGTGGCCGCCGAGTTCATCGCCGCGAAATTCCGCGCCGCTGGTTTGCAGCCGGGCGGCGACCATGACTATTTTCAGATCGCCGAAATGGTGGACCGGCGGCTCCCTGCCATGACGTCGGGCCTAACCGTGTATCTGAAGGGCCGCACGCTGCTGATACCGGCGGTAGACGTTGCGGTTAAGGCGGCCAGCCAATCCGTCCATCTCGATCATGCGCCGGTGCTGTTTCTCGCCGCAAAAGATACCCAGTTCCTTCAGGGTCTCGACGTGAAGGGCAAAGCCGTGGTCACACCCGATTCTAATTGGGACGCCCAGACTGGCGAAAAACGGCGCGCAGGCTACCTGAAGATGCGAGCGTTCAATGAAGCGGTCGCCACCTCCGGCGCTGTGCTGGCCATCACCGTCGTCGCCAACCGGCAGCTGCCGGGCCAGCCGCGGTTGTTGTCTGACGCCGAAGCTGATGCCGCCAGCGCTCCCCTGCTAGCGGCGCGAAGCGAGGATCTGGCTAAGCTCTTCGGCCCGTCCGCTGATGGCACCGCAACGTTGAGCGTGGATGTCCCTGGGCCGATGGATAAAAAGGTCAGCGTGAAAAATGTCATCGGGATTTTGCGTGGTTCAGATCCCGTACTTTCGAAGACGGCGGTGTTGCTCACCGCGCATTACGACCACATTGGCACAGTGGAAACCGCCGGCCAGATGTCGATGCATGGACCTGGCGATTCACCCGATCGCATCTACAATGGCGCCAACGACGACGGCAGCGGCACGGTCTCGGTGATCGAGATCGCGCGAGCCTTCGCCCATATCCAACCACGCCCCAAACGTTCGATCGTGTTCATGACATTTTTCGGTGAGGAGCGCGGTGAATTGGGCTCGCAGTTCTATGGCAAGCATCCGGTCTTTCCTATCTCGAAGACCGTGGCCGATGTCAACCTCGAACAGGTCGGACGCACGGACTCGACGGTGGGCCCGCAACTGAACAATGCCAGCGTGACCGGATTCGATTATTCAGATGTCAGCGGGTTTCTTGAGCGCGCGGGCGCACGCCTCGGCATCAAGGTTTACCGCGATCCGGAAGCGAGCGACGCCTATTTCATGCGCAGCGATAACGATGCGCTGGCCGAACAGGGCGTTCCCGCTCACACTCTGTGCGTTGCCTTCGATTTCCCGGATTATCACGGCGTGGGAGACGAGTGGCAAAAGATCGATTATGCAAATATGGCGAAGGTAGACCGCATGGTGCTGCTAGCGCTGTTTGACATCGCCAACAGCGAAAGAGCGCCTGAGTGGAACGCGCGGAACCCGAAGACCGAGCCGTTTCGAGCGGCGCGCGCGGCTTCGCTAAAGGCTCAACCGTAGGGGAGGGAACATTTCCAGCCGCGCCTGCGTATTTTCAAATGTATGGTTAAATTCCTGCTCTGGTGCTGCTTGTTGATCTTCTGCTGGCCTCTGGCGCTGCTGGCGCTAGTGCTTTATCCGCTGGTGTGGATCATTCTTTTGCCATTCCGCATTGTGGGCATCGCCGTCGAAGGCGTGCTGGAACTGGTGAAGGGCATCATATTCCTGCCTGGACGGCTACTTCGGCGCGCCGCTTAAGACGTCCGTTAATACTTGCGCATGACGGCTAACACGCGCCCCTGTATTTCGAGGTCCGCCGGGTTGACCAAAATCGGCGCCATGCTTGCGTTGGCGGGCTGCAGGCGCACACGCCCGTCCTGCTGCTGGTAGAAGCGCTTCAGCGTCGCTTCGCTACCTTCGACCAAAGCCACCACGATATCGCCATCCCGCACCTTGTCGGTCTTCTCGGCAAGCACGAAATCGCCATTGCAAATGTGATCTTCAATCATCGATTCGCCGCGCACCTCAAGAGCGAACGTATCACCCTTACCCACGAAGTCGGAAAAATGCAAAGTCGCCTGATTTTGGATGGCCTCAACGGGCACACCGGCCGCGATCCGCCCGAGCAGCGGAATCTCAGCTTCCGGCGAACTGTTCCGCCGCCGCGTTTTTTCCTCGCTAAAAAAACGTTCCGCCACTTCCAGCGAACGGCTATGGTTATAGCTCCGCCGCAAATATTGTTTCGATTCCAGAGCCTGGATGTGTTTATGCACTGTCGCCAGCGATGCCAACCCTAAACCTGAGGCTATTTCCTCGTAACTCGGACTATAGCCTTTCTGGTCGATGAAATCCGCCAGGAAGTCCATCACCTCTTTTTGCCTACGCGTTAAAGCCATGGCGTTCGAAAACCTCTCCCATATAGTGTTGGCGAATAAAGACCGAAAGTCAAGAGAATTATTACTCTTAAGTACATTTGCAAGTTGTGGCAAGGCCCCAAAGTGTGGGACAACAAGCTAGATAGTGGTTTGGGTCCGGCCGTCCCGGGGTTTGGTGTTGTCGCTTCGTAGCGCGTTCCGGCACGCCCTGATTCGCTTAGAACGTTCTTTATAACTATGACGCAGCGTGTTTTGCTCTACGTTGAAGATGAAGACGCGGCCGTTTTCTTGCTCGAAACCGCGCTTAAAGAGGCAGAGCTGGATGTGGCTCTATTTCGAGTGGCCGATGGAGAAGAAGCGCTCGCATTCTTGCGAAAGTCTGGCGCGTACCAGCAGATGCCGCGGCCCGATTTAGTCTTGCTGGATCTGAACCTGCCGCGCAAGAACGGGCTGGAGGTACTTTCCGAAATGAAAGCGAGCTCGGAATTGAACTCGCTAGCGGTGGTGGTTTTTACCTCTTCCTCACTGGCCATCGACAAACGGAAATCGATGGCGTTGGGCGCGCAAGATTACATCACCAAGCCGGCGTCTTTCGACGGCTTCGTGACGGCCGTCAAGAATGCTTGCATGCACATGACGAACGGCCACTTGGTGTAGCACGGCCGAGCACTAGTTGTAGTTCATTCCGCACATACCGCTCTGGCAACCGCCGGAGCCGCACATCCC
>Ga0302319_10019066_pt1 | contig 12473 bp, 12 predicted proteins | sample Bog_T0_2_FD_203319 | JGI IMG/M metagenome (GOLD analysis project Ga0302319, IMG submission 203319) | Peat permafrost microbial communities from Stordalen Mire near Abisko, Sweden - Bog_T0_2 | ecosystem: Environmental > Terrestrial > Soil > Wetlands > Peat | place: Sweden: Abisko, Stordalen Mire... | reverse complement strand
CAACGCGGAGATTTCTTCCGGGTCCACATTCTGCCAGCCATTGCTCAGAAAATCGTCCATCAGTTCATAAAGGGTTTGGTCATCGCCCCACACGTTATAGCGGCGCTCCCCCGGCGTCTCAAAGCCCTCTAGGGCAGTGAGCACATCGGTGGGCAGGTGGTCACGGTTGGAGTCCACAAACTCCGCTATCGTGGTTGGGTTGGGGACGATCTCCAGCTTGTTGTTTGGCGTCTGAATGAGCGTCACATACTTGCCCTTGCTGTTGGCCCGTTTCCGGCCAGCCATCTGCCTCTGGTTCACCACTCGCCGCGTGTGGGGGTCAGTCTGCTCAAACTGATAACCATGACCCGCCGCAACGAATTCGCGTTCCGTTCCTTCAAAATTTAAGCTAGGGCTAAAGAACACCTGCTCATGGCGAAACGGTCCCGTCTGCCGAGAGCCTTTACTGACTACATCGTCTGGCAACTGGAATGCTCCACCCTCCGCATCAGCCCGCTTCCTGCGGCTAGCCATCCGCGTCTCCGGTGGTGCAGTTACTTCTTCAATATCCAATGCCTCCCAATTCTCAAAAGAATGCCAATGCCTTTCGGCCCGTAGATAAGTGTCAAATTGTTTGTCATCCACCGGCTGCCGTGTGGTGTTATCTACGATTCTAAACTTCTCTGGGGTATAAGCCCGCTTCTTGCGGCCAGCAACGCGCACGTCGGCGGTAGGCACCTCTTCGATGTCCAGGTCGCGGTCGGTGACATAAGGATCGGTTCCCGCCGCTTCTTTCCGCTTGTGCTGTTGAATCATTCGTGACATAAGTTCTCCAATCTCTTTATGGGCCTGTCGGCCCGGTAACGCCCGTCGCTCCCGTTGAGCCGGTTGCGCCAACTCCGGTTGCCCCCGTGGAGCCTGTGGAACCGGTAGCGCCTGTGGAACCTGCGGCTCCCGTAGCGCCGGTTACTCCGACTCCTGTCGAACCCGTGGAACCCGTGGAACCGGTTACGACCGCCGCGCCGGTCGTTGAGACATCCGGCAGCGTTGTTAATTGGGCCGGGATCTCAGCGCGAAGCGTCATCATGGCCGCCGTAACCCGCGCCCCGATAATATTCGCCCAAACGCCAGCGGCCCGAACCGGATCGGTGACCGCGCAGTCAAGGAGACCCTGTGCGGTTGGGTTCCGGTACCCTTGCGGATATCCAGGCATCAGCGGGAAGCTGCTGCCAACCGGGTAGCCTGGAGAAGGGCAGAAGCCCCCCGCTGGGTATCCTGACGCTGCTATGCCGCCATATGCGTTCACGGGAAGGACAGCCATAAAGCGGGCCTTGTAGTTTTGCATTTGGGTGGTGATGCCCACATACAATTCGGGCGCTCCGAACACAAACTGGAACGTTGGGTCCGCTGGATCGGTCATCAGGCCCACCAGATTGACGGACGGATCGCCATACGCCTGAATGCGCGTCTGGTCGCCCGCGTCGGTCGGGTCTCCGATGAAGGACGCAATCATCGTTACCGTGACAACGCCGTTTTGGTGACTTACCTGTGGATGCACTCGCATAAATTCTCCAGGGCAGCCGGTTACTGGCTGATGTTGACGGTCAAAGTGATGTTGATGTAAAGCAAAGAGAACATCGGACGAATCGGCACGGATATGTCAATTGTGGTTGGGTCGGTTGGATCGGGCGCGACCGTCAACTCACCATAAGCCGAGATGATGTTGTTGTTCCAGGAGGTCAACTGAGCGTTCAGGACCGACGAGATGGCGGATGGGAGATCCGTGGTCTCCTTGCGGCCAATGAACTGGCGCATCAGGTTGCGGAAGGACTGGTTGACGAAATCGACCGTCGTTGTCACGTAAGGCTCTGACGTAAGCGCATTGGATGGGTTTGTGGTTTTGTAATGGCGCACCGTCAAGGCACCGGATAGATCGGTCAAGACGGTGATACCATTAATCGCCATGAGATTCTTGGTCGGTTCGTCGAAGCTGACCAGGCTGCGGGTGAAGCCGGTGACCACTTGGTTCGTGAGCGTAGTTGCGACGTCGTTGTTCGCCGCCAGATTCAATCCGGCCAGCGCCGCCGCCAGGAATTCTCCGGTAATCGCGTATTCAACAGCAGCCAGATCGGTCGGCCCTTGAATGTCGATTCCCAAAGCGTTAGGGCAGACCGCAATGACGCGCTGATTGTCGATCCCGGAAGCGGTAGCGCTCATGGAGGCCGCCGTCGCGAATTGATCGAAGCCAATGAAGCCGATAGCCTCACCCTTGTTACGCGCCGTCGCTTGCTTGGTAAGGAAGGTGCTGAGATACTGCTGCACGGTAGGCGACGTGCTCAAGGGCACGATGACGTTGACGCGGCGGCCAGACAACGGCAGCGGAGCCGCCAAACTCTGTATCGCGTCAATGAAGGATTGATCGGAAGCGTTTGGCAATCCGGCTTGCGCGGGAACCTGGATGCAGGCAAACTGAGATGCACCGTTCTCCACCAGAAGCTGAATGGCTAGCGCCAAACGGTTTGTGGTGTTGGGCTGGCCGTAGACGGCGTAGGCATCGCTCTCATTGGAGAACACCTGAACAGCGTAATCGGTTGCGGCCTTGTTTGTGGTGTAGTTGACGTAGTAGAACTCACCCACTTCCGGCGATTTTCCGGCGCGGTTGAAGCTGCTCACTAAGGCAGTATCGCCGGAGTTCATGCCCAGCGTGGTCGTCACCTTCGTCTGAAGGCCAGGGAGCGCAATGATTGGTTTGCTTCCCGTGATAAAGCCAGCTTCGCGGGACACCAGAAAGGTCAGCGTATCGCCAGGTTCAAAGGTATAGCTAGGCGACGGTAACTGCGTGTAGCCGTAGCTGAGCGCCGATTGCGGATTCACGATGGTGAACTGTAAAGCGGTTGTCGGATCGATGTAGGTTTGGCCTAGATAGCCAACCGCGCCGACGCCCACGAAGGGGGATATAAGCGACAAAACCGTACCGCTCCAATTTGGACTGGTCGGAGTCGTCGCGCCGCCTGTCAAACCCAGGCCGTCCAAGGCCGCTTGCGCGGCTGTGCGGGATGTGGTCACAAGAAAGCGGTTGGCGTAGGGAGTAGTGACCGCAGCCGCACCACCAGCCAGCGGGGTAGAGGCCATGCTGTTCGACTGGCTGGTGAGATCGGCCCCCGCCACACCGGTCGCGATAATTGATCCAACGTTAGGTAAGGATACCGGGTACGTGGCAAAGAGGGTAACGATTTCCTGCCAAGTGCGAACCGTGGTGTTGTCCGCCTTTACGGTTTCAATCACGATGTCCAGGCCAATTGGGGCGACGGCTGCGCCATCCGCCGCGCCCGTCCCACCCGCCACCAGAGTCACGGTGACGGTGTTTCCTATGACGCCGGGGGTGACGGCGGAGAACGTAATACGCGGGACGTTGTTGCTATCCCTCACCGTCAAAGAGGCTTGAACAGGTTGACTCACGAAGTCCGCTAACCCGTCGTTCTGGAACGTGAGCGTGACGGTTTCATCGGCGGCACCGATACCAGCCATCAGATCGGAAATGTTACCCGGCCAGACAATACCGGTGTTCTCGAAGTTGGCGTTGGTCACGACGCTTGTGCCGGGAAGCACGGAAGCCAGCGGTAGAGACAATTCATCGGATACCGTGTAGGTCCCGGTACCCGGCGCACCGGGAACCTTGACGGCCAGCGTGAAAGTGTGATCGTTCAGCACTGAACGGTAGGAACTCGCATAAACATTCTGACCAAGCGCCGGGGGGTTGTAAAGAGTGACCGTCGCGGAAGCGCCGGACAAACGCGACACTTTCACGGCACCGGCTGTTACGGCGGTAATCGGATTCGTGCCTACATACACTGAAATTTTTGAAGCGTCATCGGTGGGGATGCCTAGACCAGAGCCATCCACCGGCGTGTCGGCCAAAGTGAATACTGAATTACGTCCCGTGACCGCTCCATTCACCGGCACGCAATATACCTTCTGATCAACCAGCGTGGTAGTAATGACGGAGGCGTCAAACGGCGTAAATGCTGCGGTGGATTGGCCCGCTGCGGTATTGACCGCCGCGCCCCAGGAAATTGCATTGCCGTTCAGGGCGAAATCCACGCCTTGCGTGAAATCGGAACGGCCAGCGCCATAGCCGACGCTGAGCACGCTGGCTACGTTGCCGCTAGGCAGCATATCCGACGTGTCCTGATAACGGTTCGTGTAATAGGTGGCCTGTAGCACCGTCCCTGGCTGAACGCCAGCGGCCATGGTGATCAAGCCGGTTGCGCCGTCAACAGCCGCAACCGTCACCGGCAAGCCATTCACCATAACTTTAATGTTGGAAGGCGCGGTGGTCACGACCCCGCCGTTGGTGCCATCAACAATGGGCACGTTGGCCGTCTTGAAGACCGTGTTGGTGCTCTGACCGGCACCGCCCGTGAAGTTCGCGGCGGCAAAGGCAGATGGAGGAGCGACGGGCGTGCCAACTATGACTCCGGTCAGGTAGCCGCCAGAAACCGTCTGGATGCCCGCCTGAATCAGGGCGAGAACCTGACTGTAGGTGCGGGGCACGTTCGAAGTATTGATGAGTTCAATGGAAATCATATCCGTACCGTTCCCGCTCACCGCCGCCGCATCGCTGGCACCGACATCGACTGTGGAGGTCAAGGCGAACGTTACATTGTTAGCTAGTTCACCGGGAATCGAAAGCGTCAAAGCCAACGCCCCGACCGTCAGGCTTGCATAGGATGGGATTTGGCTTGAAAGGTTCTCATTGGTGATGAGCGTATCCGTCTTTTTGAAGAAGTAGCTGACGCTAATGCTGGTCCCCTGTGGTACCAGTGATTGGGTCATGAACGTACCCGTTTTACCATTCAAGGAAGTGACCAGGAGCGACATGCCGCCCGCCGTCACTGTGATCTTGGTCGGGTCATTCGTCACCGTACCCGTTCCGTCGCCTGTGACAACCGGGAAATAGGTTAACTGGAAGACATTGCTACCGCCAACCTTGATTTGATCCGAAACATCTTCACCAACCACCTGATCGTCAGCCGTCGCCGATGAGCCACGGTGCATCTCCACGCCCGTCAATGTGAAGAACTCTGGACCTTCCCCGATCAGCACCGGCACGCGAGCCGATGGTGATAGTTGAGCAGTGTTGGGATTGTATACCGTTGTGGTATAAACGCCGGGAGGAAGGTAGGACAGGTTGATCAGTGCCATGTTTATGTACTCCGTTATTTCGTTTTTAACTACTCACTTGAACCCTTATGGGCGGCGGTGTGGGACATGCTACGCCCTTCACTTACAGTCTTAAAGTCCACTTTTCCGTTACCTTGAGGTGGCGAAACGGGATTTCAGTCGTCATTCACCTGGCCAAACCCGCTATACTCAATCGCTCTGGTTTTCGCTGTTTGCCTTCGCCGCTGCTGGTCGGATATAGGTTGGAAGCTGTTTACTCCGGTCGCGGTGAGGCCAACTTGGCCGCTGTCCTTACGGACTTTGTCGCGGATGGCATTCCTCTCATGGAGGATCTTCCAGCGGGTATCTGAATCGCGGCCTACCGCTACATCAAAGGGCTGATTGGTCATCCCTACCCTCGAAACGGCGGCGGGGCTGATCTTAAATTCCGCTGCCGCGCCGCAGTGGGGGCAGGTGATCTCTTCCTTACGGTCGCTGGAACGGACTTGGATCAGCTCGATGACGGCGCGGCAGCCATCCCCTATGCACTGGTATTCGTATGTCACGTGTTAACTCCTGATTGTTAATACCTGGACATGCGCGTGCTGGGATACCTATATTTAAATGTTCGATTCCGCGATTGTGGAAGTGTTGGTCAGCTACTGCCCTGGATGCAAGTACGCGCACTGCTTTGAGATTCCGCGCTGGTCCTGGAACGGATCGGACACAGCGCCTACGTTCTCGCCGTCCATGCTGTGGGCACTGTAGCCGTCACTGCCCGAATGGGGATGTATACTAAGGCCGTAATGGACACGAATTCAATCGTAGTCGCAAGCGGCGCGATCATCGTGCCGGTAACCGCGCTGCTTCTCAACTATCGCGGTTTCGCTTCTCTGGAACGACGTCTAGAAGTCATTGAGCGTGACTTGAAGGATTTCTACAAAGCTTCAGCCGAACACGATAAGGAAATTGCCCGGTTGAAAGATCACACGGGGCTTAAATGAATCTCCTAAAGGTGGCTTGGAGCACTTGCGAGTGGCTAGGTGATGCCCATGTAAAATCAACAATATAGAAGCTTATTGTCCATCACGCATTTTAACCACTCGCAAAAGAGATCGCAAGTGTGGTAAAGTAAAGAGGATGGCGGAACGGCCCTTTCTGGGGCCAATTGGCTCCGGCCTCATTGAAGCGATGGCGCTGAACCGCATCCTTCGCCAAGTCGAGCGCCCTTTCTGGGGCCAATTGGCTCCGGCCTCATTGAAGCTCTGGGGAGAATACTGCCAGATGTAAGACTGGTTCGCCTTTCTGGGGCCAATTGGCTCCGGCCTCATTGAAGCGAAGCGAATGATGATGGCCGGTCGCTTCACCATAAGCCACTTTCTGGGGCCAATTGGCTCCGGCCTCATTGAAGCTTGGTAACTTTCGAGCGGTGGGCCTGCGCGTGCCGCTTTCTGGGGCCAATTGGCTCCGGCCTCATTGAAGCATGTATTCGGCGCCCCGATACAGACGCGGCACGCCCACTTTCTGGGGCCAATTGGCTCCGGCCTCATTGAAGCGGTAGCAGGGCACCGCAATAGGGGCAGTTCTTAGGGCCTTTCTGGGGCCAATTGGCTCCGGCCTCATTGAAGCTATGCGGGTACCGTCGTCCCACACCCTGGTAAAAATCTTTCTGGGGCCAATTGGCTCCGGCCTCATTGAAGCATGGGCGGGCGGCGCATCTACAGGGGCGCCGAATACCTTTCTGGGGCCAATTGGCTCCGGCCTCATTGAAGCAGCGCAATCTTATCTAACCGTAGCCGGGAATGAAGCCGTAATTGTTCAGGCAGGAGTAGCGGTTCGATGATTTGATCTTCCCTTGGAAGGTGGTGATGGCGGCGCTTGCGGCCATGTTAAAGCCGGTGACGCGGGTGACTAACGGCTGGAATATACGCCAGTCAGCCGCCGCCGTGAACGAAAGTGAAATGCTGTGGGTGGGCGCGGTGCCTGAATCATCGCGTACGGCGGAAGCGAACGAGCTTGTTGCCTCATAGATGGTGAGCCCGTCGCTCTCTAGCGTGTCCCGTCGCCTGATGAGTAGCTCCTGCATAAGCATCTTGGCGATCTCATCGGACGTGGTTGGATCATTCGATTTCACATCCAGCGTGAACATGACCCCCGGCTTACTTCCATAGACGTGGTAGGTTTCCGTCTGCTTCGGTGAGACGATAATGGCACATTGGTCCCCCACCACCACTTGATCGCCGATAGCGATTCGCAGGCCGGGGAGGATGTCTTTGTTGACGGCGCTCTTTTTGGCTACTAGGTTTGACCGGCCCACTAGGACACGCATCTCATAGCGGCAGAAGCCGCCCGGTGGCAACGGTTGCGCCAGCGAAATGCTTCCATCAGAATTCATGAGGACTTGTATATTGTCGCCATCCTGCGTAGAGACAAATACTTGGCCCTCAGCTAGCTTCTCCCACGGCTGAAGAGTCACATTGATGGTGTTTTCGGCGGCGCACAGATTGCTGGGTATGGTGGGGTCCAACTGAACCGTCCCTTTGATGTAGATCGACACGCCGCTGGGAGTCCAGGCACTGAATTGAATATCGCCGGTAGGCGTAAGAATGTAATCGATGTTTGGGCGGAGCATCCAACCGTCCTGGTCAATCAAGGATATGTTCTGAAAACCAACTGGGAGCGGCACTTGTTGAACGCCGAAGATCGTAGGAGAGATCAAGGGCATGGTTTGTTGAGCTTCAATCCAGTAATCGACGTTAGGCACCAGCACGCCCTGGCTGCTCCCGATGGTGACTCCCCCTAACCGCGAAAGGAGGTAAATGTAACCCTGCGCGGCCTCATAACGGGGACCGGGCGGCGCATTCAACATGCTATTAGGTGAGGGGGAAAGTGTTGGATCGATCACTACCACCTGAGTGGCGTCGATACCGGAGCGGAACGCCAGCTTGGTGCCGGACGCGTTCTTGATCTGGCCTTCACACCACCTATAGGATTCGATGGTCAGGCCAACATCGCGCGTCTGCTCATCGACGGAGTCGATGTTGAAGTAATAGACTCCGGCCACCGGCGTCTGCATGCTGGCATCCGTCTCCGCGATCCACTCAACAAACAGACCATCCTTGTCGGTGATCTGGGCGAGGATGGCGCGGCCTACCATTGTGCACATGAAGTAGTCAGGCGATAGGCGAGTGCCATCGGTGTTCACATCCTTGATGAGCACCTGAAGGTTACCAAAGGAAATGGCGTTGGTGGAAGTGAGGGAGACATCGCCAAGAGCGCGGCGGAAGCGGGGGTTTCGGATTACCACGTCTTTCACGACGCGAAGCAAGTATGAGACAAGGCTCATCTGTGTCAAGCTGAACACTGGTGGACCCCCTCATACTTAGATCTGATTAGTCAGATTCGCTTCCGATTCCCTGGTCCGCAAGACGCCGTAATCGATACCTTCGGCTGCGGGTGGAACACGTTGCAAGAAAGGCTCAATCCAGGAGTGGATGGACCGCCGAATATCTTGCAGAGAGACGACGGCGACGATGCGCGGGTACCAAACGTTGATGATCGTGATACCGCCTTCAAACTGATAATTAGCTATATCCCACCAGGAGCCATCCATCGCCTGAAACCGCGCCCCATCAAACATTCCCGAAAAGAATATCTCATCCCCTTCAAGTGGGCTGAGCGGGTTGGCCGTCAAGCGCTCACCATCGGTGGGCTTGAATTGGGCGGACCAGGACAGCGGAAAGGTATTCGGATCACCAATGATCGCCTGAAGGTTGGCGTTATCCGTTGGCTGCTCTGGCTTCGTAAAGGCGTTCGCCACCTTGGGTTCGCCAATATTGCAAAAGGCGGTCAGGGACTTCGTTAGGGTTGCGGCATCGAGCATTTAAAAGGTCTCCCCGTTATGGGTATTCTCTTAAATGGGCTTGGAAGTCAGGTTATCACCGCCTACGACCCAAAGAGCTTCCAGCCGAGTGGCCGGTACACGGGTAGCACTGGTGCCATCGGCTCAACCGGAGCCGCCATTTCAGTGGACCTGCGTGATCCACACACAAAAGAAGCCCAATACCATGCCGATGATAGACAGTACAAAGAAGAAGTTTAACCGGCTCCGACACTTTTCCAGTTCGCGAAGCTGCGCTAGCTGAATTGCTATAGTCGCACAGGCTGTTGTCGTTAACTCAACAGTCTCTGCTGAATCCCTTGTTTCCATTAAATCAAACATGATTGTCTTTGAGTTCTGATACTCGTGTATTTTCATAGGTTTCCCCTTCTCAATAATAGTCATTACTGGCCACTTCCAGTTTGTTTAACAGCAACCGGAGCAGTTTCTTCGGGAGTCGGTAGGGTGAGCACCGTGGGGGAGTCGGGTTTCACCTCGGGGGCGGCTTCGGCCACAACAGCAGCCGGTTCCTCACCCTCACAATTCTCCGTACAACCGGCAACCGGTCCTTCAGCTACCGGCGCGACCTCCGCCGCTACCGGAACGGCGACCGGAGCCGCCGCAGGCGCTGCCACGGCGGGCGTAGGTTTGGCCTGCGCCGGTTCACCCGCCGCATACCCGGCGACCGCGCCCTGGTAAGTTCTAAGGACTTTACCCTCAACCGTATGCCAGTCTGTGCCAGCAAACAGCTTGAAAAGGACGAAGGCCGTAATCGAAAGGTACATAAAGTTCTTGATCATACTCTAATCTACCGAGTCAAATCCAAAATGTTGACTCAAACCGAAGAAAAGTGCGATTTATTTTATGAAGGCTTGATGCTTATGCCGCCTGACTCGAATGCCTCATGGTAGCGGGTTATAACCTGAAAAAGATCAAAGGCCAGTTTCGCTGCCTGCCGCTTCGACATGCCGGGTGGGTCTTCTCGATCCCCGCCATAGCATGAACACTCCTTTAGCTGATGCGCGGCGGAACCGGCCACCAAACGTAGACCGCATTCCTCGTGTTGGTACCGCTGCACGGCTCCTCCTTCTTCAACGGACATGATTGGGAACCACAACTCATGCGGTAGGAGGGGCTCTTCACAGTAAAGGCAGGTCATTGACCGATTCTAACCTAAGAAGAAATTTGTCCAAACGTGATCGTACGGCCTATTTGCGCTTCTTTGTTGTCCCACTCCCGGCTATGCGGCATGGTGGAAGTGCTGAACACCGGCTGAGCGCCGGGGCCTGGGCTAGCCTGATACGCCGGATTGTAAATGACCGGCACTTGTGGCGTGTAGATCGGAATAAGGTAGCGGGTATCTCCCGTGTTCAACAGCGACACGTCAAACTCCTGCTGGAGAAGCACGCCGCGTGGCATCTTGTAGGTGACGCCGGAGATGACCAGACGCTCCCCGTTCTTCCTGATAATCAGGTCGCCGTCCTGCACAATCGGCGACCGGCTCAGATAAGACCGTGACCTGCGCTCCACCTTGATGCCACCTTCGTCAATCGTACGGATTTGCGCCTGGTCGGGATCGATGAAAATCATATCCAGTGGGCCGTAGTAGCCGCCGACGATACCCGTCTCATAACAGACGGGGCAAGCGGAGCGGGCCTTGCCTAGCCCGTCCGCGCAGCCACAACGCTCCCCAGACGTGCGCCGGAACATCAGGTAGGCTGGCTCACCGGCTTGCGCGAAGATCCAAGCGTTGCGCCGTACCATCTCTTTCTGCATATAGTCCATCTTGTCCACCTGCATGGTATCGACGACTTGCGTACCGAGGGCTCCCGGCTCGTGCTCCTCCAGGCCGTTCTCCAGGATCGGAATTACCGTGAAGAAGGTCCGGGCCATATTAGCCGCGACGTCTACATAGTTCACCAGCTTTTGGTAGACGACCATGACGCTGGCCACCGTCGCGAAATTGATAAGTGGGAAATCGGACACAGCGCCGCCAGCGGGCAAGGTGCCATCGGACTCCACCTGGAGCCAGATTGTCTGATCCATCCCGGATACCATCTTGGGACGGTAGGAGCGGATCACGCCGCTGCGATCCGTGACTCTAACCTGCACGTCATCAGGGTGGGCGGCTACCCGTGGGCGGCCCTTCACCACGTTTGAGTATGGCGTATCGGGAATGAGTAGGCATTTCTGGCCGAACTCCCCGGCGTCGATCCAGGCGTCGGGCCCAACGATATAGTGGACGGTTTGGAGCCGGGTCTGATCGCGGAAGTAGGTGCAAGGGATGGGGTCTACGTTGAGCTTCACCCAATTGACGGGGGCGTCCTTGGCGCGGTACACGTTATAACCTATCTTCGCTTTGTGGTCGATGGGCCACCAAAGATCGTGCCCACTTGCCACGCTGCTATTCAAAAGCAAAAGACCCTGGAGCATCCCGTCTACCTCACTAAAAGTACGGGAAGTCGGATCAGTGCGATATAATTATAGGGACATGGAAGAAGTGCCGAAAGTGCAAAATAGTGGCGTCCAGCCAAAGCTGAAATGGAAAACTCGTGTGCTGCACGGCGAGTTTCCAGATCGCCAATTTGACATAGACTTTTGGCAAGAACAGGGTGGGGAGGCGATTTGGGACGCTGCTTACGGCATGATTGAGGCAGTGGAGGAAATGAAATATGGCCGGAAACCTACACTTCAACGAACTGTTACAAGAGTTAAACGACGCCGGAGTTGAGTATCTTGTGATCGGCGGATATGCAGTGATGTTCTACACTGAACCCCGTTTTACAAAAGATCTAGATATCTGGGTGCGCAATACAACTCAAAACTCCCAAGCTGTTTATGATGCGCTTGTTCGATATGGCGCTCCTCTGAAATCCGATGGAATCACCCCTGAATCTTTCACGCAAAGTGATTTAGTGTATCAAATTGGCGTCGTTCCTATGCGCGTTGACTTTTCAACGTATATCGATGGGCTAGGTTTCGATACAGCATGGCAACACAAAGTCCCCGCCCAACTATTTGGGGCTTCCGTAAATGTCATCTCATTACCTGACCTCATCCTCAATAAGAAAGCCGCCGACAGGCCGGATGATCGTAAAGATGTGAAGCGGCTGGAGAAAAAAGCGGAACCGCCAAAAGCGCGGCTGCTTAGACCAAGACCCAAGACTCACCCTGGCGATTGATCGGCATCCAACGATCCGATATCTACGCCATGTTTCTTCAAATCCTCGTTGATATCAAGTAAACTGCGCGTAAAGTCTGGGTCGGCGGCGCAGCCTTCTTGTTCCAAGTAACGCAAAATCACCCGCCTAACGTGAATCAGTAGATCAGTAGTCTCCACGGGAGCTATGTTATCACGGGATACCGATCAACGATCTCAATCATCTCAGGGTAGGCGACTGCGTGCGAATCGCCCTGTATCGACATTTCGTAGATCCGAAACCGATCATAA
>Ga0302319_10019063_pt1 | contig 12474 bp, 11 predicted proteins | sample Bog_T0_2_FD_203319 | JGI IMG/M metagenome (GOLD analysis project Ga0302319, IMG submission 203319) | Peat permafrost microbial communities from Stordalen Mire near Abisko, Sweden - Bog_T0_2 | ecosystem: Environmental > Terrestrial > Soil > Wetlands > Peat | place: Sweden: Abisko, Stordalen Mire... | reverse complement strand
TCCCTTAGTCGTTTCAGAAATCAATCCCGATCCATCTTGAATTATGGGCAGCAATTAGAGATTGCCTTGCTTTGGATTAGAGACTAGAGAACGACTGAAACGCCAGAGGATGAACGATTACTATAGAGGCGTGGCGCTCGATCTTAACGAATTCGCAACGAAACTGCTCCGCTGCAGGACGCAGTTACAACTTTCGATCGGCGAGGTCGCCGAAGCGACTGGTCTCGCGGTAACCAGACTTGAGGGATTCGAAACGGCTTCCGCGCAGCCGAGCGGGGACGACATTCTCGTGCTCGCAGACTTCTTCGCCTGTGACTACCGCTTCTTCATCTCGAATGAGCGGCTTGCCGCGTTCGAGCAGACGGATTCACTCTATCGCATGCATGGAAGCGAGTTCTCGAAAGAAGACAGGCGCAACATCCTCGAGTTCATCTTTCTTTGCGAGTGCGAGCATCAACTAGGACGAGAGCTGGATCGGCGGGTTGAGACCTTCGAGTTCACCCTGCACGGCTCGTACTACAAAGGACAAGGAGCGGCTGCGGCTGCGGCTCTCCGGGAGCATTTCAACTATCCTCCGAATGCTGTGCCGAGCGATGTCTATGCGGACTTCCGCAAGTTGGGATTCCATGTATTCCGGCGCCGACTGGCGAACTCGAACATTTCAGGTCTCACGATCCGTCACCCTTCCGCCGGTACCTGCATCCTCGTGAACTATGACGAGGACATCTATCGCCAGCGCTTCACGGGAGCCCATGAGGCCGCACACGGCATCCTTGATCGCGATCAGGAGTTCGTGGTGTCCTTCGCGAGCGAGTCGACACGCGACCAGAAGGTCGAGATTCGAGCGAACACCTTCGCCTCACACTATATCCTTCCACAGTCTCTCGTCGAGGGAATACCTGTGACGGAGTGGAGTGGTGCGGAGGCCGTTCACTGGGCAAATCGCCTCAAGGTCAGTACCTGGGCTTTATCGATCGCGTTGAAGGAGACGGGGCGGATCGATGCCGAAACGGCGAACCGCCTAAGAAGAACTCGTGTCCCCACCGATCTGAAAATCGATCCAGAACTCAGCGGTCTCGAAGGGAGAAGCCTAGAGAGAAAGCATGAACTGCTCAAGCGGGGCCTGTCTACGTTCTACGTCGATCTGTGTTTTCAGGCACTTTCCAAGGGTGTCATCTCAGCGGCCCGGACAGCGGAGATGATGCTGGTGGATGATTTCGAGCTGAGCGAGATCGCTATTCTGTTCGGACGGAGAGTGCAATCCGAATGAACGACGTGTCCCAATTCCGGCTTCTGAACGTTGGAGATACCTGCTCGTTGTGGAACCTGCTGGCGTCTCCTTTGCTCTACGTCACAGCTCGCGCCGCGGGAATGAGGGTGTGTTGCACCAACTTCGTGATCTATGAGTGTCTGCACAAACGAAGCCGACACTGGCCAGAGCGGCTGGAGTTGCAGAAACGATTGAAGAGCAAGCTCGCCGATGGCTCGATCACAGCCCATCCTATTGACCTCGAAGATTTGCAACAGGTCTAGGTGCTTCGGAATCGCAAGAAGTTGAGTATCGGGGAGTTGTCGGTACTAGTGTTTGCAGGCAAGACCCGGCAAGCCATGCTCACCGATGACAAGGGGGCGCAGAAGCTCGCGCTCACCCATTTGGCGGCAGACGCAATTCAAAGCACACCCCACCTGGTCGCCTGGCTTTACTTCGGCTCACTCCTAGCCGACGCGGATGTCGCCCAAGTGAAGGCAGAACTGACCGCACTGGCTCGAAACCTCGACCCGCACTTCGACAGGCTCTACCGTGAAGCGCAGCAATGCCGTGCGGTCGCGGCACAGGGCGCGAGACTGCAGGGGTCGCCCTAACCTAAGGCGGTACGCTCCAAGCTCCACTATCGTGGAAAGAACGCAGTAAACAACGACAGTCGACTCTTGGAGATTAGTGCTCAGGATCCGGCCAGTGTACCGAGATCAGATAATCCGATCGGGCAGGAAAATCGGGCACTGCGGCGTTTCTCGCAACTCAGTATTTGCCCGCAATGTGGAGTTCCCGCACAATACACCCAAGCGGCTTCCTGGATTTGATGTTGCCCCGAGACATCACATTTTCCCTTCCGTGCTCTTGTCTTAGGGCTGCTTTCGACGAACTGCCGAGATAAAGCTCACACCGTATTGCGTGAGAGCGTATGTGGTTCTCGTACCGCCTTCAGAATGGCCGGTGGGTACTTCCGCTCCATCTACTTCCACCCAGCCCATCCTCCCAGGGATATACGCCACTTTCTTTTCGAGAAGGCTCAACCGCTCCAGATCGTACAGTATCAGCTCGAAATTTGTCATTTCGTCAAACGCTGCCATCTGCTCGGGGGACATGCGATCTTTGAACACGCGCATTTCAGCCGGACTCGGCGCTCGCAATTTCGGGTTAAAGATGTCAACGAGATTGACGAAGCTCAGGTCGTCTCTGCCCTCGCGTTTTCCGGAGTTGTAGCCGGTGGGCACCGACACGCGCTCCCGGATTCGATCTAGGTAGCGAGCCTCTACCGGTGTTAGTTGCGACAGTGCTTGACCGAACGACGGCAGAACACCATTCGCTGCGGTCGCAACGTTTTCCAGAAGCGTTGCCCATCGTTCTTGTAGTTCATCGTCGCTTTGCATCGCGGCATCTCTAAGCAGTGGGAGTATTCGTCTGAAGGCCTCTGCATCTAGGGGCTTGCCCTTCCTGTGGCTTGCCCACTTCTTGAAAATTTTGGTTAGGTTATCTTCAGTGTAGAAGCGAGCAATGTCGCTGATTTTCCCTAAAATCAAGCCGATGTTCTGTGCCATTGGGCCGAGCAAATTCTTCACCAGTTCAGAGTCCAGTGCCTCCTTTACGATCTCTCCGGCTGCAGCATTCGGGTCGAAGTCCGAATCGCCCATCTCGCTCGCCTCCTAGCAACACCTGTACTGCACCCGCATACTCCGGCGACTCCTGGATTCGATCCTTCTCACCGAAGGCGAGGGGTTTGCTGATTTGAGCCCTCTCCCAATAACCGCTGCTCGAATGATGTCAGTGTGCGTTCGCTCACTCCAAGCAGCATCGCAATGCCGAGGACCAGAAGCATCTTTGTTATGGGACAAGGCGCAATTCCATATGCCGTACAAGCAGCGAGCGCGTCAGCAAAGCCGAAGTCTTTGATTGTCAGAGGCAACACACCCCAGCCCAGGAGCGCCACGCCAATCAAGCTTCCGATTGTGCCCGTTGCAATTCGGCTCCTGATCCTCCGGCCATAGGCGTTCAACTCCCCGGATAAGCTCACGTCTAGCGACGGCATCTTTGCCATGACGCTTACCGAGCTGCCTGCGGCTCCTGCAGCGATCAGGCCGAACCACATCGCAAAGGGGAACAGATGTGCCAAGTAGAAGCACGATCCTGCTATCAAAAGCAAGGCAGCGGTTGACCCAAACAACCAGCGGGTATACCCCCGCATCGTGCCCTCGTATTCGTCGATATAGTTCGTCCACTCATCTACTTCGATGAAAATCGCGTGTAGTGCGGCGCGTGCAACGTATGGGGATATGGGAGACTGGTTTGCGTCCCTAGCAAAATTCTCGCGGAGTTTTCTGATCGACGGGGCGGGAATGCCCCAAAGTTCCATGTTGTCGATGGCGCGGTTTCCTTCATCTCGTATCTCGCCCACCGGACAGAAGTAGGCGCTGGCAATTCCTTGCGACTCGCCATCCGCAATCAGGTCGTCTAGCTCGGTTATGGAACTTGCATCTCTTGCTGCCGTCTCGATGGCGGCGATGTTGTTCAATACCGTCTGAAGTAGATCACGGTCTATTGGGTCATCGGCGGGGCGGCCACGTTGCGCCATTAACTCGATATTGACTCTATCGCCCGTGATGCTGGATAGCGCGTCTTCGCGTTTTTTTTCGAGCTTCTTATTTTGCGAACCGAGCATATATCACTCCAGCGGCGCGTATGGCAAAGGTGGTTTGCTCTGATGATAGACCAAACTCCGCGGCTCACTTCGGGGTGCCCTCAATCTACGATACTGTTCGCTGGTCAGCATTCCTGAGTAAACACATACTGTATCGACGCGCAATGAACGGAAGGCAGCATGAAAGTCTACATCGACGAATCGGGCGCGTTTATCCGCCCACTCCCTAACCGACCAGCGCCAGAGTTTGACGATCTCAAATACGCTTGATAGTTCTTCGACGACTTCAGCATGTAGCTTCTCCCCTCAATCACAAAGCCATCCAAATTGTGCCCTATCGTATAGGCCGAGAGATCGACTATGTTGTTTATAAATCCTCTTCCTTTGAAATTCAGGGATGTATTGCACAAGACACCGTAACTGACCTTGCCCTCAGAATGCGTATCTCTTAGCGGAGCGGTTTGAGGAGATATTCATCCTCGTAGTAGAGGTCGTGGCGGTGGGAATGTGGGAATCGGTTCGATCGATTTCCAAGGTTTGTGGGAAGGGCGGAAAACAGTTTCATCGTTTTCCGGGCTTTCCATAAACCGTCATTTCCACGGCCTGCTTTCTGTCGCCGCCAACTTTCATGCAGCGATCTTCGCCGTTCGATGTTTGCAGCCTTGTTCATACTCGGCCGGGCTGAGGTAATTCAGCGTCGAGTGCATGCGTGTTTGGTTATACCAGAGCAGCCACGCGATGATTTCATCTTTGGCCTGCCGGATGGTTTGAAAATGCCTGCCGTGCAGCCGCTCCACCTTCAGCGAGCCGAACAGCGTCTCCGAGCAAGCGTTGTCCCAGCAATTGCCCTTGCGGCTCATCGAAGGTGTGATGGAGCAGTGTTCAAGCACCTTTCGGAAGTCCTCGCTGGCATACTGACTGCCCCGGTCGCTGTGGAAGATCAGCCCCGTCTGCTTGCCTGGATTGCGTCCGAGCCAAGCCATGCTGAGAGCGTCGATGACCAGATCGCGATGCATGTCGGGCCGCATCGACCAGCCCACCACCTTGCGGCTGAACAAGTCGATCACCACGGCCAGAAACAGCCATCCTTCCTCGGTGGCGATATAGGTGATGTCGCCAACCCACGCCTGATTGGGCGCGGCCACGCTGAAGTTGCGATCGAGCAGATTCGGTGCAATCGGTAAATCGTGCCGGCTGTCGGTGGTGCTCACGCGGAAACGCCGCTTGCCGCGCGCTTGAATGCCGTGCTGCTGCATCAGCCGCTGCACCCGCAGCTTGCCCACGCGAATGCCCTGCCTGCGCAGTTGCCGCCAGATGCGCGGCCAGCCGTAGGCCCCACGATTTTCCGCATAGACGGCCCCGATGTGGACCAGCAACGCTTCGTCGCCGAGGTGGCGGCGCTGGGCGATATGCCTCAACCGCGCCAGATGCTGGTGGTATCCAGACACGCTTACGCCGAGCACACGGCACTGCACCCGGATCGGCCAGGTCCGCTTGTGACGTTGAATAAAGGCATACTTCACTTCTGCACCTTTGCAAAGTATGCCGTCGCTTTTCCCAGGATGTCGCGCTCCATCGTCACACGCGCCAGCTCCGCCCGCAAACGGCTGATCTCCATCTGCTCGGCCGTCACCTGGTGCTTGCCAGAGGCGCCCTTCAATCTGCCGGCCCGGTGCAGCTTGATCCAGTTGCCCAAGGTCTGCTCGACTACCCCCAGGCTGCGAGCTGCCGCCGCCATCCTCTGGCCAGACTCCACCAACCGCACCGCCTCCTGCTTGAACTCCAACGTGTATCGGCCACGCGTCCCCTTCGTCATCTTCCCGTCCCTTTCGGCTATTAGAGCAGCTCGCTAAGGGATACGTTTTGCAGGGGCAAGGTCAAACCGGTATGTGCCTTGAACGCCATAAGCAGCTTATGTAAATGGCTGTTAGTCGCGGAGGACACAGTTTGAATGCGCGCCGTCCCATTAACATGGGTCACCGCAGCTAGCGCCTCCGTAGAAACAAGTTGAGTGTAAAGCATGAATGGGCTCGGCTGATCGCAGGCAAACCACCTTGTAGCATCTTCTTCGAGGGAAACGGGCGCAATCGGACGAAACTGTTCGCGCTGCTTAATCTCATTCAGCCGAACCTTTGTGCTACTTTGGAACGGCGAAGCAAGAATAGAACGGTTTCCTAACGCGCGTGGTCCGATTTCGCATTTTCCATTTACCCATCCGATGATCAGGTTGCTAGCCAGCATACTGGCAACCAATGCGTAGTTCGTCTTGTCCTCATCAAATAGAGATACATCGAATGCGCCATTGGCTATAAACTCAAGACCCGAGTAGACATTCCAATCTATCTTTGGGTTCCCTGTAAAATAGAACTGCGCGTCAATCGCCGTGCCGATCGCCGAACCTGAATCGTTGGCAACAGGAGGCACAAATACCTCTGAAAAGAGATTGGTCTCCCTCCACTTCGTGTTCCAATCACAATTTAGTCCGCACCCCCCAGTGATCAGTAACGGCATGCCTCTCTTCATATTCGACTTGGCAAATTGATAAAAACGATCGAATATTCTATTACTGAAAATACCTGCGAAGTTACGAAACTCCGGATCATCCAGCCCTACGTTATAGTGACGGAAATGCCGCAAAACCCCACACTCCTTCGGCTTGAGGTGGAGGCAATCCTGCATTAGAAATGCGATGATTTTCTCCTCATCATCCGAAGGCTTGCTTCGCTTCGAAAATGAAGCCAAGGCCATGAGCTTTCCCGCGTCAGAAAATCGGGAGAATTCTGCGACACTCTCATCAAACGTCGGATCTGCCAAACCATAGAGCAAGGCATAACGATGTCCAGGTTCAGGCATGACATCGCCGAGCTTTGTCAAGTTCAACTCGGAATCGATTTTGTAGAATGAGCCGATCACTCCTTCCCAAAGTAACGCATAGCAAGGAGTGCCCTTGGGCAGATTCGACATACCAAAGGCACAGAGAAGATGCGAACGTTCGTGGGAAGACGAGAAGTATTTAACCGTCTTCCCCAATAGGCGTTTTTGACCAACTATGATGTCGCTGTTGCTGAGGCCATGGTATCCAGCAAGATCGTGCTGTTCAGACATAGGCGCGTCGCTAGGCCACCAACCACCTTTACAAAGAACGTCAGGAACTTCATCGAGTTCGCCGAGAACGCTGAACACATCCGAAACGGACACTGGTGAGTGCCGATAACGGGAGTTTTTCTCGGCCTCAATTGAGGCTACTAAATGCCCGTCCTCAAGATAGGCGAATGCGCCATCGTGGGCCGGATTGAATGATAAGATTTTCATTGTGCCAGATGACTCGAGTTAAAACTACCCAGCCTAACTTGACCGGCGTAGATCATCGGGTCGGGCGAGGAAATAACGGTCGTCGCCTCCAGAGTGATCGATCCTACTATTGTGGTTGCAGGGAGCCGGCGATTGTTGATTTGCCCTGCAAATTGGGTAGAACGAGACGGCCAGATATTGACATGGAGTGCCATTGGAAGGTGCGGGATTGGCGTCGGATCCCAGATCGCGCGTCTATGGACCAAATGATCGTCAACCAACCAGCGGATCTCGCAAGGATTCCATTCAATTGCGAAGCGGTGGCTTGCTTTGGATGCGTCAAACCCGAGTTCAACATAGCTTGCAGCACCTCTATAGCCATAGTCAAAGTGTGCTCCTTCGCCACCTGGGTTGTAGAAGACATTTACCAAGAGGCGGTCTGGTCGATTCCCTGCGATCTCGATGTCTATTTCTTGTCGTGGTGAGTTACGGTGGAGAAAGAATCCGGTGACTACCCCGGGTACATTTGAAGGTCTGATGATCGCTTCGAATTTTCCGAACAGGTATTGGTCCCGACTGCATAACGAAGCGGCGGTATAGTCTCGAACACCCACGGGCTCCCTTCTGACGGAAAGCGCAGCCCCAATTCCAGAACTGAACCCGACGTTTGAGGGGCGAAACAACGCCAAATTGTCCGTGAAGGTGTCATTTCGTAAAACCCAGCGATTTGTATCGAGGTATTCCAAACAGTCGTTGATTCTAACGAACGCTCCAGTGCCCGTCTGACCGTCTTCAGTCGGGACGGAGCGAATGCCCTGCCACCACTTACGCGGCTCAATGACCCATGGCGACCTATCACGTCTAGGCCTTTTGCATTTTGCACCTTGGTCAGCATCGATGGCTAAGTCGAGAATTGGTCTTTTACGAAGGTCCTTCAGCGTTGGGAAGGAGCAAGCCGGCGGCGCACATCTGAGGTGTTCGCAAACGACTTGCCATCTATTCGGTCCCTCTGAATCAAGGACAGCGATGTCGGCACCATTGAGGTCGTTCTCAACACCGAGGAAGGTATCGTCTGCGATGATGCCACTGGCTGATGTAAGAATGAACTTCGCCTTCGGGTAGCAGGTCCGCAGTCTCCTGACGTTCTCGTCCAAAGATCCGATGTTTACATATGCGTCAAAAACACGATCGCCCCTTCCCTCAAGAAGCCGTTCTAGTTCAGGGGCTGGTAACGCTTGGAGATCGCTGCAGCATCTGTATCCGAGCATGGACAAGGCCATTGCAAGCGATGAATGGCCGGAGCCTTCAGGCCCAAATGCAAACACTGGATGCTCAGTTGGGCGGATGTTAAATAGGGCCGCTCCCTCACTGGAGATCGCGCCAATTGTAGTGAGAGCGGGAAGTATTGAATATGAGTTAGTGGATTTAGCGTCGCGTCGTTGGCTGATAATAGGCCGCTTAGTCGCGCGTATATCTAGCATTTTGAACTGGTGATTTATCCAGAGGTCAACGGGGCCGCGACAAGGAAGGAGTCGCAGGAGTTTCTGAGCACCCTCGCGCGAAAGAACATATCCGGACAGATGCCAGAGCCCGCGGACTGGACGGAATACGTTATTTGACAGAAATGTTTTTGGCGCGCCGTGCTTCACTTCGAGATAGGACACATAAAGAACGTCGAATCTTCCATCCTTATCACATCCGGTCACAACTTCGTCCCACGCCTGGTCAAAGTATCGTGCAAACCCGGAATGAAACCATACGTCGTCCTCAAGGATGAGTCCATACGCATGATCACTTGCCGCAACCTTCCTCCAAACATTGATGTGCGATCGAGCGACTGCGATCTCAGCTCGACTCATTCGAATTGGAGCATTTAGTTCGAACTGCGTGGGAAGAGCTAAAGGTTGGGGTTCTACAAAGAGCTGATCTCCAAGTGTATAAACCGGATCAATGTCGGCATCCTTGGGTGGCTCCTGGGAGAATGCATTAGCATCGACGGCGGCATGCCGCTCAGTCAGGTTCAAGAGACCAGATCCCGACGAGTCCAATATGTGCCTGAGTTCATGCTCCATCTTGGACCAGCGGCCCGGTTCACGATCGAGGTTGATGACATAGATCTTCTCAACCCCAAGGCCTTTCTCCGCTCCGTGTACGCCGAATGTTCGACACCTCCGCCTCGGCAGAAGCCTACGGAGAGCCAGCCAGAATCGGAAAGCTTGACTGACAGCTGCTAGTGGAGGGCGCGCCAAGTTCATAGCTCCTCCGCGTGCCATGAGGCCCGATACGCTTGCTGATTCGAAAGCCTCCAGTTTCTCTTATCACTCCGGTAACTGAGTGGCCACTTACTGGTGGAAGTCTTCTCCCAATCATGCACGACGAGCAGCACTTCCTCCGGGCTGCTTTCATTAGCAACCACTTCAAATACGGATTTGGTGAGGTTGCCGGGGCCAGTGGTTGCCTGGACTTCGGGCAATCCGCCTTTCGATTCTTGCTCAAGCAATGTCGTAGCGTTCAGCAGTGCACGCTCTACAATAGGATGATTGCGAACTGCGATCAAAGGCGTGGTGTTGAAGTAGAAAATCCAACTTAAGTGGTTTGCCCCCGGGTTGAGGAAAACTGAGGGCGGAACCATCTGAGCTGTCGCAATGTCGTAGCAGAAAGGTTGAAGCTTCAATCGCCCATCTGTAAAGAGGTGATCGATTGTTGTTCCGTGATAGACATCGTCAGCGTCAACATAGAATCCTCCTTCTACGAAGATGTATGAGTAACGGAAGTAGTCTGACTTCATTGAAGGGTGATAGCACTTGTCAAAGGCTTTCTCATATCTCGAACCCAAGCGGATCCGGATAAATTCCCTCGCAGAACTCTCGTCGAAAACCTGAAGCTCGAACCCGAACCGTTCGAGTTTCTTCCACGACTCCATGCACTCCCTAACATCCCCGGGCAATCTGCCAAGATCGTCCCAAAACTGCACTATGCGTCTAGGAGGTGGGGCTAGGTGCCGCGCGGGTACCCGGGCCGGCTCATTGGCACGTTGGACTAACTCCCGGACGAAGTTGGAGCGATCACGATCGTTGTTTTCCAGAGGATCTTCTTCACAGAACTCGTTCACAATCATGTGGTGTTATATTGTATCTCCTCATCAAATGGCAGAGCAAAAACGTGGCCTTGGAGCTCGGAGTGATCGGCATTGCCGCGCAGGATGTCGGCGGCTTGATCAAGGTAGGATTACCAGCCGTGGCAAAAAGAATATTGCAAATGGATCGGTCCTCATAAGTCGGCTAGTGTACCGGAGTCATATAATCCGGTCGGGGGACAGGAAGATCGGACCTTGCGGCGTTTCTCGTTGGCGAAGAGGTCGGTTCCTTCGCTTTTTGCATGTTTGCGAGACATTTCAGATGGGACGCTCATAGAATTGGGTATGCCCTTCATGAAACTGGCTAAGCTGACCCGTGCGGCATTGGAGCAAGAGGTTGTTCCGTCTGGGGCTCGTCTAGAACTGACACGCCTCATTCGGCACAGTTGTTTGATCCCCGATGGTGACGATGATGGTGGGATCACGCTGGGACGGGAGAACGAATTCATTAACATTGCCAACCAGGTAATGGGTAAGCCGATATACCTCCTTGAGGGCGGCGACTGGGGCGACTATCAGCCTGCTGAACACGCTTGGCATCACGGGCAACGTGAGTTGATCATGCGCCTCCCAACGACCCCAGAGCTGGCAGAAATTCTCGCCGACTACCTTCAGCGGCAGATGATGCCGATATCGACAGTAAACAGGATACTTAGGGACTATAACTGTGGTTTCAGCTATCAGCACGTCGGCCCGGCAGATGAATTCAAGGTGACAATCATAGTCACCTCCGAAGATGCGATTTCTGAGCCCGACCTCTCCAAAGAGCACCCGAACATCCGGAAGTTGGTACACCGCATGGAGACTGCCCTTAGTGGGCAGGATTACACCGCTGTTTTGCATGCGTCCGCGAGCGTCTTTGAAACTCTAGCCAAGGACGTCATCAACAAGCCATCGGTCAACAATCAGACGCTTGGAGGAATTTTCGACGGGTTCAAGAAAAAGTCGAACCTTCCCGCACCGATATTGGATTACATACACCAGATCTACAACGATCGAAACACTACACCATTGGCTGGTCACGGCAGTCTATCTACTCCGACCCTAGACGCTGCAATCGCGGTAACCCTCTGCGAGTTCACGAAATTCGCAGTGAGGACGGAACGGAGCCTTGCCGAGCAGAAGGTCGTGCTCGCAAAGCCGCAAGTCGCCGTTGCCGCTCCACCGCACGCTCCACCCACGGCTGCCACGACTGCGCCTCCAACCCCGGCGGCTCCTTCAGTTGCTGCGACTGCATCTCCCGTCTCTAAACCCAAGAAAAAGGCGAAGCCACCCAAATGATGACTGCCATTTCTCTCTCGATTCGCACAGGCTTATCGACTCGATCTGGCTCGTCAGATTTTAGAAATAGCTGATCCACTCTGGAGACTGTCGCGGACGGAACGCTTTCAGCGAAGGAAAGAGGATTTCAGGTCACATGAGGCCGTCGCAGAAAATAGGAGGACAGCGGTCCGAACCCCATGGGTAAGCGTGACCGTCTGCTCGAGCTTTGTGGTAATTCTCCCCGCGCTTACACAAATGTCCGTTTGCCTCACCGAAAGTTTGAGCAGTTTATATTCGAATAGCAGTGACAAAACAAGCAGAAGCTATCCCAGTGCCCCCCGTATCTGATTATGTTCTCGCCATTCATGAACTTGGACATGCATGGGCGTTTCACAATGTCGGTCAGCGAACTCATCACGTCGCTTTGGGCCCAATGAAGAACTGCGCTGCTTGCAAGACACTACCCCCCGCCGTTCGATAACAGTGCCCAGGCAGCCCTAAAGCGTCTCAACACTCACGAGTACGCACACCTCCGTCAGCCGGCTGTCTCAGGTCACGAGACATTAGGACAAAACATACGTTGTTCTTTAGCTGGCGCAGCAGCCCAGGAGGTATGCAATGCCGTCAATAGTGGCGAATTTTGCTACGAGTTGGACCGCGTGGTTGACAATCTAGCAAATGGTGACTTCATGGATCTTGAAGACACATTCTGCAGGCGCGACAACGACTGGGAGTCCAATGAGGAACTACAGGATGAGACCGATCAACTGCTGCGGATCATTTACTCCGAGTTACTGGTGCGCAAGAGATTGCTACTAGCCGAGGAATTGATCTGAGATGGTGATTAGTATTCGCAAGTCAGTATAG
>Ga0302319_10019062_pt1 | contig 12474 bp, 12 predicted proteins | sample Bog_T0_2_FD_203319 | JGI IMG/M metagenome (GOLD analysis project Ga0302319, IMG submission 203319) | Peat permafrost microbial communities from Stordalen Mire near Abisko, Sweden - Bog_T0_2 | ecosystem: Environmental > Terrestrial > Soil > Wetlands > Peat | place: Sweden: Abisko, Stordalen Mire... | reverse complement strand
GGCTGGCGAATTGTTTCGGCAGGAAGTGGCTGAGATCGATCACCTCATACTTGCCGCTGAAATCGCGGTCCCGTCGCGCTATCGCTTCTTCGTGCGCATTGATCTCGGTTGAGACTTCGCGCTGCTTTTGGGCAATCTGCCTGGGCGAAAGTGTATCGCCCGCAATCCACCAGACCTTGGTGATGGGGTGGGGAAGAAGCGGCTCAATCCAGTTGAAGCACTGAATGGTTCCCTTGGAACGCCAGCGCTGCACCATCGGCTCCAATTGATTGTCGGTAGCGGCGCGCAGCGCCTGGTCCCGGATGGCGTCGGAATTCAGGATTTCACTGGCGTCGCTATGGGCATCGACGAGAACAAGTTGGTAGTTCCCGTTGAGCGGCAGGTTCTGGATGATCCAATAAAACGTTCCGGCATGAGAGTCTTCAATGTAGACGGGCAGAGTTATGGGCGCGGCCGCTTTGGCCAGACCGCCAAACAGAAGCAGCCCCAAACCCGCCATCGCGCGCCAGGGCATCTTTACCGCGCCCCGCGAACTTGCGGCTTCTCTTTAAGCCGCTTGCGCAACAGAATTTCGCTGATGCAGGTGTCGTTGTATTTGCTGCCCGCGTAAACTTTCCTCACGGTTACGGTGATGGTGCGCGCGTCGCCCGGGTAGTCTCCAAGGTCGATCAGCTCATAGCCTTTGAAAGAGTACGGGCCGAATGAATTGTATTCGTCCGGCAGCGTGGCCTTCACCACGTGAGTGCCGTTGACCGTTACCTCGAGATCCTGCAAGCGATTGTTGGCAAAGTATAGCTTTTTGGATTTGGCATAGCCGGGGACGATGCCGATTTGGTTGACGTGCTCCGGCTTGGCGAGGGTCAGCGTGACGCTTTCGCCGATGCCACCGTTTTTGCCCGCCACCCACGCGGTGTCATTTTTCATGTCATCGATGTTCGCCACCGGGTAGCCGGCCTTCTCCGAAGTCGCCTTCGGCGTGTAGCTGTGGAAATCGAAAAAGTATTTGTCGCCCGCGAAGGTATACCAACTGGGGTCGTCTCCGCTTCCGCTGCTGTAGTTGGAAATGGTTGAGAACTTGTCATTCATGTTGACTTCAATGTTATCGGCCAGCGTCGGCTTCAGATCGGTGAATTCCCAAACATAGCCCTCAGGCGTTTTCTTGAAGCGATCGCCCGGGTTAATGGTAATCGCGGCGGCGTCAACGGTGACGGCGCTGATGGTGATTTTGCCCTTCTGAATCGGCCCCTTCCACGCGCTCGCGGTTGAGAGCAGATAGCGGAAGTAGTCATTGTTCCAATCCGAATCGTCGGAATAGCCACCCGAGCTGTTTTCATACACGGACTCGTATTGGATGTGGATGTTACTGCTCTGGCCTTTATCAAAATGAACAGTGGAACTCAGCCAGAGGATGCGCGGAGCTCCCTCCGATTCCTGTTCTGAACTCTGTTTGGCGATGTTCAGGTAGTCCTGATCAAACACCTGCTTCCAGAATTTCACATCGCCCTTTTCCGTGCGGAAGGAAGTGGCGGTTCCATCCGCGGTGAACTGGTAGTCCTCAATCTCATAGCAATTGTTGTATTGGGTGGTGAGTCCGATGCAGGGGAAGCCCGCGGTAACGTCAACGGCATCGCCCGTGTTCTTTAGAACGTAATCAATCTGCACCTTGGCGCGGTCGCGGTAGAGTTGAATGTTCAAATTCTCACTCTGCATTTCAATCTGATCGGTTCCCACGGCGCGGAAGGTTCCGGTGGCGACGCTGCCGCCGGCGTCTCCTCCCCAATTGGCGAAGAGCGGCAATGCACAAAATGTGATGAGTGCACAGATTAAGGATGAGGTTTTCATACCGGCTCCTGAAATGACTTTGTGGGAAAAATGGATCCACAACCGACCGATAACATAACCCAGCCGGGAATTGCATGCAATTCCCGGTGCCCGCCCGGCGGAAGTAGGAGGATGTAGGGCCGGGCTTTACCCCGGAACCCGTTTGCGTAGCGCCGGGTTCTGCAGGCGGCGGAAAAACCCGTAGAGGCGGCTTTATGCCGCCATTCGCGTTTTGAGAAGAGTGGCGTTATGGCGGCGTAAAGCCGCCTCTACATCGCTAGCGATGAGTTGTTCCATCGGCCTGCCCGGGGAAGGGAGTTTACCTTTCGGAACCGGGCATGGATGCCCTTTTCGCGGAGGAAGAATTGCGCCAGCGATTCGAGATTTGCGGATCGGCCAAACGCGTGGCCGCCACCAGTGCCAGCAGCACCACCAGGAACTGAATCAACAAAAACATTGGAGCGATCTGCTGCACGGTGTCCATTCCAACCTCCAGCCACGATGGCCCGGCGCTTTCGAAAAGGAATTCGAGCCGGGTCTTTTCTGTGTTCAAAGCAGTTATCGGCGGAAGTTGGAAATTTCATGAATTTTTTTTAATCGGGGGAAGGGACCAAGGTTTCGCAGCCAAGTTGTGTGAACCTGTAGGGGCAGGCCTCGTGCCTGCCCGCCGATCAGGCACCCACGAGGGGCGCCCCTTCGATTCGGTGGCACGATTGGCGAGACGGGGCAACGGTGGCGGATCGCGAACCGCCACCTCGCTGGCGGCAAACGTCTCGCGGCCCGCTCCCAAATTTCGGCTCATCTTTTCACTGCAAACTGCCGATAAGTTGTAAGGAAGAGTGTGCCCCGCAATAAACTTACGTGGCCCCCCCCTTTGTTGTGGGAATCGGCAGAATCGCAGGCAAACGTGAACACTTTTTGCAGCAGTGTTGCCCGCCCCAATTGATAGCCCGTCAGCCCTGTTCGGGGACGGCCATCGGCCCGGGCCTATGCTCGGCAAGCGTTGTGGCACAGCCACTCCTGGCTGTGAAAACCGGCTCGGCCAACAGCCGTGCGTGCAACAGCAACGGCACAGGTGTGCCTGTGCCACCTTCAGGCGCGCGAGCCCGTGCCCACGCGCGTGGCACGAAATTGGCTTTGGTTGTTGGGAGAGATCTGCAGGGGAGAATTGCGGGCACGCCGCTTGTTTTAACGGCGTGCCCGCGGGGTTTGGAGTGATTACTCTTTCCCTTCGGTCTTGAAGACGGGCGGCCAGGTGCCGCCGATGCGCATTCCGTAGAACGACCGGTAGACGAAGTAAACAGAAACCACGAAGAAGAGCGCCGACAGGGCGTGGGTCAGGCCAGTGCCGTTGGTGGCGGTCAACTTGACGGCCAGTTCCACGGCCAGCAGGCCGAAGAGCGTGGTGAATTTGATGACCGGGTTGAGGGCCACGGAAGACGTATCCTTGAACGGATCGCCCACCGTATCGCCCACCACCGTGGCATCGTGCAGCGGCGTGCCTTTTTGCTTGAACTCCACCTCAACAATCTTCTTGGCGTTGTCCCAGGCGGCGCCCGCATTGGCCATAAAGATTGCCTGGTAGAGTCCGAAGATGGCGATCGAGATCAGGTAGCCGATAAAGAAGAACGGCTCCAGGAAGGCGAAGGCCAGCGTGGCAAAGAAGACGCCGATGAAGATGTTCAACATGCCCTTCTGCGCGTACTGGGTGCAGATGGCCACCACCTTCTTGCTGTCAGCCACGGAAGCTTTCTCGGAACCTTCCAGGTGGATGTTGGCTTTGATGAACTCCACAGCACGATAGGCGCCGGTTGAAACCGCCTGCGTGGAGGCGCCGCAAAACCAGTAGATCACCGCGCCGCCCGTCACCAATCCAAGGAAGAACGGCGCGTGCAGCAGGGAGAGCATCTCCTGATTAACGGTCAGGCCATGGGTCAGCGCCATGATGATGGAGAAGATCATGGTGGTGGCGCCCACCACGGCGGTGCCGATCAGCACCGGCTTTGCCGTGGCTTTAAAGGTGTTGCCCGCGCCGTCGCCTTCTTCCAGCATGTCCTTGGCGCGGTCGAAGTTCGGATCAAAGTTGAATTCCTTCTTAATCTCTTCCCGGATGTTCGGAACCTGTTCAATCAGCGAAAGTTCGTAGACCGATTGGGCGTTATCCGTGACGGGCCCGAAGGAGTCCACGGCGATCGTTACCGGTCCCATACCCAGGAACCCGAATGCCACCAAACCGAAGGCAAACACTGCCGGGGCCAGCATCAAAATGCTGAGGCCCATCGTGCTCACCAGGAAGCCGAGCGACATCAGGAAGACCATGGTGAGGCCCAGGTAGTAGGCGGAGAAGTTTCCTGCCACGAAGCCGGAGAGAATTCCCAGCGAGGCTCCGCCTTCCGAGGCCGAAACCACGACCTCGCGCACGTGCCGCGATTCCGTGGAGGTAAAGACCTTGACGAATTCGGGAATCAGCGCGCCCGCCAAAGTTCCGCAGGAGATGATGGTGGCCAGCTTCCACCACAGGGAGGTGTCGCCCAAAAGCTCGGGAATCATGAGCTTGGAGGTGACGAAGGTGAGGGCGATGGAGACGATTGAGGTGATCCAGACCAGTGAAGTGAGCGGGGCTTCGTAATTGAAGCGGTCAAGGTCGGCATAACGCGCCTTGGCGATGACGCCGTTGATGAAGTATGCCAGCGCGCTCGCCACCAGCATGATGACGCGCATCACGAAGATCCAGACCAGCAGTTGAACCTGGACGGTGGGGTCCTTGACGGCCAGCAGGATGAAGGTGATCAAGGCCACGCCCGTGACGCCGTAAGTTTCAAAGCCGTCGGCCGTGGGGCCCACGGAGTCGCCTGCGTTGTCGCCCGTGCAGTCGGCTATCACGCCGGGGTTGCGGGCGTCGTCTTCCTTGATTTTGAAGACGATCTTCATCAGGTCGGAACCGATGTCCGCTATCTTGGTGAAGATGCCGCCGGCGATGCGAAGGGCCGCCGCGCCCAGCGATTCGCCAATCGCGAACCCGATGAAGCAGGGGCCGGCATACTCGCCGGGGATAAAGAGAAGGATGATCAACATCATCAGCAGTTCAACGCTGATCAGCATCATGCCGATGCTCATGCCGGCTCGCAGCGGGATCTGATAGACCGGAAAGGCCTTGCCGCGCAGGCTGGCAAACGCCGTGCGGGAGTTGGCAAAGGTGTTGACGCGAATGCCGAACCACGCCACTCCGTAGCTGCCGGCGATTCCGACCAGACTGAAGAAGAGAATCACCACCACGCGAATGGCCTCATACTTCAGTAGCACGCCGAAATAGAGCAGGATGATGGCGGCAATGAAAACCCAGAGCAACAGCAGGAACTTGCCCTGTGTTACGAGATAGGTTTTGCACGTTTCCCAGATCAGCTGGGAAATCTCGCCCATGGCGCGGTGAACTGGCAGGTTCTTGAGGCCGGTATAGATGACCATGCCAAAGACCAATCCAAAGATGCAGAAGAGGATGCCGAGCAGCAGAAGCTTGTGGCCATCCACGCCGAGAAATTTGACTGAGGAGAGATCAGGGAGCTTCAGGTTGGCTTCGCCTGCTTCATCCCCCCCTGCGGCCAACGCCGCGTGAGTTGTGAATAATAAGGAGGCTGCAACGGTAACGAACATTTTGACCATCGAGCCACGGTTTTCCCAAGCGCTCGAAAGCGACTTGCGGATCATTTTTTGAGCAAAATCAGAAAAGATTAATGTGAGCACACTAATACACACAATCGCTAAAACGTACATTTGGTTTCCTCCGACCGAAACTTCCTCTTTGCGCCCCCAAGGCGGGTTGTTTGACTTCTCCGAAATTAGATTTTCGAGAGAATGTCCTAGGATAGCTTGAGGATAAACAACAATAATAAGAGCGGTGCATAATACCACGCAGAAAAAATTGACGTCAAGCAAACCGGCTGGTAAAGGTGTTGAAAATCAGGGACTTCTAGTCCAGCAAGACTAAAAATCGCCCACCTGTTTTTCGGGAACAAGCTGATTCCATTAGAATAGAATCCGCAATAGCAGATATGTATAGCAATTCGATGTCCGATTTCGATGAAGATTCGCAACTTGTCACTTTTGCCGGCAAGGGTATAATCAGCCGCTGGATCCGTCTGCTCCGGCAGGATATTTTTAGACCAATTGTCCGAAATACCGAAGATGCCCCCTCAGCCTTTATCAATACTAAAGGGGTAGCTGTAAAGCTTAAGAAATGAACAGCCTCTGCAAAGTCTATTGCTTTGGTAACGCGGTGGCCGACGTTTTGGCCCGCCCGGTGGATCAACTTGCGCCCTCGGGCACCAGCCAACCGCTTGAAGATGTAGCGCTTGGCCCCGGAGGCAACTGCATCAACACCGCCATCGCCCTGGCCCGCCTGGGGGTTCCGGTTCGCGCTGCCGCCGCCATCGGCGATGACCGCTTTGGCCAGTTCTTGCGCGACCGCGTTCGGAGCGAGGGCATTGACGACGCCGACCTGGTCACACTCCCAGGCGCCAAGACCTCCACCTCAATTGTCCTGATTGAATCGAGCGGCGAGCGCCGTTTCCTCCACCTGCGCGGCGTGAGCGCCCTCCTTTCCGCCGAGCATCTCAATTGGGGACATGTGGAGGGGGCGCGCATTTTCCATTACGCCAGCGCCTTCGCACTTCCCGCCTTTGATGCAGCTTGCCTTGAGCCGACCCTGAAGCGCGCTCGCGAACTGGGGTGCCTGACTTCGGTGAACATCTGCTGGGATGTGCGCGGGCGGTGGCTGAATCTCATTCAGCCTGCACTTGCGCACACGGACTTCATCTTTCCCAACCGCGATGAAGGCCGGCAATTGACCGGTGAGTCCGAACCCGCTGCGATTGCGGCCCGCCTGAGGGAATTGGGCGTAAAGACGGTCATCGTCAAGCTGGGAGCAGCGGGTTGTTATGTGGAATCCGCCGAGGGTGCGTTCACAATGCCAGGCTTTGCCGTGAAGCCCATCGATACCACTGGTGCGGGCGATTGCTTTGCTGCGGGATTTCTCGCTGCCATTAGCCGGGGAAAATCTCTTGCCGACGCCGCACGTTATGCCAATGCTGCCGGAGCACTTGCCACTCTTGGCTTGGGCGGCGCTGATTCCGCTCCCACAAGTTCTCATCTGGAAGAATTCCTGCGGAGACATTCCGCTTTATGAATCCCGCCCTTTGCGCGGCGTGGTGGCAGGGAATGATTTCAAGTGGATTCTCACCTATCGCGCTCCGGTCCGATCCTGAATCTCCCCTTCACCATTCGGTTTCGCCAATGCGGGCAGCGTCCTGGTTTGAAGCCTCTTCGGCTTATGTGAGTTCTTTCTTGCTTTGGTCGGGATTGATAGGCATTCTAACCATCCGGGCAACGAAGATTATCAGTAGAGTGATAGCTGCAAAGTAGACGACGGTACCCCACCAGTGCGAAAAGTGGATAATCGGGAACGGGATGAGGAATAAAATGACGTAGAACCACTTCGGCAGCTTGTATGCCTGCCTCTTGGTAATTCCGGTATTTGACGTCAGCCCCATTTGCGTAGCTCGTCCCAGTCCTAAATTCTCCCACGGTCTTAACCTCGCAACAAGCCCAAAGGAACATTCTGCTCGTCAAAGCAGGACACTACCCCAAACCGAACTCGCTTGCGTTTCCCCCCGCGCTTTCCAATAATGGAGGCGTGCTGACATGTAAGAGCGTTTGTCTAACGCTGGAAGGAGCGCGCGCCGTCCCCTCGACAAAGAATTTCCTGATGGCACAAGCAGGGATGGACACGCTCACGAGGTTTTCCGAATGACTACGGCTGGGCAATTCAAGGCTCCTGCGAAGCTGAACTACGCACACGGCAAGCAACTGGCGCATCAGATTTTCCATGACACTATGGCAGCCATTGATGTGCGCCACGCCATGCACGCGAAGTTGAAGGTTGAGGGCAATACACTGATGGCGGGAGACCTTGCGCATCCGATTGCCCGGCCGCCCCGCGTGGTGGCGTTTGGCAAAGCGGCGAACCGCATGGCCACCGTCCTGAATGAAATTCTGGGCGGGAGGATCGAAGCTGGAGTCTCCGTCGCTCCGGCGGAAACTCAGCAGAAGCTCGCCCACTTCCAGTACTTTGTTGGTGGGCATCCTTATCCTGATCATGGCAGTCTTGAAGGCGCGCGCGCCGCTCTGGAAATCGTCTCACATTTGACGCGCGAAGACACGGTCATCTTCCTGGTGTCGGGGGGCGGCTCCGCCATCCTGGCGCAACCGATGGATGCCAGCATCACGCTTGCCGACTTGAAGGAATTCAACCGCGCGCTGGTGACCTCACACCTTCCCATTGAGCAGATCAACGTCCTGCGCAAACACCTTTCCGCAGTCAAGGGTGGCCGGCTGGCCGAGCGCGCTTACCCGGCGCGGCAATTGACCATCTACATTTCCGATGTGCCTGAAGGGCTGCCCTCCATGGTGGCTTCGGGACCGACCATGCCCGATGAATCCACCACGGAGCAGGCCTACGAGTTGGCGGAGCTCAACAAACTCGTACAACATTTTCCCGCCAGCATTCGGGGATTTTTTGAGCGGCGCGAGCTGCCTGAAACTCCCAAGCCCGGCGACCCGCGCTTTGCCTACTCACACTACTACTCCCTGTTGTCGAATCGCGATGCGGTGGATGCGGCGCTGGCGTCTGCCAGGAAGCTGGGCTTTGCCGCCGAGATTGACCGCGGAACCTGGGACGGCGACTACCGGCAGGTTGTACACTCAAACGTCACCGCGCTCGACTCGCTATCACAGGCGCACAAAGGGCAGCCCGTATGCCTCGTGGTGGGCGGAGAAGTGACGTGCCCCGTCACCGGGCCTGGCATGGGCGGACGCAACCAGGCGTTTGCCCTGTATGCCGCGCGCCAGATTGCCGGGTATAGCCGCGTGGCCTTGAGCGCCGGCACGGACGGTCGCGACGGAAACAGCCCCACCAGTGGGGCCGTGGCCGATGGCCAGACGGTTTCGCGCGCCAAGGGCCGAGGTCTTGACGCTGACGCCTACCTTGCGGGCAGCGACGCCTATTCGTTTTTCCGAACCTTGGGCGACACGCTTGATACCGGGTTCACCGATAATAATGTGCGCGACGTGCGCGTCTGGCTCGATTTCGGTGCTTAGCAGGCTGATGAAAAGGAAGTAGAGTCGGCGGAATTTATCCCGATTTAATCGGGACGCCGCCATCCGGCATTGAAGCCAATCGGGAAATGGCGGGGTAAACCCGCCGCTACCTCTCGACTGGTTCTCGAGACCTCACCATGGACGACCTCAACGGAAAAATTGCTCTCGTCACCGGCGCGAGCGTTGGCATTGGCCGCGCCATTGCCGAAGGTCTGGCCAAAGTGGGTGTGGACGTGGCCGTCAATTACTTTCAGCATCATGCCGAAGCGGAAGAGGTGTGTGTAACAATTCGAACCTTGGGCCGCCGCGCGATTGCTGTTCGATCTGACGTTTCGAAATCCGCCGAAGTCGCGCGCATGGTGAAGTCCGTTGAAGAGGGATTGGGGCCCATCGACATCCTGGTGAACAATTCCGGCATCGCCCGCGCCCAGCCGCTCGAGGAGATTCGGGAAGAGGACTGGGACGAGCTCATCAATGTAAATCTCAAGTCCGCTTTTCTAGTGACGCAACAGGTGGTGCCGGGAATGCGAGCGCGGCGCTGGGGACGCATCATCAACATCTCCTCTGTGGCGGCGCACATTGGCGGAGTGGTGGGTCCGCATTACGCGGCTTCCAAGGCGGGAATGCTGGGCCTCACGCACTCTTACGCCAACCTGCTGGTGCGCGAAGGCATTACAGCAAACTCAATTGCCCCAGCGCTGGTTTACACTCAGATGGTGGCGGCGAATCCCCGCGCGAAGGCAGACCTGATCCCCGTTGGGCGCTTCGGCAAAGTTGAAGAGGTCGCGGACGTGGCCGTCATGCTGGCGGGAAACGGATACATCACGGGGCAGACGATTAATGTTGATGGCGGATGGTATATGACGTAAGAGCTGTGAGCCATCAGCTATCAGCCATCAGCCATCAGCTTTCAGCCAAGGCGGACGCTGACGGTTGAGGGTTGGTATTGATAGCCTATTCATTTTGACTTTCCCGGCCCTTGGGAACTGTACTAGATTAAGGCTCAGATCTGAGCGCAGAGAGCTGAAAGCTGACAGCTGATAGCTCTATCAGGAGGACCTATGCCGGAAACAATTGGTTTTATCGGACTCGGAATCATGGGCCAGCCCATGGCTCTGAACCTTCTACGGTCAGGCCACACACTGGCCGTCTACAATCGCACGCCGGGAAAGACGGCCGCTCTTGAAGCGGCGGGCGCGCGCGTGGCCACCACTCCCGCCGATGCGGTTCGCGACGCGAACATCGTCATCATTATTGTCAGTGATTCGGCCGCGGTGGAGAACGTGGTCACGGGCCCGGACGGAATTCTTCAGACCCTGCGGTCCGGCGCGATTGTGATTGACTCCAGCACCATCAGCCCCGTCGTCAGCCGCAAGATGGCCTGCCACGCCGCCGGCAAGGGAGCGAGTTGGCTTGACGCCGCCGTGACCGGCTCCAAGCACGGCGCGGAAAAGGGCGAGCTGACCTACATGATTGGCGGCGACCGCGAGACCTTTGACCGCGCCATGCCCATCCTGCAATTGCTGGGCAAAAAGCACATCTATTGCGGACTGCACGGGCTCGGCCTCTCCGCCAAGCTCGCGCAGAACACCATTCAGGCCACGATGGTAGAGGTTTTTTGCGAAGGCTTCGTGCTGGCCACCAAGGCCGGAGTGAAGCCGGAAGTGATGCTGGAGATCATCCAGTCAAGCATGGCTCGCGCCGGCATTACCGACTTCAAAGCACCCTTTATTTTCAAAGGCGACTTCACCCCTTACTTTCCCCTCAAGCTGATGCACAAGGACCTTGAGCTTGCCGCCGAAGCGGGTTACGCGCAGGGAGTTCCCATGCCCGTGCTGGCCGCGGTGAAAGAGGTTTACATGGCCGCCAAAGCCCAGGGCAAGGGTGAGCTGGATTACGCCGCAATCGTAACCGTCCTGGAAGAGTTTGCGGGAGTGAAGGTGCGCATCTAAGCACCACCGCCTTGCGGAAGCGGAGCGAGGATGATGTCGCCTTCGTTCATTTGCGGAGGTCGGCCTCGGTGTATTCAGGCTCATTATCGCCGTAGGCCCGCGCCAGGTGTTCGGCGGACAGCCGCGACCAATCCGGCCGCTCATCGTCCGGCGGCAGTACGATCACCACCAATTGAGCATTCTCGGGCAAGGGATAAGGCTCATCCAGCTCAATCTTCTTCCCGTCGTATTGGGCGCTCAAGGCTACCGTTTTCATCGTGCCCTATGCTACCAGTTCCACAGACATCATCCCAACCCCAGGCTTCGTGGCTGGCTGCTCGGGCTGAAAGCCTGGTGTGAAATTAAATGGCGTGAAATAAATCGCCCCTGACACCATTCGCCCCGGGGAAGAGACGCGGACCACAAAAACGGTGGTCCTCGCTACCTGATTTCAGAGACTCGTGCAATCGGAAGATGCGCACAAGGGATTGAGGGATTGGGACCGGCACGCAATTTCCTGCGCCAGCCCCCGAAGGGTGAGTGCCAGCTACTTACCGGCTAGCCTCTTGCCCTTTGCTGGGGGCCGAATTTGCAGCCGGAGTACGGGGGCGAGGGCGCGCAGCGTCAGGTTCACGCTGGCGCTATCGGGGAAGACGTCCAGCACCTCGGGGTCGATAACCGCAATGTTCGCGCCTTCGGCGTATCGCGCCGCCGTGACGCCGCGCTTGGCGCTGGAAAAGTCGTATTCAGGCCGCATCGTGTCGCGGTCCGTCTTCTTCATTCGACGGCTAGCCTTCTTCATAAAGTTCCCTCTCGGACGGCGTCGCGCGCCTTGCCGAAATCAGGCGCGTGCGGGGCGGACGCTCGGCAAACGCAACAATCACCAGCTCTTGCGATCGGGACATGCCAAGCACAACGTACCGCTCCTCAGCGAAGAAATGATCCGGGTCCGGCATGAGCAGCGACAGCGGATCCGCGAACACCGTGGTAGCTTCGTCGAACGTCACCCCATGCTTTCGGGCGTTGGACTTCGCCTTCTTCGCGTCCCACTCAAATATATAGCCCAAGAGCAAGCCTCGCAAGAACCAATCGTTCCAGCCGGCGAACCTGAACCTCTGCCGCAAGGATCATCTCACATTATAGCGCTGGGAACACGGTGATCACCGTGACGGTGAATGCGGTGACTGTACCCTGACACCGTTTTCTCCCAACAGGCGCATCGGTGCTTGATTTAAACTGATTTGCGGGCCATCATAGAGCCGATATGAACGCCATTGAAAGAACCGGGATTGTGGATGCTGAGCATCAGTTGCGGCTGGACGAACCGCTGCCCCTCCCGGGGCAAAGTCGCGTTCGCGTGATCATGTTGGTGCCTGAGGCGGAGGACACTTCGGAGGCGGCCTGGGCAAAAGCAGCCTCGGCCAGCCCGGCGTTCGACTTCCTTAAAGACGCGGCTGAGGACGTTTACACCGCCGCCGATGGCAAGCCATTCCATGACCAAGGGCACATCGAAAATTGGCCGCTCTGTTTGGCCTGAAACCCTCGTGATTTTCTAGAGTGTTGCGTTATT
>Ga0302319_10019060_pt1 | contig 12474 bp, 12 predicted proteins | sample Bog_T0_2_FD_203319 | JGI IMG/M metagenome (GOLD analysis project Ga0302319, IMG submission 203319) | Peat permafrost microbial communities from Stordalen Mire near Abisko, Sweden - Bog_T0_2 | ecosystem: Environmental > Terrestrial > Soil > Wetlands > Peat | place: Sweden: Abisko, Stordalen Mire... | reverse complement strand
TGAGGCACTACCAGGCGCTAGGGTCACATTCATTCACCCCTGCCTTCGCCGCTGTACTATAGAAGCCACTATGCCCGCCGCCGCGGTTTCCGCCAAGGATGATCGTGCCACGCTCATCGCCATCTCGGCCCTCGCTTGCATTCTGCAGGATATTCTGCATGAAGGCTTGGGCCATGGCGTGACCGCGTGGCTGAGCGGAGCCCGCCAGATGACCATGAGCACGGTCGCGCTGCAGTGCGATTTGAATACACGCTGGATTTCGGCCAACGGCACGTTGGTCAATCTTCTTTTCGCCGCGATCTTCTGGCTACTCCTGCGCTGGCCGCAGGGCTATCGCCCGGCCACACGCTATTTTCTCGTGCTGGCGCTGGCAGGTAACCTCTTTACCGGGACGGGTTACTTTTTCTTTTCGGGCGTCACCAACTTCGGCGACTGGGCGGCCGTGATTCGAGGACTGCAACCGCATTGGATGTGGCAGCTTGGGCTGGTCTTGCTGGGGATGGCTTCCTACTACGCCTCGATGCTGCTGGTCGCTGCGCAACTACGGCCGTTTCGGGCTGATGACGATCCCCGACGCTTCCGCGGTCTCTGCTGGACGCCTTACTTCACCGACGGCATTCTCGCCGGAGTGAGCGGCCTACTCAATCCCGCCGGATTGTTCTACGTGATCGCGTCGGCGCTGCCTTCAACGCTGGGCGCAAATGCCGGTCTGCTGGCCCTGCCCGGCATGTTGAGGCGGAGCGGCGGCGGGCCGGAAGAGCAAGTTGGACCCATCGGGCGCAGCACCCCTTGGGTTGTCGCCGGTGCCATCGGCAGCCTGCTGTTCATCTTTGTGCTGGGCCGCGGGCTGACCTGGTCACGCTAACCTGGTCACGCTAGAATGGTCGCGCTAACCCGCGCCGTCCCCTGAGAAAAGCTGCGAAATAGTAACCGATGAACCAACCCGGCAATTGACTCCTTCCGCCCATCGTCGGAAGATACTAAAGAACACACCAAGCAGTTGGGCCCTCGTGCGGTCACGAGCCTATGCGGATTAAGTTCTGGGGTGTGCGCGGTTCCACGCCGACCCCCCAACCCGAGAACATGCGCTATGGAGGCAACACCTCCTGTGTCGAAGTGCGCTTCGGCGAGCGCATCTACGTCTTCGATTGCGGCACCGGATTCCGCGTGCTGGGCCAGCAACTGCAAAGCGAATTCGGCGACAAGCCTTTTTCCGCACATGTTTTCGTCTCGCATTTTCATTGGGACCACATTCAGGGCATGCCGTTCTTTCGGCCTCTGTACGCCAACGCGGAGAACCGGTTCCTCTTCCAGTGTTCCAGCCGCACACGCAGCTTGAAGCAAGTGCTGGCCGACCAGATGGCCGCGCCTTACTTCCCGGTGAGAATCGATGAAATGAAAGCGCGGCGCGACTTCTACGACATCGAGAGCGGACGCACGGCGATCGAAGACGGCGTCCAGCTGCAGACCGCGTGGTTGAACCATCCGCAGGGATGCATGGGATTCCGCCTCGAAACCAAGGATGGAATTCTGGTCTACGCCACCGACAACGAGCCCGGCGACGCTCAGTTCGACAAGGCCGTGCGCAAGCTGGCCGAAGGCGCCGATGTGCTCATCTACGACGCGCAGTATCTTCCCGAGGAATACGAAGCGCGCCGCCGCGGCTGGGGCCACAGCCATTGGCGCGAAGCCGTCAACGTAGTGATGGAGAGCGGCGCCAAAGAGCTGGTGCTGTTCCACCACGATCCCGAGCACACCGACGCGGTGATCGACAAAGTGGTGAAAGAAGCACGCAACTACTATCCCAAGGTGAGGGCTGCGGCCGAGGGGATGGAAATCGAGCTGGGAAGCGCGAAAATCTAATCTACTGGGCGCACAACATCGGTGTGAGCAAAGTCCGCGCCCTTGTAGAGCAATTCCTCTCCCAGGCTGTGGGCCAGCGCATAGCTGAAGCAGTCACCGTAATTCAGCCGCGCGGCATGGCCGCTGCCCTTTCCGTAGCGCCGCCAGGCCTTGCGCGCAACCTGCACTTGCTCGCTGGTCACCGGAGCAATCTCGATCTGAGCGCCCGCCAAGAAGAGGTCCAGTTGTTCGCCGCCTCTTTCTCCGGACTTGGCTTCGAGCACGATTGCGGCCTCCAGCAAGCTTGCCGCAGATATCCGGCGGGAACCGGCGGCAGTCAAGCGGCGCAACAGGCCTTCGGCCCCGGACTCTTGCCGCAGAATAGCCACGACGGCTGAGCTGTCGATGACCATTTATTTCGGAAGCCCGTGCTCGTCATAGCCAATGATCTCATCCGGGCTGCGGCGATCAAGCTCGGGAAGGGCGGCAGCGCGGCGCGCGATCGCCGTGAGGTCCTCCAACAAGCGTTCCTGCTGGCGTGCAGCCCGAACACGCTGATGGCGCTCGCGCAAGGCTTGCAGGATCGTCTGGGTCAGACCCTCGCCCGTCAAGCGGGAGAGAGACCGGGCCAGGCGCTCGACCTCGGAATTGCGGATGCTGAGCGGCATGAGCTGATTATATACGTTCTGCAAATGTATATACAAACAGAAAAACAGCATTCTGAGCCAGGTTCTTGCAGTTGCCAGGAGAATTGCGATGCGCGTGCCTTGTTTCATTATGGGATTCCGCCTAGCCCTCCGCACCTTGCTTCCCAGCCCTTCCGCCTCATATACTCGGAACGTTTGCCCATCCATGCCGGGAACTCGTCCCGGCGCTGGCGAACATCTTGCATCGAGATAACGAATCGCAATCATTCCGGAGATCAACCTATGACCACAATGGCTACGCCGCCGCATGTCGATAAAGAAAGCAATCCCTGGGAATCGCAGCGGGCGCGCTTTGACCTGGCTGCGCAGAAGCTCAATCTCGATGACGGCCTGTGGCGCGTGCTGCGCTATCCCAATCGTGAACTCACGGTCTACATCCCGGTGCAGATGGATGACGGCCACCTCGAGGTCTTCACCGGATTCCGGGTGCAGCACTCGATTGCGCGCGGCCCGGCCAAAGGCGGCATCCGCTATGCGCCCGACGTCACGCTTGATGAAGTGCGCGCGCTGGCCAGTTGGATGACCTGGAAGTGCGCCGTGGTCAACATTCCCTTCGGCGGCGCCAAGGGCGGCGTGATCTGCGATCCGCACAAGATGTCGATGGGCGAAATCGAGCGCATGACGCGCCGCTACACCTCGGAGCTGATCGAATTCATCGGCCCGGAAAAAGACGTGCCCGCGCCCGACGTCAACACCAACGAACAAATCATGGCCTGGATGATGGACACTTATTCCATGCACATGCGGCAGACCGTGACGGCTGTCGTGACTGGCAAGCCCATCAACATTGGCGGTTCCCGCGGACGCCGCGAAGCCACCGGCCGCGGCGTGATGGTAGTGTGCGACGAGGCCTGCAAGAAGCTCGGCCTGGCGCGCGAGAGCAGCCGCGTGATTGTGCAGGGCTTCGGCAACGTGGGCTCGAACGCCGCGCACCTCATGCACCAGGCGGGATACAAAGTGGTGGGCATCGCCGAAGTGGGCGGCGGCCTGTACAACAAGAATGGCATCGACCTGAACGCGCTGGTTGAATTCCGCCAGAAAAATGGCACCGTCCACGGCTTCCCAGAGGCCGAACCGGCCGACACCGCCGACCTGCTCACCTCGGAATGCGAGATCCTGATTCCCGCCGCCACGGAAAACGTGATCACCTCGCGCAACGTGAATCGTGTGAAGTGCCGCATCCTGGCCGAAGGCGCAAACGGCCCCACCACTTCGGCTGCCGACGACGTCTTAACCGACAAAGGCGTGTTCGTGATCCCAGACATTCTGGCCAACGCCGGCGGCGTGACCACTTCGTACTTCGAGTGGGTTCAGGACCGCCAGGGTTACTTCTGGAAAGAGTCCGTCGTCAACGAGCAGTTGGAAGAGATCATGATTTCCTCTTTCGGTGACGTGGTCCGCTATGCCGAGACGCATAAGGTGAATAACCGCATCGCGGCTTACATGCTGGCGATTGATCGCGTGGCCTACACGATTCGCCAGCGTGGAATCTACGCGTAAGGAGGGCTCGTGACATTGGTGCGCAACTCCGTTGCCCGCCTGCTCGCGTCAATTTGCCTCATGCTGGCCTTGAGCGCGGGGATCGCGAGGCCCTCCTCGTCCGCCAGTTGGTTCGCGCCACCCGCCGCCGCAGCCGACAAACTCGATCTCAACACCGCCACCAAAGACCAACTGAAAGCGCTGCCCGGCATCGGCGACGCCTACTCGCAGAAAATTATTGACGGACGCCCATACCGGACGAAGCTCGATCTGGTGCACCGGAAAATCATTTCTCAGGCCATGTACGAAAAGATCAAAGACCAAATTATCGCCAAGCAACCCAAGCCGGCAGCCACGACTCCTGCGCCGAAATAATCCCCTTTTTGGGCAGCCCTGTCCCATTGGTTCATTCCGCCGATTGCGTTCCCCATCCGCGTGGAGGATAATCAGGCTATCTCTCCGGGCGCCTTCCGGAAATTTTGCTGAACTGCAGTGAACCTGCCCAACTCCATCACGCTGGTCCGCATTTGCAGCATTCCTCTGCTGATCTGGATTCTGTCTTCCAATCATTTCAGCAGCGAACACGGCGCCAAGGAATTGCTCGCATCCGCGATCTTTATCGCCGCCTCAATGACCGACGGCATTGATGGCTATCTCGCCCGCCGCCGCGGCCAGATTACGACCATGGGTATCCTGCTCGATCCCATGGCCGACAAGCTTCTCATCGCCGCCGCTTTCGTTATGTTGGTGCAGTTCAATCCCAGCCTGGTTCCGGCGTGGATCGCGGTGATAATCATCGGCCGCGAGTTCCTGGTCAGCGGCCTGCGTTCCATCGCCGCGTCCGGCGGGTTCACCATTGAAGCCAGCGAACTGGGCAAGTTCAAAATGGTGGTGCAGATCGTTTCCGTGGTTGCGGTAATTCTGGACCACCGCTGGAAAGAGTGGCCGCTATACGGAAACTTCGTCTTCCCGGTGCACTGGATCGCCTACGTTTCCATCTGGTTCGTGGTCTGCGTGTCCCTGGTTTCGGGCATCGATTACTTCGCCGCCTTCTGGTCGAAAATTGACAAGCGCGTCACCAAGCGCCGCCGCCGCGCGTCTATTCTGAGCCGCCGCAAGCCGCGCCCCGCGCCCCGAGCGGCCGATGCCGATGTCGCCCCTACCACATAATTCGTCCGCGGTCCTAACCTCGCTGCAGGAATTCTCCAGTGAAGAGCGCGCCCAACTCATCCGCCTGGCGCACGAATCCATTGCCTCCGCCCTCGATCATCGTCAGATCGCTCTCGATCCTCCCACCCCTCACTTCGCCGAACTCCGCGGCGCTTTCACTTCGCTCTACTTGCGCCCTGATCTGCCAGAGGAAGATCGATCGAAAAAAGATCGTTCAAAAAAAGATCGGCCAGAAAAAGACCGACGAGAAAAGGAATTGCGCGGCTGCGTCGGCTACGTGCTGGCCGCCTGCCCCGTCTACCGCGCCGTGGCCGAAACCGCACGCGCCGCCGCCTTTGAGGACAACCGCTTTCCCCCTGTGACCGAAGTAGAAGCCCCACATCTCCAAATTGAGTTGAGCATTCTCTCTCGCCCGCAACCGATTCGCGCCGAAGAAATTGAAATCGGCCGCCACGGCCTGCTCATCACCTGGCAGGGCCGCCGCGGCCTGCTTCTGCCGCAAGTTCCCGTCGAGCGCGGTTGGGACCGCACAACTTTCCTCGAGCAAACCTGCCGCAAAGCCCTGTTGCCTATGGACGCCTGGCAAAAGGGCGCGAGTGTCGAAGCCTTCACTGCCGAAGTCTTCGGCGACAAGAGCCTCTGACCCGGATTCACGCGGACCAGAGCGTGGCAGTCCGCGCCTGCAAGTGTCGTTCCAGCCAAAGTTGCTTCTGAAACGACTTTCCTCCCTGTTGCACTATCCGGTATGCAGCACAACTTGAAAGGAAAATTATTTATGAAGCCCCATACAGAGCATGAATCTACGTTTCTCTTCCGGCCAAGGGCGAAGACGTTCTTCGTCGGTATTTCCTTGGGCATAGCCCTGCTCGCTACGAGTTTGCCAGCCACGTCGCAGAACAAACCGCAGGATCATGATCGCGACCACGACCGGGACAAGGCACATACGATGTGGATCGACCATCTCGTATTTCTCCCCGGCGATCCCAGCGTGCAAACTTCATTCAATGCGGTCAACTCCGGGGTGGGGGGCGGACTCAGCGGCTTGATCATCACTTCCTCCACACTGGGCAATGAGGCGCAAGGCGGAGGCAACAAGGTGATTGAGACGGCGCTGGAAGTGCCGCCCGGTTTCGATATCGTGAGTGTGCGAATTTGTTACGAGAACTCCAATCCCCGCAGCTTCATCACCCAGACGCGTCTGGCGCAGGTTCAGAACCCTCCCAGCACGGCCGATGTTCGGCTCGATGATCCAACTCATCTCAACGCGGCGGGTCCGGTTTGTGTGGACAGCCATCCAACCTTGGTAAAACCCGCCAAGGGATCGGTCCTCCTCAGCTTGCACCTTAACTTTGGGGATACGTCCGACAAGATCGTGCTTCGAGCGGTGGGACTGAACCTGGTTCCGTAAAGCCGGTTCCGTAAAGTTGGTTCAGTAAAACCTGGTTCAGTAAAACCTGGTTCAGAAACCGCCGATCCAAACCGCCCCTCCCGCGAGGGAACCTCTTTGCGAAGGTGGCAAAACAGCAAACCGGGGACGGTTTCCCGTCCCCGGCTCAACTGTGGCCGTACGAACTGCGAAACTTACTGTTAAATCTTCTGGTGTTTGCTCGCACGGATTACCGGCCACGGAACACCGACTTCTCCTCCAGCACCGCCAGCACTTCCCGCGCCGCCCGCTCGCCCGATTCCGCTCCACCTTCCATGAATCCCTGAAAGTTGTACGAGGTATGCTCGCCGGCAAAGTGGATGCGCCCCTGCGGCACTTTCTCATAGCCGGCAAACCCGGTGTACTGCCCAACTTTGTACGTGCTGTAGCTTCCCATCAGATTCGGGTCGCCGGTGGGGTAGCTGAGCGTCGCCAATCCCGTGTAATGGCTGCGAATTCCCGGCCACACCTCTTCGAGTTGATTGAGAAACTGCTGCGCATATCCAGCCGTCACGCTGGAGCCGCGGCTGGTAGTGTACGGCCCCACCGGCCGGTACGCCGCGCCCGCCGTGCCGCCCGTGTAATTCGTGAGCAGGCCATCGAGGCCGGGTTCGGCGCGGCTGCTGTCCCAGGTGCTCAGGAAGGGAAGATCGGTCTCGATAAAGCCGTCGCTGATCCCCGGCCACGCGCCGCGCCCGTTCCAATAGCGGCTATCGAACTGCAGCACCAGCTTGGAGTTCGTTCCGTAGCCGAGCTGCCGAATGGCCAGTTCTTTCAGCGGATCGAATCCCGCCCGGCTGAAGTCAAGCCCGCGCAGCACGCTGAAAGGCAGCGCCAGAATCACGTAATCAAACTTAACCGAGCGCATTCCGGAAGCGGTGGAAAACGTCAGGGTCACCTTGCCGTCGCTCTCCGCCACAATCGCGGCCAGCCGCCAGCCCAAACTAACCGTCCCCTGCGGCAGGGTGGCCGCAATCGCCAGCGGAAGCTGCTGGTTGCCGTTGCGAATGTGGAAGCGCTCATCGGAATCGAGTGGAAAAATAATGTTCAGCGAACTCTGCTCCCGCGTATCGAGGCCGTCCTCGGTCACGGTGGCCATGTCCATATACTGCCCGAGCCGCGAGTCGTGCCCACCCGGCACATACGTCTCGATCCAAGCGTAGGCGCTCAGATGGTCGAAGTGATAGCCCGCCGCAGTGTAACTGTTATAGAGCGCCACGGGACCAATCGCCCGGTTCTGCTCAATCAAGATGGGCGTGATCTGAGCCATGTCCTGCAGCAGCTCAGAATCGGTATAGTAGCCGCCCAGAAAATAATTGGTATCGACTGAACCAGGCGGTTCCGCTGCATTCACGTCCACCAGCGTAAGGCCGAAGCGCTGCGCCAGGCTGCGAATCGTCACGTCGATGGTGTCGATGAATTCGCCGCACCACTCGCTGGTCTGGCCATCGCCCCAGAACGTGCGGTTGGAGTGCATGCGTCCGCCAATCCTGCCCGAGGCCTCATAGACTGAGCAGGGCAGCCCGGCATCCTGCAGGGCCAGCGCAGCTGTCACGCCGGCGATGCCGGCACCGACGATCCCGATGCGCGGAACGGATGAGCCGAGCAGCGACTCCGCCCGCAATCGACCACCGAACATGGTCTCGCCAAACATGGCTTGGCCAAACACGGTTTGGCCGAGCAGCGACTCGCCCAGCAGCGCTCCGCCCAGCGCCAGGCCCGAGACCTTGAGGACATCGCGCCGGCTGATCAAGGGACGATCCGGCTGAGTCTGGTCGATCTGCTTCTTGATGGCCTGCCGGATTCGCCTCATGGCGCGGCTGCGCGACATACGATACTCCTCTCGAAAGCCCGGAAACTGGCGTCCAGAAAGGCATGCAGCCCTTTCGGGGCTGCAAGTTTACATCGCAAACCGGCCTAAACGCAAAACCGGGGACGGTTTCCCGTCCCCGGCTGTCTAACTCGGAATGCGAACCTGCCGCCCAGTGTTTTTGCTGGCCGCTGGCGCCTGGCCACTGACTCCTGTCTTACTGCGACTGTTCGTCCAACTCCACCCCATCCCCGGCGTGCACGTCTTCCATGGCGAACACAATCATCCCGGTCGCCGTGGTGGGTGTAACCCCGATTACGACAATCTCGCCGACCGCACGGCGCGGCAAGTCGCGCACGTGAATCACCGGCCCGTTCCCCTTGGTGAACATCGCCGGATCGAAGGATGGCTGCTTCAACTGCGTGTCTTCGCTGATCGCAGCCTTGAACGAGAGCGAATCCACAGGATCTTTCAAGTCCGCTTCATAGTTCCGCACGGCGCGGAAATAGTCGCCCACCTTCACGCCCTGGTTCGCTCCTACGTTGAAATAAACCTTCTGCCCGGTTCCCAGTTCCGAGTCAAAATCTCTCCCCATCACAATGCGCCCGGAGACCTTGCTGCCCGTGGGCAGGAAGCGGTCAAAACGCAGCGGCGCGTGAAAGGGCACCATCTGCTTCTCGGCAAACGGAATCGCCGTGTCCCCCGGATTGATGGGATCGCACGAATACTCCACCTGCGCTACCGCCGTCTTGCTTCGGGTATCGAGCACGCGCACCCGGCCCACCTCTTCGTAGGGCTGCCCCGTAGACTTCAGCAGCTTCTTCTGGCCGGGGAACATCTCATATTCGTTGATGTCGCGCAAGGCGCGCACAATCTCGTATTGCGCCCCCGCGCTGTAGCCCGAGCCCTGCAGATAAACAATGTCGCCCCTCACAAACTTCGTGGTGGAAGGCGTCTGCAGCCCGCCCGCGACAAAGTTGGCATCCGGCAGGCTCTGCTTGTTGATGAAACCAGCGCAGTAAACATCGGCATACGTGGCCATCTGCACCCGCTGAATCGGAAAGTTGGCCGAAGTGGCAATCGTCCCTTGTGGGATACTGGCATCCGCCGCCGCCCCATCGGTTGCCGATTGAGCGCCCGCCGCAACCGCCATCAACAACACTAACAGTCCTATTTTCTTCATGTTACCTCCCAGACGACACGAACGCAGCCCTCTCTCCTGTAGACTGCACGGAAGCTAGGCTTCACTAGGACGGTAACCGAGGGGTGGGGGAGGGTCAAGGTTACGAGGGTGTCAAGACTCGGCAGAAATAGGTTTTTTCGCGCAATTGTGAATACTTTGTTGCATCTAGATTTAAGCCCCTGTAAGATTCGCGCCGGAACTTAATGATACAAAGGATTCATTCAAACCCTTGATTCAAGATGATTTCCCAAGATGATTTCGATTCAAGATGATTTCGATCCCAGATGATCGCTGCCGCTAAAACCTATCCTCCCCGCTTGTTGCCTCTGCGCCTGCCGCGGGTCTGCGTCGCCGTTACCGCTTCTGACCCGCTCGAGCTGATCGAAAAGGCCGACACCCTGATTCGCGATAACTCCTTCCTGGAGTTCAGGTTAGATTACATTTCGAAGCCCGCGTTGGCGCTCCCCAAGGTCAAACATTTCATCGAAAGTCATCCCGGCACCGTGGTCATCGCCACCTGCCGTCGCGTGGCCAACGGAGGCAAGTTTCGCGGCTCCATCGCCTCGGAACTTGAGATTCTGGCCAAAGCTTCCGCCGTGGGCTGCCAACTAGTCGATGTCGAACTGCAGACAGCTTTGAAGTGCAAACCTGCACAACTGCAAAAGCTGCGCACCCACTCGGCGCTCATTCTTTCTTTTCATGACTTTCGCGGCACCAAAAAGCTCGACGAAACTCTGGAAAAGATGCGTGCCTTCGCCGCCGACTTCTACAAAGTGGTCAGCACCGCGCAAACCCTTTCCGATAACGTCTCCATGATCCAGTTCCTCGGCCGCGAAGCCGATAATCAATCCACCGTCGGGCTGTGCATGGGCGAACAAGGTATCATCAGCCGCGTGCTCGGAGTCCGCGCCGGCAGCGTCTTCACCTTCGCCGCCGTCGGCCCCGGCGAAGAAACCGCTCCCGGCCAAGCCACCGCGCAGGAACTGCGCAGCGTCTACCGCATCGAAACCGTGGACGCCGCCACCCGCGTCTACGGCGTTGCCGGAGACCCCGTCTCCCATTCGCTCTCGCCCGCAATTATGAACGCGGCCTTCCGCCGCGAGAACGTCAACGCCGTCTACCTCGGGCTGCACGCCAAGACCCTCAAAGACCTGCTGAACTGCGTGCGACAGATTCCCATCCACGGCCTCAGCATCACCATGCCGTATAAGGAAGCCATTCTTCCCTATCTCGACAACACCGACTCGCACACCACGAAAATCGGAGCCTGCAACACCGTGGTCCGCGCCCAGGATGGCAAACTCTACGGCTTCAACACCGACACTTCCGGGGTAGTCCGTCCGCTCGAGCGCCGCCTGAGCACGCTGCAGGATGCGAAGATTCTGGTGCTCGGCGCCGGCGGCGCAGCCCGCGCCGCCGTCTTCGGCCTGAAAGAACGCGGAGCGGAAGTCTACATCCTGAACCGCAACGTCGCCGCCGGACAAAAGCTCGCCCGCCGCGCCCACGCCCGCTCCATGAAACGCGCCGACCTGAAAAAATTCACCTTCGACGTGATCATCAACGCCACGCCGGTCGGCATGGGCAACACGCGCGAGACTCCGCTGCAGGAAAAGGAAATCAACGCGCGCTACGTCTTCGACATGATCTACGATCCCTTCGAAACCCGCCTGCTGCAACTGGCCAAGCAACGCGGCGCGCAGATCATCCCCGGCATCGAAATGTTCGTCCACCAGGCGGCCCGCCAGTTCGAAATCTGGACCGGCAAGCCCGCCCCGCAGGATGACATGCTGCAGGTGGTGATGCTGGCCATGCAGGAACGGGTGGCGAGGGCCGCGGCCGCTGCGGCTGCGAAGAAAAGCCGATAGGCCTGACCGGTAGGCGTTAGCCGCACGAAAAAGAACAGTAGACAAAAGCGTGCAGGCGGCTATCCATCGCCCCAAGCGAGCCACGCGACTGGCCCGCAAGAGCTATTTACACACGCTGATACACGGCTTATCTTTTTGCGCGTCCGTACCAAAAACCCGATGTGCCGGCCGTCGGTGTACACCGGGGAAACCAGGAGGCGGCAATGAGAGTCACGATGGCAACTGTTGTATTGATCGCGCTGGCCTGGCTGCCGGCGCTAGCGGATCAGGGGTCTGTCAGCGAACTTCAGGCCAAGAAAGCGCGAACGGAAGCGGTGCTGCAAGAACTGAATCGCGACTCCGATTCCGCTGCTGCGGAGTCGGACCGTCAACAGCAGAATAGACCCAAGATGCAGTCGCAGTACGATCCCAGCCAGATCGACCTTTCAGTCCAGCAGGCGACGCAGGCTCTTCAGATTGAGATCAACCTCCACAACCTCTTCGTGGACTACCTCTCAACCTGCGCGTCGAGACTATCGGAACTGCCCGAACTATCTCCTTACTTAGATAGGCTTCAGGCGGCCGCACGTTCACTGCGCGATACCACTGCCGACGTAATCAGCAATGAACAGCAGCAGATGTCCCTGCAGAAGCAGTTGCAGACGGCTTATCACGCCAACAATGCTCGCGAGTGGAATTCCCTCAACTCCCAGTACGATGCCGTCCAATCTCGAGAGCAACAGATAAGCTCCACCATGGGCGCCGATATGGGCGCTGCCAAGGCAGCCATTGCAGATGCCAAGTCATTCTTGCAAAACCGCATTCAGGCTCTGGATGCAGATATCGCGCGCGAGGCGGCAGCTGACGCTGAGCGGGCCAAAAAGGCGGAAAGCCCCGCAGCGTCGCCGCCTCCCGGCGTAATGACTCCTAGCGTAGTGACTCCTAGCGTAATGACTGATCGCGCTGTAAGACTGGTGAACATGTTAGCGGAGGTCTCCAAGGACCTGAATCTT
>Ga0302319_10019059_pt1 | contig 12474 bp, 9 predicted proteins | sample Bog_T0_2_FD_203319 | JGI IMG/M metagenome (GOLD analysis project Ga0302319, IMG submission 203319) | Peat permafrost microbial communities from Stordalen Mire near Abisko, Sweden - Bog_T0_2 | ecosystem: Environmental > Terrestrial > Soil > Wetlands > Peat | place: Sweden: Abisko, Stordalen Mire... | reverse complement strand
GCAATCGCGCTTTGTACCGCTTGTACCACCGCTGTACCAGATTCGAGCGGTTCCGGGGCCTTTTTCGTCGTCAGATCGGACCTTACAAGACGATTGTCTTCCGTGGCCCTTGCCAGTATCGGCTTGACTACCTTGACTTTGTACCGCTGAACGCTCATCGGTGATACAGGTGGTACAAGCCCCTTGCAGATATCCCGGATAGGCAAACCGGAGAGAATTCTATCGACAATTACAGTCTTCTGCGGATGAGTCTCGATCACAAGGACTGGCACGTTCTAATCGTACTAGGTCGCGGAGCCGATGAAGTCGCGGCTGACTTCTGCCATCGCGGTCGCGACTCTACCAAAGGCCTCAAATCGCTGTGCCCATATTTGTGCCCACCCTGTGCATAGCAGGGCTACTCATGGTTGCCAATTTGTGGACAGCAAAATGAGCATTTGCAATCAGTTAGCAAGGATGAGCGAGCAAGCGTAACCGCCTCGGCTCGATTTTAAGTCCGTTGCGTCTGCCGATTTCGCCACCCGGGCATATGCCCATTCTAACGTCGAAGCCCCGTCGACCGCCCGGAACGCCGCAGACCATTCAGCTTCACCAGGCAGTAAACCACAGGCACGCCAATCGCGCCCGCAAACACCGGCAGGAACGCCCGCCCCAGACCATCCGCAGCGCCAACCGCGGTCTTCATCGTCGAATCGACAATCCAAAGGAACGAAACCGTAATCGCCGCCTTCATCGCGATCACCATGCTGCGCAGCAGACGCCGCACCGCCGGCGAATCGCGATCCACGTTCATCGGAATATTGATGAGCCGCTGATAGCTTTCCGCGACCGTCAGCAGGATCGCCATCGCAACCGTCGTCGCCAGCAGCCACAGCAGCATGCTCTTGCCGCCCCACGCGTTCGGATTTCCCGCCGCTCCGAAGTGAACCGGAATGCGGTCCGGCAAAGCGCTCCAGTGCATCCCGACGTCGGCAATCGCCACGAGCAACGCGACGGCGGATGCAACTTCGAACACCAGATCGAGAGCGGAACGGCGCGAGTCCATAGGTTTATGCCGCCTACTTCGTGAACAACCCGAATGGCTGGCTCTCCACCTGGTCCGCCTTCCATTTCTCCACCAGCTTGCGAGCTTCGGCGATCTGCGCGGCCGTCATCCGCGCCGCCACCAATTCGCGGGCTCTCTTAGCTTCCTCCGCTTCCGCCTCGACTGCGCCAGCCGCCAGATCCAGCCACTCCCACGCCTGCACGGGATCTTTCGCAACACCCTCGCCCGCCACGTACATCTTTCCAATTCTGAATTGCGCGGTCGAATCGCCCAGATCCGCCGCCAGCCGGTACCACTTCGCCGCCTCGGCCAGGGACGGCGCCACACCCTCGCCATGCTCGTACATGCTCCCGAGGTTGAACTGCCCCACTGCATCCGACTGCTCCGCCGCGCCGTGGAACCAGCGCAGGGCCTCCGTGAAATCCCGCGGCACGCCCTCTCCCGCGCGATAGGCCGACGCCAGGTTGTCCTGCGCCGCGGCGAATCCCTTCTCGGCCGCCTGACGGAACCAGCGCGCGGCCTCCACGGCATCCCGATCCACGCCGTCGCCGTCCCGATAGGCCACGCCGACATTATTCTGGGCCGACAGGTCGCCGTGCCCGGCAACGAAACGATACAGCCGCAGCGCTTCTTTGGGGTCGCGCGGAACGCCTTCGCCCAACCGGTAACAGTCGGCGAGATTAAACATCGCCACGGCGTGCCCCTGTTCGGCCGCCAGTTTGAACAATCGCGCAGCCTCCTTCGGGTCGCGGGGAACGCCCAGGCCGTCGAGGTACATCAGACCCAGGAAAGCCTGCGCCGTCACATAACCCTGATCGGCGGACAACCGGTACCAACGCGCCGCCTCTTTGTTATCCGGCGCGACACCTTCACCGGTGCGATAGCTGTCGGCCACGTGAAACTGCGCGACAGGATTGCCCTTGTCCGCCGCCAGACGATACCAGCGCAGGGCTTCTTTAAAATCGTGCATGACGCCTTCGCCGTTGTGGTAGGCATCGCCGAGAGCGGTTTGCGCGATCGGGTTTCCTTGATCCGCCGCCATTCGGTACCAGCGAACGGCTTCTTTGTAATCCTGCACGACGCCGTCGCCGGTCCGGTAGCTGTATGCCAGATTGGTCTGCGCCAGGTCGATCCCCTGCCCGGCCGCCAGCAGGTACCAGTGCACGGCTTCTTTGTGGTCCTGTGGAACGCCCTGCCCGGTGTAACAGAGGTAACCGAGGTTGAACTGCGCCAGTGCATTTCCCTGCTCGGCTGCCAGCCGGAACCAGCGCGCGGCTTCCTTATAATCCTGGGGGATGCCGTCGCCGTCGCGATAGCTCTCTCCCATGTACAGCTGGCCCGCCGCGATGCCCCGTTCGGCGGCCGCACGGGCCGACTGCAGGGCATACTGCGGCGTCTGGCCGCGCGCCCCGATAGCCAGCGCCAGGAAGATGCCGGCCGGCAAGAGGCGTTGCAGTGTCTTCACGGCCTGATTATATCGACGGGCGTTACCCGAATCGCCGGGCCATGCGCCCCCGACCGGCTCATTTGTACTCCCGGCCGGCAATACGCTAAAGGACCAGTGAGGGACCGTCGATACATAACTGTGAGGACTCAAATCGATGTATTGTAATTCCCCGGGTTCGGGTGGGACGATGACTGTTTCCGATGGCGTGCTGGGCGAACCGGCATCGCCGAAGGCTCGCGCGGATGCTCCCGGAGCCGCGAATCAGCGGACCCCGCGGGAGTGCGCGTTCACGGAGCCCGCAACGAACGAGGCGTCCCGGATTCTCCTGGTCGAAGATAACGAGATGAACCGGGATATGCTGTCGCGCCGGCTCTCCCGGAAAGGATACTCTGTGACCGTTGCCGTGGATGGGGCACAGGGTGTTGAGATGGCGGTCGATACGCGCCCGGACCTGATTCTGATGGACATGAGCCTGCCGGTCATGGACGGCTGGGAGGCGGCGCGGCAGCTCAAAGCCAACCCGGAATCGTCCGGGATTCCGATTATCGCTCTGACCGCTCACGCCATGTCGGATGACCGGAACAAGGCCATTGAGGCGGGTTGTGACGAGTACGACACGAAGCCGGTGGAGTTTTCGAGGCTGCTTCAGAAGATGGAATCGCTGCTCCGCCGGCCCGCGGTCCCGGAGAATCGCACGATCGCGAAAGATCCGGAGGATCGCACGATCGCGAAAGATCCGGAGGATCGCACGATCGCGAAAGACCCGGAGGATCGCGAGAGAAAAGACCCGGAGGAACGCGCCGTCGCGAAGGGACGGGAATGACGCCGGCGTTTCGCCGCGCGCAGGCGCGCCGGGAGACCGTTTCCGTTGCGCGCGATCCGGATTACCCTCCAACCCCCGCCCCGGCGCCGCGGCCGCTTCTGGTCGTCGACGACGACGAAAACAATCGGGATCTGCTTTCACGACGCCTTCGCAAAGCGGGCTATTGCGTGGAAGTCGCCGAGAGCGCCCGCCAGGCGCTGGACTTCATGCAGCACACCGAGGTCGAACTCCTGCTGCTCGACAACATGATGCCAGGCATGAGCGGCATCGAGCTTCTCCGGATACTGCGCACCACCCGGTCCCCCTCCGAACTGCCGGTCATCATGGTCACGGCGATGACCGAGACAAAGGACGTCGTCGAAGCCCTGAATCTGGGAGCGAACGATTACGTGACCAAACCGGTCGATATGGCGGTAGCCCTGGCGCGCATCGAGACCCAGCTTCGACGGAAGCGAGCCGAAGAAGAACTTGCCGAAAGCCGGGAACGCCTGGCCCTCGCCATGCGGGGCACCAACGACGGAATGTGGGACTGGAACCTGCGAACCGGCGAAGTCTACTATTCCTCGCGCTGGAAATCCATGTTGGGTCTGGGGGAAGACGAAGTCGGCGTGTCGCCCGAGGAATGGATGCGGCTCGTCCACCGCGACGATATCGCCGACTTGCGGCAGCTTCTGGCTGCCAGCCAGGTCGGTTGCCGGGACAGCGAAGACAGGCCATCGGTTTCCGGAGATTTCACCAGCGAACACCGTCTGCGCCACAAGGATGGTTCCTGGCGCTGGATGTTGTGCCGGGCGGTGGTGCAAAGATCCGCCGACGGCCGCGCGGTCCGGATGGCGGGATGCATCACCGACGTGAATCAGTCCAAGGCCCGCGACCCGCTGACCGGACTGCCGAACCGACTCGCCTTCCACGAATACACGCAGGACGTGCTCGATCGCCACCGCGCGGGCGCCTGCATGGGCTTTGCGCTGTACTTCATCGACCTCGATCGTTTCAAGCTGATCAACGACAGTCTGGGCCACGCAGCCGGGGACCAGTTGCTGATGGAGATCGGCAGGAGGCTCGATTCGGTACTGCGAACGAGGAAACCCGGCGGACCGGGACGGCCTCCCGACGCACTGGCGCGCCTCGGAGGCGATGAGTTCGCACTGGTGGCGGAGAACGTGGAAGACGTGGAGCAGGCCCGCGCACTGGGGCACCGGCTCCTGCGCGAAATCGGTGTTGCCTCCCATGTGGCGGGCCGGGAGTTATTCACGACGGCGAGCATCGGCGTCGTCATGGGCTCGGCGGAATACGCGGTTTCCCGGCAACTAATCCGCGACGCGGATACCGCCATGTACCGCGCCAAGGCGATGGGTAAGAACCGCTGCGAAGTATTCGACGCCGCCATGCATGAAGAAGCCATCTTCCGCCTGGAGATGGTGAACGATCTGCAGCGGGCGCTGAACCGGCGCGAGTTTGAGGTCTATTACCAGCCCAAGGTGGATGTGGCCAGCCGCAGGATTGCCGGTTTCGAGGCGCTCCTTCGATGGCATCATCCCACGCGCGGCATCGTTTCGCCCACCGAGTTTATTCCGGTTGCCGAGGAGACCGGCCTGATCGTGCAGATCGGTCTTTGGGTACTCGAAGAGGCGTGCCGCACGATGCACCGCTGGCACCGCGAGTTCCCGACCGATCCCGTGCGAGACGTCAGCGTTAATTTTTCGGTGCGGCAACTTCGACAGCCCGATATTGTGGACGAGGTCGCAGCCATTCTGAACCGGACCGGAATCGCACGGGGCGGCGTCCAGATCGAGATTACCGAGAGCATTCTGATCGACGACCCGGCGGGCGCGCTGGCCACTCTCACGCGGCTGAAAGACCTGGGAATAGGGCTCAAAATCGACGACTTCGGGACGGGATATTCGTCGCTCCGGCACCTGGCGGACATGCCGTTCGACTCCCTGAAAATCGACCGCTCGTTCATCGATAACCTTTGCACCGAAGGCTCCGGGGAGAACATGGTCCGGACCATTATCGCCATGGCGGAGAATCTGGGGATTGGCGTGATTGCCGAAGGAGTCGAAACGGCGGGCCAGCTGGAAAAACTGGCCTCGCTCGGCTGTAATCGCGTGCAGGGTCATTATTTTTCCGTGGCGCTGACCGAGGGCGACGCGGAACGAGTCCTGAAACATCCGCCCGCCAGCCTGTTCGGCCAACCGGACTAACGATTATCGGGGACGATGCCGATCAGGTACTTGATGGATGTGTTTCCCGCTCCGGGCGGACCCGCCCCCCCGACCCGCCTGAATCCGATCCGCGCCACGCCGCGGTCTGCCGTACGCAGCCTGCGATCGGTTGTGGCAGCATTCATTCTGCTGCTGGCGGGCGGTTCTCCGACGATTGCCACGGCGGGCGATATCGCCGTCGTGGTGCGCCCCGATACGCCCGCAAGCGATCTCAGCCTGCGGGAGATTCGCGATCTGCTGTTCGGTGAGCGGCAGTTCTGGGCGTCCAATCTGCGCGTGACGCTGCTGATCCGCGCTCCCGTGGCGCGCGAGCGGGACGTGGTGCTCAGGGTCATCTATCGCATGACCGAGGCGCAGTTTCGCCAGTTCTGGATTTCGAAGGTATTTCGCGCCGAGACGGCGAGCGGACCGAAGATCGTGTACTCGGACCAGATGGCGACCGACCTGGTTGCCAACCTGCCCGGCTCGGTGTCGTTCGTCGATGCGGCCGAAGTGCCGAAAGGGTTGAAAGTCCTGAAGATCGACGGCAAGCTACCGGGTGACGCGGGTTACCCCCTGAAGTGAAGAAAAAGAGTATGCTCCATGATTAGAATCGTCCTCCTCCTGCTGCTGACAGTCCCGGTTCTGATGGCCCAGCAGACCGCCGCCGCGCCTGCCGGCGATCACCAGTTGATCCTGCAGCTCATGAACCAGGTCAAGGAACTGCAGGCCGAAGTCAATCGCCTGAAGGGGCAGTCGCCATCTCCCGATGCAGGCAATATTACCGGGGCTCCCCCCGTGCCATCGGTGCAGGCCCCGACGTCCGAACAGCCAGACAGCCGGGGTGCCACCAGCGCCGCACCCGTGGCCCCAATTGCCGGTATGGCGGAGCAGGCGCCCGGTACGGTCGAACCGACAAGAGGTCTCTCGACGCACGCGCCCTCATCGGTACCGGATGCCGCACCACCACCGGACCCTCAGGACATGGATTCGCACGACCATATGATGGCGATTCCAGACGGTCCCGTTCTGCATTTTCGCGGATTTTTCGACGTCGATTTCGACGACGGATCGGTTGCGCAGAATCTTCAGTATCCGCTGGGGGTGCCCGCTCACAGCAGCTTCCGGTCCGGCGAATTCGACCTCTTTATGAGCTCCCAGTTATCCGACAAACTGAGCTTTCTGGCCGAGTGCGTGTTCTCCAGCGACCAGACGAACAGCTTCTCGGTCGATCTGGAACGGTTCCAGCTGACTTATCAGCCAAACCAGTACTTCCAGATCAGCGCCGGCCGCTACCACTCGGCGATTGGCTATTACAATACCGCCTATCATCACGGGCTCTGGTTCTCGACGGCGACGGGCCGGCCCTTCATGTACTACTTCGAGGACAGCGGTGGCGTCTTACCGGTGCACGAGGTGGGCGTTTCCACGACGGGCCGCGTGCCCGGGTCGGGCGCTCTCAATCTGCACTGGGTTGCGGAAATCGGCAACGGAAGTGCCGAGTTCGGCAGCGCCAATTATGGCGACGGCGTGGAGAATTTTGCTTCCGATCGCAACAGGAAGGATGTCAATTTCGCCGTTTATTCGAGGCCCCAGCGCTTCCCGGGTCTTCAGATCGGGGGCTCCTGGATGCGCGGCGCCGTGGTTCCCGTGGCGCTCGGCGAAAAGGTGAATCAGAACGTCTCCAGCGCCTACGTTGTCTTCGTCAACGGGAAGTGGGAGTTTCTCAATGAAGCCGTTTTGTTGCAGCACCAGCTGCCCTTTGGCGGGAGATCGTATAACTCGCCCCTCGGCTACACGCAGATCTCGCGCACCTTTGGCATTTACCGCCCGTATTTCCGCTTTCAGGAAGTGAACATTCCCAACAACGACCCGGCTTCGCCCTTCACGGGCCGCTACGAGGGGCCGTCGGCCGGTATCAGGATCGACTTCTTCACCTATGCGGCCCTGAAAATTCAGTACAACCGCGTGTATCTGCGGAATCAGCCGGATCAGAACGGCATCGAAACCCAGGTCGCGTTCACGTTTTAATCCGGCAAAAAATGACTATCCGGCGAAGGTTGACACTCTCGAATCTGGCCATCCTGATTCTGCTCGGGTGCAATGTCTGTTTTCATTTCTGGAGCGACCTCAAACGCAAAGAGGCATTCGAAGATCTGCGTGAGGCGATAACGCGGCAGGCGCTGATCAGCAACGTCCGGGAAAAGCTGAACGAGTACCAGAAACAGATCATGCTGCTCAGCGAGATGCCCGCCGACAACGGCCAAAAAGGCGCGCGGCCCGAAGATATCGCACAGTTCAACGCCAGGCTCGACGCGATCGGCGAGCAGGTACGGCAGCTGGTTTCCCTGGCCGAGCCGGCGGGCGGAACGCTCGCGGGCCGGGCCGGCAGGAAGAAGCTGGAGGCGTTTGCCGCGGTCTATCGCGACCTGAGTACTTCGTGGAGGAATTTCTACCGGAACCTCGGCCGCGATCAGTCGGCCGCCATTACGGAAGTCGTCATGCACATCGAGCCTCTCGGGCGGCAAGCGACGGAGGAATTACTGCCCGGCCTTCAGCAGGACGAAAAGGACCGCGTGGAGGCGGCCAGCGCGCACTTCTACGAAGTGGCGGCGATGGTCAACGACATCACCATCGCGCTGTTCCTGATTTCCGGCACGTTGGCCGGCATCGTCGCTTTCCTGGTTTCGCGCAGGATCACTCGCGGGCTGAGCGTTCTGACCGTGGGCGCGGACACATTGGGGGCGGGCAACCTCGACTATCGCATTCCGGAATCGAATCGCTCGTCGGAACGGTTCTCCGGCCGGGAATCCGGTGGCGACGAGTTGGGCGACCTGGCCCGCAGTTTTAACGGCATGGCGGAACGGCTGCATTCGACACACGCCGAACTGGAGCGGCGTCAGCGGAAACTGGAAGAACTCAGAGACGCCGCCGAATCCGCCAACCAGGCGAAAAGCCGGTTTCTCGCCAACATGAGCCATGAGCTGCGCACCCCGATGAATGCCATCATCGGTTACAGCGAAATGGTGATCGACGAGGCCAGCGATCTCGGACTGGAGGATTCGGTGGCCGACCTTCGCAAGATCAGCGCGGCGGGCAAGCACCTGCTGGCTCTGATCAGCGACATTCTCGACTTGTCCAAAATCGAGGCCGGCAGAATGGAGCTTTACCTCGAAACCTTCGACGTCGGGCAAATGATCGAAGAACTCTCCACCACCATTCAGCCGCTTGTCGGCACCAACTCGAACAGCCTGGTGATCGACGTAGCGCCCGGCGTTGGCTCTATGCATGCCGACCTCACCAAGGTCCGCCAGGCTTTGCTGAACCTGTTGAGCAACGCCTGTAAGTTCACCCATTCCGGCTCCATCCGGGTCCATGTCCGCACGGAGACGGCGGACGGACGCGCCCTGGTGGTATTTCAGGTCGGCGACTCGGGCATCGGCATGGAACCGGACCGGGTCGCCAAAGTTTTCGAAGCCTTCACTCAGGCCGATGCGTCCACCACGCGGAAATACGGCGGCACCGGCCTGGGCCTCACGATTACGCGGAAATTCTGCGAAATGATGGGCGGCGATATCGGGGTCGAGAGCGAAATCGGCGTCGGCACCACCTTTACGATCCGGCTGCCGGTGGGAGTGATCGGCGAGCCCGCCGTTCCGTCGCCCTCCGGCGCGGGCGCTGCAGTCGCCGCGGTCGCTGCGGAACCGCCGGCGAGACCGAAGCCCGGCGAGGCGGGATCCCGGTGTGTCGTGAGCGGTTCCGTGCTGGTCATCGACGACGATGCCGCGGCGCGGGGTCTGATTAAGGCGTACCTGGTGAAGGCCGGTTACCTGGTCACAGTGGCTCCCAGCGGAGAGGAAGGGCTGGAAATGGCCCGGAGCCTGCGGCCCGATATCATCACTCTGGATGTTGTGATGCCGCGCGTCGATGGCTGGAAAGTGCTGTCTACGCTGAAGTCGGATCCGGATCTCGCCGGCATTCCGGTTATCGTGCTGAGCATGGTCGAAAACCAGAGCATGGCCTACTCGCTGGGCGCGGCCGAATATCTGGCGAAGCCGGTCAATCGCGATCGTCTGATCTCCGTTCTTGAAAAGTACCAGCCAACGGAGGCGCTGGCCTGACGAGGCATTCCCGACCCTTTGCCTTCGCGGGCTCGCAAACCGGGCGCGTCGCGCTCGATCTCTGCCAGCGCACGGGCCGCGACGCGCGGCGCCAGAGAAATCGGCAACAGCAACGCGAGCCGGGGGGCGCGGCCAGCTCGTGCGCTGTTTCTCGAATCCCGGCGGCGGACCACGTGCCGAACTCCGCTTCCCGCCGAGCCCGCAGCAGTTCCGTCCCCGCGTCGGTTCTGCGTCGCTTTCCCTGCGATTCACACGTCTGTGATAGTATTCCGTTTTCGAAACGGAGGCATTCCGTGAAGGTCTACGAGACAAAGGACATCAGAAACGTCGGCATTGTGGGTCATGGCCACTGCGGAAAGACTTCCGTAGTGGCCGGTCTGCTTTTTGCGTCGGGCGCCACCAACCGATTGACGCGCGTCGATGAAGGCAACACCATCACCGACTACGACGACGAGGAAATCCAGCGCAAGCTCACCATTTCCACCTCGATCGCCGCTATCGAGTGGAAGAAAACCAAAATCAATCTCCTCGATACCCCCGGTTTCAATCTCTTTACAAACGACGCGTTCGCGACGCTCGTCGCCGCCGACGCCCTGGTCATCGTCGTCGATGCCGTAGCCGGAGTGCAGGCTCAGACCGAGAAAATGTGGGCCTATGCGGATCAGCGGGGATTGCCGCGTGCCATCGTCATCAACAAACTCGACCGCGACCGCGCCAGCTTCGAACGCACGATGGAGAGCATCCGCGAGCGGTTCGGCCGCGCCGCCATTCCGATCCATCTCCCCCTCGGGAGCGAGAAGGACTTCACCGGCGTCATCGATCTGGTTCACATGAAGGCTCACATCTTCGTTCCCGACGGCGATGGCAAATCGACCCAGGCTGAAATCCCTGCTGCTTACGCGGAAGCCGCTAAGAAGGCTCACGAGGAACTGGTCGAACTGGTCGCCGAAGGCAAAGACGATCTGATGGCGGAGTTCTTCGACACAGGTACGCTGCCGGAGGAACACATTGTCAGCGGCCTCGACGAGGAAATGCGCAAAGATCTCGTCTTTCCGGTCCTCTGCATGTCGGGCCTGCACGATGTCGGTTCCGACCGGCTGCTGGATCTCATTGTGGAGGCCTTTCCCTCGCCTCTCGACCGCCCGTCCGCGAAAGTCACCCTGAATGGAAACGAAGTAGAGCGGACTTGCGCCGATACCGGGCCCGTGGCGGCAAATGTCTTCAAGACGACGGCCGATCCCTTCGCCGGGCGCATTTCGTATTTCAAGGTGCTCTCCGGCGTGGTGAAAAACGACGCCACCCTTTACAACACGAGGCGCGACACAACCGAGCGGCTGGCCCACATCGGCGCCCCGCTCGGCAAGACCATCCTTCCGATGGGTGAACTGCACGCCGGAGACATCGGCGCTGTCGCCAAACTCAAGGACACCCTGACCGGCGATACTCTGGCCGACAAAACCTCTCCCGTCTTCTTCCCTCCCCTGAAACTGGCGGAGCCGTCGATTGCCTTCGCCGTCGAAGCGAAGAGCCGAAACGACGAAGACCGCATGGGCAACGCGCTCCACAAGCTGCTCGAAGAGGACCTCTCGCTCCGTTTCTATCGCGATCCGCAGACCCGCGACTTTCTCGTCGCCGGGACCGGCCAGCAACATGTGGAAATCGCCGTCAGCCGCCTGAAGAAGCGCTACGGCGTGGACGTGACCCTCAAGCCGCCCCGAATCCCCTATCGCGAAACGATCCGCGGCAATGCCGACGTTCAGGGCCGCCACAAGAAGCAGACCGGGGGCCACGGTCAGTTTGGCGACTGCTGGATACGAATGGAGCCGCTACCCCGCGGCGCCGGATTCCAGTTCGCCAACGAAGTCTTCGGCGGTTCCATTCCCAAGAACTATATTCCAGCCGTGGAAAAAGGAATTCTGGAGACCTCGGAGCGCGGGTTCCTGGCGGGCTATCCGATGGTGGATTTCAAAGTCACCGTCTACGACGGGTCGTATCACGATGTCGATTCTTCCGAACTGGCCTTCAAGCTGGCTGCGCGGAAGGCCTTCCGCGCAGCGATGCAGACCGCCAAACCAACCTTGCTCGAACCGGTCATGAACGTGGAAATTCAGGCTCCGGTCGAATACGCGGGCGACCTGATGGGCGACCTGAACGGTCGTCGCGGACGCATTTCCGGCATGGAGACGCTGGGCGCCACGCAGATTGTGCGCGCGCACGTCCCGATGTCGGAGATGCTTTCATATCAGAGCGATCTGACATCCATGACCCAGGGCAGAGCGTCGTTTTCGATGGAATTCGATCATTACGATTACGTGCCGCAGCTCCAGGCCGACAAGATTGTTGCCGCAGCCAGGGCAGGCCGTTCGGGCGAAGAGGAGTCCGATGAGGAATAACAGTGGCGCGCCGCAGCTCGGTAACGCCTCTCGGTAACGCCTACTTGATCGCGAGCCGTGACCGTAAGGGAGCGGTACTGAAAAGGTTTCAGACCGATGAACGTGGTGCAACCGTTGTGATAGCCTGTTATGGAAGCATTGCAGCCGGGAACTCCGTTCAAAAGACGGACCCCGGACGCTCGAATATTGTCCACAAGGAAACCGAAATGGTCCGGCGACGCAATACACTTCTAAGCTCTTACCGCCGCAGTCTGGCGACGTGCCTTTGTCCGCTCCTGTTGGCTCTCCCCGTCTTTTCCCAGCAATCCGGCATCCAAAGTTCTTTTCTGCCCGCCATCGTTCACACGCCCGCCGCAGCGGGTATTTTCGCCGATACTATCGAAACCGACCGAGTCCCCTATATTACGGAAGTTACGAGGGAAAACCAAGGTTCCTCCG
>Ga0302319_10019058_pt1 | contig 12474 bp, 8 predicted proteins | sample Bog_T0_2_FD_203319 | JGI IMG/M metagenome (GOLD analysis project Ga0302319, IMG submission 203319) | Peat permafrost microbial communities from Stordalen Mire near Abisko, Sweden - Bog_T0_2 | ecosystem: Environmental > Terrestrial > Soil > Wetlands > Peat | place: Sweden: Abisko, Stordalen Mire... | reverse complement strand
AAACTAGGCCGTTTTCTGAAGGGAAGGTGAATGCCGTAGACTTCAAGCACGGATGCAAGAGCATATTGAAAACCTCGTGAAACTGCAGGCCATTGATTTGGAGCGAGCCCGGCTTAACCAGGCATTGCGTGCCCTGCCAGCCGAGGTCACCGCTGCCGAGTCCAACCTGGCCACAGTGCAGCGCCAGGCTGCGGAGGCGTCGGGCACCTTGAGCCGCGAAGAGACCTTGCGCACGCGCTTGGAGCGTGAGATCGCGAGCCACCGGCAAAAAGCAGCTCGCTTTCGCACGCAGCTCGATTCCGTCAAGACCCCGGAGCAGGCCGAAGCCATCGAGCACGAGATTCGCTTCTCTTCCGCCGAGGCTGAACGGCTTGAGAATGATGAGTTTACGAGCATGGAGCGCACGGAAGGGCTCGAGACTACTCTGGCCGCAACCCGTGCCCAGGTGGAACTCCTGGCCTCGTCGCTTGAGAAAATTCGCGCCCGCGCCTCGCAGCGCCAAAAAGAATTCAACGCTGAATTGGCAGCCCTCAACCTCGAGCGCGATGCGCTTCGCCCGCTGATTGATCCCCAGTGGCTTACCCGCTTCGACCGAATCTCCGGATCCCGCGGCACCGGTTTGGCACGGGTCGAAAATCAACAATGCACCGGTTGTCGCATGGGCGTCCGCCCGCAAATGTGGAATCAGCTTCGCGAAGGCGAACTGCTTACCTGCGATAGTTGCGGGCGCCTGCTCTACTGGGACCCATCCCTTGCGCCTGCAGCCTCCAAGCTTCCTCAGCCTGCACCCACCCCGGCGGCAAAACGAAAAACCTCCCACTCCAAAGCTGGAGATTAACCGTGCACCGCATTTGCGTTGACATGGATGAGGTCATGGCGGATACGCTCGCCGAGCACCTGCGCCGCTATAACCAAACCTTTGATGAGGAAGTGACCACGGCGGATCTTGCCGGGAAAGGATTGTGGGAGGTCACTCCCCTCGATCGCCAGCAGCAGCTCAGAGCGTTCCTCGATGCCGAAGACTTCTTCGAGGATCTCGCGCTGATGCCCAACGCGCAGCTGGTGCTCAAGGACCTTTCCGCACGCTTTGAAATCTTCATCGCCACGCAAGCTATGACCGTCCCCAATTCCCTCGGCCCAAAATATCGTTGGCTCCAACGGCACTTCCCCTTCATCCCGCCCACGCATTATGTCTTCTGCGGCAACAAATCCATTCTCCGCGCTGAATATCTCATCGATGACTTACCGAGGAATCTACAGCGCTTTGAAGGTCACGGCATCCTCTATACTGCTCCGCACAACGTCACTGCAACGGGATTCATCCGTGTTGCCAATTGGCTTGAAGTTGCTGACTATTTCGCGGCCGTCGCCAACTAGCAGCGCCCCGTCCAAGCTTCGATTGGGCCAGAGCTGAACAGTTCGCGGACGATTGCTGTTCAAGCCCTTCGCACAGCACGCTCAACAGAAACGAAGAAAAGGCACGTAATCCAGGTAGAAATCAGAAGGAAGCCGTCGAGCGTGGCCCTATACCCTAAGGCACGGCGCTTCCCGGCCCGTATCGCCCGGAACTAAATCGTCGCGTCACCACCCGCCGGCGTTTTCACTCATGTTCCAGCCTCGGCTCGCACTCCGAGCGGCGTGTTCACGGCCTTCAACGGAAGCAGCGGCGGCAGCGCTTGATGCATCGTTACGATGATCGCTCCCGCCGGCTTCTTCCCGGCACAGTTATAGGAATGCGCTGTGCTGGCATCGAAGTAAACCGCGTCGCCTCCCTCCAGCACACACTGGTGATCGCCATGACGAAGCTCCAGCTCCCCGTCCAGTACGTATAGGAATTCAAAGCCCGGGTGTAAATGCGCCTTGGGCTCCATATCCTTCGTAAGCGGGACAAATTCAGCGAAATAGGGGTCCATATGCCGGTCCGGAACCATGTACCCCAGGCTCTCGAAAAAATATGTTGGATTCTCAACCCCCGTTTGAGGCAATCGAACCCGTTCCTTGCGACGGTGGATCTTGAAAATCGATTGCGGCTCGCTCTCGAAGAAGTACGATAGATCCTTCGAGAAAACCATCGCGACCCTCGCAAGGTTGCGCAGCGTTGGTACCACGCGTCCCGTCTCCAGCTGCGACAGAAAGCTGGCAGACAGGCCGGTATGTCTTCCCAACTCCACAAGCCCCATTGACTTCTTGAGGCGCAAACGTTTTATCCGCTCCCCGATATGCTTTTCAGCGATGAATCGTTCCGCGGTTTCCGGGTCAATCTGGTTCTTTTGCATCTCTTCGCTCTTCACTGCCCTGAACTCGCTCATCAGCCCTCCCGCCAGCATATGTACATAGGATGCGGTCTAAAGTGCGTGTTGTCTATATCAATAATAATTTCTGTTTTACCAAATTGATCTTGTAAGATTGCTCCGTGCAGTTCACCGCGAGGAATGCTTTATCCATCCCATCGATATGAGCCTTCCCGTGCGTTCCTTTCTGCTTTCCGGCGCGTCGGGAATGCTCGGAAAAGCCCTTCAGCAAGCGCTCAATACTCGTGGCCTTCCCGTTCTCCAACTGGTTCGCCGGAAACCAGCTCTATCCAATGAGATTCAGTGGGATCCCGCAGGGTCCCCTGCCCTCCAGAATCCTGCGGCACTTGAAGGCCTTTCCGCAGCCATCCACCTTGGCGGCGCAAATTTGGCCGCTCGGCGTTGGACGTCAACGTATAAACAGAAATTGGTGGCAAGTCGCGTGGAGTCGACCCGCGCTCTCGCTATCACTTTGGCCGGACTGCGCCATCCGCCCGAAGTTCTAATTTCTGCCTCCGCGGTCGGGATTTATGGCGATCGAAGCGATGAGCTGATTGACGACACTTCTTTACCAGGATCGGGCTTTTTGGCCGATCTCTGTCAGCAGTGGGAAGCCGCCGCTCAGCCCGCAGCGGAGGCCGGCATCCGAGCCGTCCAACTCCGCTTCGGCGTTGTGCTCGGATCTGAAGGCGGGACACTGTCACGAATCGTTCCCCTTTTTCGTCTGGGCCTTGGCGGACGTCTAGGTTCAGGTCGTCAATGGATGAGCTGGATAAGTCTCACAGATGCCGTCGCAGCAATCGTTTTCGCATGCAAGAACCCTTCCATCAACGGCCCTGTCAACCTAACCTCGCCCAACCCGGTTACCAATGGCCAATTCACGTTGAACTTGGCCGCCGTCCTTCATCGCCCGGCTTTTCTTGCCGCGCCCGCCTCCGCACTGCGGTTCGCGCTCGGCGAGATGGCTGATGCAGCGCTACTTTCAAGCGTGCGTGCCTTTCCGTCCAAGCTCACTAACGCAGGTTTTCAATTCAGCCAGCCCACCATTTCCCACGCGCTCGCCGCAGCCTTGCGAAGCAAAGATAACAGCCGCGCGTTATCCTAAAGGGTCCGCCGGTCAGGATAATCTGGGCCGCGAAGGAAAATCATGCCCGAAGACTTTACCAATCCAATCGAAACAGAAGTCAAAGCCCCCGTCGCAACCATCGCTACGCTCGGTCAACACGAAGGAATGACCGTCACTCTCCGCGGCTGGCTCTACAATCTGCGCGAGAGCGGCAAGCTCCTCTTCCCTATCTTTCGAGATGGCACCGGCACCATCCAGGGCGTCGCCCACAAATCAGGCGTCACTCCGGAAGTGTTTGAAGCGCTCAAAGGCCTCACTCAGGAGTCATCTGTCATTGTCAAAGGCCGAGTCCGTGCGGACAAGCGCGCCCCTGGCGGCTTTGAACTTGACGTAGAAGACATTCACGTCATTCAACGCGTTCCGGAGTCGGACCCCTACCCAATCTCGCTGAAAGAGCACGGCGTTGACTTTCTCATGGAGCACCGTCATCTGTGGGTTCGGTCTCCACGCCAGGCGGCCATCCTGCGCATCCGTGCTGAAATCATGCGGGCTGCGGCGGAGTATTTTGATTCCAACGGCTTCATCCGAACCGACCCACCCATCCTGACGCCTGCCGCCTGTGAAGGTACATCGACTCTTTTTCCAGTCGACTATTTCGGCGAGCCGGCCTTCCTCACCCAGTCCGGCCAACTTTATATCGAGTCAACGGCCCTCGCCCTCGGCAAAGTTTATAGTTTTGGACCAACGTTTCGGGCTGAAAAGTCGAAGACTCGCCGCCATCTTACCGAGTTCTGGATGATCGAACCTGAAGTCGCATTTTGCGATCTTGACGGCCTTCTTGAACTCAGCGAGAACTTCCTCTCGCACATTGTCCAGAGCGTTCTTAAGAACCGCGCTCCTGAACTTGCGGTGATTGGCCGCGATCGCGCCAAACTTGAAGCCATCCGCCCTCCGTTTCCGCGACTCCGTTACGATGAGGCCGCAGCAATGCTGAACCAGGCGCACAAGGACGGCCACCTCGAAGCGCCTTTCGAATACGGCAACGACTTCGGCTCTCCTGACGAAACCTGGCTCAGCAGCCAGTTTGACCGCCCCCTCATGGTTCATCGCTATCCCGCGGACGTAAAGGCGTTTTATATGGAACCCGACCCTCTGGACTCGCGCTATGCTCTATGCGTTGACGTCCTTGCGCCGGAAGGTTATGGAGAGATCATCGGGGGTTCGCAGCGTGTTTCAAGCTATGAGCTTCTCAACGCACGCATTGAGCAGCACAAGCTACCCAAGGAAGCCTTCCAGTGGTACCTCGATCTGCGCCGCTACGGCAGCGTTCCCCACAGTGGATTCGGAATGGGAATTGAAAGAGCGGTAGCTTGGATCTGTGGCCTCGACCATGTTCGAGAAACCATCCCATTCGCCAGGACATTGCACCGGATTTATCCCTGAACGAAGTGCATCGCGTCCAATTTCATCCTGACCAGTACCCGCTTACACGGGTTGTGCTTGGACCACAAACAAAGGTGGAAGTTTAGTCTTGATGACCGGAAATGCCATCCTATGCAACTAAAGTAGCCGTTACCAGGTAGCTCGTTGCCGGTTAGGATAAAGTATGTCACTGATCCGGCTATTTGGCGCGATCCTGGCTTTATGCCAGTTGACGGCGCTGTACGGTCATGCGCAGCAGTATGCGTTTCAAGAGGACAGTGATACCGAAGGTCTCAATAGCCTCACCATCAATTGCCTGCTTCAAGACCATACCGGCTTCGTTTGGGTCTGCACTGAAAACGGGCTTTACCAATTCGACGGGTCAACCTATACGCGGACAGGCGCAGACCAAGGCCTGCTTGACAGTTACATCCAGTCGATCCACGAGGACGCCGATGGTGAACTGTGGGTTGGTACCAGCACACGCCTGTACCACGGCGACGGCCACCACTTCAGCGCGGTTGGGCCGGACAGCGCTGCTCTGACCAGCAGTCAAGGACAGCAGCTTGCATCGCTAGGGCCGGATCATGTTTTAGCCGTCAGCCATCACCATCTGGTTCAGTTGGCACGCGCAAGCGCCGGCGGAACCTGGAACATCGAGCCGTTTCCGTACCAGGCAGCGCTGGATTCCCAGCCGGAGTTGGCCAATATAAACAGCGTCTTCACTGACTCCGGTGGAGCGGTCTGGGCAGGATGCGGAAATTCCATCTGCCAGTTTTCCGGCGGAGCGTTAAAGGTTTGGGGGCCCATGGAAGGCGTGGTCGCCGACACCTGGGCCTGGTTTCTGCAAGACTCCGCGGGGCGGACGTGGGCGCGTGGCTACCATCACGTCCTCGAACTCAGGCCGCATGCGTCACAATTCGTGAACGAAGATATTCCTTCTGCCCCTGTCACTTTCAGCACCCCTCTCGTGCCGATCGTTGAAGATGCGCAACACAGAATTCTTACCCGAACTGATCGCGGACTAGCCATCTGGACTCAGGGCAAGTGGCAGGCATTGGGCGCAATTAACGGGCTCAACGTACCGGGCATTCTGTCGCTGATGGTCGATCGCGACGGCATCGTTTGGTTGGGCACATACGGAAAAGGTGTCGAGCGCTGGCTGGGAAATGGAAACTGGGAAACATGGGCCTCCGGTCAGGGTCTTGACGGAAACCTGGTGTGGTCCTTGGTGCGCGATGACAAGGGAGCCCTTTGGGCGGCTACCGAACATGGAATTGCCACCACCGACCGCGCCGGTAAAACCTTTATGCCCTGGCACCCCAACGCAAAGGTGCCACGCGGCCAAGTCATTTCTGTGCAGAAGGCCCATGATCGAAGCTTATGGTACTCGTCCACCTCCGGCGAGTTGCTCCGCTATTCCGCGGACCACGCAGCATTTCAAAGCTGGAAAATGCCGACGGGAATGCGATGGCTTTGGAAAAACGCAGCCAACCAAATGTGGGGGCTTACAAATTCCGGCCTCTATGTCTTTGACGAAACCACGAATCAAATCACGAAGGTTCATAATTCCGCGGTCCGGGATCAATCGTTCTTCGACGTCTGCGAAGACTCCGGACACACGCTCTGGTTTGCCTCCAATGGAGGAATCGTGCATTTCTCCGGCGGCATGTGGCACACGATCGCTGTTAGCGGTCGCCATGTGTCCGATGGGTTTGGCAACGTTGCTTGCGCGCGCGACGGTACGCTATGGCTCGGCGGCGCGTCCACTGGAGTTGAACATGTCCGCGTCCAAGGCAACGTCGCCGTATCCGCGGATCCGCAACCACCTCCGGAGTTCAAAACTGTCGAGCCGATGTTCCTTCACCAGGACAATCGCGGGTGGCTGTGGATTGGCAGCGGCTCTGGAGTTTACGTCTTCAATGGCGAAAGGTGGAGACACCTTACCAAGAATGATGGCTTGGTCTGGAACGATTGCAACGAAGGCTCGTTCCTTGAAGACACAGACGGATCAGTTTGGATTGGGACATCTAATGGGCTTTCCCACCTCTTGCACCCAGAAGAGATTTTTGATCAGAAACCCTTGCAGGTAGTTGTGACCAGCGCTCAATTGGGAGAGCAGTCGATCTCTATCGGATCACCAGTGTCCATTGCCTGGACGAGGGAACCGCTGCGTGTACACGTGGTTTCCTCGCCTCTTGAAGACCAGCCATCTACTGTCTATCGATACCGCTTAGGCGGACTCGAAAAGGGATGGAGCACCACCCGGAGCCACGACCTGCGCTATTCGTCCCTCCCGGACGGCAATTACCGCCTTGAGTTATATGCTGAAGATACCGAAAGCGGTATTCGGTCCCCGCTTACCGTCGTCTCTTTTCGCATCCGACCACCTTGGTGGAAAGGTCTTTATTTCGACCTGAGTGTCGGACTCGCCATTCTATTCCTCGTGATTCTCGCTCTCCGCTACAGGGAACGTGAATTGGTCGCAGGCCATGCGCGATTGGAAGCACTCGTCCGCGAAAGAACAGAACAACTGGAATTGGAGAAAAAACAACTCACCGAAGCTCGTGAAGCACTCCACGAACAGGCCAGCCGCGATCCATTGACCGGATTGCTCAATCGCAGGGCTATCTACGATGTTCTCAGCCGCGAAATGGCACGAATCAAGCGAGATCGCAGTGCTTTGACAGCGGTGATGATCGATCTCGATCACTTCAAAGTCATCAACGATACGCACGGTCACATGGTGGGAGACGAGGTGCTCCGTAAAATTTCGGATCGCTTGACGGAGGCAATTCGCCCATACGATGCCATCAGCCGTTACGGCGGCGAAGAATTTTTGCTCATCATGCCTGATATCAACGCCTCAAGAGAGCGAGATCGCTTGCTCATGGTGCATGAGGCCATCTGCGGGCAACTGGTTGAAGTTGCCGGCAAGCAAATCATTGTCACCTGCAGCTTTGGCGTGAGTGTTCTTTTCAGCGACGAAAGAATGAGCGTGGAACAATTCATCGATCGCGCTGACCGTGCGCTTTACGAAGCCAAGCGGCTGGGACGAAATCGTATCGCATACGATATTGCTTCGCACTTTGTTTGAGGTTCTCCCTCTCTCTTCTTGGTCGACACACCTAGCGATAGTTCCCAATCAGTACGAACGGTGCCCAATAATACGGATTGGCGTAGCTCGCGTCGCGCGGCGCAGCGGGCGTATCTTCGATGGCTTCAACACCACGGCCAGTCTCGCCGGCGACCGGTTTAGCCGCCCCGCGCAGGAACGCGATCTGAGCCTGCCGCAGCGCTTCCGCCTTGCCCTCGCCCGGACGCGTTAACCATCGACTGTAGAAGTCGCTCATGATGCGGCTCGTGCTTGCGTCGTTCACATCCCATAAAGTCGCCAAAACAGCCTCTGCCCCCTTTTGCTGTGCGACCATGCCCAGGCTGTCCATTTCAACACCGTCACGCGACTTGTAATCCTTGCCAGTGCTGCACGCTGAAAGCGTAAGCAATTGCGTCCCATGAAATGCAACCGGGGAACCTTCCATCGCAGACAAGCTCCAGGCATATCCGTTCTCGTCGCCGCTGTTCTCGCCGCCCATCATCAGGAAAGGCTCCGCACCGTTGCCCGTCTCTTCAACAAAATGACTCGCAATATGAACCACGGAAAAACGCTTGCCTTCGCCAAGCTCGGTCGTTAATGCAGCCAGCGTGAACTCATCGTTCGGAAGTAGCCTGCCCTCCATCGGACCGTGCGATTCCGGAACAGCCGGATCGTGAACCACCGCTTCCAGTTCCGGCATCACGCCCGGAAGTGCAGGCAGCCCGCCATAACTTTTTGATAATCCCATCGCCAACACTGTTGGTCCGGATTGGTCCAACAACGGCGCATCCGACATGTGCCCGTAGCTTTCCGGCGTAAAAAGCACGTTCTTGAACCGCTCTACCAAGTAGCGATGCCCATCGTAGAGCGAGGCCATTGGAACGTAGCGCAATGCGTCATCCAGAGACCAAAGCAGCGTGGGTGTTTCGCTCTGCGCCGGCACATCAAGTGTTTTCAGCTCACCTTCAATCGGAGCAACAACCATCGCATAAAGCTGCGACAGGAGGAGCCGCGGATCCGATGCTCGCGAAGCAAGAACATCCCGCACTTCGAATGCTTTGCTTCGCAGCTCAGCCGGCGATGCTTTCAACTCAAATTTCTTCCGCGTCCCTGCTCTCACCACAATCGCGTAGACATGATTATCGCCAATCAAAATGCGAATCCCCATCGCGCGCGGCCCCAGCTTAGCAAGTGTGCCTTGCAGAAAACTCTGTGTGGAATCGCTTGCCAACCCCGTACCACCCTGATTTGTTGAATCCACGCTGGCCTTGAGCTCGGCGCCAATTGTTTTCGCAAACGCGTTCAGAAACTGCGTGAACTCAGTGCTTCCTTGCTCGATACTCGTGTTTATCTTTCTAGATCGCTCTTTCTGATCAGCGGTGCCTGGGGCTTGCGCCTGAAGTAATGCGTTCTGAAGAATGAAGTCTTCCAGCTCCTGCGCTTTTTTCTCCGGCACATCCAGTTCGCTCTCAAACTTTTGCTGCGCGGGCGTGACTTTGAGCGGCGGAATCTGCGCGACTCCGCCGGCTTGACCGTCATGCAGAATGTCTCTCAGTTCCTGCTCTTTCAGCAAATCAAGTACCTGCTCCGCTTCACCCAGGCGATTCTGCTGCACCAGCAATTCGGCTAACATCCGATATGTCGAGGATTTCGATTGGGCAAATCCTGCCTGCAAATCCTTCTCCAGGCCGGAAAGGTTTTTGCGGATTCGCTGGTAGGAATTCACGGCTTCGTACCCGAAGAGAATCGCCACTTCCGGTTGATCGTGGTTGCGAAAACCAACCATCAGTTGCGTTTCGATTCCACCCTCGAGGTCCGGATCGCCTGCTGCTTTCACCAGCGACAACGCCGCCATCGATGCCACCAGGGCTTTTTGCGATTGACCGTGGGCCGCGTAAATCTTGCTGATGCTGCTCAAAGCGAGTGCCTCTCCCCGGCCCTCTCTTACCTCTCGCCAAATCGGCAACGATTCGTAATCGGTCTGTAGCGATTTGTCCACGTTCCCTTCATCGAACTGCGCTCTTCCAACATTTATCAGCGTCGTCGCTTCACCGCGACGATTCCCAACTTCACGCCAGATAGGCAATGCCTGATCGTAAAAATCTTCCGCTTTCTCCGCTTCATGTAAATCAAAATGCACTCTTCCAATATCGTTAAGGATCAGCGCTTCTCCGTTGCGATTTCCAACTTCACGCCAGATGGGAAGCGCCTGGTTCAGATCGTCGAGCGCCGTCTGCTTTTGCCCCAGGTCGGAATAAACGCGACCCAGGTTGTTAAGCGTGCTGGCCTCACCCTGCCGATTGCCAATCTCACGCCATATCGACAGCGCCTGCTTGTAGCACGCAATGCTCTCCTTCTTCTGGCCAAGGTCGGAGTAGGCTCGGCCCATGTTATTCAGCGTGAGTGCTTCCCCGCCGCGCTCCCCCATTTCTTGCCAGATGGGCAAAGCCTGCTTCAAGTATTTGAGCGACTCAACGCTCTGGCTCATATCCATATAAGCTTTGCCGATATTGTCCAGCGCGCTGGCTTCCCCATTTCGTCCGCCCGTCTGCCGCCAAATCGGCAATGCCTGATTTAAGTAGTCCAGCGCTTTCTCTTCCTGCGCCAAATCTGAATAGGCCCTCCCCATATTCGTCAGAGTCGCCGCTTCGCCTTCGCGATTGCCAAGCTCCCGCCAAACCGGAAGAATCTGGTTGAACAAGTCCAGCGCCTTCTGCTCCTGGCCCAGGTCCGTATAGACCCTGCCCATCATGTTCAACGTCAGCGCCTCACCACCACGGCTATGAGCGTTCCTCTCGATTCCCAATGCTTCATTCAGGCAATCGAGCGCCTTCTGGCTTTTTCCTTGTTGTCGATAGAGGCCGCCAAGAAGATTCAGTTCAATTGCTTCATCCCGCAACGCTGGAGCGGGTTTGCGGGCACGCGCGTCGGCAAGCTTCCGCTCATGTTGAGCAATCTGATCTTTCAAGGGGAGACGCCGCGGCAACGCATTTTGGGATTGCGTGAGGCTGGCCGCAGCCATGAGGAATGAAAAACAAATTCTTCGTAAGGAGCGTTGTCCACCGCAAACGAGCAACTCCGCAACGCTCATTAGACTTACCTCACACTTGCATTACTTCCGCTTCCTTCTTGCGCGAAAGTTCTTCCATCCGACGGATTTCTTCGTCGGTCATCTTCTGCACTTCTTCAAGAGAGCGCTTCTCTTCGTCCTCGCTTATCTTCTTTTCCTTCGCCAGCTTTTTCAAAGCGTCATTGCCGTCCCGGCGCACGTTGCGGATCGCCGTGCGATGTTCCTCGAGCACTTTGTTCAAGTGCTTGCACACATCCCGGCGCCGTTCCTCCGTCATGGGAGGAATCGGAATCCGAATAATCTTGCCGTCCGTCAACGGATTGAAGCCCAAATCGGAGGTCCGTAGAGCCCTCTCGATGTCCTTGACAATGCTCGGGTCGAAAGGCGAGACCATGATCATTTGCGCCTCGGGCGTGGAAACCTGCGCCAGTTGGGTGATCGGCATGTGCGTACCGTAGCATTCCACCTTCACTTGGTCGAGCATGTGCGCGCTCGCACGACCTGTCCGCGTAGTGGCAAGGTTGGCCTGAAATGTAGCTACGGCCTGGTCCATCCTTCGCTTCAGGTCGCTGGAGATATCTTTGAGCGCCGGAATTCCGGCCATTGTCGAGACTGCCATCGTTTCCCCTTTTTGCTTCCAAAACAATATAGTAGTGGAGCCTGGCGGATTGGAAGCCGCTACGCCGGCGCCATCATCCCCGTCGATGCAGCCTGCTCATGCGCGTGGTAGCTCGACCGCACCAGCGGCCCTGATTCGACATGACGAAATCCCATCTTGAGCGCTTCTGTCTTCAACTCGGCGAATTCGCGAGGCGTATATAGGCGAGCCATTGGCAAATGATCGCGCGACGGCCGTAGATACTGCCCAATCGTCAATATGTCGCAGTGGACCGCAGCCAGGTCGCGAAAGACTTCCAATAATTCCACCGTCTCTTCACCCAGCCCCACCATCACGCCTGACTTGGTCACGCCCGCCGGATTCAGCTCTTTCCCATAGCGCAGCAGCTCAAGCGTCCGCTCATAGCGCGCGCCGGAGCGAACCACGCGATAAAGCCGCGGCACCGATTCCGTGTTGTGGTTGAGCACTTCGGGCCGCGCATCCACAACCACCTGGATCGCCTCCCGGTTGCCTTGAAAATCCGGAATCAGCACTTCAACGCGGCACCCCGGCGCCTGGCGGCGAATCTCTTCAATCACCAACGCAAAAGCGCGTGCTCCGCCCACCAGGTCGTCATCGCGATTCACGCTGGTGATTACTGCATGCTGCAACCCCAGGGTCGCCACGGCTTCTGCCACGCGCCGGGGCTCATCAAAATCAATCGGCTCAGGCCGCCCCTTGGGCACCGCGCAAAATCCGCAACGCCGCGTACACAGGTTGCCCAGCATCATGAAGGTCGCTGTCTTGTGGTGCCAGCACTCGCCGATGTTCGGGCACTGCGCGCTCTCGCAGACCGTATGCAGCCCGAGCGAGCGCGCCAGGCGTTTCAGGTCGTGGTAATTCTCGCCCACCGGCGCCCGCGCCTTCAGC
>Ga0302319_10019055_pt1 | contig 12476 bp, 12 predicted proteins | sample Bog_T0_2_FD_203319 | JGI IMG/M metagenome (GOLD analysis project Ga0302319, IMG submission 203319) | Peat permafrost microbial communities from Stordalen Mire near Abisko, Sweden - Bog_T0_2 | ecosystem: Environmental > Terrestrial > Soil > Wetlands > Peat | place: Sweden: Abisko, Stordalen Mire... | reverse complement strand
GACGTGACGGATGTGCTAAACCGAACAGACTATTACCGATTGCGATGCTATTGTAATCTGGGGAATTGTGCGTTCTGGAGCGAAATGTGGCCGGAGCCGCCCCAGCTTTCACTGACGAAGACCAGTTACAGTCAGGCCGCTCTCAAGGAGAGGACGCATAGATGTCTGGAATAGCCGGGAGTCCCTTTGACGCCGCTTTTTTCCTTGCGACCGAAGGGCCGGGCCGAAGCATTCTCCGCCTCAACACAAGCCAGGCTTTCTTCTCCCAGGGAGACCCAGCCGACGCTGTTTATTATCTGCAGAATGGCCGGGCAAAGCTCACTGTCGTCTCCAAAAGGGGCAAAGAAGCTACGGTCACGATCCTTGCCTCCGGGGAATTCTTTGGCGAGGAATCGATGGCGGGCGGGGAAGTGATTCGAACGACTACGGCCTCGACCGTATCGTCCTGCGTGGCGATCAAGATTGAAAGGGCCGAGATGCTACGCATTCTTCATGAGCAGCATCTATTCTCGGACTTCTTCAGGCAGTCCGTCCTGACACGGTCCATCAGAACCCAGACGGATTTGGTCGATCAGCTATTCAACTCAGTCGAGAGGCGCTTGGCGCAGACACTCTTGTTGATGGCTGGGTATGGAAAATCGGACGAACCGGAGGCACTTATCTCGCCGGTAACGAAGGCGACTCTTGCAGAGATGATTGGCACAACCCGATCACGCATCAGCTTCTACCTGAATCGTTTCGGGAGGCTCGGCTATATCGAGTACAACGGATGCATCCGGATACGCAGCTCCCTGCTCAACGTTGTTTTGCACGATGAATCGACATCGCAAAATGCATCACAGCCCAAACTCCTCAATCTCCCCGCCAGTCCAGCAGGAACCGCCCGAAGAACTTGAGTCCCATGAGTCGGAGGACCCAGACCCTCGATCCCGGAACCGGTAGTTAATTGACTCAATGGTTCGATTCCACGGGTGTGCTAAATCGAACAGACCAATACTATTTGCAATGCTATCGTACCCCGTGGGGGGCTGCGCCCTCTGGAGCGGAATGATATCCCCATCGCCGCACCATGCGCCATTGATGAAGATTATCCGCAGCCAGACCACACTCAGGAAGAGGCCGTCTAGATGGGTGGAGTAACCGGGAAGGTCTTTGACACCGCTGCTTTTCTTGCGGCCGAGGGGCCAGGACGAAGCATCAGCAATTACTCGGCAAAGCAGATTATCTTTCCGCAGGGAGGCTCAGCCGACTCTGTGTATTACCTTCAGACTGGCCGGGCGAAGCTTACCGTAGTTTCCGTGAGTGGCAAAGAAGCGACAGTTACGCTGCTCGCAGCGGGAGACTTCTTTGGCGAGGAATCGATGGCCGGAGCGGGAACGCTGCGAACGGTCACAGCCTCGACCATTACCGCCTGCACGGTGCTCAAGATCGAGACGGCGGAAATCCTGCGTGTCCTCCAGGCGGAACATAAATTCTCCACCTTTTTCTTGAAGTTCGTCGTGATTCGGGGTATAAGAACCCAGGCGGATCTCATCGATCAGCTATTCAACTCCAGCGAGAGGCGGTTGGCACGCACGCTTTTGTTGATGGCGGAATACGGCGAACCGGGTGAGCCGGAGACACTGATCCCACCCGTAACACAAGAGACTCTTGCGGAGATGATCGGCTCGACCCGTTCTCAGGTGAACATCTTCATGAATCGCTTCAGGAAGCTCGGATACATCCATTACAACGGTGGCATTCGAGTTCATAAGTCGCTGCTTAAGGCGGTTTTGCGAGACCGGTTGCCAGAGGATAATACTTCGCGGCCCAAAAACCTCGACCCTCCCCCCGGTCCAGCACGAACCGCCAAACGTGCCAAGCTCTTATGAGCAGCGGATTACTCGGCGGGTGGCTTAGGCGCCGAGGGAGAAGCGCGTTATCCCGCTCGGCGAGGGTGCCCCCGGGTCCTTCACTGCCAAGTGCCGGGACATGGGAAGGCTTAGACATCGACCGTCCTTTTCCGCATAAAGCAGATTGTATGGTAGCTGATTGCCTCGCCGGGCCGCGGTACATTGCGATTCGATATCCAAGGTCCCCTGTGCTCCTGTCGCGTAATGGCGGAAGCTGGGCGACGGCCAGTCTTGGGGTTTGGCCGCGAGGCCACGCTTCACCGGGGTTGCTATGAATGTAGTGGATGACAGATATTTGTAAAGATCTGTAAGGAGCTATAGGAATGCAGGTCCTTCGGCTGCGCTCAGGATGACAGGTATTTCTGGCTTTAGCGGGACAGTATTGAGTATTCACCGGGTGGTAGTGAGTTATAGCCGGGTGGCCGCGGGGTCTTTTTTTTACATCTAACCAAGTTGAGCTTTTTGGGGAAGTCGGAAACGACCTGGAGGAACTATGTATTTCAGCACGAAATGTTGTAAACGCTTGCAACTACGCACCGCCCGTCCCGCGATGATGGTTGCCCTCGCCTTGCTTTGCGCCGCCACTGCTTTCTGCGACGACATTCAGGAAGCTGCGCGCTCGGGCGACCTGAAGAAGGTGAAGGCCATGCTTGCGGTCGATCCCAAGGCGATCTCCGCGCAGGACAAGAACGGTGATACCGCGCTGCACCAGGCCGCGCTTCATGGCCAGTACGCGGTTGCCGCGTTTTTGATTTCCGCCGGCGCCGACGTGAATGTGAAGAACAACTACGCTCCTTTCCTTCCCAACGATCTGAACCAGGAGTTCATGACCAGGAATCATCAGGATCCTGTGATCCTTCTGTCTACTCAGGCTGCCGATACCTTAAACCAGTTGAGCACCCAGGGCAGGACCGAAGAAGAGGGAAAAGGCACGGGGTATACACCGCTCGGGCTGGCCGAGTTTTCAGACAATCACAACAAGATGGTCCAGCTGCTCATCGCTCATGGCGCGGATGTGAATGCGCAGGGATCAAGCGGCGCTACCCCGTTGTTCTGGGCAGTGATGCGCGACCAGAAGGACGACGTCAAATTCCTGCTGGACCATGGCGCGAATCCTAACCTGGCGGATGCGTACAAGGACACGCCTTTGATCTGCGCGGTGCAGCTTGGGTTTGAGAGCCTTGTAGAGCCGCTTGTGGATAAGGGAGCGGACGTGAACGCAATCGATGAGACCCCGGCCAGGGCGCTCACCTATGCGAAGCATAAAGACGAGGACACAGCGGAAGCAATTCTGAAGAAACACGGCGCGCACGAGTAGCGCTGGTCTGCGGCTGGGCAAACTGATTCGGGCGCACGGGCAGCGCAGCAACCGGCTCTCTCCACTTGGATTGAGCCGGTTTTTTTTCCCCCAAAAAATAGAGTTATATCGGATGTTGGAAACTCAGCTAAACATTTGCGGAAATCGGATCTTGTGGGCCGTTTGAAGTGAGTCATGGGGGAGTGATGGAGGGAGCTATTCCGGCTTCGGGCGCTCCGATGCTTCGGTTGGCTGTTGCATGATTACATCGAGCGCGGTCATGAAGCCGAAAATTACAGTAAAGAAGTCGATTGTCAACGCTGTGATGTAGGCTGCGGCGCTGTATTGCAGGCCTGCTACAACGTAGCAAAGCATGGCCAGCGTGACAGCGGAGCCGAATACAACAAAGACCGCGAATATTGCAGGCGGCGGTGCGGCGCCGACTGCCTTGCGACGCCGGAGCGGATAGGTGATCTGAAGAAACAGCATCGGTATTCCGAAAAGCATGCCAGAGGCTTGCCAGATCCACTTTTCCGGGACGTCGTAGAGCGCAAGGATGGCCGGGAGCAGGGCTGCCGCCGCCAATACGAAGATGTACGTCATGACCGTTTTTGCAAGGTACCTGTCAAGCAGGGACAACCTGGCTCCAGCGGCCTGCCGGACGACGAACAGGAGCGCCGAGAACCCGGCGAAGGTGATCATGAGGCCAGCCAATGTGAACAGAAGGGTTGCGCCTTTGACTTCCATGTTCCGCTCCACCTTGTACGCCGTGAGAGGATGTTGGACAGATGAGCTAAAGAATAAGGAGATGTTGCGGTTCCGCTGGGTTGATCTTAAGCTGCTGCTCTTTTGAGGTACAACCTCTTTCTCAAAGGGGCGGGCGACCATAACACTCGAATGGCATGAGCGACATTCACAAAGCGGACATTCACAAGACGATTGAGGCGGTGTGGAAGATCGAGTCCACGCGGCTGATCGCCGGGATTGCGCGCGTTACCCGCGACATTGGCATTGCGGAGGAGCTGGCCCAGGATGCGCTGGTTGCGGCGCTGGAGCGGTGGCCGGAAGAAGGGATTCCGGATAAGCCCGCAGCGTGGCTGATGACAGCGGCAAAGCGGCGCGCGATCGACCGTCTGCGCCGTGGCCGGATGCTTGAACAAAAGCATGGAGAGATTGCGCGCGAGCTTGAAGGCCAGCAGCAGCGGCTGGGTGAAGCGATGGATCAAGCTTTGGACCAGGTGATTGATGACGATGTCCTGCGGCTGATCTTTACTGCCTGCCATCCCGCTCTGGCGGTGGAAGGGCGCATCGCTTTTACGTTGCGATTGATTGGCGGACTGACGACCGCGGAGATTGCGCGGGCCTTCCTGGTGCCGGAGAAGACCATGGGCCAGCGAATCGTTCGGGCTAAAAGGACTCTTGCCGAGGCCCATGTTGCCTTCGAGATTCCGCGTGGAGAGGAGCTGCGTGGCAGGCTTGAGTCGGTACTGTCGGTGGTCTACCTGATCTTTAACGAAGGATATACCGCGACGTTTGGAGAGGAGTGGATGCGGGAGGAACTTTGCAATGACGCGCTGCGGCTAGGGCGCATCCTGGTGGGACTTCTTCCCGGTGAAGCGGAGATTCACGGCCTGGTGGCATTGATGGAACTGCAGGCGTCGCGCACCGCGGCACGGAAGGGGCAAAACGGAAGAGCTGTTCTGCTGCTGGAGCAAGACCGATCGCGGTGGGACTACGCACAGATACAGCGAGGAATGGCGGCGCTCGATCACGCGCGGAGGCTGGGTGACGGGGCGGGTTTCTACACGCTGCAGGCGGCGATTGTGGCCTGCCATGCGCGGGCGCGGACCGGGGCCGATACGGACTGGGAGCGGATTGTTCTTCTCTACGACGTACTTCTCCAGATCAGGCCATCACCGATTGTCGGGCTGAATCGAGCGGTGGCCGCCGGGATGGCATACGGGCCGGCGGCCGGGCTTGCTGCGGTGGATGCTATCGCGGCTGAGCCGGCGCTGATGAACTATCATCTGCTACCCAGCGTGAGGGGCGATCTGCTGATGAAGCTGGGACGATATGGGGAAGCTCGTGAAGAGTTTCAACGCGCCATTGCGATGACGGAGAACAGGCGGGAGCGGGAGTTGCTGTGGGAAAGACTTGGGCAGATATCGGAAAGTTCGCGAGATGGTTGAGCCGCGACAGGCGGCCGGGGCATTCGTTTCAAAGATTCTCCCTGGGGGCACTGCCTTCATTCGCCGCCCACTCATCGCGATGGGGCCGCGATGAATGGGGCACAGTCTTCAGTCGTTGCCGACGATCGAACTCGGCGAAATCGGAGTGCGGGCCAACCGGCTATTTGCTGGAGGTTTGATTTGGCAGCTCAGCCCGTTTCGCTACTTTGTGCTGGATCTGCTCTTCGGACAGGACGGCAGCGAAGTCTTCCATCTCAAAGATCTGGCGGATTTCGACTTCGGAGTCGCCACCGGGGTTGCAGTTGGGGGCACGCTTGACCCACTCGATGGCCTCTTCAAGGGACTTGACCTGCAAGATGGAGAAGCCGGCGATGAGCTCCTTGGCCTCGGTGAACGGGCCGTCGATAACGGTTTGAGACCCACCTGAGAATTTGACGCGCGCGCCTTTGGAGCTGGGATGGAGGCCGTCGCAGGCGAGCAGGACGCCAGCCTTGCCGAGCTCTTCGTTGTACTTGCCCATCTCGAGCAAGAGTTGTGGATCGGGAGGGGCGCATTGTTTCTCTGCCTCTGGGGTTGATTTGACGATGACCATGAATCGCATTGCGGAATCTCCTTTGGGTTGAGCGATGGTTGGGTGGCTTGTTTTCGGGGTTAGCGATTTGCCGGCTAACCGGTGAACTCAGATTGAGAGCGCAATCGGGTTGCTGTTGATCGCTTCTGTACTGGCTCTCTGCTGATACGTCGAATGGGGAGTGGCTGAATCGACATGAAAACGGAAATTCATTATTTATTTTTCGGGGAGACGAAGGATAGTCTGAATTGCGGATTTGTTGCCGCGCGGAATCTACGAACTGGAATGGCCTATGTGGATTTCAGGAACTTGACGCGGACGGGGAAGGAATCAGGGCTTTGGTATGGGCGGGTGGCTGCATCAAACCGTTTGGATTGAAGGCTTTGGGCTTGGTTTTGCGAATGCGTTTGGGGCGCAGACAGGAGGGTCAACCATCCTTTTCCGCAGGCAGGCGCATCTTAATCGCAGAGGTGATTGAAGATGCCGGAACAATTTGAGAATCCAGATGCAACGACGCTGGAAGACGAAACAGTGTCAGACGCGGCAGCGCAGAAGAGAATCGACCGCGTTGCGGAAGAGGCCGCAGCGAAGGCTTCAAAAACGGTGCAGCACTACGACAAGGACCACACGATCTTCTCAAACTGATCGCGACCGGCAACCTGGAAAAAAAACGAAAGCAGGGTCAATTCACCCTATGCAGCGCGCCGGAGCGCGTTGTATTCTCACGCCAATGATGTTCGATCTCCCCCGAAAGAGAGGCACAAAACCAAATGCGTAGTTTCAAATTGCTCACTGCCACAGGCCTTGCACTGTTGGCGCTCGTATTCCTGGCGTCGCCAACCCCATCTCAGGCACAGGAACCCAGGTACCTTCATGCTCTTTCCAATCTGCGGCAGGCCAGAGCCTACCTGAATTTCGACCGAAACCCCAACACCGCAGACGCGCGGCACCACGCAGTTGATCTAATCGATAGGGCAATCAACGAAGTAAAAGAGGCGGCACACGACGACGGCAGGGATACCAATTTCGCTCCGCCTCCCGATTTCAGGGCAGAAGGCGGCGGTGCAGTTCTCTCAGCCCAGAAATTGCTGCAAGCAGCCTATGAGGACATCAAGTTCGGGCAAGATCGACCCGAGAATGGCGGGCTGCAGAATCGCGCCTATAAGTATATCGACGAGGCGATACGGACATGTCATAACATTGGAGCTGGGCGATAACCGCCTGACGCCAAAGCAGACGGCGGCGAGCCCATGGGCTCGCCGCCGTTTTTGAAGTTTAGAGCGTGCTTCAAAAACCTGTCGTGGTTGCCCATTGGTCAACGCACAGGGATTAAAACCTCGTGTCGGCCTGCCGCTCTTCGGCACGATTAAAATCGTGCCCTGACACAAAGCATGTCTTTTGAATCACGCTTTACGGAGACGGTGTTTATCAGTCTCTATCGGCCCTGGCCCGAGGTCTGGGCAACGGGAGGGGCAGGAGTAAATAAATCTGCCGGGAGAAATGCCCCTGACTGCTCATCCTGAACCACGCCGATGACCCCATCGGGAGTGATAATCGGTGAGCCGAACACCTCAGAGTCCACGGGTTCAGTAAGCGCAATTCCCTTACCCTCCCGCCGCGCTCCAAGTGCCAAAACCTCCACCGAACGGACTTTTCGCGTTTCGGTGTCCAGCCGCAGGCGGAAGACGGCAACCTGCTCCCAACTGTCGCGAGCAGCTACCGCAGTGGGCGCCACGGTCAGCCCCGGTTCCGCAGCCGGATCATGAAGCGAAATGACAGCCAGTGAAGACGGCGCGGCGCGGCGCAGCACCACGACTTCACCATAACTCGGGCTTACCGCCGTAATGGGGTTCTCTTCAGCGTTTCCGCGCGGCTCTACCGTAAAATCCTTTGCGCTCTGCTTCAGGATGGAGCCGTCCGGAACCAGGGGCAGAAGCTGAATCTCTTCGCTCTTCTTGACCAGCTTCACGCCGCCGGACTTTACCGCCCCCAGAAACTCCGAATCATACTTCCACGGCTCCAGCGCCTCGGCTGTGGTTACCACCTTGCCGGATGCGATACGAAAGCCAAGCCTGTCTGACAGGACGGGAAAACTCGAATCGCCCTGGGTGACCGCATAACTCGATTCCACTTGAAAAAGGTCGGACTTCGCCAGCTTGTCGAGGCCTCCGATCCAGGGAGGTAGCATGCCGAGAGCGCCCTTCGCCGCATTGGCATTGGATTGGAGCCCGGAGTCGATGAGCGACAGTATGCCAAGCGCCATGGTTCGTTCAAAAGGGGAACTGCCTATTTGCGCCGGCACGTCCTGGCTGAGTGCGATGGCAACCTCAGGGTGCTGGGTGTGCAGCGCCAGCTTTTCCAATAAGGTGAGCTGCACGGCTGCCATCAACTCGCCCTGCATATGCACGCTCTGCTTTTCCACCATCTTCTGCAGGGGTTGAACAGTGGTGAGGTCACGAAACATGGCGGTGATGTAGAGCGGAGGTAAAGCTGTGGAAACATCCTTCTTGAGTACGATCTCCTGGTTGAGCGGCGAGGCAAAAACCGGGAGGCCATTGAGGCGCAGCGAGCATAGACGCAGGTCTTTCAGCGTGGCGGATTGAGATGGAACCAGCGTCAGATTAACGCTTACCCTGACATGGTTGGTGTCGATCTCCACCATGCTGATGCCTTTTACCTGCAAGCTGCCGATAGCCGCCGGTTGGCTCGCGGGTTGCGAAAATGCCGGCGTCGCCGCCAACAGGATCGCTCCGGTTAACGCGGCAGACAAAGCTGTTTTCATTGCCGATTCCCCCATCTTTCCGTGAATAGCAGCGGGAAGATTGTTCACCATTGTAAGCGAAATGACCTGAATATGCGCCATTGAAATGCTGACAGCGCAGCCGGCAGGCCATTTCAGGCCGGAAATCGTCGAACGGCGGAAATAAAAGGAGTTAGTCCCGCCCCGGCGCTTGCTGCTGCTGTAGGGAACGAGACAAATACCCACACTACCACTTATGATGCGTTCATGCTCCGCAGTAAGCCCCAAGCATAGCCTGCGCCCCCGGAGGTTCCCATCTCTCAGGATTCTATTCAGCACCCGGTCGAGTTCCGCAAGGCGCTCGGTCTCTTTGACTCAGTCATGATCGTGGCCGGGATCATGGTTGGCTCCGGCATCTTCATCGTAAGCGCAGAGATATCGCGCCAGGTTGGCTCGGCCGGATGGCTGCTGGTGGTTTGGGCCATCACCGGGGTGCTGACCGTTGCCGCCGCGCTGAGCTATGGCGAACTTGCCGCCATGATGCCGCAGGCCGGAGGCATGTATGTTTACCTGCGCGAAGCCTTCTCGCCGATGCTCGGGTTCCTGTATGGATGGACGCTGCTTACCGTGATTCAGACGGGGACCATTGCCGCGGTGGCTATCGCCTTTGCGCGCTTCAGCGGGGTGGCATTCCCTTTCATCAGTGAAAGCCGCTACTTGATTCCGCCGGTGCTGGTGCTCCCCGGCTACGCGCTCTCGCTTTCTACCGCGCAAGTGGCCGGCCTTGGAATCATTCTGCTGATCACGATTGTAAATTGCTATGGCGTGCAATGGGGAAAGGTGATCCAGAACATATTCACCGTGGCCAAGCTCGCGGGCGTCTTCGCTTTGCTGGTGCTTGGCGGGGTCGCGTTTCTACTTCACCCCGGAGTTATGAGCGATAACTTCAGCGCCGCATGGCATCCGAGGAATGTTACCGAGATCGACGGCGTCAGCGCAGTCACCGCATTTGGCATGTTCGTTGCCATTTGCGTGTCGCAGACAGGATCGCTATTCTCTGCCGACTCATGGCACGACATCACCTTTGTGGCCGGCGAGGTGCGCAACCCCAAGCGCAATCTTCCCCTGTCGCTGGCTCTTGGCACTTCGCTGATTGTGGTGCTTTACATGCTATGCAATCTTTGCTATCTCGCGGTGCTTCCGCTGCATGGCATTCAAACCGCGCCCAGCGACCGCGTTGCGACAGCGGTTGTTGACTCCGTTCTGCCAAGTTTTGGAAAACTGGCCATGGGTCTGTTGATCATGGTGTCGACCTTCGGCACCGTGAACGCGCTGACTCTGGCCGGGGCGCGAGCCTGCTACGCCATGGCGCAGGATGGGCTGTTTTTTCGCCGTGCCGGCGAATTGAACAAGGCGCGCGTGCCTGGATGGGCGCTTATCATCCAGTGCGTTTGGTCGCTGTTTCTGGTGCTGCCTCGCACTTACGATGCGGCTACCGGGAAATACGGAAATCTTTATAGCAATTTATTGGACTATGTTATCTCCGCGGCGCTGCTGTTTTATATTCTTACCGTGGCGGCCCTGTTTCGTTTGCGTATTACGCGGCCCGATGCTCCGCGGCCTTACCGTGCATGGGGCTATCCATGGCTGCCGATGTTATATATTGTGGGCGCCAGCATCGTGCTTGGTGTCTTGTTCTGTTATCGAACAGCGACCACATGGCCGGGGTTGTTGATTATTGCCAGTGGGATTCCGGTTTATTTTCTGCTGCGGATGAAGTCAAACTCGCGTGCCGCAAAACTGTTGCCCTGAGCCGACTTGCTGGCCGTTAGTTCCCTGTTTTCGATTGCTCGTCGATCCACCGGGTCACACTCTGATCCAGGACATCCAGCGGCACAGGGCCCAATGACAGGACGCGTGCGTGATACTGCCGGATGTCGAACTTTGATCCCAAGTTCGTTCGCGCGCGCTCCCGAAGTTCCAGTATCTTTTGCTGCCCCAGCCGGTAACTGAGCGCCTGGCCCGGCCACGAGATATAACGATCTACTTCGGTCTGAATGTTCTGGTCGTCCATTGCCGTGTGCAGCTTGAAGAAGTCAACCATCTGCTGGCGCGTCCAATGCTTTTGATGTACACCGGTATCCACGACCAGGCGGATTGCCCGCCACATCTCGTTCTCCAACCGGCCATATTCACTGTAAGGATCCTGATAGAAACCTAACTCCTTGCCTAACTGCTCGGCATAGAGCGCCCAACCCTCAGAGTAAGCGTCGTATGATGCGAAGCGACGAAAGGCGGGTAGGTCTCTAAGCCCGTCAGCGGTTGAGAATTGCAGATGATGCCCCGGCACTCCTTCATGGTAGGCAATCGCCTCTACATTCAATAACAGCCGGCTGCCGGGGTTGAATAGATTCACGTTCACATGGCCAGGCCGCCCGCTGGCACTTGAACCCGGAGAGTAATCGGCGGGCACGGCATTCGCCGCGCGAAAGCTATCCATGGGGATAACTTCGAGCGGCTGAGCCGGGGGAACGGGCACCACCTCGGCTAATTTTGCAAGCGACTGATCTTCGTAATGCCGATAGAGGCCCAGTAACTCGTCTCCGGAGGTTGCACGCAGCTTGGCGTCGGATTGGATATGCGCATGAAATCTCGCCAGGTCGCTATACCCTTGAGTCTTTGCGAGCGCCAGCATCTGCGCTTCAATCGCCTGCACCTCGCGCATGCCTTCGTTAAAGATGGCATTGGCATCCATTGTCGTTTGCACATGCTCTCGAATCGCATTGCGATAGAGCGCTTCCCCGTTTGGCAACGCCCAGATCCCGGGCTCGGTTCGTCCAGCAGGCGCATAGGTGTCTCGCATGAATTTGGCAAAGCGCGCGTAAGCAGGCAGGACTCTGTTTGTGATGACGGCTAACAGATCCGCACGCAGCGTTGCTTTGTCGGCGGCGCTTACATCGGCGGGAAAGTCGGCCAGCGGCGCGGCAAACGGGCTCTTTTCCGCGGAAGGCGATGCTATCTCCTGCGCCTGCGCTGCAACCTTCTCCAGCAAGTAGCGCGGTTCCATCAAGCGGTCGCGCATACCCTGGCGCATCACCGCTATCTCCTGATCGAAGACCCGCGGCGCTTGCCCCAATCGCGAGATATAGTTTCGATAATCCTGGGCGGTGTGGAATGGCATGCTCTCGTGCATGGCGGCGAGGTCCAGATGAATGCCGCTCATTTGACTTACCGGCATCTCCCATTCCTTCAGTGCGTCGGTCTCGATGAATTGCTCAAGCTCTCGCTGCATAATCTCGCGGCTGATGGTGTGCTGTTCATCGAGACCAACGGAGGGAATGGCCGCCAGCCGCTTCAGCTGTTCCTTTGCATGAGCCGCTTCGCGCGCTTCTTCGGCGGCGGAGTAATCTCCAAGGCGGTCGTTGAAGCGGGTATCTCCCACATAACTCGCTAACTCGGGATGGTGTTCGAGCTGATACTCCCATTCGGCGGCAAAGAAGGCGTCCAGTTGGGCGGTTGCGCCGGACGGTTGCGCCTGCGCGAGAGAAATTCCTGCCGAATAAACGGCGGCTAGAATCGTTGAAATTTGCAACCATCGTTTCACTTTGCCGCAATTGTTCAAGTTATTCTATCCTTTCTGGCGTTGAGCTTTGAGTTATAAGACTGGTCCGTGCCAGTCATTGTTCCCAGGCGCCATTCCGAAGACGCAAAATGCCCAGAGGGTTATCGTCTTGTAGCTCCGGAGGGAGAAACGCCTGCGGCACTCCCTGGTATGCCACCGGACGTG
>Ga0302319_10019053_pt1 | contig 12477 bp, 11 predicted proteins | sample Bog_T0_2_FD_203319 | JGI IMG/M metagenome (GOLD analysis project Ga0302319, IMG submission 203319) | Peat permafrost microbial communities from Stordalen Mire near Abisko, Sweden - Bog_T0_2 | ecosystem: Environmental > Terrestrial > Soil > Wetlands > Peat | place: Sweden: Abisko, Stordalen Mire... | reverse complement strand
CATGTGAAGTTGACGTGTGAATGGCGCGATCCGCAGCCGGGCTGGACGGATCGGTGTCCGTTGCCGGTGCTGGCGCTCTGTTTGTGGGCCTGGTTTAGCGTGCCGATGATGTTGCTGATGCCGATTGCCGGGCATTGCGTGGCACCTTTTTTTGGAATGTTTCTCACGGGTGTGCCAGCCGTTCTTTTTTATCTGGTGCTCGCTGTTCTCTGGGTCTGTGCATCGTGGCTTTTGTACCGGCTGGATGGGCGCGGATGGTGGCTGATGCTGATTGCCGTGTTGGTGGGTACGGCTTCCACCCTGGTTACGTTTTCGCAGTGTAGTATGCTGGAGATGTATCGGCTGATGGACTATCCCGACGCGCAGATCGAGCAGATCAAGAAGTCGGGCCTGCTGGAAGGGAACGGCCTGATTTGGATCATGATGTTTTCCATGGTGGTGTTTCTGGGCTATCTCTTGTTCATCAAGAAATATTTTCGCCGGACATGATCGCGGGAGTCCTTCGATAAAATGCGGCATGAGGCGGCGAGGTCTGGGAACTTGACTTGAGGGCTTGGAGCGATGCATCTTCTCCGGGCACTCTTCCTACAGCGAGCGGCAGAATTGTTGTGATCTCAAAGCATAAAATGTCTCCGGAAGTTTTCTGGAGATGGTGTATCACACTTTGCGGAGTTTGGTTCATTGGGGTGTATCCCGGTTTGCTTTGGTTTTGTCCGGCGGCGCTGCCGGCAACGATGGTGGTGAACAAGGCGATCGCTTCCGATTTCTGGCAATATTACGCAGGCGCGGTGGTGGTCCGGCATGGCATTTGGCAGGCGCTTTATCCGATTCCGAAGAAGGAGGTTTATGACCAGCCGTCGACGTTCCGGCCGATTTATTCGACGTTTCTTTTTAACCCGGCCGATTTGAACGGGAACCGGGCTTACTATCCGATCGTCAGCGAGCCGAAGAGCTCGGATTGCGCCCCTGAGCTGCTGACTTACTTTCCGGAGGAGGCGACGCATTTTCGGTTTATCTCACCACCGCCGACCGCGCTTCTATTGGCTCCGCTGGCCCTGGGTAGTTACGATTTCGATATTCTTCGTTTGTGGCCGACGCTGGGCCTTTGGAGCTATTTCGCGATGGCGCTTTTTTCCGCGCGGATTCACCGACTGCTGCGCGGGTCGCGGTCGTATACGGAGGGTCTTATTGCGCTTGGCGTGATGGCTTTCTTTTCGTATCGATGCGCCATCGGGCTTTTGGATGGGAACGTGACGCCGATGCTTTCGGCATTGATCGCGGCAGCGGTTTATTCGCTGATGTGCGGACGACAATTTCCGTTTTGTTGCGCGCTGACGTTGCTGGTGCTGTTCAAGATGCTGGGGGTGATGTGGCTGCCGCTGCTGCTGCTGAATCGGGCCTATTGGAGATCGTTTGTTTATCTGGTGATTTTGGCGGTGGTTCTCAATGGCGCCACGCTCTGGCTTGGGGGCTTTGCAGTTTACGAGAAGTTTTTCGTGCTATACCCGATGATCCTGATTCCGGTGGGAAAAGGGTTGATCGCGACGATTCGCAATGGGTTCGGGTTTTATCCGCACCTGCTCTATGCTTCGCTGAATGTGCTGGTTTTGGGGCTGATCTATTACGGGTATGTGATGAAGCGTTCGGCACCGGTGTCGAAGGCGAAGCAACCTGAGAGGGAGGCGTGGCTGATTTTGGTGGCGGCGATGGCGGGGGTGATTTCTCTCTTTTGTCTCTTGAATCTGTCGGTGTGGATTTCGTATAGCGGCAATTATCTTTTCTTTCCCTTCCTGGGCTGGATTTTGCTGGAGGGTTATCTGGCCCGGGGTTTCTGGCGGTATCTTATCCTGGGGGGCTGTGTTGTTTCGTATGTCGTGATGGGAAGCTTATGGGTGGTCACGGGGACGCTGGCCCATCTGTTTCCACAGCACGACGCGGTGGGCGCCTATTTTCTTTTTGGGTTCCGGCCGTTTTGCACGGTTTTGCTTCCGGTGTTTGTCCTGATTATCGCTTTGCGGCGACTGCTTCTGCGCCCAACGACGCCGGGGGGCCCGATGGATTCCAAAATGGAGAAAAGTGGGGCGGCTGAGGGCTGATCAGAGTTTGTAGAGCTGGTACTGATCGTAGAATTGGGGGCGGTCTCCGGGAGCGCGGCGGGCAATTTTCGAGCGGTAGAAGTCGAAGAGGGGGACCATGAGGCGGTCGCTCCAGTCGTGATTGACCTGGCTTTGGGAGACGAATTGGGCGTTGGGCGGCACGGTGCCGTGGGAGAGGACGTAGACTTCTTTTCCGTAGGGATTGAGATCGGCGGCGTGCTGGTTCCAGTCGTCTAGCGAGATCATTTTGCGGTCGAAGCTGCCTTCGTAGCCTTCGAGGCTGCGGTCGTCGGCGGGAGAAATCTTGTCGGCGACAACGATGAGGGCGTGGCGTGGCGTCTGGGTGACGACGAGGGTGTGGAGGGCGTCGTTCTGACGGGTGTTGTATTTGTAGGAGGCGAGCCAGAAGATGACGTAAACGACGCAGAAGGCGGAGGCGAGGCTGGCGGAGGTCCATTGGACGGAGCGCGAGGCGACGGTTTTGGCGCCGGTGAGAAGCTCGAGGGAGAGCAGGACGCCGAGTCCGCATTCGCAGGTGGCGATCCACGGGTGATGGGCGTTGTGGTTGCGCAGGAGGAAGAGGCCGGCGAGGCTGGCCAGGAGCGGCCACGGGGCGCGGCGCCATTTTTCCCCGAGCCCGTTGCAGAGAAGCGCGGCGAGCCCGGCGACGATGACCGGGAGCCACGAGATTAGGTTGACGGTCATGATGCGGCCGAAGGCCTTGCCGGTGTCCATGCCGCTGCCGTCATAGCCGCGCGGCCCCCAAAAGTAGGCGTTCCAAAAACTGTCGGTGGAGGTTCCTGCGGCGTGGCGGACCGAGAGGGAAAAAATGACGACGCCGACGCCGATGAGGAGGGGAATCAACCCGTAGAGGGCGACCTTTTTCCAATCGGAAGTTTTGCAGAAGAGGTATACGAGCATGATGCCGAGCGGAAAGACAGCGGGCCAGTTCACGAGCATGTAGACGGCGACGAGAAGGAAGGCGATGGCGCGCACGGAATTTCTTGTTTCAGGGCGGGTGAAAACGCCGGCGGCAAAGCTCATGACGCCGAGTCCGTAGAGGGCCGGGATGCCGATGGTGTCGAGGCCGTTGATGTTGTTGATGACGGCGGGGCTGAGGCAGAGGGCGGAGGCGATGAGGAGGCCACGCGGTCCGGTGCCGAGGAAAGAAAGCACCGCGACATAGGTGAAGGCGATGACGATGAAGTCGTAGAGCAGGCCGTCGCCGCCGGTCGCGCCGGGCAATTCGACGAGGAGGTAGGGTATGAGCAGAACGGTGGGACGATGGCCACGGTAGGTGACGAGGTCTTCGCCGGGATCGATGCCACCGGGGTTGGTGATGAGCTGGCCGTCGAGATGCCAGTAACCGTACTCATGCCAGTTGTGCATGACGATATAGGGCAGGCCGCCGCCGCGATGGGCATCGAGCACTTGCGCGTAGAGAAAGAGGTGAAAAGCGCTGAGCAATACGAAGATTACGCCGGCGCGAAGGATGGGGTAGGACAAGGGTTGTGAGTTATGACTTGGGGCGAGAGGGAGTCAAGTCGAATTGAGAGGGAGGACGGCGGTAATTTTCAGGTTGTCGGGGTGGAGGGCGGCTGGGAGGATCGGGCTCGGTATTCGGAGAGTTATCCCGTGGACGATATAAAATAATATGATGACGCGATGGGCATTGATAACGGCGGCGCTGGCGGTGCTTTTTTGTGGAGCACTGCGGGCGGATGATGCGGGGAAACCGCTGGTGATCGGGATGGAGCTGAATTATCCACCGTTCGAGATGACGGATGCGACGGGGTATCCAACGGGAGTGGGCGTGGACCTAGCGCGCGCGCTGTGCGGGTACCTGCACCGACCGATTGATATCCAGAACATGCCGTTCGAGGGGCTTATTCCGGCACTGAAGACGGGCCGGATCGACCTGATTATTTCGTCGATGACGGCGACGGATGAGCGGCGGAAATCGATTGATTTCTCGGACCCGTACCTGAATACGGGGCTGGCGATTTTGGCGAAGAAGAGCAGCCCGATCCAGAGCATCGCCGATGTGGACAAGCCAGGGATGATTGTGGTGGTGAAGACGGGAACGACGGCGGCGGATTATGTGCGGGACCATTTTCATAACGCGCAGATGCTGCCGCTGCAGCAAGACACGGCGTGCGCACTGGAGGTGGTGCAGGGGCGGGCGGATGCGTTTCTTTATGATCAGATGTCGATCTACCAGTTCGCGAAGAAGAATCCGGAGACGACGCGGGGGCTGCTGGTGCCGTTCCAGAGGGAGTCGTGGGCGATTGGGATTCGGAAGGGAAATGGGGACCTGGAAAAGCAGGTGAATGCATTCCTGGCCGATTTCAAGGCGCGGAAGGGTTTCGATGCGCTGGGCGATAAATATCTCAAGGAAGACAAGGCGGCGTTCAAGGAGATGGGGTTTCCGTTTTATTTCTGATTTAAAACTTATTTTCGATGCGTGGAGGGCTGCGCCGGATGTTTCTCGTTCCCATTGGCGGATGATTTTGGGACTATCCCGCGCATGGGCCGCCCGGTTCGTAAATTTATTAGCATCGCCTTTCAAATAGGGCGGTGAGGAGAGCAGCTTGTTGCCGTCAACCAAACCCATCGCCGCGAAGCAGGAGTTGCTGGGAGTCCAGGCCTTGCGGGGAATAGCCGCCTGGATGGTGGTGATGGATCATGTCAATCTTTGGCAGACGAAGTATTTTCCCGGTCCGGGGCCGCTGCCGGCGGCGACGTATACGGGGGAATTCGGGGTCGATCTTTTTTTTGTGATCAGCGGATTTATCATGATGTACGTGACGCCAAGGGCGTTTCGCGGATGGCGGGACCAGGGCGCTTTTCTCGTGCGCCGCTTTCTGCGTATTTATCCCGCGTACTGGGCCATTTGCCTGATCCTGCTAGCTGTCTGGCTCTATAATCCGAGGATGCTGAACAACAGCCAAGGGAACCATCTTGATCTTGTTTCGTCTTTTCTCCTGCTGCCTTCCAGCCTGTTTCCGATCCTGGTGGTGGCATGGACGCTGATCTTTGAGATTTATTTCTATTGCGTGGCATCGCTGATTTTTTACTTTTCCGGCGCGTGGCGGCTGGCACTGGCCGCCCTGTGGTTTCTGATCATCGTGGCGTGCAATATCGCGCATCCGCTGCCTTTCAGCTCGCCGTGCCTAAACATCTGGCTTTCGACTCTTTCGCTGGAATTTATCGGAGGGATGTTCCTGGCTTATTTTCTTCTGCATGCTCCGTTGCGCATTCCTCCCCGGGTGGCAGGTCTGGTCACGCTTGCGTTTCTGGTTTTTGCATTCTATTTCGGTTATCGCCATGGGAGTTATGGCTTGGGGCCGTATTCCCACTGGCGGCTGGTGGTCTACGGTGTGCCTGCCCTGGTGACGCTGTGGATGGTTTTGCAGATGGAGCTGCAGAATCAATGGGGGTGGCTCAAGAAACTGGTATGGCTGGGAGATCGTTCGTATTCGACCTATCTGTTCCATGTGCCGGTCCTGGCCGCGCTGATGCTTTTGGCGGCCCGGTGGAAACAGCACCCATCGAATCTTGAATTGGCTTTGCTGGATCTTTTTTGCGTTTTGATTTTGCTTGTGCCGGTCGAAGTTTCCTACCGGCTGGTCGAAAAGCCGTCCCACGCTTTCGCGAAACGATTGGCAGCCTCGCTTTTGTCGGCGCGTCCGCGCCCGGATGCTTCCGCCGCCTTGAAGCATGATATCAGTTGAACTGGCTGTCCTTTGTTCTCGTCGCCCGGTGGTGCGGGAAATGGCAAGATTGCGTCGTCGGATATTCCGGGCTAGACCGTGACCATCGGCTTTTCCCATGCGATCACGAGATGAATTAGCGGCTGGAGGTGCTCCCGGAAAGACATCCGGTGCCACCTGGGAAATGGCTGGGATAGTTCTCCTGGCTCTCTACGTGACGGCGGGGGTGATTTATAGCGCGGTGCTTCCGCAGGTAGCGCGTTTTCCCGATGAGGTGGAATATCCGCTGTTGAGCAACAACCTGCTGCATGGGCCCGGTTATTCGATGGATGGCGTTCACCTGACGGCGTGCCGGGCGCCTGGCTACGCGTTTTTTCTGGCCGGCATCGAGGCGGGGGGCGGGGGGTATTTTATTTTTCGAGCGGCGCAGTTTTTGTTACTGGGAGCGACCATTATTCTGCTGGGCCGGTTGTGCGCGGAGAGAAGGATGTTCGCGGGGCTGTTTATCACGACTGGGCTGGTCATTTGTTATCCACTTTTTTTTTACATGGGCGGCACACTTTACCCGCAAATCGTATCGGGGTTTCTCTTTGTCCTGGCTCTTGCCTTGATGCTGGCGACGCCGAGGGGGCTGGCGCTTAATCTGGCTGCGGGCGGTGTCTTTGGCTCTTTGGTCCTTGTCGTGCCGACTTTTCTTTTCACGCTGGCCGTGGTTCTTGGGATGGCCCTCCTGCTCAAACTCGTTCGCTGGCGCGATGCGTTGTGGGTGACGGCGGCGGCGGCGCTTGTGGTGGGGGCATGGACCTCGCGAAATGCGATCGTTTTTCATCAATTCGTTCCGATTGCCTCGAATTCAGGGGCGAATTTTTTGCTGGGCAATAATGAGGAGGCGAAAGCGAATGAAGCCACAGCCAATTACGGGACGGTGCCGTACGACGAGCAGGTGCAAAAACTTGGTTTAGACGAATTTGAGAGGGATCGCTTTTACCGTGATGCCGCCCTGACGTGGATCAGGACGCATCCAGGTGACGCACTGGTTCTTTATCTGGAGAAAGTCCTCAATTTTTTTAATATCACGAATGTTTATTCTTCGCGGATTCACGATGAGGTCACCCCTTGGAAAGAGGACGTGATGGCGGTGAGTTACCTTCTTTTGCTTGGGTTGCTCGGCTGGCGACTGCTCGATCTGAAACAGTATCCTTTCGTGCCCCGCGAAAAATTACTCCTCGCCGTTTATGTCTTGAGCGCGTTCACTTCAGCGATCTTTTTTACCCGCATACGCCATCGTTTGCCTTACGACTTCCTGATCGTCGCGGTGATCGCGTTTTACCTCAGCCGTCGCGCGGAGGCTTGGATGGCGGCGAAACGCTCTTCGAACCGGGCGGAGCGCGCCGGGGAGAACGAATGAAGATGGGATGAGCGGGCATTTCAATGCGTGACAAAAAATAATCTCGCCGGACACGGTGACTAGGCGCGTCGGGCGAAGTCGCGCCCGAGTTCATTCTTGCTGCGTTTTTGGAAAAAGGTAGGGTGGAGTTCCTGCCGTTACTTTTGAAAATTTGACCCATGGTGACTGAACGTTCGCTTATCAATGCCCTTATCATCGGGGCAACTCTGATCCTGATTCCGTTCGGCATTTCCATGACGCTGTCGTATTATTTTCAACCGGCTCTCATTCTTGTTGCGGCTCTTGCCTTCATCTTTTCCTTCTTTTACATCAAGGAGAATCTAAGTGTCTGTCCGATGCTCGGTTTTGCCATATTCGGGACCTTGAATTTTCTTCCGATCCCATTGCAGGCACCTCATGTCTTTTGCATTCTTCTGATTCTTTATTTCCTGACAGGCTATGTGATTATCAGACAAAAGAAGATAAAATTGGGGTACCCCACGCTGCTCTGGCCCATCGCCATCGTCACCCTGATCGTGCTTTATCACAATCATGGTTTGAACGTGAAGTTGTTGGGCGGCGGAGCTACGGAGGGGGAAAAGCCAGCTATTCTTATGTTCCTTGTGGTTATCGCTTATTTTTGCGGAATCAATCTCAGACCGCCATCCATTTTTATACTTAGTTATCTGCCCATTATCTGCCTCGTTCTGGCGATGGTGACAAATCTGCCTTTTTTCCTTACCACCTACATTCCCGGCCTGGCTCCCTTTCTTTACATGTTTACCGACAATGTCAATGTGCAGGCATACTCGGACTCGGCGTTCGGCGCAGAAGGGAGTTCGACTTCTGCCCGAATGGGTACTCTTGGGGCGATCGGCAGTGCGGTGCAGATTTGTTTGCTTTGCTACTATCCCATCGGGACTTGGTGGCGACCGGAACGATGGTGGGTGTTAGGCCTTTTTTTTGCTGCGCTAGTCCTGGCGGTTCTAACCGGCTTCCGGAGTACTCTCTTTGGATTTTTCACGGTTACTTTCGTGGGGGCGTGCTGCTATTATAGCTGGCGCGCGCTTTTTGCCTTTGGAGGTCTGTTCATTATTCTGGCCATGGCTCAACTTTTGGTGGCCAGACAAGCTTCCTCTTATTGCTCAGAGATCACTGTCATTCATGCCCGGAGATTGGGACAAACAAGCGGTGGAAGGCGCCGAGGTATCCAACGGATTCAGAAAGAATATCCAGGCTGTCTATATAAAAGAATATCTAAGCAAGAGCCCTTTGTTTGGAAATGGCTATGATATCGACAAGAAGGTATTTGATAACTACAGCGATCAACTTCAACGAGGAGGAGGCGTTGACCCACAGTATACCGAGGCCAAGACGTACATCGAGGGCAAGATTTTTCATACCGGTTGGATAAGTGTTTATGACTGCGTGGGTATTGTTGGAACGATTGCCTTTGTCGCACTGGCTGTGAATGAAACACTGATGGCCGGACGCTTTATTTTCGGGCCAAAATCGAATCGTCGATCATCTTTCTTCCCTCTTTATGTATTTATTCTAGTTAATGTTGTCTCCTCGACGATCGGCTTTTTTGCGGTGTTCGGAGATTTCGCCGTGAGTTTTTCGGCTCTTTGCATTTATGGCATTGTTTTGTCCCAACTTGCCGACATTGAAAAAGCGACGAGCGCTCCCGAACCTCTTACGAGTCCCAAAGGAGATGTTGATTTCAGCCGGGTGGGCGGCGGTTATTACGGCTATCCCACGAAGTCGTAGAGGATCACGCGGACCCGCGAGGTGAGGCTTGATAGGAGTTGCCATCGCCGGGTAGAAAAGTAGACTCGTCCTTCACCTTTTGTTCGAATAAACCGCCATGGCTGATTTTGCTGTTCGAGTAGAAAATTTAGGAAAGCGGTACCGGATCAGTCATCGGGCAAGACGCGGTGGGCGAAGGTATACCGCGTTGCGGGATGTGATTACCGAGGCGGTAACATCGAGCGTTCGGAACCTGTGGCGTGGCGGCTTGCGCAACGGCGAAGATGAGGCGTGCGCGACCAGCGAAGACTTCTGGGCGCTGAGGGACATTTCGTTTGAAATCGGCCAAGGCGAAAGCGTCGGCATCATTGGACGTAATGGCGCGGGAAAATCGACTTTGCTCAAACTGCTCAGCCGGATTACGGAGCCGACGACTGGCCGCATCGAGCTTGAAGGCCGGGTTTCCAGTTTGCTGGAAGTGGGGACAGGCTTTCACCCGGAGCTGACCGGCCGGGAAAATATTTATCTGAACGGGACGATTCTCGGGATGAAGCGGGCAGAGATTAAAAAGAAGTTTGATGAAATTGTGGCGTTTGCCGAGGTTGATAAATTCTTGGATACGCCGGTGAAGCACTTTTCCAGCGGGATGTATGTCCGGCTCGCTTTCGCGGTGGCGGCGCATCTGGAGGCGGAGATACTGATCGTGGATGAGGTATTGGCGGTGGGCGATGCGGAATTCCAGCGGAAATGTCTGGGTAAGATGAACGATGTTTCACAAGACGGCAGGACGGTTCTTTTTGTGAGCCACAATATGCAGGCGATGGAAAGCCTGACCTCTCGCTGCATTTTTCTTGCCGGTGGAAAGCTGGCTTTCGACGGGCCGACGATGGAGGCGGTTTCCCGATATCTCCGAGCAAAGGCCGGGGGGAATAGCGTTAGCATCGAGGACTGGCCGGACCGGGCGGGTTCGGGCGGCGCGCGCATTCTGTCGATCGTGCCTCAAAATGAAAAAGGTGAGGCCCAGTACGTGTTTCGTCCATGTGAAACTATTTTCATCAAAGTGGGGGTGCGTCTGGACGTCGAGAGCGTATTCGATGTGCAAATCGTGATCGAAAATGAGCAGGAACAGTCGCTTTTCACCAGTCATTTGAGCGACAGCCTGAAGCCACTGCGGCAAAAGGGATATACCGAGTTTGTCATGAAATTCGATCAGAACCACCTCATTCCCGGTGCTTATCTGATTAAGGTGGCAGTCATCTGGCCGGACCACAGCGATTGTTATGACGCGGTCCATCACGCCCCGGGTTTCTCGATCGAGGGCGAAGGGCTGCTCTGGAAGGTGCCTTTGGATAAACGGTGGGGAAGTCTCTATTTCCCTTTCCAATGGACAATTACCCGGTGAGCCTCCGGTGATCGGTGGAGCTTAAAGACTCGAAGCCATTTTAACCGACACTTTTCTTACCCATGACGGCTTCCAGCAAAGACAACGCGAGTCAAGCGCCGACGGGCTGGGGCGTCTACACGCTCGGGAATGATCCCGTGCTCGAATGGCTCGAAGTGCTTTTCCGCAGCTTTCGCAGAAATAATGCGACCCTGCCGCTGACGGTTATTCCGTACACCAAGTCGCTTTCCAAGCTTGAACGGATGGCGAAAAAGTATGGCTTCGAAATCATGGATGAGTCGGAGTGCAGCCGATTCGACGCGTTGGAGAGCGTGGTCATGGGATACGGAAAAGCAGCGGCGATGTATCGTAAATGGGCCTGCTTTTTCGGGCGCTACAGCGAGTTCATTTATTTGGATGCGGATATTGCCGTGACTTCTTCGCTCGATGTCATTCTCGATGCCTTCACCGCTTCGCCGTATGATTTTGTCCATTTCGACCTGGATGTCGTGTCGGTTTACCGGCCGGAAGCGCGCGCGGAAATGGCGGCCAAATATGGCTCGCTTGGGTTCAATGCCGGCGCCTTTGTATCGCGGAAAGGGATCATAACCTACGATGAGTTGATCCAGTTTTCCCGACAGGCCGCAAGGGATCGGAACAAATTTATCATCGACCAGGTCGACCAGCCTTTTTTGAACTATGTCATGGCCTCGTCGGGAAAACGCGTTGGTTCCATCGATAAGCTGGTGCCGGCATACGCTCCTTGCACCTTTGTGGTGACGCCGTTCACCTATGACCGGAAGCGCGAGGAGGCGATCTGCAGCGATGGCAGGCCGATGGCGTTCATCCACTGGCCGGGTTGCTATTATCCCACCTTGATGAAGCCGGGAATTTTTCTGCGGTATCGCACGCTGGGAATGCCTTGGTTGAGTCGAGTGGGCTATTATGTCCTGTTTTATTTCCGTCGCTACCGGGCTTTCTTTTTGAAGAGGAAAGCCCACGCGACCAAGGTGCTTTATCAGTTTTTTACCAGCAGTGCGTGGCGGAAGTTTTATTTATGCAAATTGGTCGGTGTCAAAATTGAGATGCCATCCTAGGCTGAATGCCCCATGTCTTCTCTGATCAAACGTCATGCGGAAGCCTTGTGGCTCGTGCTGACGGTTATTTTGCCGATCCTTTTCCGCACGGGGCACAGGCCGGTCATTTTTTCGAAGTACAGCGGTATCGGCGATATCATTTGCACGTTTCCGGCGGCGCTGGAACTGAAGAAGAGGCATCCGAAAGCGACGTTTATTTATAATTGCCACAGGGCGTTTGCGTGCCTGCCTGCGATGGGCGGCATCACGACGCATGTGACCGCGAGCAAGTATATCGGCCTGGTTGGCTATTGGTACCGATTCCTGCTGGCGGGCTTCTATCCATTTGCCTCGGACGACGACCATCCCGATCGCGTTCCGACCGAGGTTTACATCAAAGACTTTGGCCGCACGTATGGACTGGTCCTGGATGACGCGCATCCGCGGCTGCACAACGACCCGGCGGTCATCGAGCGAGTAACAGAGTTACTGGAAAACAAAGAGGCGCGGCGGGGTCCGCTCATTGTGATCCATGCGGGCCCGAGTTGGCCAGTGCGGGAATGGCCGGACGAATTGTGGGCCGGCTTGGTGCGAGAACTTCAGCACCGCGGATTCACCAACGTTGTGCAGCTTGGTGCGAGCAGTCACATGACGCTGGGGGCAGTCGAGTCGGCCACGATTCGCGGAGTGATTTCGCTCGTGGACCAGTTGACGCTCGAAGAATCCGCGGCGCTGATTTCGCTGGGGGCCCTTTTTATTGGCATCGATTCGGGCCTCCTTCACCTTGCCGTTGCGATGGGAACGCCCGCCATAGGATTGTGGGGGCCGACCTCCCCGCAGCTCCGCTTTTCCTCGGCGAACCGGTGCCTGTTCGTCACGAGCGACGTCGAATGCCAGGGCTGTCATCATCGCGTTCCGCGGCTGCATTGGATCACCGGCTGCCCGTACGATATCAAGTGCATGAAGACCATCGGGGTCGAAGAGGTTCTGCGGGCCTGCTTGACGGGGCTGAAAGCGGCGACGTAATTATTCGAGAATCTCGATCAGGCCGATGCCGACGACGTTGTAGAAGGAG
>Ga0302319_10019050_pt1 | contig 12477 bp, 9 predicted proteins | sample Bog_T0_2_FD_203319 | JGI IMG/M metagenome (GOLD analysis project Ga0302319, IMG submission 203319) | Peat permafrost microbial communities from Stordalen Mire near Abisko, Sweden - Bog_T0_2 | ecosystem: Environmental > Terrestrial > Soil > Wetlands > Peat | place: Sweden: Abisko, Stordalen Mire... | reverse complement strand
CCGTCACGGCTTGGATGGGGTTGCTCCCACCGCCGCTGCTCGAATCCTGGGCGGCCACGGTGGCTGCAGCGAGGCACAATACAAAAAGACATCTCACTTGAAAACTCCCCCGAAATTCTTTTAAAAAACGACGCCCCATGATTTGGCGGCGGAAAAGCAAAAAATTAAGCATTTAAACCTTTAAGTCTGACGAACATAGCCCGACGTGTCAAGCACAGAATATCGCCCTGGGGCTTAGTGGTTCGCCCCTCCGGTGCAAGGTCGCTCCCTACAGGATACGGCAGGGCTGGTTTTTCTTCGAAGAATATGCGGGCGGAGCCTACGTAATTATCGATTTCGCACGGCGCGGAGTTCGGAGGAACGCAGAAGTTCGTGGGAGACAACGGGCGAAAATTATGGAGAATTTGTACGAACTCTTGGAGGAATCCTGGCGCAAAGAGGGCTCATTTATTCCATAAGCGTGGGCAAACGGCCCAAATTGGCCCTGAGAGGTTCGACGTCGGCTGACTCTCCAAACTTCGATCCGAGCAGCCCCGGCTCAATACTGCGACAGAGGCCCAGCAGAACGTTTCCGGGGCCCACCTCTATGAAGCGCTTGATGCCCCGGCGCGCGAGTTCGCGAACAGAGTCGGTCCAACGAACCGGATTTGGGATTTGCTGGATCAATCCTTCGCGGGCAGCGGCCGGATCATCCACAAACTTGCCTTGCCAATTGTTGATCAGCGGCGCAGACATGGCGTGAAAGACAGTGGCGTCCAAAGCGGGCTTTAGTTTTTCTTGCGCGGGCCGCATGAGCGGGCAATGGAAAGGGGCGCTTACTGGCAGCAGAATGGCCCGTTTAGCGCCGGCCGCTTTGGCCAATTGCATGGCTCTTTCCACGGCTTTGGCATGGCCCGCGATCACGATTTGGTCGGGAGAATTAAAGTTGGCGGCGGTGACGATCTCACCCTGTGCCGCTTCGGCTAAAATCTCATCCAGCTTGCAGTCCGGGAGCTTCAAGAGTGCGGCCATGGCTCCGACGCTTTGGGGAACGGCTTCTTGCATATATTGGCCGCGGGCTCGCACCAGACGAAGTGCGTCGGCAAAATCAAGACAGCCATTAGTGACCAGGGCGGAATACTCGCCCAAGCTGTGGCCCGCCACAATGGCTGGGCGCGCCCCAAGTTCCAAGAGCACGCGATGAGCGGCAATGGATGTGGCCAAAATCGCCGGTTGCGTGTTGGCGGTCTTCTTCAATTCTTCATCAGGACCGTCGAAGCACAATTGAGAAAGCGAAAAGCCGAGGGCATCGTCGGCTTCAGAAAAAGTTTCGCGGGCAACGACGAACTCGGCCGCCAGGCTTTTGCCCATACCCGCAAATTGTGAACCTTGGCCCGGAAATAGAAAGGCGAGATCTGACATGTTTCGGCTCTTCACATCTTACGTGAGTGAACCAGCTAGTCCTTCAGCAACTCCTGCAAGCGGCCTTTGCGTTGCTCGCTCTCGCTGCGACAACATGCCGCATTGACGCAAACATAAGCTGCCATTACCCTGATAGATCAGACTTCGCAGTGACAGCCAAATTTGTGTGTCTACATCACCGCATGAAAAGCAAACTCATTCTGTATCCATTGTTGGCCGCGTTGCTCCTTTTGGGCCTACCCATCTGGGGGTGGGCGCAGACGGCTCCACAAGAAGCAGCGACCGGGGTGGAGGGAACCATTACCGATACCACAGGAGCGGTGATCGTAGGCGCGAAGGTTTCGATTGTTCAATCGAGCGGAGGCCCTCACTGCGAGGCGGTTACCGACGCGAGCGGCCACTACCAGATCGCGAATCCCACGGCTGGAACATACACCGTCAGGGCGGAGGAAAACGGCTTCAGGCCAGCGACAACCCAGGTTACCGTGGCCGCGGGCCAGATAGCCAAAGCGGACCTCCAGCTTGTTATCGCCGGGCGGTCGGAGAATGTCAGCGTCACCGGCACCACGAGCGATGTCTTCGGGGAAAAATCCGGAATCCCGATTGAACAGTTCCCGCAGTCCATCCAGATGGTCAACCAGGAGGATATCCTGGAGATGAACGCGGTCAGCATCGGAGACATTCTTGGCGCCGTTCCTTCCGCGACCACAGGTCCGGCACGCGAGTCCACCTATCAAGGGTTCGCGTTCAGGATCCGCGGTTTCACGGCCTACCCGATTTACAACGGTGTGTATCAGCGTTACTTCTTCAATGTCGATCCCTCCGCGATCGACAACATTGAGGAAGTGCAAGTGGTCAAGGGTCCGTCAGATGTGCTGTTAGGCCAGGGCGAGGTGGGCGGAGCGATGAATATTACTACGAAGCGCCCGCAACAGGACTACGCCGGCAGCGTCAGTGTCATAGGCGGCTCTTTTGACCAGGCGTCGGGCTCCTTCGACGTGACAGGGCCAGTCCGCCCGATTAGCGGCCTGTATTTCCGGGCAACCGGTGAGATGGAGCGCTCGGGCAGCTTTATCAACTACCTGCCTATCAACAGGGAGAACGGGAACTTTTCTCTGGATTGGCATCGCAGCAGCAAAGTTGCCGTTCATTTCTTGGGCGAGTGGCAGGAACGGGACACCTATCGCAACCCCGGATTGCCGGTGATTGGAACAGTTATCTCGAACGGTGTTGGGCGGATTCCTTCGTCTACCTACCTTGGCGACCCTGACACGAACGGCGATCCGGGCCACAGCAATTTCAAGGCCACCGGCGTACTCATCCAGGCCTGGGCTCCCATCAAATTGAGCGATAACTGGACGTTCACACCCCGCGTGTCTTACTCCACGTTTACCGGCATCTACTCGGAAATCAATCTGGGCGCGGTGCTGGCGAACCTGGTCACGGTTTCCCGCACCGGTCGATATGACGAAGAGCGCCATCACTATCCGATTGAACAGGGCGATCTTGCCGGCACGGTGAACGCGCTGCGGATGAAACATCATCTGGTGATCGGCACGCAGAACAATCTCTTTAGAGTGCGCTACTTTCAGCAAAACATGCCTTCGGTACCTTCGATTAACACCCTGAGCCCGGTGTATGGGAACGTGGCGGATGGGCCATATCCCCTGAACAGCGTGGTGTTTAACAATTACGATTCATGGGCAATCTATGCGCAGGACAGGATCGATTTGACCGAGCGCTGGAACGTGATTGTTGGCGTTCGCACCGATTGGTACCTGAATCACCACACGCTGGCTCCGGACTTCGTCACCGCTCCCACGGTTCTGAACACCAGCTTCAATCACACGACGTTCCAGATTGGCTCATCCTACAAGCTTTATCACGGCTGGTCTTTATTTGGTGGTTACGCGACCGGCTTCAACATAGAATCCGCTGTCAATACTCTCACCTATAACGGCACGCCGCTCGCCCCGGAAGATTCGTGGCAGGGTGAGGCCGGTATCCGCCTTACCCAGGGGCCGCTAAACGTGAGCGCGAGTCTGTTCCAGATCAACAAGACAAATGCTGTTACCGCCGACCCTCTCCATGCCGGCTATAGCATCAATGACGGCGATGTGCGGGGGCGCGGCGCTGAGATTGAAGGGAAGTGGCGCATCGCCAAAGACCTCTTCGTGGAACCTGGCTACGCCTACGAGAACGCGCGGATCATTAAGAGCAACTCGGGCAACCTGGGCTTTGAAACGGCCGACACGCCCAGGAATCGAGCCGACGTGTTTCTCCGGTATGCTCCGCTACGCCTGCCAATCCAGTTCCGGGGCGGCATGAACTTCGTGGGCAATCGCGCGTTCCTCGACACGGCGAACGTAACCGAGGGTCCACAGGTGCTTGGTAACAATGTGAGGTTGCCTCAGTACACAACCGTCAATTTGGGTGCGACCTATACTGTGGGCCGGGCGCGCTTCGATCTTAACGTCCGAAACATCGCTAACAGAATCTATTACCTCAAGGACTTCGGCAGTTACGATGTCATCCCCGGCGAGCCTCGGGAGGTTAGCTTGCGGATGACGTACCGTTTCTAGGGAAATTTGTCAATGAACCAAGTTGTGAAGTTAATCCAGTGCTGTTGCCTAATTGGAGCGACGACATTATTTCCTCCTACACTTTGGGCGCAGAGACAGATGGGCAACGACGGCAAGGGCAGTTTGTTGGGAACCGTCCGCGATCCATCGGGAGCTGCCATAGTGGGCGCGCACGTAGCGCTCAAAGACCCCAGCGGTTATGTGAGAGACACTCAGACTGACAAAGAAGGAACTTACCGTTTTTCGCCGCTGAGTGCCGGACACTATTCGCTAAGCGTTGAAGGCAAGGGCTTTGAAGCGAAAGCAAGCGAAGTGAATGCGAACGGCCAGGAAGCGCTGACTTTGAATTTCGTACTCACAATCAAGACACAGCGTCAATCCATGACGGTGAACGACTGGTTGGATCGACAGATCGACTATGCTCCCTCCGCAACAAATGAGACGGCGATGAAAACAGATACTCCTGTGTTGCTAACTCCACAGTCGGTGCAGACCGTCCCCAAGGCTGTTCTGCTGGAGCAAAACGCGGTGCTTTTGTCCGATGCTACGCGAAACGTGGCGGGTGTGGCGCAAGATTTCGGGTTCAATGGCGGCACGCAGCCATCACTGATTCTGCGCGGTTTCCCCGCGAATTTTTCGATGGTGGCAGGGGGTGGGAGCGGGATGAGCGGCATGGGGACTTATTATCTTGACGGCACAAAGTTGGTGGGAGTGCCGCTGAACATGGCGGATGCGCAGCAGGTGGATGTCGTAAAGGGGCCGGATACGGTGCTTTATGGGCGGGCAGAACCCGGGGGCTTAGTCAACGTTGTTACAGCACCTATTCTTCCGGTATTTAATGTAGACCTTGAGGAGATAGCGAGCCAATGGGGTTCCACCCGCACGACAGGGAAAATAGGCGGTCGCCTCAATCGGAGCGGTTCTTTGTTGTTCCGAGCCTCCGGCACCTGGTTTGCCGACAAGACCGGACGGGCGTTTGTGCGCGACCGTCTTGGCTCGGGGGCCCTCACTCTGAACTGGAAAGCGACTCCGCGAACTGTCCTGACGCTGTCGTTGAACTACCAGCATCAGGCTTATCGGAACGATTTTGGAATTCCAGCCGTGGGAGACCGGCCCGCGAACCTGCCCTACAACACGCAGTTCAACAACGCACCCGACTTGTCGAAAGCGCAACCTCTGTCGGCGCGGGTGAATCTGGAACAGGCGATTGCCAGTGGGTGGCAATTGAATGTGCGCTTCGATGGAATGGTCTCCAACACGCATGAAGTGGATATCTGGCCGTACAGGTACGACATCCTGAGCGGTGCCCCTTGCTTTCCCAGTGAGTGCCTTTCCTATTTCTACGACCGTCCCTATGGGCGGGATCGCCTTGTTCATGGAACGGCCGATCTGACTGGCAAGGTTAACACCGGCCCGATTCAGCATTCGGTGCTGATCGGGCTCGACGGGTATGCAAACAGCAGGAATGGCACGCTCTACCTGGAAGACCTTAACTACGCGATTAATATCTACAATCCCGTATACACGACGCAACCCGCATTGGATCCTTCGCAGTCGATAGTGTCCCCTACCAGTGACAAGATCCGTTGGGTCGGGCTGTACGGACAAGACATGATTACCTTGCCGCACCGACTGATTATTGTGGCAGGATTCAGAGCAGATTGGACAAGCGCCATTTACGGCCCACCCGGCCTGGCGCCGAATATTCAATCTTTCGTGAAGCCACGGGTGGGCGTGGTATGGCAGTTCCAGGACAAGCAAACAGTCTACGCGCAGTATCAGCAGGCGCTGGGTACGAATAATGGCCGCAGTCCGATAACAGGCGTAGCGCTTGCTCCTGAGATTGCCAATCAGTACGAGGTTGGGTACAAAGTGCGATCGCGCGGGGGCGCGATGACTGCCACCGTCGCCGCATATCAACTGGTAAAAAACAACTTAGCGGACTACAGCCTGTATCCGAACGTTACTACCATAGGTCAGGCGCGATCTCGCGGTTTGGAAGTGGACGTGAGAGGCCGCTTCACGCGACATTTATCCGGCATCGCATCGTACGCCTACACTGACGCCGTTATTACCAAAGATCCAACCTACCAGGGAGAACGCCTTCCCGAAGTCCCGCGCAACAGCGGCAGTTTGTGGTTGCACGATTCGTTGGGTGAAAACTGGACGGCGGGTGCGGGCTTGTTTGCCCAGGGTTTGCGGAATGGCGACTATGGGAACGATTTTTCTTTACCTGGTTACGCGCGGCTGGATGCCATGGTGTCGCGCAGGTTTCAGACTGGATCATGGCACAACACAATCCAGTTTAATGTTTTGAATCTCACGGACAAACGATATTACCCGGCAAGTCATCCAATAGTAGAGGACTGGATACAGGTTGGCTTGGCGCGCACGTATGAAATCACGCTCCGTCTTAGCCGATAGGGTTTTTCGGAGTTGCTTCGATCTTTTAAAGGAGAAAGGATATGACCGAAATCAATCGCCGCAAAGCAATTTTGTTGGCACTGAGCGCCCCTCTTGCCGCTGGCGAGCAGGCGCAAATGCCCCAGCATAAGATGCCCGATACGGGTAATGTGCACTGGATGGGGGACGAGCAGATCGCGATGCTGATGTACCCGGGGATGACTGTGATGGACCTGGTCGGGCCGCACTGCATGCTGGGCGGGCTCATGGGTGCAAAGATATTCTTCGTTGCGAAGTCGCTAAATCCAGTGACGAGTGACACGGGGGTAACAATCACGCCGAACGCAACTTTTGAGACATGTCCGCGCGATCTTACCGTGCTGTTCACTCCTGGCGGCACGGATGGCACTCTAGCGGCGGCTGTGGATGCTGAGACGCGTTCCTTCATGGCCGATCGTGGGGCGCGGGCGAAGTATGTCACCAGCGTATGCTCGGGCTCGCTGATCCTTGGGGCGGCGGGTTTATTGAAGGGCTACAAAGCGACCTCGCACTGGTCAGTGCGCCACGTGTTGGCTGGGTTCGGCGCGATTCCAACCGACGCTCGCGTAGTGCGCGACCGCAACCGCATCACCGGCGCGGGCGTAACCGCCGGGCTCGATTTTGGTCTGACTATGGTTGCGGAGTTGCGTGACCGAATTTATGCCGAATGTTGTCAACTGATGAGCGAGTACGACCCCAACCCGCCGTTTAACGCCGGCTCGTTGAAGACGGCTCCTCCGGAGGTGAAAACTCCTATGGTTGAGATGCTCGTGGAGTTCGTGAGGAAGTCCGAAGCGTTGGCGGCCGCAAAGGCCTGAACAGGGAATCTCATGCAGGAGCGAGTCCAAGCCAGCGCTGCGTAGAGGGAATTCGCGAGAGAATGAACCTCTCCGCAAGGAGGGTGAGGATGAGTGAAATACCCAGTTCAGGCAGATAGATGGCAAGTGCAAGCACCGCTGCGAGGAGGGGGAACGCCCAGCGCGGCCGCTCCATGGGCACGGGTGCTCCCAGCACACCGGCATGTCGCCTGCGCCACCACAAGACCACTGCACTTGCGCAGAGTGTGATAAGCCCCAGTGCCGTTAGGACGCCGAGCAGTTGGTTGACGACACCAAAGAGCTGCCCCTCATGAGTCGCGATGCCAACAGCGACGATCCGATCCAGCAGCATCGTTTGATTGAAGTTCTGGCGGCCAACCACGGCTCCCGTTTGAGGGTCGGCCTGAACCACGTCCCGCAGTGTGCGGTTTTGCGAATCGGACTTGATGGTCCACATGCCTCCGGGCGTTACCGCCGGCATGATCTTAACTGGGGCCGCGAGATGCAGCGAAGCAGCCAGGGGGACAAGCCGATCGAAAGCCGAATATGCGCCGGGGGATGGATGGCGCATCGTACGCTCAAAGTGCTCGGCCTGCTCCATGCCAGGCATATCGGGCATGTCGGCCATCGCATTCAAGCTATTGTTATTCATTGCGGCGCGGGCCGCCAGCTCTGAGGCGCGGCCTGTGGTCCAGTCCTGATGTTCGGACGCCGTGCCTGTCATTTGACGGATGCTTTTGAAGTAAGCTCCCCAACCGTTTGCCCAAGGGAGCCCGGTCAAGATGAGGAAAAGGGCAAACGCCGAGATCCACACGCCCGCAACGGCATGGAGATCGCGCCAGAAGATTCGCCGCCCTTTAGCTAAGCGCACCCAAATCACGCCGGCCAGTTTTTCGGTCTGACGCGGCCACCAGAGGTAGAGGCCGGTGAGCAGCATCACCATGGCCCAGGAAGCGGCTAGTTCGACGAGGTAAGAGCCCCACCTGCCAGCAAGCAATTGGCCATGCAGATGCGCCAGTAGCGTCATGGGTCGATGGTCCTCATTGATAATGTACAAAGCCTTTTGTGTAACGGGATGCACATAGACGCGAAACTCCTGTGTGCCGACGCCGACGACAACACGCGCAGCCGCATCGGGACCGGGAGGAAGCTCGTAGTAGTGAAGGCTGGAGTGTGGAACCGCCGTTACGGCGGCGAGTGCGATCTGTTCCGGCGTTGCTCCCGCGCCGTCTAGATGCAGGTGGTCGTAGGGGCGATCGAGCCAGCTTTCGATCTGCGGCCGGAACAGATAAATGGATCCCGTGATCGAGAGCCAGATAACGAACGGGATGCAAAAAACACCTGCATAGAAATGCCAGCGCCAGACAGCACGGTATAGACGCCGACTCTGTTCCTCGGCTTTCGCTTTTGCAGTTTCTGGCTTCACCCTGTATACAATGCTAGCTGTTTATCTTGTAAACAGGTCTACCTGGACAATGCGGTAAATTGTCGCACCGGCCGGTCCACAACTTGAATTGAAGCTTAAGCCAGCGCCTGCTTAGCGTACTCGTAGCATTTCTTTACTTCTTCCGGCGAAGTGCCGGCGCCTTTATATTCGTATTCGATAAATGCTGGAATGGGCCATTTCTTTTCTTTTAGCAGCAACAACACAGGTTTGATTGGCGTATCGCCGTCGCCCCACGGAGTGTTTGGCCCTTCGTCTTTCTTGCGATCCTTCAAGTGGAGAAGGACAATGTTCTGATGATTCTTGGTGATGTAGTCGACCGCATCATAGTTCGCAGCCGTAAAGTGACCGATATCGAGATTGATTCGGTAGAGTTTGCTCATTTCCAGAGCGGCGGCGAAGCTTTCCGGCTTGGCGAACTGGTTGGGATCCTTAAGATCGGAATGGCCGTGCATGGCGACCAGGATCTTATGTTTGTCGGCAAAAGGAGCCACCCGCTTGGCCACGGGAAGAGTGGTAGAAGCGGTTAAGAGATGGATACCCAATGCCTTGGCAAACTCGAAGCCGCGCTCGATTTCATCGTCGGTAAAGCTGTCATTAAAGCTGTAGTTGTAACCATACAAATTGACGCCGGCATCATCAAATTGCTTGCGAATGCCTTTGAAGTAGTCGAGTGAAACGGAAAGACGCCACTTCCGCAACTCTTCGCGGGCGGCCTTACGGTCTTCGGCTGTCATCCCACGCCCGCCACCCGTGGGCGGCTTATCCGTGTGACCCAGTTCAATGTGCGGGGCAAACAGTTCACAATCGCCCAAGCCATCGGCGACCATGGCTTTCAGGGCGTCGTTGAAGGACAGGTCGCGGAAACTATAGGATTGCGCGCCTAGTTGCACGCCGTCTATTTTCGAATCGATCTTTTTCGCGGCCCAAGCGCTTGCGAGCGGCAGGCCGGCAAGAGTTAGTTTTCCAAAAGTTCTTCTGGTTAGCATGACGCTCAACATCATATCCCTAACGGGATTGGCCGGGCGCTCTATATATACTCGTTAAGTGGCCGATCTTGAAATTGTAAGCGTTCTTTTCCGTTTCATTCATATTGTTTCCGCTATTGTTATTTTGGGTGGGGCGTTTTATGCGCACCGGGTTTTGACGCCTGTGCTGAATAATTTGCCGCAAGATCAACGAATGCAGGCAGCGGCCGGGTCACAATTGCGTTATCGAACGATCCTGTTCAGCGTGATCGGGTTGAGCCTCCTTTCGGGTGTTTATAACTTTCTGAGAACGCCACATTCGCGTCTGTATCACATGGCGTTCGGCATCAAAATGCTGCTTGTTTTGCACATTTACGCGACGGCGGTTCTTTGGGGGACATCTCCTTACGGCGATGTCAATATTTCCGGTAAGAAGAAGCGGCGGGTTCTGAGTGTTTCGATTGCCGGGTTGTTGGTAGTGTTGATCTCGGCGTATCTGCGCTCGCTCAGCATGCCCGGGTTTTAACCGTTCTATGACGGGGTATGAAGCACTACGTTCGAAAGCCGCCTGGTTCGACACATCGAATCGGGGCAAAATTCGCGTACTGGGCGAAGACAATGCGCGTCTTTTGCACGCGATGAGCACGAACGATGTGAACAGCCTGAGGGAAGGCGAAGGGCTGTATACGTTCTTTCTGAACGATAAGGGACGTATCCTGGCGGACGCTTATGTTTATCGTTTCGCGGACACGCTGCTTCTGGATACGGAACCGGAGAGCGCGGTTGTCTTGCGCGAGCATCTGGACAAGTACATTATTGCCGACGACGTCACGCTGGAAGACGAGACCGCTGCGCTCGCGTCGATAGCACTGGAGGGACCAACGAGCTTCGATTCGGCGGCCGCCTTAGGGCTCCCGATTCCCGCCGGAGCCTTTGGCACGGCCGCGTGGCAGACAGGCTTTGTGGCGCGAGTTTCGGTGACGGGCGCCCCAGGGCTGCGAATTTTCCTGCCAGTGAACGAGATCGTTTCGTTGACGGCGCGATTCGAACTAGCCGGCATTCCGCAAGCTCAGGCAGCGGAAGTGCGGGTGGTGCGGCTGGAACATGGAACGCCACGCTTTGGGGAAGACATCAGCGCACGCTATCTTACGCAGGAAACGCAGATTGCCCACGCCCTGCATGCCAACAAAGGCTGTTATCTGGGCCAGGAAATTGTGGAACGCGTACGCGCGCAAGGTCAAGTGCATCGGCTGCTGGCGCCGGTCCGCATTGCCGGAACACAGCCGCCGGCGGCGGGCACTAAGCTCTTAGCGGAGGGCAAGCCGGTAGCGGAAATCACGTCGGCCGCCTACTCGGAGGCTCTGGGAGAGGTGGTGGCGCTGGCCTATGTGAGGCGTGAGGCGCTACAGGCGAAGCCGCCGCTGGTGGTGGCAGAGTCATCGCCCGAAATCGCGGCACGGGTGGGATGAGCATGAAGCGGCGAACCTTCCTGGCGGCGAGCGCCGCGCTCGGTTTCGCCCGCGGCAAAGTGAAATTCAAGGTAGCCGAGTTTGATGGCCCCCGTGTTTTACGCAATGCGCAGCGCTATCTCTTAGGGAAGCCACTCACTGTGACTGCGGCGCAAAGCAAGCGCAGCGCGGGCGGGCTGCATGATTTCTTTTCGGAAGGGGACTACTGGTGGCCTAATCCGAACAATCCCGAAGGCGCTTACATTCAGCGAGACGGGATGACGAACCCCGACAACTTTGTCGATCACCGCAAATTTCTGATGCGGCTGAGTGTGCAGGCGCCAGCGCTGGTGGCGGCGTGGTCACTGACGAAAGACACCCGTTATGCCGAGCCGGCCGCCGCGCATGTCCGAGCCTGGTTTGTGGACGAAGCCACACGCATGAATCCGAACCTGCAATTTGCGCAGGCGATTCATGGCCGCAGCACGGGACGCGGCACGGGCGTGATCGACACAATCCATCTGGTGGAAGTTGCGCGGGCGATGCCACTGCTTGCTGAATCGGGAGCTCTGTCGCCAAAGGATTACGAAGCGGTGCAGGCATGGTTTTCCGCATATTTAAGTTGGCTGACGACCAGCACCAACGGTTTGGAAGAGCGCGACGCCAAGAACAATCATGGAACGTGTTGGGTTATGCAGGCAGCGGCCTTCGCTAAGCTGACCGGCAATCAAGCGATTTTGCGCGACTGCGCCGAGCGTTACAGACGCGTGATCGTTCCAGGGCAAATCGAGCCCAATGGCAGCCTACCGTTGGAAATGAAGCGAACCAAGCCCTACGGTTACTGCCTGTTCAATTTGGAAGCGTTGGCGACGCTGTGCCAGATTGTATCGGAAACCGGAGAGAATCTTTGGGATTTCGAAACAGCGGACGGGCGCGGCATGAGCAACGCGCTGGAGCACATGGCGCCCTACATTCGGAATAAAGAGTCGTGGCCTGCGCCGCCCGACGTGATGTATTACGATTATTGGCCCATGCGGCAGGAATCGCTGCTGTTTGGCGCTATAGCTTTTCGGCGCCCGGACTACCTGGATATTTGGAAGAAACTACCGGCCGATTCGGACATCGACGAAGTGATTCGTAACTACTTTATACGTCAGCCTGTGTTGTGGGTTTAATCGCCGAGCACTGCAGATCCGTATTCGCTTGGACACACTTCGGGTTTGCGCTGTTCATGACGGTGATCGTTTGTGGCTTTTTTGACTACGCTTTCGCTAAGCGGCTTGGCTGGCGGCCTCCCAGGAGTTCTTTTCGAGGCCGTGTTTGGCGAGTTCGGCCTCATAGGCGTCGTCGAAGGCGGGATTTTGCTCGCGAGCC
>Ga0302319_10019049_pt1 | contig 12478 bp, 11 predicted proteins | sample Bog_T0_2_FD_203319 | JGI IMG/M metagenome (GOLD analysis project Ga0302319, IMG submission 203319) | Peat permafrost microbial communities from Stordalen Mire near Abisko, Sweden - Bog_T0_2 | ecosystem: Environmental > Terrestrial > Soil > Wetlands > Peat | place: Sweden: Abisko, Stordalen Mire... | reverse complement strand
CTTAAAAGCCTGGACGACGGCCTCGGCGACGTATTCCTCGGGTTGAAGATCCACGTGGAGATGAAACTCCCGCACGCGCGCCGCCGTGGCGGGACCGATGGCCGCGATGCGCAGACCGCCGATCTCCCGCGCATCGGTGAAGATTTTATAAAACATCTCGAAGAACGCGTTCACGCCATTCGGACTGGTGAAAACCAGCCAGTCATAGGTGTGCGAGTCCTGCACGAGCTGGCCAAATTCAAATAAGTCCTTCGGCGGCTCGATGCGAATCGTCGGCAATTCCAGAACATCCGCGCCCAATCGCCGCAGGGACGAAGTCAGGGAACCCGCCTGGCGGCGCGTGCGTGTGACGACGATGCGTTTTCCGAAAAGAGGCCGCGTCTCGAACCAGTTCAAGGTATCGCGCAGCCCCACCACCCCGCCAATGACGGCCACCGCCGGCGCTTTGAAGCCGGACTCCTCCACCTTCTGGGCGATGGTTCCCAGCGTGCCGCGGAGCGTTTGCTGGCGGCCAGTGGTTCCCCACCGCACCAGCGCCACGGGAGTATCGGCGGAGGCGCCGTGTTCGAGAAACTTCGCCGTGGTCGCCCCGATCCGTTCCACGCCCATCAGCATGACCTTCGTGCCGGGCGCGGTGGCGAGCTGCTGAAAATCGAGCGTGCTCTCGGTCTTCGTGGGATCCTCGTGCCCCGTGAAGATCGTGAGCTGCGCCGCGTGCTCCCGGTGCGTCACTGGGATGCCCGCGTAGGCCGGAGCGGCCAGCGCGGAGGAAACACCGGGAATGATCTCGAACATCAGGCCGGAGGCCGCAAGCGCTTCCGCTTCCTCGCCGCCGCGCCCAAACAAAAACGGATCGCCCCCCTTCAGGCGGACCACGCACTTCCCTTCGCCCGTCTTCTCCACGAGCAGCGCATCGATCTCTTCCTGGCGAAGCGTGTGCTGGCCCGCTTTTTTTCCCGCGTAGATGATTTCCGCGCCCGGCGGCGCCCACCCCAGGATTTCGGGGTTGCAGAGATAATCGTAAACGATCACCTGCGCGCGCTCGACCACCTCTTTCACTTTGAGGGTCACCAGACCGATGTCGCCCGGCCCCGCCCCGGCGAGATAACAGATTCCTTGAGATTTGGCGGCGGCTTTCATAAATGGGACCCTGACGCTAATGCCAGACCGCAAGGCAGCCAAGAGGGGAAATGACGAAAGCAGAATGACGAATGACGAGAGCGGAGCTCCGTGGAGCATCGTCGTTCTGGCTGGGACCTTTTTCTTATCTTTGAAAGACGAGAACGCGCGCCGCGTTCAGAAAACGCCCTCGGGATTGTCATTCGTCATTCTCGCCCTTTTCCAAGACCCACCACCAGCCGTTTCGACGCGCTTCGCTTGCTCAAGGCCCTGAGCCCGTCGAAGGGCACCTCTCCCGAAAGGCTCGCTTACTTCGTCATTTCCCCCCTCCCCCGGTCATTCCAACGCGGAAAACAGTGCATCGGCCACGGCTTCCGGACGAGCGATATCGCCCTCTGCTTTCGAGCGCTTCGGCGGCTCCCCCTCGGCGCCAAAAAGAACGGCCTCCATTTCGATGCGGGAGGCGGAAATCCGGGTTCGGACGCCGACGGGCATCGCGCAATCGCCCGAGAGCAGACGCTGCAATTCCCGCTCGGCACGAATGGCCAGATGCGTTTCGAGATGATCGATCTTTTGCAAAATCGCAGTGATTTCGGGCCGATCGGCGCGGCTTTGCAGAGCGATCGCGCCCTGGCCGATGGCCGGCAGCAGAAACCCCTCGAGCGACGAAACATGAAATCTCCATCCCGCGAACTCCAGCGCGCCGAGTAGCTCACCATCGTCATTCGTCATTCTGATTTCGTCATTCCCCCCGCCCGCTCCCAGGTCATATCCCAATCGCTCCAATCCCGCCTGGGCAAGGATGATACCCGCCGTCTCAGCGTTTTCGCCCAGCTTTCGCAGGCGGGTTTGGACATTTCCGCGCCATTCCACGATCCCAAAATCCGGCCGCAGCCAGCGCAATTGCCGGGCTCGGCGCACGCTGCTCGTTCCCAGAACGCTGCCTTGCGGCAGGGTCGTGAAGGTGTGGGGTTCCCGCGCAATCAGGACATCGCCGGTCGCGGCGCGTTTGAGCACCGCCGTGACCGAGAGCCCGGGAGGATTGTGGCCGGGAAGATCTTTCAGGCTGTGAACCGCCACGTCGATGGCGCCGCTGAGCAGAGCGTCTTCAAGCTCCTTGGTGAAAAGCCCTTTGCCTCCCGCTTCATTGGCGCGCAGGAGACTGAGATCGAGCTTTTGATCACCGCGAGTGACGAAGATCTTCTGCTCCACAGGCAAATCCGGGAGGACCGCAGCCAGAGCGGCGCGCGTCAGTTCCACCTGGGCCAGCGCCAGCGCCGAACCCCGCGTGCCCACAATGAATGGCTTCACGAATTGGCGCCCTCCGGCGCATCGCCGGGATCCGGACCCCGGTAGCGGCCCCCTTCCGCGGACCACCCCCCGGCGAGCCACTCCAGGAAGGAAGCGGCGTGGCGTTCGATCATCTGCTCGCAGACCACGACCTCCTGCCGGCGAGTGTTCATCGAATGATCCGCGAATTGCTGAAGTTCATCCATGGCATAAAGATAGACGCCTTCCAGCTTCGCGACTCCGGGATCGATGTCCCGCGGCACGGCGAGATCGATGCAGAAGAGCGGGCGATCCGGGCGGGCGTGCATGATCGGAGCGAGTTGCGCAGTCGTGAGCACGTGATGAGGCGCGGAGGTCGAGCCGATCAGGATGTCCACGTCGTGGAAGTCCCGCTGCCATTCTTCGAAATGGATGGCCTTGCCACCCATCTTGTCGGCCAGCGTCACAGCCCGGTCATAAGAGCGGTTGGCCACGAAAATGGATTGCACTCCACGGCTGTGCAACGCGCCCGCGGTCAATTCCGCGGTTTCGCCGGCGCCGAGAATCATCACCTTGCAATGCTTCAGGCGTCCGAAAATCTTTTCTGCCAATTCCACCGCCACCGATCCCACGCTGACCGAGCCGCGCGTGATATTGGTCTTCGTGCGCACTTCCTTCGCCACATTGAAGGCGCGCTGAAAAAGCTTGTTCAGATGCCGGGAGGTCGCGCCGCCGCCGCTCGCCGCCGCGTACGCTTTCTTCACCTGCCCCAGGATCTCGGTTTCCCCAAGGACCATCGAATCCAATCCACTGACCACCCGGAAAAGGTGCCGGATCGTTCCCTCCGTCGGCAGCCGGAAAAAGGCGTCCCCCTCCAGCGCCGCCGCCCGCGCGGCCAGGAATTGGTTGATCGCCGCGAAGCCATCCGCGGTTTGTTCGGCGGCGAGGTAAAACTCCACGCGATTGCACGTGGAAACGATCACCGCCTCGCTGGCGCCCGGCGCATGGCTGAGGGCCGTCGCCGCGGCGGCGATTTCGCCGTCGGGAATGGCGAATTTTTCGCGAAGGTCGAGCCCCGCGGTATGATGACTGAGCCCCAGGCAGAGGATTTCCATGGCTAGCGCGCCGCCTTTTCGCTGATGAAATTGAGGCCGCCCAGCGACAGAAGAATCACGCTGAAAGACAGCACGGACAGCCAGGCCACGCGGCGCGGGCTGATCCGATGCCGAAGCCCCGCGGCCAGAATGAAACCGTAGAGCAGCCATACTCCGATTGACCAACGGGTCAGCGCGGAATGCGCGAAAATATTGCCGATGGCGAATCCGGCGCCGAGCCCAGCGGTAAGAAGGATAAAGCCCGTGATGATCAATCGGTGATTCGCCACCGCCAGATCATGGATCGACGGCAGACGATAGAAAATCGAATGGATGTGGTGGGTCTTCAATTGCCGCTCCTGCGCCAGGTACATCACTCCCGCCACGCTCGCGAGGGCGAAGGCTCCATAGGCGACGACCGAGAGCGCGGCGTGCAGTTCCAGCCAGGCATTCGGGATGGCATGGCTCTTCACCGGGACATCCTTGAGCAGGAGCAGCGCGCAAACCTGGAGCATGAAAACCAGCGGGGAGGTAAAGGCTCCGAGGAGGGAAATGCGATAGGTGGGCCCGATCAGCAGGTAGAAGAGCACCATCGACCAAGCCAAAAAAATGATCACTTCAAAGAGACTCGTGAGCGGACACCGCCCGTCCATTTGCCCGCGCGCATACAGAAAGCCGGTCTGAAACAGGAACCCCGTGAGAATGGCGAAAAAATTCAGCCGCGACGGTTTGTACACGCGGGCGCCAAGGGCGTGCATGGTATATGCAAACCCGAAGAGAAAACAGAACGTGGAGGTGACCAGCAGGAGGCGATCCATGCGAGGGGAGAGCAGTTATAGCGACGTTTGCGGCGTTTGGCAAACGCGGGGCTACGATGAAAGAAATGACGAAACCAGAATGACGAATGACGAGAAAGGCAACTCCGCGGGCTATCGTTATTCGTCATTCTGGCCCGAAAATTCAGGCGTGTGGCAGTCAGGTGATCGTCCTCGCCCGTCGTCCTTGGGGACGAGAGGTGGTGCGTCTGCTTCTCTTGTCCCTCTCTCCCGCGACTGCGGGACCCTCCGGGCTCCGAGGACGAGGAGGATCGCCCCTTACCTGGACCACCGCCAGCACCTCCCCTGTAAGGCTCGGAGGACGATTCTCTCCGTTCACCCGAATACGAAGGCGCGCATTTTCACGCTGCGCAGGGCATCCCATCGTTCCCGCGACTGCGGGATCATTCTGGTTTCGTCATTCCTTATTCGCCTCAAATCAAAAAGGCGCACGGATCAACTCCGTGCGCCTTTTCGAGAATTCAGGATGAACGAATCTTCGCTTTAGTAGCGGTAGTGATTGGCCTTGTAAGGCCCTTCGACAGGCACGTCGAGGTAGGCCGCTTGCTTCGCGGTGAGCGTGGTGAGCTTGACGCCGATCTTGGCGAGGTGCAGCCGCGCGACTTCCTCATCGAGCTTCTTCGGCAGGACGTAGACGGCGGGCTTGTAGGTGTCTTTGTTTTTCCAGAGATCGAGCTGGGCCAGCGTCTGGTTGGAGAAGCTGTTGCTCATCACGAACGACGGATGGCCGGTGGCGCAGCCGAGGTTCACCAGGCGGCCTTCCGCGAGGAGGAACACTTCATGGCCGTCCGGGAAGACATACTTGTCCACCTGCGGCTTGATGTTGACTTTCTTCACGCCCGGGAGCCCGTTCAGCTTGTCCACCTGGATTTCGTTATCGAAGTGCCCGATGTTGGCGACCACCGCCTGGTCCTTCATCTTCGAGATGTGATCGGCGGTGACGACGTCCAGGTTGCCGGTGGTGGTGATGTAGATATCGCCCCAGCCCAGGGTGTCTTCGAGGGTCGTCACTTGATAACCTTCCATCGCGGCCTGCAGCGCATTGATGGGATCGATTTCCGTGACGACGACGCGCGCGCCCTGGCCGCGCAGCGATTGCGCGCAGCCCTTGCCCACGTCCCCATAGCCGCAGACCACGGCCACTTTGCCGGAGATCATCACGTCCAGCGCGCGGTTGAGGCCATCGACCAGCGAGTGCCGGCAACCGTAAAGATTGTCGAACTTCGACTTCGTGACCGAGTCGTTGACGTTGAAGGCGGGGACGAGGAGCTTGCCCTTCTCCTGCAGCTTGTAGAGGCGATGCACGCCCGTCGTGGTTTCCTCGGAAACGCCGCGCCATTCCTTCACGAGTTCGTGGAAAATGAAGGGGTTCTCCGCGTGGATCTTCTTGAGGAGATCCTTGATGACCTTCTCTTCGTGGGCTTCGGATTCGCTGTTCACCCAATCGCTGCCCTCTTCGAGTTCGTACCCTTTGTGAAGGAAGAGCGTCACGTCTCCGCCGTCATCGACGACGAGTTCCGGGCCCTTGCCTTCGTTGTTCACGATGGCCTTCCAGGTGCAGTCCCAGTATTCCTCAAGGGACTCCCCTTTCCACGCGAAGACGGGCACGCCGGCTTTGGCGATCGCCGCGGCGGCGTGGTCCTGCGTGGAGAAAATATTGCACGAGGCCCAGCGCACATCGGCCCCAAGCGCGACGAGCGTCTCGATGAGCACCGCCGTCTGGATCGTCATGTGGAGCGATCCCGTGATGCGAACCCCGGCGAGGGGGCGAGCGGGCGCGTATTGTTCCCGGATGGAAATCAGGCCCGGCATTTCCTTTTCCGCGATTTCGATTTCCTTGCGGCCCCAATCCGCGAGGGTGATGTCGGCGACTTTATAGTCCTGCGCCACGGGCGCGATGGTAGCTGTGCTCATAGTGGTCTGGTATTTTTAGGATTGCGGGTATCGGTGATGATGGGTTCGCGACGCCCCCGCGCTGAAAACGGGGGAAAATCGCGAGTCGGGGAAATTAAAGCGCCGCCTTCTTGAGCGCCGCCGCCTGGTCCACCTTCTCCCAGGGAAGATCGGCGTCTTCCTTGCCAAAGTGACCGTAGTTCGTGCTCTTCGAATAGATCGGCCGGAGGAGGTCCAATTGCCCGATGATGTCCGCGGGCTTGAAGCTGAAAGTCTTCGAAACCGCCTTCTCGATCGTCTCTTCCGGCACGCTATTGGTGCCAAACGTATCGATATGCACGCTGACCGGGTTGGGGTGGCCAATCGCGTAGGCGAACTGAATCTCGCACTTCGCCGCGAGGCCCGCCGCCACGATATTCTTCGCCACCCATCGGCCCATGTAGGCCGCGCTGCGGTCCACTTTTGACGGATCCTTTCCGGAAAACGCGCCACCGCCATGCCGCCCCATGCCGCCGTAGCTATCGACAATGATCTTGCGGCCCGTGAGTCCCGTGTCGCCCTGGGGCCCGCCCACGACGAACTTGCCGGTGGGATTGATGAGATACTCGGTGTGCTTGTCCAGCATCCACTTCGGCAGCACTTTCTTGATGACCTTCTCGATGCAAAACTTCTCGATCTCCTCATGCTCGGCAGAGGCGGCGTGCTGCGTGGAAATGACCACGTTCGCGATGGAGACGGGCTTGCCATCTTCATACACGACCGAGACCTGCGATTTCGCGTCGGGCCGGAGCCAACTCACCTTTCCGGTCTTGCGGATGCGCGTCAATTCCCTGCCGAGGCGATGCGCGAACATGATCGGCGCGGGCATCAGCTCGGGCGTCTCGTTGCACGCATAGCCAAACATCAATCCCTGGTCTCCGGCGCCCTGCTCGGCGGTCTTCTTGCCCTTGGCCTTTTTCGCATTCACGCCCTGCGCGATGTCGGGGGACTGCGCCGTGATGATGTTGGTGACAAAAATCTTGTCGGCATGAAAGACGTCGTCGTCGTTCACGTAGCCGATCTCCCGCACCGCATCCCGCACGATCTGCACGTAATCGAGCTTCGCCTTCGTCGTGATTTCTCCGCCGACGATCACGATATTGCTCTTCGCGTAGGTCTCGCACGCCACGCGGCTGTGCTTGTCCTGCGCGAGACAGGCATCCAGCACGGCATCGGAAATGGTGTCGCAGACTTTGTCGGGATGGCCTTCACCGACGGATTCGGAGGAGAAGATAAAACGGCGTGGCATGAGGGAATGGTAGGGATGAGGATGAATCGCGGACTGGGGATTGGGATCAAACGTATTGACCAATCATGATACGGTGATACGTCTAGCCCAACTCCCGATGGCGTCAACCATAAAATCTCTGCGCCTTCTCGCCGACGAAACGCGGCTGCGCCTGCTGCTTCTCCTGCAAAAAGAGGAGCTGTCCGTGGTTGAACTCCAGGAGATCCTCGGCATGGGCCAGTCCCGCATTTCCATGCACCTCGCGCAACTGCGCCAGGCGGGCCTGGTGCGCGACCGCCGCGCCGGGAAGAATATCTACTACGCGCTGACCGACGATCCGATGCACGCGCAGCTTCGTCCGATCATCGAGGCCAGCTCCAACGAGCTTCCGGAGGCGGCCGGCGATCAGGCCGGCCTTCGGCTCACGCTCAAAAAGCGCAGCGACAAGACCCGCGAATACTTCGATCAACTCGCCGGCAAACTGGGCCGGACCCATTGTCCCGGGCGCACGTGGGAAAGCGTGGCGCACATGCTTTTCACCCTTGTCCCGAAGATCGTCATCGCCGACCTCGGCGCGGGCGAAGGCACGCTCGCGCAGCTTCTGGCCAAGCGCGCCCGGCGGGTGATCGCCGTGGACAACTCCGAAAAGATGGTCGAGTTCGGCGCCGCGCTGGCCAAAAAGCACGGCATCGCGAACCTCGAGTTTCTGCTCGGCGACCTCGAATCGCCTCCGATCGCGCCGGGTTCGATCGATCTGGCCGTGCTCAGCCAGGCGCTGCATCACGCCACGAACCCCGCCCGGGCAGTGGCCGCCGCTTATCGAATCCTGAAAAAGAACGGACGGCTCGCCATTCTGGACCTCGCCGCGCACCAATTTGAAAAGGCGCGCGAACTCTACGCCGACGCCTGGCTGGGCTTCACCGAAGCGCAACTCCACCAATGGCTGGAGGAAGCTGGGTTTGAGGAAATCGAAATCTCCGCCGTGGCGCGCGACCCGCAAAGCCCGCAGTTCCAGGTGCTCCTCGCCACCGGCGTGAAGCCGTAGGCGCGTCACCGGTCGCCGGGCATCGCCCTCACGAACACGAGCCAGGTGCGGCCGTCATCCACCCGCCCATTCACGCCATCCGCGCCGGGCATGCTGAGCGTGCCCACCAAAGCATGGCTGCCCAGGATCGTCGTAATGGACGTGGTGATTCTTCTCCTTTCGAAAACGGGTTGAGCCGGAACGTGCGCCGAGGCTCCAGTCGCCTCCAAACTCCCCATATCCCGATCGTTGGTCACGGCCATGTTGATATCCACGGTTGCGGAATCCGGGGCAATTGCCGGCTCTACTTCCACAGTCACGCCTGTGTTTCTCGTTTCGAACGCCGTGAACGCGCCCGGAGTCGGATCGGAAGTTGGAGTCTCGCTGTCCACAGTGGTTGTCTCCGGGGGGATGGCGGGAGGCTTTTGAGGCTGCGGTTGTCCATTATTTCCCGATTCCTTCGTCTCAACCGTGCGCGTCCTTGTTTCGTGAGTTCGGCGCACTCCCGGCAAGGCGTATTCGGTTCCATACCGCATCTCGTTAATCCCCTCGGCCACGCAGCGCTGTCCGGACTTGGTCTTCACGGCGACGAAGTCCTCAAAACGCGCCTTGTTCTCCCGGAGCAACCCTTGCAGTCGTTCCCAGGAGGTCTCGAGTTTTGGAAACGACGCCAGCAGATCGCGGGCGGCTTCCCGGTCAAGCGAGTAGAAGCTGTACTCCATGTCGATCGTCCCGTCGCTTCGCAGTTTGAAATTCGCATCTTTCGGCTCCGCGGTCGCGATCACGCGATGCACATGCAAGAAAGTCAGCCAGATTTCCGGCGACGATTGCCTGGTCGCGGAAGCATCTCCGGCGGGCGGGCTATACGTGCCAATAAGACAGACCTGATCGAACGGCGCCGTGACCGATGTCGTCAGCTTTTGCGTGACAAAGATCGGCTGCCCGACCGGCGGATCATCCGCCATGCCAGTGAGATCGCGAAAACCGGCAAGGCTGACGCGCTGCGGCACGAGATTCAGGTCGCAAAGCAACCCGTCCGGACCAATTGCCGGCTCGATTTCAAACATGTCTCCGGCGTTCCGCGTCTCAAATGCCTTAGGCGTCGGGAAATCGTCGCGCGTTTTTCCAGGCACAAACTCGGTGGGATAACGCACCTCATCGCAAGCCTCGATAACAGCCCTCTGGCCGGACTTCGTCGGCAACGCCGTCAGCGTCTCGATCCGCGCCCTCCCGCCCTTCTCCAGATCCAAAACACGCTGGTAGCGATCGGGACCGCCCTGGCCGGTCTCCAGCACCACGCGCGCATCGTCTTTGCCGATGGCATAGACCTCCAGAATCATCGTCAAATTCTCTCCACCCGTGATTTCCGGCGAGGCCGGAGCGCCGTTCGCCGCATCCGCAGGGGCCGCAGGCGTATCCGCCCGAATCGTGAACGCCGAAAACAAGACCGCACACACTCCGAGGCCGAAAACACGGGGGAAATGTTTCATGACAGGAGACTCGCACAGGTCAGCCCCCATCGGTCAAGACCGCAGCGTTGAATTATCGAGGCGCCGGCCCCGAGGTTTAAGCCCCGAACCAGACGATGATCAGGCGGCCTGCGAATGCGCGGAGCCGGAAACGAGCTCGATGCTCGTCATGAGTAAGATCGAAAGGAAATGGACCGTTCCATCGGGTTCTTCGATGATGACCTGGGACACGTCGCTCGCCGCCGCCAAAACGAAGTCGGGATGTTCGATGCGATATTCCCTGCCGTCAGCCATGAGAATGATGAAAGGCTGAAAGGGAATGGCATGAAGCAGTTGGCGGATGCGCGCTTTCATTTGCCGTGCAGTAACATATGGGGCGCAACTCGGCAAGCTGCGTCACGATCTCGCCGAGTGCTGGGCGCCGTTACTCCTCCCAGAACTCCCCCAGGCATGTTTTAACGATCGCAAATCGCCCGCCTTTTCATCGCTCCCATCCGCCATGTCTTGACGAAGCGGGGCCAATCGGCTCTCAAACCAGCAGCCAATGCAGCCATGCGTCTTGCCCTCATTCTCACGATCCAGCTCTTAGTCCTCGCGTCGGTCCACGCAGGATGGACCTTTGGCCCTGCCGAGCCGCAAAAAGCGCCCCCGGGCTTGCAATTCATTCAACGCAGGGCCAGCAACGACGGCCAGACCGCCGATCTTTCCATCGTCTCGTTTTCACCCAAGACGCACACGTTCACTGTGATGGACAATCCCGCGGGAGCGTTCGATGCCGGCAGCGCCGCGCTGAAACGTGGAGCGCTCGCCGCCGTCAACGGAGGATACTTTCATCCGGACCGCACGCCGCTGGGGCTCGTGGTGCGGCAGGGCGTGGAGATTCATCCACTCGAAAAGGCCAGGCTGCTCAGCGGACTCGTGGTAATCACCAGCGACCGTATCACCCTGCGGCGGGCTTCGGAATTCAAGGCCTCCCCTGCCATTCGCGAGGCGCTTCAGGCCGGGCCTTTTCTCGTGGACGCAGGAAAACCGGTGACAGGCCTCGACAATACCCGCTCCGCGGCCCGCACGGTCGTCTTCACCGACTCCACGGGTCGCTGCGGCTTCCTCACCTGCAAGAGCCTGACGCTGGCAGAAACGGCGGCCCTGCTCGCGACGCCTTCGCTCGTCGCGAGTGGAAACATGGTCCGGGCGCTGAATCTCGACGGAGGCTCCTCGACCGCGCTCTGGGTGCGAAGCGAGCCTGTCTTCTATGAACGCGAATGGAAGACCGTGAGAAACTACCTCGCCATCGTGCCCAAACCTTGAGCGTTGCTTTGCGCGTCGCCTTTTCGCATCTTCCACGCGAAACCCATGAGCCGCGCGGAGCAAAAAGAAAAAAACAAAAGACGAAGAGCCATCCTCGATGCTCTCGATGAACAGCTTTCCAGCCCGGAAACTACGGAAGTGCAACAGCAGCACGACCGCCTGCTAAACTTGGGCATTTCCGATTTCAAGGCCCGTCTGATGATGGCTAGAGTTTTTACCAGCTATATCTGGCATACGCTGCAAAAGGACGAATACACCTATCAGGATTATATTGCGGACCTGTCCAAACTCCCGGAAACAGACTGGATGGACGACGATGACACGGTCATAATCGAATAACTGGATTGCTGAGTGACCGCTGAATGATCCGGGTATTTCAACATGGCGATCACACTGCCATCGCGGAGATCTTTACAGGCGCAGTCCATCAGATCGCATCAGAAGTCTACACTCACGAGCAGTGCCTTGCCTGGTCTTCTCTGGAAGTAAATTATGATCACTGGAAAAGGCGCTGCGAGCTCAAGCGCCCATTCGTGGCCATTACAGATTCCGAAATCTCAGGCTTTTTGGAGCTTGATCCCGATGGCCATATCGATTGCGCTTACGTCAACCCAAAGTTTAAGCGGAAAGGCATCATGACCGGCCTGGTGCGTCATGCCGTGGAGACTTGTTTCGCGTTCAACCTCGACAGGGTCTATGTCGATGCCTCGATTTGCGCCAGGCCTCTATTCGAGAAATCCGGATTTAAACTGACAAGAGAAAGCATCGTCACGATCAACGGCGTCGACCTGTTGAATTTCAAAATGGAGCTATTGAGATGAACACCCCATTACACACACGATGAGCCTGCCCGTTTCGCCGGATTATCTCGCAAAAGCATTGCAATACGAATGCCGCGTCAACGACATAACACTCACTCACCGACTAATCGGGGACTTGTTGCTGCCCACCGGCCGACTCGTCGCCTGTGACCCATTCGTTTGTCCTGAAAATGAGCCTTTCTCGTTGACGCTGCCAAAGGGCGCATTTCCTGTCATTCTCAGCGTTGCTCAGATTGCGACCGACCAGCGCGTCGCATTTGCAACCATCAGGTTCCGGCAAGGTTCACCTGTGAAGTGGGACATAATGACCATTGGAAGCCAGGACATATCCACGCTCAAAGAGGACGAGTTCTTCGGCTACCCGGTGGATGCGGGCAC
>Ga0302319_10019046_pt1 | contig 12479 bp, 8 predicted proteins | sample Bog_T0_2_FD_203319 | JGI IMG/M metagenome (GOLD analysis project Ga0302319, IMG submission 203319) | Peat permafrost microbial communities from Stordalen Mire near Abisko, Sweden - Bog_T0_2 | ecosystem: Environmental > Terrestrial > Soil > Wetlands > Peat | place: Sweden: Abisko, Stordalen Mire... | reverse complement strand
CGCGCCTCAGAAAGCAGAACCCGCAGCCAGCCATACCGAACCAGCCGCCGCTCGGCTCCGACGCCAGAACTCGCGGCCGTTCCGGTCGGAACTTGATCGTCCTGGCCCACTAGCTCGGGGTCGCAGGTTGCGATGTCCCGCGCCTTGGCGCAGGCCTCCACAATCGCCGTGAGCTCTTGCAGGTGGCCGCGGTACTCGTCCAGCGAAGCCTCGCGCAAGGACCTGGCCGGCTGGACCGGCGGCGCGGCAGCAGCGGGTGCATCGGCGCGGGCCGGCGTCGCAGCCAAAAACGCTGCCAGCGCCACGCCTGCAAAGGCAGACCGCATCGTCACGGCTGCACCTCCTCAGGCGTGGCGGACGTGATCGAGTCGTCCCCAGAAAGCACAGATATTGTCATTCCAGCGGCGTCCATCATCCTCTCCACGTCATACCCTTCGCGGCGTATCCGCTGATCATAGTAGAGTACCGTGAGCACGATGGCGCTCAAGGGAATAAACACCAGATCTCCCGCAAAAGACACGATCCCGGTGAGGCCGGCAACGACAAACGGGCTGCCAGCCAGGAAGGGGCTGGTTGTTTTAATAAGCTCGATCAACCAATCCAGGCTAAAAATAAAGGCGAGAGCGGCAGCCAACGGTAAAACAAATCCTCCGCAAATCCTCCATCGGCCCCCTTCACCCAGTTTGACGCTTCGCTCAAATGCAGCGCTCGCGGACAGATTCTCAATCGCCGCTGCTGGAAACGCAAGTGCACAGCGAGCATACAAGGCGAGGCATGGAATCGAACCAAGAATCCAAATGGGGATTTGCAGATAGATCGAAACTCCAGATGATGCGATAGCAACGGAGACGACCACGGCGAAGATAAGCGGCCAACCCGCATAGAGTCCTTGTAGAATCTGAAGCCATATCAGGCGGCCAACTTTGGTCCCAAAGGCACCGTAGGCTGATCGGATTGAGATTGAATCCCCTAAATACACTCGTGACGCAGCCAAACAAATGGCGGCGGTGGCAATGGCTTGCAGTACAAGGTTGGCAATCGAGAACAGAGTTGAAGCGCCATATCTTGCGAACTCAAAAGCCGTTTGGCCATTGGAAGCGACGGCGATCCCTGAATTGGGATTCACGGATAAAAGCTGCCCGCCCAATTGCGCGAGCCCAGGGAAAACAGCAATGCCGGCGAAGAGAGTGAATCTCCCGCGCAGAATCTGGATGGCGCGGTCGAGGATTCCGCCCATGTTCAGGGGCTGCAATGTCGTCGTCACGGCTGGACCTCCTCAGGCGCAGCGGGCGCAATGTGGCCGTCGCTAACAAGCGGAGTCTCAGCCGCGTTCATTCCAGCAGCGTCCATCATCCTCTCAATGTCATACCCTTCAAGTCGTATGCGCTGATCATAGTAGAAGAGGGTGATGGCGATGGGGTAGATAGGTCCCGTGATCGTGGAAAGCAGGGCGCGCAGAAAATGAACCGACGGCAAATAAAGATCCCGTGTCGCCGCTCCTGGTGCATATCCATGGCATAGATCAATAAAGATCCATCGGAATAACCATTCCAAGCTATACATCAACAGCGACGAGAAGACAAAGATCATCAACCACGTGGCCATGATGCGCGCGCGGCTCTCTTTGCTGAGCTTCCAACTGCGCCGCAGAGACCTGAATCCAGACAGGTCTTCGAGGGCGCAGGCCGGAACAGCCAACGACAGGCAACCGCGTAGCCAGAGAAACAGGACGCAACCGGCAACGGTCGGAAACGCAACTACGACTACTGCGGCACCGCCCCCAAAGACCTTAGGGTTATTCAAACTGCCTGCGAGGGCAGCAATGGCAAACTCGCATACGAAGAGCACGACAAACAGAATCTCGGGAATCAACAATCCCGCTGACAGCTTGAGAACCGCGATCCAAAGATAGCTGCGCCATCGCGCAATGGAAAAGCGAAGCGCTGTGAAAATCGAGCTTCGTTCGCCGAATAGCGTCGTTGAGGCTACGTGTATCTGCGCTGGATAAAACAAAAGTGCCAGGAAGCTTCCAACGTGATAAAACCCAAGAGAGACAGCGAAATTCCAGAGAGTTACCCCTTGTCGAGACAGATAGATGGTCGAGGGTCCGTGCAGCCAGCGATCCGGTGACAGGCGCAGCCCAAGCATCGCCAGCGCCGGCAGCGCCGCGATCCCGGCAAACACAAGAAATCGCGACCGGTAAATCTGAAAGGTCCGGTCGAGAATCTCGCCCAGGTTCATGGGCCGCAAGGGTGCCGTCACACAGCTTCTCCGGTCCCCGCGGGCTGAGCTGGCAGGCCGTCCGTGCGCAGCCGCTGGTCGTTGTAAATCACCCCAAGAGCCGTCATCAGGCTGGCATACGTCAGCGAGGTAAAAAGAATAAAGGCGCCGCACGCGAAGACGCCCAGAAGGCCCATGCCGGCATAACTCCATGGCGCTTGCAGATGCACGTGCAGCACCACTGCGATCAGGACGCCAACCAATGCGAGCAGAGCCGCCCCGAGTTCGGCAACCAGAATGCCGGCATAGAGCAGGGCATAAATGACTAGAATGACCAGGAAAATGCGGCCCTTAGCGCCTCGTGTGAGCTGGAAGCTGCGCTTGATTGCGGCGCTGGCCGTGAGCCCCTGCGTCACGCAAGCCGGGAACGCCACTGAGAGCCGCAGCCCCATCAGAATCCCGTACACGAGGGCCGCAAGATACAACAGCGCTGCCAGCGGAATCAGCAGGAACATTGCGGGGTTAGCCGCCGCGCCGCTGTGGACGAGCAAGCCAGCCGCCACCACGACTAACACCTCGATCAGAATGAGCGGGAGACCTGCGCACAGGTAGCAAAGCGTCAACAGCCACAGATGGCTTCCCCGGCGCTTCCAGGCCAGCCCGTACGCCTCGCCAATGCTGATCTTGACGCCAAGGTCCGCCTGCGTTGCCGCATGACTCGCCGCCGCCAGATAGATCGAAAAGATCGCCAGGTTCAGCAGCATCATGACAATCATCGCGGGGAAAATGACTGCTGGAGTCAACGAGCGAAGCATGACCCCAGGATCGGGCGGATTCGGCAATTGCCGGAGCATCGGAATCCAAAAGACCGCCTCCAACCCCGCGATGACCAGAAGCAGCAGCGCCGACGGAACGGCCGCAGTGCCCACAAACAGCGTGAAGTGGCTGCGTGTGAGCCGGAAGGTGCGGTCTAGAATCTGGCTGATGGTTTTGGGGACAATTGGACCAGGGGACGAAGGTCCGGCAACGCCGGGAAGATAGGCGGCAGAGGCTGGGACATACGGTTTTGGGGCGTCGTGTTCGCTCATGAGGATTCTCCGGATACTGCTGATGTTGCGGATGGTTCTGTGGATTGCTGAATCGTTTCAACCTGCATTTCGGGATCGGTCGCAGGCGCCGTCAGCGGATTCACAACCAGCCCGGCTCGATGCATCAGCCACTCGATATCGAAGCCCTCCTGGCGGATGCGCTGGTCATAGTAGAAAAGCGTGAGGGCAATGCCGTAGATGGGCCGGGTGAGCGCCTGGACGGCAAACGAGGCGCCATAGATGATGAAGATCATCACCACGTTGGCGGCCTGCGCATGTTGCGGGCTGCTGAAGGCGGGAATCAGAGCCGCAATAATCGCCAGGGGTATGGTGATTCCCAGGGAAAGCAGCGAGGTGAGCGCCCAGCCCAGCAGATAAAGCAGAAAGATGCGACCCTTGGTTCCCTTGCTCAACGCGGAACTGCGCTTGAGCGCGGCCCACGCGCCAATCTGCTCGATGACGCAGGCGGGGAAGGCCAGCGAGAGACGGAGCAGCATCCAGAAAAGGTAGCCAAGCAGAGCGACAACTGCCAGGACCGCCGCCAATCCGATCAGCGCATCGTTTGCGTCGCCGCCCATGCCGGCTTTTTGTGCCAGGGCGCCCAAGCCGGCGGCGATGGCCACGAGCCCAACCCATACGGCCACTGGAGCCACCCCGATGATGAGTCCCTCAAGAATCAGCAGCCAGACATAGCGCCACCCCCGCCCCCAGATTCCCTTGTAGGAGTCTCGAATCGTGGCCTTTTCACCCAGGTAGGCTCGAGCAACGGCATGGTTCATGGCCGCCATGGCCAGCGCCGTGACCGCCGAGTACACCGCCAGCCCAACCACCGCCACGGCGACAAGGAATATACCGGCCAGGAGTTTGACATCCGCCGAGGGCGCGGAATTGTTACTACGCGAACCAAGCCAGGCAAGAAATGCAAAGATCCCGCAGACAGGGACCAGCACCCCTACGGTCGGAACCACGGAGATGCCCAGGAAGACGAAAAAGCGCGAACGGTAGAGCTGGGCCGTGCGGTCCAGGATCTCGCCGAGCGTCGACGGGCTCAGGCTCGCGGGGCGCGACGGCTCATTCATGGCCGTTCTCAGGGTTTGGCGGGGCAGGATGCTGCTCCGTTTCAGGGTCAGCCGGTGGCGGCTCGAAGTGTGCATCGAGAGCAGGCCAGGGCTCGGTGGTGGTCTGTGCGGCATTTGGCTCGGCAGGCGGTTGGGGCGCGGGTACGGTCATCCCGGCGGCCTGCATCATCCACTCGATGTCGAACCCCTCCTTGCGAATCCGCTGATCGTAGTAGAAGAGGGCAAAACCGGTGGCATACATGGGACCGATGAAGCTATTGGTGAAAAATCCGATGATCTGCTGCGTCACCTGCGCCCAGGCCGGCAACTGGCCCTGCTGCTTGATCGCCATCACAATAAAGAAGACCTGGGTAAAGCCCACAAGGCCAATCTGAATGACCGCTATCAGCAATCCCAGCACGAAGATGCGGCCCCGCGATCCCCGTGACAATTCCACGCTGCGGCGCAGCGCCTTGCGGGCCGGTAGATCCTCCACCACGGAGGCAGGAACTGCCAGCGAGTAGCGCAGCGCCATCCAGATGGCATAGATGAGAGCCGGGAAACACAGCAAAAGAAGCCCGATTGCAGCAATTCCGACGAGGATTCCAGCATACGGGTCGGCCCCGGCACTGGGATGGGAGAGAACTCCCTTGGAAAAGACGAACAGCAGTATGAGGACGGCGTAGATGACCGCAAACGGAAGGTAACAGTTAAACGTGGCGATGGTCATCAGCCACAGATAGCGCCCCATGCGCGGCAGGATGCTCAGGTATGCGCCGCGAATAGTGGCCGGCTGGCCCAGGTAGACCCAGGCCACGGCGCGGTTGTTAGCCGCCATGGCCGCGCCCCCAATGATGAACGCGATCGGCAGAATAAGGATCACGAAATACAGTGGGACCAGCTTGGCCTGCTGAACCATGTTGTGTGTGCGCAGCAGTTCCGCCACGCCGATCTGCACCAGATTCAGCGCCAGCAGCGCCCCGGCATAGACTGCCGCGATCCCGGCAAAAAGGACAAAATTAGAGCGGTAAAGCTGGGCCGTGCGGTCCAGTATCTCGCCAAGTGAGAGTGGGCGAAGGTTGGTTTCCATGCTAGGCTCCCCGAAAATCGGTTGTGATCGCTTGCCGGGATACTAGCACAGCCTGAAAACATTGCGCCTGCGCAGGCCGGCCGGCGGGCAATTTGTATTAACAAATAAATAACTAACGCCGCGCCGTTGCGATAAACTGAAATCCCGCGCGATGAACGTATCCAGCACTTCAATGAACGATCTCGCCAAGGCCTGCGCCCACTCCGCCGATGCCGCCGAGTGGGAGCAATTTGTGCGCCGGTGCTCGCCCCTGGCGTCGCTGGTGGCGCTGCGCATGGCAAGGCAGTGGCTCGGCAGCCCATCCCCGGCAACCGTGGACGATATCGTGCAGGAGATATTCCTGAAGCTGTGCGAGGGCGAGCGGCGCATCCTCAGGGAGTTTGAGCCGCGCGGCGAAGATTCCTTCCTGGGCCTGCTGCGCATGGTCTCCACCTCGGTGGCGACCGACTATTTCCGGCGTCAGTATTCGGCGAAGCGGGGCGGCAAAGTGGTTACGATGCCGCTGATCGAAGAGGGTGTGCAAATGCCCGTGGCCAGCACGCAACCGGCTGCGCAGATGCGCCATCAAGCGCTGCTGGCTCAACTGGACGAGAAGCTGCGCTCTGCGCCCGATGTGATTGGGGAACGCGACCGCACCTACTTTTGGCTCTATTACCGCCAGGGTTTTACGGCCGAGGAGATCGCCGGCCTGGACTCTTCCGGATTGTCGGCTAAAGGCGTGGAAAGCGCTCTGAGGCGGGTGACGGTCTGGCTCCGCGGTGAGGTTGAGCGCCCGAAGCCGGCCGAAGAGGCTGAAGCCGGCTAGAACTCGAAAGATAATCCGTGAAAGGAAGATTACAGCCAATCCCGTTAAACAGAGTGCAGATATGAACGAAGACATAAATCCGAACCGCCTCCAGAACCTCCCGGACGATGCCTTGAAGAAGGCTCTGGAGGCTCTAATCGATGGGCGTTCATCCGGTGTCGCGAGTCCGAGCGCAGACGCACAGGCCGCCGCGACCGCCGCAAAGCCTGCCAGCGCAGCGGGGCGCTGTCCGGATCTGGGTGCTTGGGCCATGATTCTCAACGGCGACGAAGAACGGGTTGAAACGGCGGATTCGGCGAGAACCGCGAATCTTGCGGGCGCTCTCAATCTCGACGCGTTTCTGGCCCATGCGGCCGAGTGCCACGCCTGCGCGGAGCACCTGCGCACTTTATCCGCGGAGGCCTCGCCGGAAGAAGACGCCGAGCTTGCCAGCCTCGCTTCCGCTTCCAAAGATTGGCAGCGCAACCTGGCCGCCCAGCTTGCAAGCACTCCACGGCCAGCACTTTATCTGGTGCAGGGGAATCGGCCGGCCGGCATTCGTCCCGCGGTCAAGCGAACGCATCGCAACCAACTCTGGGCGTGGGCCGGCCTTGCGGCCTCGCTGCTGCTTGCTGTCGGCCTGACTACGTGGTGGCGTCTGGCAAACACTCCGGAACGCCTGTTAGCCGAGGCCTATACCCATTCCCGCAGCTTCGATCTGCGCATGCCCGGCGCCGGTTTTGCCGAGGTAGCCCCGGAAGCGCACCTTCGTGGTAACACGACCGGACGCGAAGCGGCCGGCTTGCTTGAAGCCCGCGCTCGCATTGAACGCCAACTGGAGAGCGCGCCCGACGACCCGCACTGGCTGCAACTGGAAGCCCGCGCCGATGTGCTTGAAGAGAAATTCGATCCGGCCATCGACATTCTTGACCGCCTGCTGGCTGCCGGACCGGTTACTTCTGGATTGCTGGTGGACGATGCGGCCGCTTACTTCCAGCGTGGCACGGCAACTGGCAGCGAAAACGATCGCGCCACGGCTCTCGAATACCTTCGCCACGCCGACGAGCTGGCTCCAGGCGACCCGGTCGTGCTCTTCAACGAAGCTGTCGTCATGGAGGATCGCGGCCAGACGATGAATGCTGTCGAGACCTGGAACCGCTACCTGCGCTTTGAGCGCGATGACCATTGGCTAGCCGACGGACGCCGCCGCTTGCAGGCTCTCGAAGTCAAGCTGAACCAGCTAAAGAGCCATCAGAGCCGCCTGGACCAGCGCCTGGCGGACCCGCAGTCGATGCGCGCCCTGGCGGCCGATCCCGCCGCGCTGGCCGCCTTTGACGAGGAACTCTCAAGCTACTTGCTGCCCCGCCTGCTCGACGCAGCCTTCCCTATGCCGGTGAACCGTTCTCGAGGTTCACCGTGCGAAGACGGGTGTCTGGCCGCCCGCACGCTGCTTCATTCTATTGCCGGCTCCCTGCAACGCAATCATAGCGATACATGGCTCACCCAGCTTCTTCCCCCCAGTTATTCAACACCCGATCCCCAGTTCATTCAGGCCGCGCGCGCCCTGGCGCAGGCCATGGACGCGGATGTTCTGGGCGATTACATCGCGGGCCGGCAGTCGGCCATCCAGGCCGGCAGGCTCTTTCGCGCCCTCGGCAACTCCGCGGGAGAAGACCGGGCGGAAGTCGAACGGTCTTATGCACTGTTGCGCACCTCCGATCTTCCCGGATGCTATGCGGCGGCTCACCCACTGCTTGATCGCGACCCGCAGTACAGTTGGATTCATATCTACGATCTGTTGCAGGACAGCCTCTGCGATCCCGCCCCAGGGACCGCCTCGGAGGACAATCCCTTATTTCTGCGCGCCGTCGGGCTAGCCCATGACCGGGCCTATTCCATGCTCGAAATCCGGGCCAGGAATCTTCTCGGGGCGCCTGCTGTCGATTCGGGGGATTCCGAGGCCGCATGGCGGATTTATTTGTCCACGATACGCATGTTCTACGCTGGCGATTTCCCTCCCATGAGGCTTTACGGCACATTGTCAGGCTTGCAGCAGGTGGAGCAGGCCACGCCGCGCGTCCGTCTCGCTCTCTTGATGCAGCGGGAGGTGGTGGGCGTTCTCGAGCTTACCGAGAGCCGGCAATTGGTGGCCACAGAGCGCTTCAACCTGGCTGCTGCGGCGATTCGCGCTGGGGATATCTATGAGGGTGAGCAGTTCATGCGGGTCGCCCAGAGCGAACTGGCTGCCAATGGCGGCGAAAAATCCGTTCATGGGCTCCTGGCGGAGAACGAAATCGCACTGGCAAACCAATATCTGGCGCGAAACGACCTGACGAAGGCAGCCAGGATGCTCGATGAGGCCGAAGGTCACATGGCCGGGGAAGACAACTCGTATCATCGACGGGACTACGCGGTGGCTCGCGGGCAGTTGGAACTGGCCGAGGGCCATGCCGGAACAGCCGAACCCTTGTTGCGGAATGCGCTTCTCGAAGAGGAGCGCCTCGCGGGCAAAGCCGGCGAGGGCACCATCGTCCTGGCCCAGCAGGATCGCGACCTCTATGCCGTACTGGCGGGCGTCTGGCTGGCTCAGGGCCGTTCCGGCGCGGATGTGCTCGCCCTTTGGGAACGCTATCGGTTACGGATTCTGGGCAATTCCGTCCCCGTCTGCCCGGACCAGGGCTTGGCCTGCCTTGCTCCCAAGCTATCTGACGTGGTGAGCCGGCTTGGCCCCGATCAGTTGATCGGGCAGGTGGTGCTGCTTGACCGCCTTCTGCTCTACCGGGTCACAGCGCAGGGAGTCGTCTGGAGCTCGGTCCCGGTCGGCAGGGAAGATCTGCTGGCGATTGCGGTTTCCCTCGAGCTTGCTGTCAGTTCGCCTGCGACTTCGATGAGATCCATCGATCAGGTGGCGCGGCGGGCGGGCGCGCTCGTTCTGAGCCCGCTGGCGGAGACGGCTGGCGCAAACAAGCCTTCCCCGGCAATCGGCCAGCTTTTTCTGGAGCCCGATCCTCTGCTCGGCAATCTGCCCTGGCCTTCGGTTGAAACCGCCTCCGGTCCCATCGGGCTGCGCTTCAATCTCGAGGAGTCGCCCTCGCTGGTTCTCGATCGCCGTCCCGAGATCGCAGGCTTATCCCCCTCCAAACCCTCCGGCCAACCCCTCGTTGTGGGAGCTTCGGTTGCCTCATCGGGCGGCCAGCTCCTGCCTGAAGTTCTTCGCGAGGCAAAGGACGTGGCCCGCTTTGACAACGAGCCCAATCTCTTGCTGGCCAATCAGGCCACGCAGTCGCAGGTGGCCGCGCGGCTGGGCAAAGCCACGGCGATTCATTTTGCAGGCCACGCCTCCCAGCAGGACGGCGCTACCCGGTTGCAGCTTGCCCCTCAGACAGACGCTCTCGCGGGAATCGCCTCGGTAGCGGTGAATTCGGGGTTGCCCGCTCCCAATCACGCCTACCTGGACAGCGATCTCCTGCGCAAGCATCCTCCCAAGGCTGCCCGCCTTGCGGTCTTCTCCGCCTGCTCCACCGGGAAGAAAGAAGAGGGATGGAATCACGGCATGGGCGATATTGTGGACACGCTGGTTTCGCTCGGGGTTCCCGATGTGGTCGCCACCCGCTGGCAGATCGACTCCGGGTCCGCCGTTCCCATGATGGACGCGTTCTATGGCGGCCTGGCCAAGGGGCTCAGCGTCCCGCAGGCCCTGACCAGCGCCCGCCAATCGCTCATCCTCGATCCCCGCTATCGACACCCCTACTATTGGGCCGCCTGGTATGCCTCTGGCTATGGAAACTCCGATCTGAGCCAGATCTTCCACGCCGGCCGGTGAGCGCGCCTAGAGCAACCAGATCGATGTGAGGGGTACGAATTTCACTGGGGTACCCCCTCCCCCGTCTCTGTAAGGAAATTCCTCATTCTAAATGGGATATGGGGTGGGTACGGCTGCAAATTCCTCATTCTGTTTGAGTTAGAAGCAAAATCCTGCAACCAAAGGAGTTACGGTCATTCTGGCCGGCTTTTTTGGGGGACGCTAGCTCGCATCCAGCGCTTGAGCACAGCGGATGCGCACGATCTGGAACCATGGTGCTCCTCCAAACGCTAATTGTCTGCAAAACGCGGAGTGAGAAGTTGCGGTTTTTCCGTATCCTTCCGACACGGCGTATGCACACGGGTTCGCAGATGCCATGGCTTACACTCAAACAATATGCTCAACCGGGGCTATGCCTACGCCACAATCATCAGCAGCAAGCACCATGGACAAACCCTGCTCTCTCACCTGGCAAGCCTTTATCCCCACTCAACCCCACAAGCCTGGCAACAAAAACTGAACAACGGCGAAGTCACCCTCAACGGCACAACGGCCACCGGAGGCGAATCGGTGGCTTCAGGACAGAACCTTGTCTGGAACCGTCCGCCCTGGATCGAACCAGACTCCCCTCAGCACTTTGAAGTCCTGTTTGAGGACGCTCATCTGTTGGCCGTCAACAAACCCAGCGGGCTGCCCACCCTCCCCGGCGGCGGCTTCCTGGAAAACACGCTCCTGCGCCTAGTTCAAAAGCAGACCGCTCAAAAGCATGGCCCCAACGCCAGCCCTGTCCACCGGTTGGGCCGAGCCACCAGCGGCATCGTCCTCTTTGCCAAAACGCCGCAGGCCGCCTCTCGACTAGAGGCAAACTGGAACACGCCAAAAATCCAAAAAATCTACCGGGCGCTGGCTCAAAACATTGCACAGCACGACGCCTACGAGATCCTCACACCCATCGGCCTGGTGCCGCACCCACGCCTCGGTCAAGTGTGGGCCGCCAACCCAGGTTGCAAACCGGCCAAGTCAACTGCAAGGGTGATCTCACGCAGGGCGAGCACGACAGCAAACGCAGGCAACACAACAGGCACCACAACATTTGAGGTAAGCCTGCATTCGGGCCGCCCTCATCAAATCAGGATCCATCTGGCATCCATCGGCCATCCCCTGGTAGGCGATCCTCTGTACGGCTTAACCGGCCAGCCTCTTGAAAATCTTCCCGGCCTCCCCGGCGATGGAGGATATTTGCTGCACGCCCAATTTCTGAAATTCGAGCACCCCATCACCGGAGAACAAATCAATCTTGAGGCAGCTTTGCCGTCCGGATTCTCCCGGGTCCCCAACAGCGAGGGACCGGGGGCAGCCGGCCTCTAATTCGGAACGGCCGGATATTCTTCCTTCAGAAAAACTCGCCGTTCCTTTTATTACCGATTCGGTCTAGGCGCTCTGCGGTGGCAGGGCTGTGCTACCTATCGCATCCGACGTTTCGGGAGTACCGGAAGCCGTAGCATTCGTAAGCGTCCGTTCCAATTCGGCAGCCTCCGCCAGTGTCTCCTCGGTCCCAAAGAGCTCATCAACATCCTTTGCGAAGGCTCCCGAAATTATCCACTGATTTCGACTGAACGACTTTGATTTTTGCCCGGTCCGCGGTTTGAACGTTGTCTGCCAGAATTCGGTGCGACGGCTCACAACCACCTTCATGAAGCATTGCCAGTTACTTTCGACAAGTGGGGCTGCGGAGTCAGCAGCCGCTAAATAATCTTCTATTGCCTTTGGTGTACGGCGGGAAAGCGCGTACAACTGCATATAAAATCTATGCTCGCGGCTTTTTCGCGGGTCGAATCCAGTGCTCCCTACGATTCGCTTGTAGCACAGGAAAGAGAAGTAGAGCCTGTCCAAAATGCCGCTATCTTGGATCGTCTGGCAGGGGTTTTCAATCTTCATAAACAGCTTTTTCCTAACTGCCGAATCGAAGTTTCCAATCACCGCAAAATAAAGCCTAAAGAAAAGGTTTCTCTCGATAAGCAGATCGAGCGAAATGTATCCTTTATGCAAACCATCCGCAAACTCCCCTCGCTTTCGCTCATAGAGAATGCCGTACCGGTCAAAGAGGACTCTCTGGATCTGGATGTGATCCGCGTTATTGGAGAATTTGTCGGCGTTGATTACCGGAGTTTGCTGATTCGTGGCGGTTGATATTTGATCTATAAGTTCGAGCCGACGTGCGGCGTTCGCGCCACTAGGACTGTCAATTAGGGTAATTACCTTCAGAAGGACTTCCTTCCCCTGAAAGACGGCCTCCCTGTCTGGCCCCTCCGCCTCCTCTAGGATTCGGCTAAGGGTGTAGGCGGTTTGCCCCCCGTTGATGATTTGCGGATTTTTCAATGTCAGCTGAGCCTTGTTACGTTGCCCTATTCTCTCGTTGATATAGGTCTCGTCCGAC
>Ga0302319_10019045_pt1 | contig 12479 bp, 10 predicted proteins | sample Bog_T0_2_FD_203319 | JGI IMG/M metagenome (GOLD analysis project Ga0302319, IMG submission 203319) | Peat permafrost microbial communities from Stordalen Mire near Abisko, Sweden - Bog_T0_2 | ecosystem: Environmental > Terrestrial > Soil > Wetlands > Peat | place: Sweden: Abisko, Stordalen Mire... | reverse complement strand
TCCTGCGGAACTCCACGGTCGGAGGCCTTCATCATGTCGGTGAGCAGATCGGCCGAGGCGTCAAGTCGTTCGGAGGCATCTTCCTTGGCGTGCAGGACAGCGGGAACGCATGAGGTAACGAGAATAACAGCGGTGAGGAGTGAGATTCGCATCTCACTCCACTTTAACCGATTACGCGCCGGAACACCTCACTATCGGGCTCGACGGTCCGACTGCCTGCTGAGGGCCACTTCCAGCTTGTCCGCTCCCTGCGGCGCGGCAACGGTGCCATGCAGGATATTGCGGTTCGAGACATTACGGCCGTAGAGCTCGTGGTCGGTCTCGCTGTCGGGCCGAAGCGTGGCGCCCTGCAGGGAGATGCCTGCAAACAGACCGCGCGCTCGCGAGTACGAAAGGATCTCGGCGTGCATCTCGGCGTCGGTTTGAGCCGTGGCATCACGGCCGATCGGTCCTGCCGCAACGGTGGCGTCGCCCCCGAGGGTGAACTTGTCTGCGAGCAGGTGGTTCATGCCCTTATCGCCCTGGACCAGCATCAGGACGTCTTCTTCGGAACCGCCAATCTGGAAGCCAACGCTTCCCCCTTCGACTCTGATCGCGGCCGGGGCGCTCCAGCCGGCGCCGCCTGCTTTACGGCATACAGCGAATCCTCTGCCATACTTTGCGCCCAAAATAAAGCCGGCCTTCTTCATGCCGGGCACGACAACGACGCATCGGGCATGGTTCAGAAGATCCTGTGGGACACCCTTGTCCGAGGCGCGCATCAAATCCGTTAAAACGTCGGCCGAGGCGTCGAGGCGATCCATCGCTTTGGCCTCGCGGTCGGCAGCAAAAGCTCCGGCCCCCGATAAAGAAAGCAGTACCGCCGATATTAATGCGTTTCGCATTCTGAAATCTCCTGAGCCCAATGTAGCGAACTGGCGCGAGTTTATCGCCCCAGCGAAGCTGAGTTTCGGGCGAAATTCAACACTGCGCCCGGCAGCACGCCCAAAATGAAAGTCCCAACAGCGGAAAGGACTAAGGCGATGTCCAGTCCGGCACTCATCGGTTCGAGCGCCTGTACGGCTTCGCCCGGTTCATGCATGTACATGACGACGAGCAGGCGCAAATAATAATACGCTGCAACGGCGCTGTTAAGCAGGCCCAGCACCGCGAGCCATATAAGATCCGATTCCACGGCCGCGCGGAAGATGTAAAACTTACCGAAGAATCCTCCGGTGAGCGGCACGCCGATGAAGGACAGAACGAAGACCGTCATCAGCGCCGCGGTGAGCGGCTGTTTTTGTGCTAGGCCCGCCAGATCGTCGATGCGCAGGTGTCGCTCGCCCTTGCCCGCGATATGAATCACAACCGCGAACGCGCCGATGTTCATCAGCGCATACGCCGCGAGGTAGAACATCACGGCCGCGGTGCCGAGTTCCGACTTCGCCGCCAGCGCGACCAGAATGTAGCCGGCGTGCGCGATCGAGCTGTACGCCAGCATGCGCTTGAGGTTGGTCTGGGTGAGCGCCGCAAAGTTCCCTATGGTCATGGAAAGCAGCGCGGAGATCCAGATCAGCGGTTCCCAACCCGTGGCGATTTGCTGGAAAGACGTCATAAACACGCGAACGAAGACAGCGAATGCGGCGGCCTTGGGAGCGGTCGCCATGAAGACGCTGACCGGTGCAGGCGCCCCCTGGTAAACGTCGGGCGCCCACATCTGGAACGGCGCGCCCGAAACTTTAAAGCCAAGGCCGACGATGATGAGCGCCGCCGCGATGCTGACTGCAACCAGCGAAAGGCCGGGATTGCTGAGCGCGGTGCGGATTTCGTCCAGCTTGGTGGTGCCCGTAATTCCGTAAACGATGGAGACGCCATAAAGCAGAAAGCCCGTGGCAAACGAACCGAGCAGGAAGTACTTGAGCGCCGCTTCGTTGTTTCGCTTATCGTTGCGAAGATAGCCAGCCAGGATGTAGGTCGCGATCGAAGAGATCTCAAGGCCGATGAAGATCATGATCAGATCGTTAGCGGCAACCATCAGGCACTGGCCGGCAACGGAGAAAAGCAGCAGCGCATGGTATTCGCTGGTCTCGGCGACTTCTTTCGCCAGATAGCGGTACGAAATCAGGACGGCGAGGATGCCGATGGTCAGAACCAGCACTCGGAAGAACGTGGCGTAGCCATCCACGATCAGCAGGTTCGAAAACGAACTGCCCGGCACGGCGTTGGCGGCGATTGCTCCGAAAATGGCGGCGATAAAGGCGGCAATGGTGAGGTGTCCGAAGATCCTCGGGGCCGGCTTGCCTTGTATGTGGCGGAAGAACGGATCGAGCACCATCAGCAGCGTGCCTGCGAAGCTCAGGATCAGCTCGGGCGAGAAGCGCAGCAGATCGTCGGCGCTGGGGTAGAAGCTAGTGGGCATTGGTGTTGGCTCCCACTTTCAGGCTCGCAACCGGGGAATGCGTCGCCGCTTTGAGGTCTGCGCTCATTCGGATTTGGGTCAGGATCTTATCGTTGCTTTCGGAAACGGGCGGCAGGAAAGTCTGAGTAAAAATGCCCATCCAGACCATCACGGCCACCAGCGGAATAACGCAGGCCCATTCGCGGAGATTGAAATCGTAAACGTGGTGTTTGACTTCTTCGTTCGTCTCGCCGAAGAAGACCCGCTGATACATCCAGAGCATGTAGCAGGCCGAGAGGATCACGCCGAGCGCGGCAAAGCTGGTGTATGCGAAGTTCGATTGTGCCGTGCCCTGCAGAACCAGGAATTCGCCCACGAAGTTGCTGAGCATCGGCAGGCCGATGCTGGCGAAAGTCGTGATCAGGAACATCGTCGCAAACCAAGGCGCTACCGTCGCGATGCCGCCGTAATCTGAGATCGCAAGAGAATGGCGCCGCTCATAGAGGAAGCCCACGAGCGCGAACAGCGCGCCGGTCGAAATGCCGTGCGCAAGCATGATGTACACCGCGCCATCGAGTCCCAATTGAGTGAAGGAGAAGATGCCGAGGACCACGAAGCCCAGGTGGCTTACCGAAGAATAGGCCACCAGCTTCTTCATGTTGGGCTGCACCATGGCCACCGCCGCGCCGTAAACGATGCCGATGATGGCGAGGATGGAAATCCACGGAGCATTTTCATGCGCGGCAGTGGGGAACATCGGGAGGCAGAAGCGAACCAGTCCGTAGGTGCCCATTTTCAGCATTACGGAGGCCAGCATCACGGAACCGGCCGAGGGCGCTTCCACGTGCGCGTCGGGCAGCCATGTGTGCAGCGGGAACAGCGGGACCTTGATTGCGAAAGCGATGAAGAAGGCCAGGAACAGCAGCGTTTCCTGAAGGTGGGACAAAGCCAGCTTACCGCTTTGCAGTTGAGCCAGAATAGTCGCGTAATCGAACGTTCCCGCATGAATATAGAGGAACGTGATCGCCACCAGCATCAGCACCGAACCGGCCATTGTGTAGAGGAAGAACTTGACCGCGGCATAAATGCGCCGGTCATGGCCCCAGATGCCGATGAGAAAGTACATCGGAACCAGCACTACTTCCCAGAACACGTAGAAGAGAAACAGGTCCCACGCGGAGAAGACACCTACAAGGCCGAACTCCAGAAGCAGCAGGAACGCGAAGAATTCCTTCACGCGGTTGTGAATGTAATTCCACGAAATCAGGATTGCGATGGGCGTCAGGAACGTGGAAAGAACGATGAGCCAAAGGCTGAGCCCATCCACTCCGACGTGATAGTGGATCTCCGGGTTCTGAATCCACACGAAATCCGTCATGTACTGCAGGCCGGACTGCCCGGTCCGATAGCCGTAAGCGAGGCCGAGCGAAACCACGAACGATACCAGAGAGAAAATCAGCGCCAGCATCTTGATGGCGTTCTCCATCGCGCGCGGAATAATCAGAGCGATGAAAAAGCCGATGGCGGGGATCAGGATCAGCACATCGAGAAGGTTCATTGGGGCAGGCCTTTCACGAAGCCCATCACGATGAGCAGGGCCACCGAGCCGAGCACCACCCATGTGGCGTAACTGCGAATGTTGCCCGATTGTATTCGCTTGAGAATGTCGCCGATTCCTTTCGACTGATAACCCACATTGTTCACGAAGCCGTCGATAACCCCTTGATCCACTCCGTGCCAGAGAACCGCGGTTGAGCCTTCGACCAACGGCGTGACGATTGCGGCATCGTAAGCTTCATCGACGAAATATTTGTTAGAGACCAGCGTGTAGACGCCGCCGAGGGCGGATGTGATCTTAGCCGGCAAGGTCGTATTCACGACATACATGTAGTAGGAAAGCGCGATCCCGATCAGCCCGGCCGCAATCGAGATTCCCATCAGCGTCCCTTCGCCGGGAACCTCTTCGGCAAGCGGGAACATGCCTTCAAGCATTTTCGGAACGTTGAAGAGGAAGCCGCCCGCGAGCGACAGCACCGCGAGCACCACCAGCGGCGCCAGCATCACCCATGAGGATTCGTGCGGATGCCCGTGGCCCTTGTATTCGCCGAAGAAGGTCATCCAGAAAGCCCGCCACACATAGAAGGCGGTCATACCGGCCGTGATCACGCCGACCCAGAACATCCACGGCGCATGCGCGTAAGCGGCGGTAAGAATCGCGTCCTTACTGAAGAAGCCCGACGTCCCGGGGAAGCCCGCAATCGCCAGCGAGGCGCACGCCAGAACCATCATGGTCCACGGCGTGTATTTCTTCAGTCCACCCATGTGCCGCATGTCCTGCTCTCCGTGGCAGGCATGGATTACGCTGCCCGCGCCCAGGAAAAGCAGCGCTTTGAAGAACGCGTGAGTCATCAGGTGCCAGATGCCGGCCGAGAAAGCTCCTACGCCCACCCCCAGGAACATGTAGCCGAGCTGCGAAACGGTGGAATAGGCGAAGACCTTCTTGATATCGAACTGCGTGAGCCCGATGGTGGCGGCCATCACCGCAGTAGCCAGACCGATGAGCGCGACCGTCTCCATTGCGACGGGAGCGTGCATGAAGATGGCAGCGGAGCGGCAGCAGAGATAAACGCCCGCGGTCACCATGGTTGCCGCGTGGATGAGAGCGGAAACCGGGGTCGGGCCTTCCATCGCGTCCGGGAGCCAGACATAAAGAGGAATCTGTGCGGACTTACCGCAGGCGCCGAATAAAGTGAGCAGCGCGATAGCCGTGAGGATCTCTACCGGCTTGCCCGGCGCCGCCGCGAAAACCCGCCGGAAGTCGAGCGTTCCGAAATTGATTACGATCAGGAACATGGCGAGCGAAAAACCGAAATCGCCGATGCGGTTCACGATGAAGGCCTTGTTGCCCGCGGTGGTCGCGCTCTTCTTCACGAAGTAGAAACCGATCAGAAGATAACTGCAAAGCCCCACGCCTTCCCAGCCGACGAACAAAATCAGGTAGTTGCCCGCCAGCACCAGGTTCAGCATGAAGAACATGAACAGATTCAGGTAAGCGAAGAATCGGTAGTAGCCTTCTTCATGCTCCATGTAGGCTGTGGCGTAAACATGGATCAGCGAGCCGACGCCGGTCACGATCATCAGCATGATCACGGTCAGCTTGTCGATCGAGTAATCCCAGCCGACTTCAAATGGGCCACTCTTAATCCACGTGAAGTACTGGGCGCGCAGCGGGATGGCGCCCCAGTCGCAGCCTGAAGCGACCAGCAGCACCCATATAAAGGAGAGCGCGACACTGCCCACGGCGATCGCGTTGATGATCAGCTTCGGCAGCTTTCGCCCGAAAATTCCGTTGATCAGAAAACCAAGGAACGGGAGCGCCGGTATGAGCCAGAGTTTGTGCATCAGTTCTTGAGTGTGTCGATTTCGTCGATGTTCAGCGTGGAGCGGTTCTTGAACACCGTGAGGATGATGGCCAGGCCGACTGCGGCTTCAGCGGCGGCGACCACCATCACGAAGAACGTGAACAGCTGGCCGCTCACCTGCTTATGCTGGTGGGCAAAGGCGATGAAGCTCAGGTTGACCGCGTTCAGCATCAGCTCGATGCACATGAACACGGTGATGATGTTGCGGCGGAACAGAAAGCCGGAAACGCCGATGGCGAAAAGGATGGCGCTGAGCACGAGGTACCAGGAAATCGGTACGCCGTTCTTCAGCAGGTTCATTACAGCGGCGGAGTCCATCGTCTAATCGATCTCCTTTCGCGCCAGAACGATTGCACCGATGATCGCGATCAGGATCAGCAGCGAGGTGACTTCGAAGGGCAGAAGGTAATCGGTGAACAGCGCGTAACCGAACGGCTGCGCGCCGCCGCCGCTGAAGTCGCCGAATTTGACCAGGTCGGAACTCGGGAACCACTTCAGGGCTGACAGGCAAAGCAGGACGAACAGCGCAATGATGGCCGGTATGCCGAAGATCTGCGATGTCAGAGAACTGCCCTTGCGCTTTTCCGCGCCCGCATTGAGCAGCATGATGACGAAGACGAAGAGCACCATGATGGCCCCCGCATAGACGATCATCTGTGCCATCGCAATGAATTCGGCGCCCAGCATCAAATACAACACCGCCAGCGACCCCATGACGCCGACCAGCGACAGCGCGCTTGAAATCGGATGGGTCTGCAGCACCACGTTGATGGCGCAGACTACCGCGATGAATGCGAAGAGCAGGAAGAAGAATAGATCCATATCAATCGAACAGGGCTACCAGGAACCCGGTGATCAGCAGGTTCGCCAGCGCCACGGGGAAAAGAAACTTCCAGGCGAATGCCATGAGCTGGTCGTAGCGGAAGCGCGGCAGAGTGGCGCGGATCCAGATAAACACAAAGAGCAGAAAGCAAAGCTTGGCGAGGAACCAGAACAGCGGCATCAGGATCGGCACCGTGGGCGGGAACGCCAGCACGCCGGCGAGGCCGAAGAAGACCACGCCGAACACCGGAAGCGTAATCCGGTCGAACGGCCGCGCCGGGTATATTCCGTGATAGAAGCAGATCGCGCCCGCGCCGAACATGATCAGTGGAGCGATGAAATCGGAGCCGAGGGTCGCAGGCCACAAGGGCTGCCAGCCGCCCAGGAACAGCAGAGTCGCCACCGAGCAGACCGTGACCATGTTCGCGTACTCGGCCATGAAGAAGGCCGCGAACGTCATGCTGCTGTATTCCACGTGGAAGCCGGCCACCAGCTCGTTTTCCGCTTCCGGCAGATCGAACGGGATGCGGTTGGTTTCGGCAAACGCCGCAATCATGAAAATGATGAAGCTGAAGATCTGCGGGAAGGGCATCTGGAAGATGGCCCAGCGGGGAATGAAGCCCAGGTAGTAACCGATCTGCGAATCCGCGATGCCGCGCAGGCTGAGGGTCCCCGCGCTCAGCAGGGGCGCGGCGATGGCAAGACTCAGCGGCAGTTCGTAGCTGATCATCTGGGCGGAACTGCGCAGCCCGCCGAGAAGGCTGTATTTGTTATTCGAAGACCAGCCGGCCAGCGCGATGCCATAAACGCCCATCGAACTTACCGCCAGGATCAGCAGGATGCCGACATTCACATCCGCCAGTTCCATCATCGTCTTGTACGGTCCGTAAGTGGCGCCCGCCAGCGTGAAAGCCGGGATCGTGAGGCTGGTGCCGAACGGAATAATCGAAATTGAAATCAGCGCCATGAAGACGGCGAAGAATGGCGCCGCCAGATAGAAGAAGCTGTTGACGTGCGGCGGCATCACGCCTTCTTTGGTGATCAGCTTGATCACGTCAGCGAGCGGCTGAAGGAGGCCGTGAGGACCCACGCGCGACGGGCCCATGCGCACCTGTACGTGCGCGATCACCTTGCGCTCCACCCACTGAAGATAGGCCAGCGTCGTCATGAAGACGAAGAGGACAAGCGCCAGTTTGACGGCGGTGATGATGAGGAATTCCATTAGGAGCGCACGTACTCCTCTTGAGGGGCAGTACGTTTTTCGATGACTGAATTCAGTATTTTAGAATATCGCCCCAGCGTTCCCGACGTGAAGAGATTATCGTGCGACGACCAGATGAGATCCGGCCGGCCCGCCACGCCCACTCGCCCGTTCACGGGAGCGGTCTGCTGAGCGCCGAGCGTGACCAGTGCCAGCGGAATGTCATAGCCCTTCACTTCACGGCGAATCTCGTTGTAAACCGTATCGGGGAGCCAGGGACCCAGCATCGAAGCGAGGCCCATTTCCTTGCCGATCAGGCCGATGATTTCCAGATCGGGCTTGGCACCCAGCGCGGAGGCGGCGCGTTTCAGTCGCTGCACTTCACCGCACACGTTGGTAACGGTGCCGTTCTTTTCGTAAGCGCTGGCCGCAGGCAGAATCACATCGGCACGCTGAGCCGTTTCGGTAAGGAACATGTCCTGAACCACCACGAAAGCGCCCTTCGACTTCAGCAGTGACGCCTTAAGCGGATTCGCTCCCACAACGTAAAGCGCAGCGAGGTTATCGGCCGCCAGCATTTCTCCGCAAGTCATACCCGCGGTATTCGATGCCTTGAAGCCCGGCAGCAACTCGGGCACAAGGCCCATGTCGATTGCGCCGCGCGAGTTCGAATAATCGACCAGGGCGCAGTAACGAACCGGAATTCCCAGCGACTGGCCGAACGCAACCAGATTCGCTACATCCTGACCCTTCACCGAATCGCCGTACGCAATTACCATTTCCGGTTCGGAGGCCAGCGCCGCGCGCAGACCTTCCAGCGCCATGAATTCCGAGAAGCGCGCCGCACGAATCGATCTCACCGCATAATCGTCCTCGCGAACAGGATCCTCGGTGATCGTATAAACGTGCGCCCCATGATGCCGGAAGTTCGCGCGCGCCTGGAAAGCCAGGAACGGCTGTTCAATCGCAAGGTCCGCGCCAATAATCAGGATCGCCTTGCGCTCGTAGAAATCGGCTGCTGTAGCGAACGCGCCGGTGGTGCCCGAAAGCGCATCCACCAGTGAAGTCACATCGCCGGTGCGATGGTGATCGATGTTGTTCGTGCCCAGCCCGCCGCGCGCGAATTTCTGCAGATAGAAGTTCTCTTCGTTGGTGGTGTGGTTCGAACCGATCACGCCGAACGACCCGCCGCGCGCTTTAATCTCACTGAATTTCTTACCCACCAGCGCGAGAGCTTCGGACCACGATGCTTCCTTCAGCTTGCCGTTGACGCGAATCATCGGCGATTGCAGCCGCTCGGGATGATCGTAGAAATCGAACGCATAGCGGCCCTTAATACAAAGGAACTCGCCGTTGATGCCGGACCGGTCGCGATTGTTGCCGCGCACGATCTGGCCGTTGCGTGCGCCCAAAGTCGTCTTACAGCCATTCGAACAATGAGTGCAGATGGTGCCGGTATGCTCCATCTCCCAGGGCCGCGTCTGATAGCGATAGGTTCCGCTCGTCAGCGCGCCCACCGGACAGATATCGATGCACTGGCCGCACTCGTCGCATTCCAGATGATCTTCTTTGTTGGGCGAAATGAGAGTCACCGCACCGCGGTTCACGACACCGAGGGCGCCCACGCCCATGCCTTCATCGCAGGCTCGCACGCAGCGGTAACACAGGATGCAGCGCGGCCCGTCATAGAACACCACAGGGGACCATTGCTGCTCGTCCTGATGAATTTTGGTTTCGGTAAAACGGCTCTCGCCCGCGCCGTACCGGAAAACCATGTCCTGCAGTTCGCACTCGCCGCCCTTGTCGCAGACGGGGCAATCGAGAGGATGATTTCCCAGCAGGAATTCAAGCATGTACTTCCGGGAATTGCGGACTTCCTGGTTATCGGTATGAACCACCATGCCGTTGGTTGCGGGCAGCGTGCACGCCACCTGCAGCTTCGGCATCTTTTCAACCTGCACCAGGCACATGCGGCAGGCGGCCTGCAGCGAGTACCCCTCGTAATAGCAGAACGACGGGATCTCGATACCGGCGCGCTTGGCAGCCTCGATAACCAGCGTGCCCGGAGCCACTTCGAGCTCGCGTCCGTCGATTGTGAATTTAACCAGATCAGCCATTGGTTTCCTTATAGTGCCTGGGCGTCACTAAGCCATCACCAGCCGCGAAGTCTTCTCATACGGACAAGGCTTCCCATCCAGATGCGCCTCAAATTCCTCCCGGAACTTCTCGACAATCGAAATCGTCGGCAGCGCGGCCGCGTCTCCCAGCGGGCAGAACGTCCGGCCCAGCATGTTCTTCGAAAGATCGCCAATCAGCACGATGTCGCTGCGCTGACCCATGCCGTCATGGAATCGCTGGAGCAGTTTACGCAGCCAGGTCGTGCCCTCGCGGCACGGAATGCACCAGCCGCAGCTCTCATGCGCGTAGAACCGCATGATGCGCAAGGCCGCCTTCACCATACAGGTGTCTTCGTCCATCACCACCATGCCGCCCGAGCCGAGCATCGATTTCGCGGCGGCCAGCGAGTCGTAATCCATGGGAATGTCGCATTCGTCGGCTTTGAGCAGAGGGCACGACGAACCACCGGGGATCACCGCCTTAAGCTTCTTGCCATTGCGCATGCCGCCGCCGATTTCGTTGATCATGCGCATCATGCTGAAGCCCAGCGGCACTTCGTAAACGCCCGGCTTGTTCACATGACCCGACAGGCACACCAGCCGCGTGCCGCCGGCTTTGGGAATCCCGAGGCCCGCAAAATACGCGCCGCCGTTCAGGATGATCGGAGGAATGGCGGAAAACGTTTCCACGTTATTCAGAATCGTCGGGCATTGATACGCGCCCGCGACCGCCGGGAACGGAGGACGAATCCGCGGATTGCCGCGCTTGCCTTCAAACGATTCCAGTAGCGCCGATTCCTCGCCGCACTCATAAGCGCCCGCGCCCGAATGCGTCGCAAGGTTGAACTTCACCCCGCGTCCCAGGATGTTCTCGCCCAGGTAACCCTTCGCATAAGCTTCGGCCAGCGCCCGGTCCATCGACTCGATCAGATACCGATACTCGCCGCGAATATATATGTAGCCCTGCTGAGCTCCTACGGCCAGCCCCGCAATCAGGCACCCTTCGATCAGCTGATGCGGATCGTACTCCATCAGCAGCCGGTCCTTGCACGTCCCCGGCTCCGATTCGTCCGCATTCACCATGATGTACTTCGGCTTCGGCGAATTCCTCGGCAGAAAGCCCCACTTCATGCCGGTGGGAAAACCAGCGCCGCCGCGTCCGCGCAGTACCGAAGTCTTCACTTCGCCGATGATCTGGTCCTGCGTCATCCCCAGCGCTTTTTCAAACGCTTTGTAGCCGTCGTTGGCCAAATAGGTTTCGATCGACTGCGAGTTCGGCAGTCCAAAACGGCGCGAAAGTATTCTGACTTCGAGCGGATGAGGTTCGTTGTAAAGCGGCGTGTTCCCAACCATCAGCAGTTCACCTTCTCAAGCCCGGCGATCTCTTCGGGCCGCTTGCCCGCCTTCAGTCCGTCGAGCAGCCGATCGAGCTGCTCGGGCGTCACGTAGTGATAGAAATCGTAATTCACCTGCACCGCCGGCGCCCATGAGCACGCCCCCATGCATTCCACTTCTTCGAGCGAAACCTGGCCATCCGCCGTAACTTCCTTGTGGCCCAGGCCGAGCTTGTGGCACGCGCGATCGTATAACTCGTCGCCGCCCACCAGCAGGCAGGAGATATTCGTGCACACCTGCACGTGATACTTGCCCATTCCCTTGCCCTTGTGGAGCATGGAATAAAAGCCAACCACCTCGTTGACCTGCAGCGGCGATACCCCCACGCGCTTAGCTACTTCTTCAATCAACTCGTCGGTGATCGAACCTACTTCATCCTGCGCGTAAATCAGCATCGGGATGGTAGCGGAACGTTTGCGATCCGCCGGGTATTTGGCCAGGAACGTCTCGAAGCGCGCTTCGAGTTCGGGTGAAAAAGTCATTTCAGCGGTCCGTATCTCCGAGAACGAAATCCATGCTGCCAAGCGACGCGATCACATCCGCGATCAGCGTGCCCTCAATCATCTTCGAGGTGCTCTGCAGATTGCCGAAGCTCGGTCCGCGCCAGTGCACCCGGTAGGGCTTCTGCGTTCCGTCGCTGACCATGTAACAGCCCACTTCGCCGCGCGGCGATTCGATCGCCTGATAGACCTCGCCTTCGGGCACGCGGAAGCCTTCGGTCACGATCTTGAAATGGTAAATGAGCGCCTCCATCTGCGTCTTCATTTTTTCGCGGTCCGGCAGCACGATGCCGGGGGCGTCCGCCTGATGCGAACCGGAAGGCATGCCCTCGAGCGCCTGTTTGATGATCCGCAGGGACTGCCGCATCTCTTCGATGCGCACCTGGTAGCGGGCGAAAACATCGTTTTCCGTGCGCGTGGGCACCTCGAAATCGAACTTTTCGTAACTGGAATAGGGCGCGTCTTTGCGAACGTCGATAGCCAGTCCGGCGGCGCGCAGCATCGGGCCGGTCACGCCCAGATCGAGCATGTCTTCTAGCGAAATAAATCCGACGCCCTTGGTCCGGCCGGTCCAGATCCGGTTCGTCGTGAGCAGCTCTTCATACTCATCGACACGCGACGAAAAAATGTCGGTGAAATCTCTGA
>Ga0302319_10019044_pt1 | contig 12479 bp, 11 predicted proteins | sample Bog_T0_2_FD_203319 | JGI IMG/M metagenome (GOLD analysis project Ga0302319, IMG submission 203319) | Peat permafrost microbial communities from Stordalen Mire near Abisko, Sweden - Bog_T0_2 | ecosystem: Environmental > Terrestrial > Soil > Wetlands > Peat | place: Sweden: Abisko, Stordalen Mire... | reverse complement strand
GTATTGCTGTCGTCTATAGTTGAGCGAAGGCGATTTTGGGCTTGAGCGGCGCCGGCGGAAAACGGCACAAAAACACAAAAAAGACTCGCGAACACAACGGTGTTCACCGTTAAAACTCTGCTTAGGCGCAAATACAATTATAGACTCCCCTTACTTTTACGCGACTGGACAGGGTACGGTTTCCGAAGAATATCGGAAATGCATTACCTGGCCGAACAACTACCAAAGCGTCTTGGCGTTATTCTCCCACGCGGACCCCATGCGGTTTCGCAAGCGATATGATCGGGAGCGTTTATGAAGAGACGGGAACTGCTGGAAACAGGGTTGGCGGCATTCGCGACGCCGTTTATTGGCGCGCCCAAAAAGGCCGCTCGCCGAACGAATGTGGTGATGTTCATGACCGACGACCATGGCGCTTGGGCGACTGGCGCTTACGGATGCGCAGAGATGCATACGCCGAATATCGACAGGCTGGCGGCGGGCGGAGCGCAGTTCATGCGTGCGTATTCCTGCACGCCGGTTTGTTCGCCGAGCCGAATGACCTTTATGACCGGTTCCCTGCCCTCCATTCATGGGGTGCAGGATTGGCTGTTGCCGGAAGATAGCTATGGCGGCGGGAGCAGGCGCTGGCTCGAGGGACACCTGACATATACGGAGGTGCTGAAGCGGAATGGTTACACGCTGGGAATGTTCGGCAAGTGGCACATGGGTCACGATGATGAGGCGCAGGTTGGATTCACGCAATGGGCAACGGTGCCGGGCGGCGGTGGGCCGTATGTGGATCAGGAGTTCGTACACAATGGCGAGCGCAAGAAGATGGCGGGATTTAAGACCGACGTGGCGACGGATTTTGCGCTGGAGTTTCTGGAACAGCAGAAAGACGCGAGCGATCCGTTTTACCTGCTGTTGCCTTTTTATGCGCCGCATACACCGTATGATTACCAACCCGAGGTGGATCGGGAATGGTTCAAGGATTCTTCGTTTTCCTGCTTTCCGAACTTGCCGATGAATCCGAACGAGAATCCGGGGCTGCGGAATCTGGTTGGAAAACGCGAATCGAAATGGGCGTATTCGGCTTTGATTGCGGGGGTGGACCGAAATGTGGGGCGGGTGTTGACGAAATTGGACGAGCTTGGGCTGCGGGACGACACGTTGGTGATTTTTACAGCGGATCAAGGTTGGAGCGCGGGGCACCATGGGGTTTGGGGGAAAGGCAATGGCACGATTCCGTTCAACCTGTATGAAGAGGCGATTCAGGTGCCGCTGATTTGGAACCAGCCGGGGCGGATTGCGGCCGGAATGAAGCCGACGCCGATGGTTTCTTCGTACGACTACTTCCCAACGATTCTGGATTATTTGGGGGTGCCGGCACCGGCTTTTGATAGGCGACGGGTGGGAAAAAGTTATGCGCCCTTCTTGCGCGGCGAGAAGCCCGCGTGGACCAACCGTTTGTATTTTGAATACGCGCATATGCGTGGGATGCGGACGGAGACGCTGAAATATTTGGAGCGCGCGGAGGGTTGGCCGGCGGAGCTGTACGACTTGGAAGCGGATCCGAGAGAGACGCATAACTTGCTGGAGGATGCGGCTTATCAGGGACGGCGTAAAGCGCTGCAGAGTGAACTGCAGGCGTATTTTCAGAAAGCCGGGGCACCGCCGTTAGATGAGTGGCGGACGACGACGAAGCAGAAGCTGCCGAGTGAGAGTGCAACGAGAGGACCGAACTTCAAATGAATAGCGAGCAAAGGGTTTCCGAGCATTACGGAAAAGAGGGGTTGGAAGAGAGGATTTTGCAGGCGCTGAAACGCTTGGGAAAGGATTCGGTTACGCCGGGCGATCTAGCCGCCATGGATGAGTTTCATGTGGGAGGGTTGGCGGCCACGCGCGAATTGGCGGAACAGATGGAACTGCGGCCAGGGCTGCGCATGCTGGATGTGGGCAGTGGTGTGGGAGGTCCGGCGCGTTATTTCGCAGCAGAGCATTGGTGCCATGTGACGGGTGTGGATTTGACCGATGAATTTGTCCGGGTCGCGCAGAATTTGACTAGGATGTTGAAGCTGGAAGATTTGGCGGAGTTCCGGCAAGCGAGCGCGTTGGAGCTGCCGCTAACGGATGGGACTTTTGACCGTGCATACATGATTCATGTGGGGATGAATATTGCGGATAAGGCGGGCGTGTTTCGCGAGGTGAAGCGGGTTTTGAAACCGGGTGGGTTGTTTGCGATCTTCGACGTGATGCGAAAGGGCGAGGGCACGCTCCGGTATCCGCTGCCTTGGGCGCTGAGCGAGGAGACTTCGTTTGTGGCCGATGTGGCGACGTACCGGCGCATGTTGGAAGACGCGGGATTCAGAATTGAGAAGGAGCGCGGGCGAGGGGAGTTTGCGATTCAGGCGACGGAACGAAACGTGGAGCAGATGGCTAAGAATGGACCGCCGGTATTGGGGCTGCAGTTATTGATGGGCGAGAATACGCCGCTGATGGTGAAGAATGTTTTGGCGATGATGAAGGAAGGGTTGGTTGAGCCGGTGGAACTGGTGGCGAGGTGCTGATAGCGTCGACTTAAACTTAGACGCGCTGGATGAACATAGCCAAGCCGAGGACGCAGGCGGCGGCTGAAGCGAGGCGCGGCGCTAGCTTTGTTGAACCCACTGGCGGGATCAATCGCTGGATTACGAAAAACAAACCCGCCAAACTTCCGAGAAATAGAAACTGGCCGATCTCAATACCGGTGTTGAAGCCGAGAAGGCTGAGGATGCGGTGAGTTGTATCGAGTCCCATATCGGCGATAGACGACGCGAAGCCTAGCCCGTGCAGCAGGCCGCACAAGAAAATGAGGCCGATGCGATTGAGTCTACGGGCATTTGGGCGAAACAGATTGTCCAGAGCCATGAAGACGATGCTGGCGGCGATCCCTGGCTCGATCACACGCGACGGAATGTGGACGTAGCCAAGGGCCGACAAGGTGAGAGTGACACTGTGCGCGACAGTGAACGCGGAAACAGCGCCCAGCCAATAGCGCCAACCGGCCGCTCCAATGAGGATGGTCAACAAAAAGAGCAGATGATCCGGGCCGGTGAGGATGTGATCGATGCCGGTGGCGATAAACGTGGCGAGCAGGTCGAGTTTGCCCGGCAGCAGCTTGAAATGCGTGGCGCCTGGAGTGAGCGCGAGCATCTGCACCTCTTTACCGCGGCTGACTTTCAGCGTGAGCATTTTATCGCGCCGGTTGGCCGCAAAGAAATCGGTATAGAGATACAGATGCCTTGGCTCGCCGCTGAAATTCACGCGGTGCATCACAACGACATAACTGGTGCTGGCAGAGCCAAGTTGGGCGTCTTGCGCGCCCCGGGGCATCAAGATCCAGGTGAGAACCGGCTGGCCGCCCAGCGAAGCGTCGCGAATCTGGAAGTGGGCGTCAAATTGCCCCTGCATGGTTTGGTTCGAAAGGCGCAGGTCGGCGGCTGTGAGAGCTCCGTCGGCTTCCGTTGTTATGCCGCGGAAAGCGGAGACGGGAATCGAGACCACAACAAAGGCAGAGTTGCCCACAACGTGAACCGTGCCAGTGTTTTCGGGCATGAGATGGCACAAGGCGGGTTTCGGCACAATCAAAAGTCCAAAAGCCAATAAGACGCGCCACAACGAAGTAAAAATCTTGGCGGCGATAGTTTGCATGATCATTGGCGGTCTCTCCTTGTTAACAAGACTAAGAGACCCTTATGGAGGAATTATGGAGGCGCGAACTTTGCGCTCTCCATTTTTTCCACACAGTTTCCTGCCAAAATCTGGGTGTGCTCAGTAGCTGAAGAATAAGGAGCGGACTATGAAAGGACGATGGATTGTTTTCCCGGCAGGGATTCTGATTGCCATTACAGGCTTTGCGTGGACGGGACAGGAACCGGACCGGCCGATGCCACCCCGGCCGCCAAAGGAGGCGCTGGCGGCGTGCGAATCGAAGGCGGAGGGTGGCGCTTGTACGGTGGAAACTAGCAATGGGGACAGCGTGACTGGCCGATGCCGGCGCGGGCCGCGAGGTGAGACGCCGCTTGCCTGTGTTCCCAGCAATGGACCGGGACCGGAAATGGGCGCGCGCTTTGGCAGTACAGAGACAGTACCAGGCTCACAAGTGTCAACGGCGGGTGTGCTCTGCAGCTACATAGTGAGCAAGACGAACAAAGAGTTGGCCTTGCCTAGCAGCGCGCAGTGGTCTTGCAGCGCGACGGAGAGAAAGTTGACGGCCAATGGTATTCCCGATCATCCAGCCGGCCAGTTTCCGAATCCGGGGAACCCGAACACGATCGCGGTGCAGAATGTACACTTCACTACGGCCCTCACGCCAGCGCTGCGGAAAGGCTCGCCGGTTCCGGTGAAGATTGCCGGGTATGCCATCAACGGAATCAAGTTCGATCCTGGGACGGCGCAGAGTTGTACCGAAAACTGCGGCAACCATGGAGAAGATCCCCGCGGGCGATGGCGCATTGAAGCGCTCAACCAAAGCTATTTCGATTTTGGAGTTGATGAAAATAACGCGCACGTGCAGCCGGATGGTTCGTATCACTACCACGGCGTACCGACGGGCCTTTTGAAAGCGGCTGGCAATAGCGGGCAGAAGATGACTCTGGTTGCATGGGCCGTTGACGGCTTCCCGATTTATGCCCGCTACGCCTATTCCGTTGCGAGCAATCCGGGGAGCGCCATCCGCGACCTCCGTTCAAGCTACCGCCTTAAGAGTTCGCCGGATGCCGAAAGGCCGGGAATCGGTATCGCGCCGATGGGGACGTTTACGCAGGACTACCAATATGTAGCGGGTTCCGGCGACCTGGATGAATGCAATGGGAGAAGCGGCGTGACGCCTGAGTTCCCGAAAAGCACTTACTATTACATGTTGACGGAAAGCTATCCGTATGTGCCGCGATGCGTAAAGGGCAATCCATCCGCCACCCAGGAGCATGAGATGCCGCCGCCCGGAATGGGCAGGCCAAGTGGCGGGAGGCTCAACGGACCGCCACCTCGATAGCTGTGGGTTTTTGAATGCGTCCAGATCGAAATTAGCCTGGAAAGAAGCGCTTTTCAATCGCCGCAAGCAAGCCCTTATCGAGCTTGAATTTGATCTCAACCCCGCCGCCTGTCGGACAGCAATGGGCGTCGCCCGTTTTCCACACGGCACTTTTGAAGGTGAGATTTTCCATGTCCAAACCGCCGCCCGTCTCAATTTCAGAGCCGGCTGGAAGAATGTCTGCCAATGCTGCTGAAACGGCCTCATCAGTGTTTATCCTCACCGGCCCATCTTTGTCAAACCACCAGTAAGATTCATAAGAATAGAAACCGGTACCTCCCATGAGATCGCTAGTAGCCAAGATTTTGATGCCACCCGCATCCATAAAGTAAGCTGGTCCAATTTCTATACCGATCGCTTGAAGATGATAAATTTCGTAGAATTGCCCCGATGGAACGCGAACCAAAATTGATTTCCAGTCAATCTTTCCGGCTTCAATGTCTTGGTCGAAGTAGTAAAAGAGATTGTAGACGGCGAACTGGTGGGTTTCTCCTACCTTGCTCAGTTCTGTCTTGAATCTGTGTTGCTGATGCACTTGCGATTTCCCGCGTGCAGTGCAATCTGTGCAGAAATCGCTTCCATCATCTCTTAGGAAGGGGTCGTCCGTGAAGTAATTGAGTGGATGTGGGGACGAGACATCGAACTCTCGTTTCAAGCCCGGAACTTCTCTTTGCCAAGCTCTAGCGGTTTTGGTATTTGCTGGTGGAGTGGTGGGTTCAGCGGCATGGCTCGACAAAAAGAGGACCAGCCAAACCCGCGCGAGCAGTGCTAATCGACGCACATTCACATTAAGGATTGTATGTGTTTTCGGTTGGAGGTGGCTACTAGGCTTGCTAGCGCGGTTATTTCGGCAGGGTGGGAGATTCGAGATCGAAGCGATAGCCAACGCCGTAGACGGAGGCGATGCAACTGGCGGCTGGGCCGGCTGAGGAAACCTTGCGGCGTATGTTCTTGATGTGGCTGTCGATGGCCCTGTCACTTACATCTTTGAAAAGGGTATGCAGGCTATCGAGAAGTTCGGCGCGCGTGAAAACGCGGCCCGGCCGCGAGACAAGGAGACGCAGCAGACGGTACTCCAACGGCGTCAAGTTGAGGCGCGTTCCGTGCCAAACAAACTGTTGCGCGTCTTCGTCTATTGAATATGGAAGCGCCGCCGCTTGGCCGACCTTTCCTTCGGCGCGCCGGACGAGCGCGTGAATGCGGGCCATGACCTCGCGCGGGCTGAAGGGTTTGCAGACGTAATCGTCCGCTCCCGACTCGAATCCGCGCAGACGGTCGGCATCTTCCACTCTTGCCGTGACGAAGACGATGGGCACGGAGGAGATGGAGCGAATCTGGCGGCATAGTTCGAGACCATCAGGGCCGGCCAGCACCACGTCGAGCAGGACGGCGGAAAACGTTTGTTTCCGAATCAGCCGCAGAAGGTCGCGTCCATCTTCGAGGCATGTTGGAATGAATCCCTCGGCGGAGAGATAGTCTCTGAAGAGCGCGCTGATGCTGGGGTCGTCTTCCACCACCAGAACGTGCCGTTGCGGCGGAGCCGGGTTCATTGGCGGTGTGGATTCCTTGGCATGGAAATCAAAATGGCGAGGCCACCTAACGGCGACGCTTCCGCTGAACATTTGCCGAAGTGCGCATTGACTATAGCGCGGCAGATAGCGAGTCCGAGGCCGCTGCCGCCGAGCTTCCGGCTACGCACGGGATCGGCACGATAGAGCGGCTCAAAAACGCGCTGCAAATCCTGGCCGGGCACGCCTGGCGCGGAGTCTTCCCAGCGTAGACTCACGGAATCGCCGCCGGCTGTGAGCCGAACCGCGATGCGACCGGGGGAATCGGTGTACCGCAGACTGTTTTCGAGCAGGTTTTCGAGCAACTGCCGAATACGGCCTTCATCCCAACGGACTGACAGGCTTGGAAATGCGTTCTCCAGAGTTACAGAGATGCCCACCGTGCCAAGGCGGACGGCAGCGCTATCGAGCACATGCTTGAGCGTTTCAACTGCATCCATCTCGGTAAAAACGTGCGGTAGCGCACCCAGATCGGCGAGGGAAACGGTGTGCAAATCTTCGACAATCCGTTTGAGAGCGAGCACGCGTTCATGCAGAGCATCGATGGCCTCTCGCGAGATGGGACGGACGCCGTCGAGCATGGCCTCGCAGCCTCCTTGCAAAGCCGTGAGCGGCGTGCGCAATTCATGAGATAGCTGGGCCAGCCAGTTCTTACGAGAGTTCTCGAGCGTTTCCAAGGACCCGGCCATGGCGTTGATGTTACGAACAAGATCGGCGATTTCGTCGTGGCCACCCTCTGGCAGGCGAATCTTGAAATCGCCGTGGGCGATGTGGGCGGTGGCCATTTGGGCCGCGCGCAAAGGCTGAACGAGACGCTGCGAAAACAGCAGAATTGCGCTGAAAGCCAGCACAAAAGCGAGAGCGCTCACGGCCGCAATGCTTTTGTATTGATCGTGCAGGAAGCGCCGGTCGAGATCTTCCGAAGCGCGATGGAGCTTGATCAATTGGACGCGCGCCGCGAGCTTCCCGTTGACCACAACGGGCTCTTCCATCACTGCGCTGCCTTGCGGAAAAGCCCGCCCGGCCATGATCCGTCCATCGCTGCTGAGAACCAAAACGCGTCCGCCGAATCCAGCGCCTGGGAGATCCTCCCATACGTGCTCAGGAGGCGGTCCTTCGGGAGGCCCATCGGCAAATTCAGGCGGTTGAGGCGGCCTCTCACGCCGGCCAGACTGTTGGCCTTCCATCCGTTTCGCTTGCTCTTCGAGTAGCTCGGGCATACTGAGGCCAAGATTCGAAGAGTTGAAACTCCCGCGGTGGATCGCTTGCCGTACAACAGAGGCGAAGACCCTAAGCTGCTCCTGGTCGCGCTCGTCGAGATAGCTGTTGAACCCGCTGCTTACCTGGCGAATCACGACGCCCGCGATACCGAGGATGGTGACAGCCATCAATACGGAAGTGACCAGAGCTAGCTTGTGGAACAGCCGCAGGCGCATGCGAGGTGACTTCAGTATAGACATAAAAAGTCTTTTTTGGAGTTGTTTGCTCACCCATATTTTCTCCACAATGCTTCCCTACCTTGAAAAACAGAGAGGCGAAAAACATGTTTCCGAGAAAGACCGATCAACCATCGATTGGCACAAGAGCGCGCATTGCGGGCGCGGCCCTGCTGGTTGCCTTTGGCGTGACAGCCGGATGCGGCGGCAATTCCGCAGCTTCCTCTTCGAGCACTACGACCACGACGACTAGCACGGCCAACACTTCAGCAGTGGATTGCAGCTACAGTGAAACCACAGCGAATCCCTCCGCCGGGTTCACGAGCCAAGCGACATGGAGTTGCACGGCCACCCAGCGGTCGCTCAGCGCCAACGGGATTCCCGACCACTCCGTGGGAACTTTCCCAAACCCCAACAATCCAAACGCCATCACGCAGCAGAGCGTAAGTGCGTCGGCATCGCTGACTCCCGCGAATACCGGCACTTCGACCAGCGTTCAACCCTCGGGCTACGCTCTGAACGGCGTCAAGTTTGACCCAGGCACTGCCGGAGGGTGTCCCAACAACGCAACCAGCACTTCAAGCTGCTCGCTCATCGGCTCAAGCGGGCCGTGGACGCTTGAAGCCCTAGGCCAGACATCGTTCGATTTTGGAATTGACAGCAACAACGCCCACGTACAACCGACCGGAGCGTATCACTACCATGGCATGCCCACAGGGATTTTGAATAACAATAATGCCACCGGGCAGAAAATGCTTTTGGTGGGCTGGGCCACCGATGGATTTCCCATCTACGCGCGCTGGGGATATAGCGTGGCAACCGACTCCACCTCCGCGCTCAAGGTGCTCAAAGGCAGCTACCAGTTGAAGAGCACTCCCGACTCGGGGCGCCCCTCGACTTCAATCATCCCCATGGGAGCGTTTACACAAGACTACGAATACGTGGAGGGAAGCGGAGATCTAGATGCGTGCAATGGACGCACTGGCGTGACGCCGGAGTTTCCGAATGGCATCTATCACTACTACATCACCGACACATACCCGTTCATTCAACGCTGCGCCTATGGCACAGTTACAAGCGCCACCAATGGAGCACAGCAGAAAGCGGCGGTCAACAAGCGCCGGTAAGGCGAGGCTCCTATGCATAACGGCGTTTTGCTTGGTATTCTCGTTCTCTGGGCCGCGCCCGCTTTGCAGGCGCAGCTTGTCTCCGAAGCCTTGTCCACGTTTCCGCCTAGTACGGAATCGTTTGAGTACAACAACCTCGCTTCGCTGCGGATGCTGCCCCATTTCGATTCGTTCCAGCAACAGTTTTCGAGCAAGCCGCTGGAACTGGTGAACGCCGCATTGGGCAAACTCGATATCGAACAAGATCAGGTGACCGAGTTGGCGCTGGGGTCGAGCAAAGAGGTTGCCTATGGTTTGCTGAGTGGCGCATTCAGTGGTTCGTTGGCCGCCAAGGTGGCCGCTCGGAAGTCGATTCGCGCCTTAAAGCTCGAAGACCGGAAAATGTATTGTCCGGGGGGTGGCGTGTGTCTTGTTTTTCTGGAAGATTGGCTGCTGGCCTTCGGGCCCCCCGATCAGTTAAACGCCATGCTCCAGGCGCGCGAGGGAACAGCCGCCAGTTTGGGCGCGAATCCCCTGATCGCGATGTTGATGAATGCCACGGACGGGTCAGCGCCGGTGCGGGGCATAGCGCCCGGAAGCCGGTTCAATCTCTTTCTTTCCGACGGGATGAGAAGCGAACTCGGCGTGGCTCTCGATTTATCTGAGGTTTCGGCAAGTATCGAAGTTCTGGCGTACAGCGTCACTTTCGATAAGGCGGCCCACATCAAAGCGGCGTTAGAGTGCAGGTCGCCGATATGGGCGGCCGCGCTACGACAAACGCTGTGGGGGGTGGGCCAAATCGAAAATGCCAAAAGCGCCGGCAAGCCGCTCACGGCGGCGGCGCTTCAGAATGTGGATGTGGGCTTATCCGGCAGTACGATCAGAGTCGCGATGGACACGGCGTGGCCACTTCCTCTGTGACTGAAAAGAATTCGTAATTACTAAAAACTGACCTACCGGGCAAACTAAGTCTCACAAAAAAACATCCGTCGCCTGCCGAGTGCATCTGAGCTTCCCGGAGGTAGTTTCCATGTCTATGAAATTTTTGAAGAATTTTGCTTTGGCCACTATGATTGTGGCCCTCCCGACCCTCGCTTCCGCCGGAACGGCCAATTTGGCCGGTGGTGAGACGAAGGTCTATTTGAGCAGCGGTTTTGTCTCCGCGCTTTCCTCTTTGGGCGTTACTCCGGGAGCCGTTGGTCCGGCCTCTCTGTATAAGGGTGTGGCCACATTTCCGGTGACCGTGGGTATCGCTGACTTGACCAACACCTATGTCGATCTGGGGCATGTAGGTGGTCTTTCCCTTACGGCGGGGTCCACAAAAGTGACTCTGGTTAACTTCCAAATCGAAGCCCTGCCCGGCAGCCATGCTTATATTTCCGGTATTGTCACCGTCAACGGCGCCATCGTCGGTCGCATTCCTCTGTTCGACCTTGCAGTCGGAAATGTTTATCAGCCAAACAAGGAGAGCTTGAGCATCCAGAACGTCACCGTTACCCTCGACGCGACGGCTGCATCAGCTCTGAATAGCGTGTTCAAAGTATCCGCCTTCGCTGGCGGCTTCGGTATTGGGACGGCCTCTTCCTTGAGTTTTGTGGAGTATAGCTGCTACTAATTTTGGCTGTCCGTAGCCAACTGCGTCCGGCTTCAGGTGAGCCGGCCTGCGCTTGGACGCGGCGTACGCATCGCCTTACCGCAACAGCCTCCACGAAGCCCTTTGCCTTGCTGCTAAAATACAAAAGGTCAATCGAATGCGGGAGTAACTCAATGGTAGAGTCACAGCCTTCCAAGCTGTTGGTTGCGGGTCCGATTCCCGTCTCCCGCTCCATTTTTTCAACAACTTGTAAGAACGCGATTCCACGCCTTTACTCCCTTTCCTCCTTTCTTGTCTGCGCCGTTGGGCTAATGTATAGAGTGCGCGCTGTGAACGCGGCCAATATCTGACCTTGCCTGGGATAACCATCCATCAATCCGAGACAAATCGCCTCCATGCGATTCGCAGCATGTTTCCGCAGTATGTGCGGACCGCCGTTGTTTGTTTTCTGGCTGCGTGGCTGGCCTACACTCTTTGCGAAAACGTGCAGCGGATCGCGGCCTACTATGTCCCGATACCGGTTGGCGACTACTGGCGTGTGCCGCAGTTTTTGAAAGCCTACCAAACACTGCAAATAGCGTCGTTTTGGAGGCAACATAATGAGCATCGGATCATTTTTCCGGAAATCGTTTTTGCGCTTGATATGTTGCTGGCGCACGGCCGAATGCTCTGGCCCATCGTTTGCAGCCTCCTTTGTTACAGCGGTGTCTGGGCCGTCTTATGTTCGACAGTGGCGAGCGACCGGGAGATTCCTTCATTTAACCGCTGCTGCGCAGTTTTGGTCTCAGGCATATTGATTTTTTTGCCGGGATCGGCGTTGGTGTTGGCGGAGCCGTTTTTGTTGCAATGGCCGATGATGCAACTCGGCGTGGCGCTGGCCATTTTCTTTTTGAAAAAAGCGGCGGATACGGAACGAATACTTTTTTTGGCGCTGGCCATTTCGGCGGCGGTGGTCGCAACTTATTCTTCGGCTAACGCGTTGGTGCTGTTCCCTTTGCTCATTGCGATTGGCTTCACGGTGCGCCTCTCGAAGCGCTTCATGGCCGTGTTAATCGTGTCCGCGGTTTTTTTCGTCGGCCTTTATTTCATCGGGTATCGCTTTTCCGATAGCAACTTCCGGGCGGTGCTCTTGCATCCCGCCTATTTTCTTGCTTTCACCGCAACCTACTTAAGCATGCCGTTCGGCAATCTGTTTGGACCGGCCTTTGGCGTTTGGCTGGGCTCGTTGAATTTCGGTCTGGTGATTTTTTCCGCTATACGCTCGTGGCGAACTCGCCTGTTAGGAACGCCTGCCGCAGTGGTCCTCTTTGGTTTCTACGCATTCACGCTTCTGACGATCACGATTACCGCGGCTGGGCGCATGGACCCGGCCGATCCGACTTTTGGCTCCGCCCGCGTGACGCGCTATCTTACGGTCCCCTTTCTCAATTGGGCTGTGGTTGTGTTGCTCTGCTACTGGATCGCCGCGCGGCTGCGCTGGCGCTTCGGGTTGGCTGTGGGCCTGACAGGTTTCTACACTCTCTTCCTACTTGTCGGCGTGTACAAACTGCGAAGCTGGCAGGAAGCGAACGAAGCCGAATTTGCCAATGCTCAGGTGACGGCAATGAGCTTGGATACCGGTCTGGCCGATTCTGAGTTGATAGCCAGAATTTTTCCGTCGCCCGAATTTCTAGAAGTATTCTTACCGCCGCTCAAGGCGCAACACCTGGCCATTTTTAGCCG
>Ga0302319_10019042_pt1 | contig 12480 bp, 15 predicted proteins | sample Bog_T0_2_FD_203319 | JGI IMG/M metagenome (GOLD analysis project Ga0302319, IMG submission 203319) | Peat permafrost microbial communities from Stordalen Mire near Abisko, Sweden - Bog_T0_2 | ecosystem: Environmental > Terrestrial > Soil > Wetlands > Peat | place: Sweden: Abisko, Stordalen Mire... | reverse complement strand
CCCCGTCCCCTGATGCGGGCTCCGGCACACCGGGGCCCGAAGCGAATTCGGGATCGTCGGTCCCCGATGCCAATACGGGAGCGACTACCCCATCGACGGACGGCAACGCTCCTCCTCCGACGCCTTCACCGTACGCGAACGCAGGCACGCCCCCTCCCGATATCACGGGGCCCAATGCCGCCGCCGCGAACGCGCCCGCCGCCGATGCCAGCGGAGCCGATTCGAATTCCACGACGCCTGCCACAACTCCCGCCGATCCCAACGCACCCGCCACACCACCGGATGCGAGCGCCGCTTCGCCGGCTCCAAACGCGAACGCGCCCGCATCTCCAGCCTCACCGGCGGATGCCCAGGCCCCGGTTGCTCCCGCTTCGCCCGATACCGCGCCCAGCGCGCCGTCTCCGGATACCGCTCCCGCCGCGCCGACCGCCCCGGCACCCGAAGCTCCCGCGCCGACTCCCGCCGCCGCCAGCACCGACTCTTCGCTCGATACGCCAGGCGAAACCGCCGCCAAGGCGTCGGCGCCCAATGCGCCGGCGAACGAAGAGACCGATCCGTCCGATTCCACACCACCACCCGCGTCGATGCGACTGGCCCATGACAAGCCGGCCCGCTTCGCTGCAGCCAGAAATAACTAAATCATGAAAGCATACTCGGGAAGTACGTCCGAGGGCTTCCTCCCGGCGACCGCGCCGGGAACCAGTGCATCCGCGATCATCGTCGCGCCTGCACCGAAGGACCCCTCCGCCACATTTGCGGACTTTATGCAGCAGGAGGACGCCTCTCCGGCGTTGATCCGGCCCACACCGCCGTGGGCCAATCTGACAACTGCGGCGGTAGCTACGCCGCCAGCCGACGCACCCGCCGTCGCCACTCCCACCGCACCGCCGTCTGCCTCATCGCTTCCGACCACACCGTTATCGACCTTATCATTCCGGGCAACGTCGGTTTCGCCCGCGTCAACCCCGACGACGCCGACCTCAATCATCCCGCCCCTCACCTCGGCGATCCTGGCCGCGAATCCCGCAGGCGTGCCCCCGGCGGCAAGCCTCGCCACGCGCGCCATCAACGCGCTGCCCGTGTTCCAGAACGTGAAAAACGCGGCCGCACCCACGATCACGCCAGACGCGACCGGGAATACGCCGCCCGCGACCGATCCGACCTCCGCCACCGGCGTGGCCAAGGCTCTCGCAGCACCCATTCCCCTGTCGATGATCATGGCCCACGCCGCGATCCTCGCCGCGACGACGCGCAACGCCGGTGCAAGCGCCCCCGCGACCCCTGCCAGCGCCTCAGCAACGCCGAAAACGACCAGCGAAACCGACTTGCCGACGACCGCCGCACCTGTCTTCACCCTCCCGATTTTCCGGTTCTCAGGGAAGTCAGCAACGCCCCTAATTGCGGAAAAAAAATCCGCCGCCCCCACCCCGGAACGGAGTTTTATTCAGGCGGACGGGGGAAGCGGTTCAAGCCTCGCGATGGCTCTGGGCCTGGCTTCTTCCGTATCCGGCGTAAATACTCAAGGCCCAGCAAATCAGGGTCTTACGACCGTTGATTCTTCGTCAATTAGGAGCCTCGGAGGAGCCTCCACAGGCGCGTTGGCATCCGATGGCATGGCGAATGGTAAAAAGGACTCAGACATGAATGCCACCCTCGAGACGTCCAACCTGGTCGCGAGCACCGGAACGAATCCGTTGGTCACGCGCACCTCGGCCGACGTTCACATCCTTCTCGGGTCGAACAAGGACTTTCACGAGGCGCTCGAACAGGTCGTTCATGTTGCCGACCTCAGCAACCTGAGCCGGATCACCCCGCCGCTCCGGGTCGCCATCGAAATCCAGACGCCGCCCGGCGCCATCGTCAACGTCTACGTTTCCCGCCAGGGCGACTCGTACCGCGCGCAGCTGAGCACGGATGACCCCGTCGCCCTCGGCTGGGTCCAGAGCCAGATTTCCTCGCTCAAGCAATCGACCGACACCGGCGTCGCCGTCCGCTGGCTCCCCGCGCAGCTTGAGACCGGCGCGACTTCCGCTTCAACCTCCACCGGCAGCGACCGCAACCTCGACTGGAACCGCGGCCAGAACCAGCAGGGCTACCAGCAGGCCGACGATCGCCAGCAGTCGGCGCGGCCCAAGCGCAGCGACTACGAGGATGAAACCTCGGAAGCGCACGTCCCCTTCCTCGAAACACTCGGCGTACTCGGGAGGACGGCGTGATCCCCGCCCTTCTCGCCGCTCCGGGCATCATTGAAGGCGTCGCCGGCGCCGTGGGCAGCCTCTTCTCCGATCCTTCTTCTTCAGCCGCGCCCTCCCAGGCGTCAACCGCCAGCTTTGCTCCCTATCTGAAGCAGGCCGCCGCGGCCGCAACCGCCTCGGTTCTCAATTCCCCCAGCGGGTCCATGACGCCCATGGATTGGAATCAGATGAACGGCTCCGATCTCGGCACATGGGCGAAGGGCCTCACCGGCCGCCACGTCAATGCTACCGACATTAACGGCCACATCGTTTCGGGCACGGTCAACGGCGTCACCGTCAACAACGGCGTGACGAGCCTCAATATCGGCGGCCACCTCGTTTCCCTTTCCCAACTCAACCAAATCAGCTGGTCCCCCGCCGTCCACTAAAACCAACCCAAATCTATGAGCAATGTTGGCAGCGTCACCCTGACGCCCCCCACGAACACCACGTCGACCACGGGCAACGCGTCCGCGGTCCTCACGCAGCAGGATTTTCTCCAGCTGATGGTCGCCCAGATGACCCAGCAGGATCCGCTGGCCGACAGCAGCGGCAGCGGCGGTAGCGGCAGCAGCACGAGCGACTACGTCAACCAGCTGATGAGCATGACCAACCTGACCACGATGCAGACCATGTCCGCACAGCAGGGCGTGGCTCTGGCCCAGCAACTCCCCGGCGCGACCGTCTCGCTCACCGATTCCAGCGGCAACTCGATCAGCGGCGTGGTCACCGGCACCACGGTCTCCACCAACGGCGTGAATGTCACGGTCAACGGCGTCTCCTACCCGGCTTCCGACATCACCGGAATCCAACCCGCGGCGCAGACCTCCAACACCTCGAATGCCGCCGCGGCCGGCAGCTAAAAAACTTTAAAACCACGACGCACCCCCATGTCGAAAAAACAAAACCAACCAACCGGCGGGCACCCCGCCTAACCAGGAGATAGAACCACCATGATCCAATCGTTGTTCGCAGGGGTGAGCGGAATGCTCGCCAATCAAGATGAGATGGACGTCATCGGCAATAACATCGCCAACGCCAACACCACGGCGTTCAAGGCGAGCACGGCCGATTTCGAGGAAACATTCGTCCAAACCACCCGCACCGCCACCACCAATCAGCCCGTCGGCTTGAGCGTGGGACTCGGCGCGCAGGTTTCCGGCACGACCACCAACTTCAACCAGGGCGTCTTCCAGACGACCAACGTCCCGACCGACATGGCCATCAACGGCTCCGGTTGGTTCGTGGTCCAGTCGGTCGGCGGTACCAACTACCTCACCCGCAACGGCGCGTTCGTTGAGGATAGCAGCGGCTACCTGCGCACGAGCAACGGCCAATACCTCATGGGTGTGACCGGCGCCACTGCACCGACGTCCCCCACCACTGGTTATCCGCCCAACAAAATCCAGATTCCCACGACCGTCACCAGCGGCTCGCCCGTGGTCAGCTTCGCGGTTGACCCGACCGGCGCCGTCAGCGTGACCGGCCAGGACGGCACGACCCAGGTGGTCGGCTTCGTCACGGTGCAGAATTATAACAACGACAACGGCCTGGTCGACGACGGCAGCGGCCTCTACAGCTACGGCGCCGCGGCCGGAACCAACCAGTTCTTCACCGGCGGCGACGCGGGCGCGGGTACGCTCCAGACCGGGGTGCTCGAGGCTTCCAACACCGACCTTTCCACCGAGTTCGCCAACATGATCATCGCCCAGCGCGGTTTCGAGGCGAGCGCGCGGGTCATCTCCGTCAGCGATAACATGCTCCAGACGGTGACCGACCTGAAGACCCAGTAATTCGTAGGCGGAAAATACGTTCATGGCCGCGAAAGAAAACACCGACGACGCGAAGCCGAAGGACGGCGCGGAGGATTCCGCCGCCGCACCGGCCGCGAAGCCGCCCTCGGGTCTCATCCCCCTCCTCCTCTCCTCCGTCATCGTGGCGGTGGTGCTCGGGGGAGTCGGATTTGCCCTGGCCTACTTCGTTGTTCCCATGCGGATGGCCGCGGCGAACAACGCTTCGGCGGCCACACCTGCCTCGACTTCAACAGCTGCCGCTCCCGCGACCGCCGCACCGGTCGACACGACGGAAAAAACCGCCCGCAGCGCCGCTGAAATCGCCGCCGAGGGTGGCAAGGCCGTCACCAAGTTCACGATCGAGGAAATCACCGTCAACATCGCCGACACCAAGGGCAATCGCTTCGTCCGCGCCGGCGTTTACTTCGATGCCGATCCGGCCGTCCTCGAGGAACTCGAGGCCAATCGCGCCCGCATGATCGACACCGTCGGCCAGGTTCTCTCCACCAAGACGCTCGACGACCTGACCTCGCCCAACATCCGGGGGACCCTGCGGCAGGAACTGCTCGGCATCATCAATCCCACGCTCAAGGCCGGGCACGTCGACAACCTCTACTTCACCGACCTCCTGGTCCAATAACCATGGCAACCGTCGATACCACCGAGCCGATCCAGGAAAACGCGGGTCTGCCCATCACGCCCGACGCGCCGATCGCCGGTGATCACCAGCCCTTCCGCTTTTCCGGCGTCGCGACTCTCTCGCCCGCGCGGCAGGAAAGCCTCGAGGCCTGGCATCGCCCCTTCCTGCGCATCGCCGCCGCCAATCTTCGCACGCTGCTTCGCCTCGACGTCGACCTGGAGATGGATTCCGTCCAGGTCCTGGGCTGCGGCCAGCTCATCGCCGATCGCGACGAAAACAGCCAGGGCCTCCTCTTCCGCATGGCGCCGCTGCCCGAATTGTGGCTGCTCGATCTTCCGCTTCCCCTCGCGCTTCTCGCCGTCGAGCGCATGATGGGAGGAACGGGCGTCAATCTTCCCAAGACGGACGCCGCCCGCGAGCTCACTGACATCGAGCAGATCATCTTCCAGCAGTTCGCCACCTCGCTGCTCGGCGATTACGCGCGCAACTGGCAGCCGCACGCCGAGTACAAGCCCGAGCCGGTCCGCGCCGTCCGCCACGTGCGCCTGCCCCGCTCCCTCGGCCACCAGGTCGACGACCTGCTCGTGCGCGTCACCCTCCGCCTCGTCTTCAAGGAAAACAAATCGCTGATCTCGATCACGCTGCCGATCGCCGTGGCCGAGGAACTCGTCATCCGCCTCGGCGCCGGCGAGGAGCAGCACGCGAGGGAAACGTCCTCCGCGCTCATCCAGAACAACAAATCGCCCATCGCCTCGGTCCCCGTTCCGATCTCGGTCCTCTGGCAGGGCTTCCAAATTTCGCTGCGCGAAGTCGAATCGCTCGCGCCCGGCGACCTCCTCGTTCTCGACAACAAGAAGTGCGAGAACGGCGTCATTTTTCTCGGTGAACGCGCCCGCTTTGCCGGTCGCGTCACCCGTGAATCGCAGAAGACAGTCATCACACTCACACATCCCCTGGAGTAAACACCCCATGCCCACTGAAACCACATCCCCCTCTCGAAACAACCTCGTCATGGACATTCCCGTGTCCCTGAGCGTCGAACTGGGCCAGACCCAGATGGAAGTCCGCGACGTCCTCAACCTCGGCACCGGCTCGGTCATCGAGCTGAACAAGCTCCAGGAGGAGCCGGTCGACTTGCGGATCAACGGACGCCTGATCGCGCGCGGCGAGGTTGTCATCATCAAGAACAACCTGGCCATCAAGATCTCCGAGCTCGTCGGCGCTTAACCCGCTTCCGATCATGGACGTCGTCCGTTGGATCATTCTTGGCCTGCTCTTCGCCGGCCTGTTTGCGCTCTGGTATTGGTCCAGGCGCCAGGCGAAGTTGAACGGCCCGCTCGGCAAAGGCCCGGGCAGCTCGCTCAAGGTTGTGCAGAAGCGCTGGGTCGACAAGGGCACCGGCGTGTGCCTCGTCGAGGCCGAGGGCCAGACCTATCTCCTCGCCTACACCGCGAACGGCGGCGTCAGCTGGCAACCCGTGCCCAAAAGGCCGGCCGGCGAAATCACCGAGGTTCCGGTTTCACGCTTCGAGGCGCTCCTTTCCGAGGCTGGACTGCAATGACCGCGCGCAAGCTCATTGCGCTCGTCGCGCTCCTCTTCGTCAGCTCGCTCTTCCTGCCCGCGCTCGCGCAGGCCCAGGAATCGGCGCCCGTTGCCGCCGGCTCGGCCAATCCGCAGGTGCAGGTCTCCATCCAGAACGGCCCGGGCGGAAACAACAACCTCAGCATCAACCTCCAGCTGCTCATCCTCTTTACGGTGCTGAGCGTCGCGCCCTCGCTCCTGATCATGATGACCTCCTTCGTGCGGGTGGTCGTGGTGCTCTCGTTCCTCAAGAGCGGGCTCGCGCTGCAGCAGCCGTCCAACCAGATCATGCTGTCACTGGCCCTCTTCATCACCTTCTTCATCATGGCGCCGACCTTCAACACGATCAAAAAGGAGGCGCTCGACCCGATGCAGGCCGGCCAGATCACCACCCAGGTCGCGCTCGATCGCTCCCTCGGCACGATGAAGACTTTCATGCTCAAATACACGCGGCCGAAGGATCTCGCGCTCTTCATGTCGATGTCCAGCCCGCCCGTCACCGCCGATTCGGCGCAGGATCTTTCCGCCGCCATCGTCATCCCGGCCTACATGCTCAGCGAGCTCAAGACCGGCTTCCAGATGGGCATGCTCGTGCTGCTGCCCTTCCTGGTCATCGACATGGTCGTCGCCTCGATCCTCATGTCGATGGGCATGATGATGCTGCCGCCGCCCATTGTTTCGCTTCCGCTCAAGGTGATGGTTTTCGTTCTCGTCGACGGCTGGACGCTGGTCGTCCACTCGATCGTCCAGAGCTTCCAATAACAAGTAACGCGCCATGGACTCCATTCACGAGATCATCAAGCTCTGCCTGACCACCGGCCTCATGGTCGCCGCGCCAATCGTCCTCACCGCGCTCATCGTCGGCACGATCGTCAGCCTGCTCCAGACCGTCACCTCGATCCAGGAACAGACCCTTTCCTTCGTGCCCAAGCTGCTCGCCTGCTGCCTCTGCCTCTGGATCATGGCGCCGTGGATGCTCCAGCAGCTCGGTTCGCTCCTGGAACTGATGCTGGCGAAGGCCGGCACGTTCACGCCATGATCTCGCTCTTCAACATCGTGATCTTCTGGCTGCTCGCGGCGCGGCTGACCGGCTTCTTCCTGCTCGCCCCCGGCGTGCTCGACCTGCAGGTGCCCAAGCTCGTGCGCGCCGCGCTCGTCGTCTGGCTCGCCTGCTTCATGACCCCGGCCGTCTCGCAGGCGCCCGCGGTCGACCTGAGCTGGACCGGCCTGGCCTGCGGCATCGCGACCGAATTTCTCTTCGGCCTCGGACTCGGTTTCGTCACCCGCATGGTGCTCAGCGCCGTGCAGATCGGCGGCTCGCTCATGGACAACGACCTTTCGCTCACCGCCGCGCAGCAGCTCAATCCGCAGGCGGAAATTTCCGGCGGCGTGATGGGCCGCGTGCTGATTCTCGTCGGCCTCGCCTATTTCTGGGTCTCGGACTATCTCTCCGCGCTGCTCGTCGGCATCGAGCAATCGTTCCGCGTCCTGCCGCTGGGCGCCGCGAGCGTGACCCACGCCTCGCTCGAGCTGATGATCCGCCTTGCCAGCCAGCTTTTCGAGGCCGGCCTGATCATCGCCGCGCCGATCGCGGTCCTCATCTTCATCGTCACGCTGGCGATGGGCTTCCTCGCCCGCTCGGTGAACCAGCTCAACATCTTCAGCGAGGCCTTCGTCCTGCGCGTCGCGGTCGGCGGCGCGGGCGTTGTCTTCTTTCTTCCTCTTCTTCTTCTTCTCTCGCGCTACAGCCTGGAGCGGATGCTCCCGGCCGCGGCCGACTACTTCAGGGCCATGTCATGAGCGCGGACGGAGGCGAAAAAAAATTCGAGCTGTCCGATCGCCGGCGGCAACAGCTGCGCGAGGAAGGCAGCGTCGCGCGCAGCCATGACGTTTCCACCACGACCATTCTCGGCGTCGGCCTGAGCATGCTCGTCTGGGGCGGCGGCATGGGCGTCGGCTACCTGCGCGAGATCATGAGCCGCTCGTTCATGGCAGCGGGCGATTCCAACCTCTCGCTCAAGCCCCAGACCATCGGCGCGCTCTTCAGCAGCGGGCTCTGGATGTGGATGAGCATTTTCGTCGGCGCCATCGCCGTCGCGGTTTTCATCACGCAAATCGCGCAGGTCGGCATCAACCTCGGCGACGACGCGCTCAGCCTCAAGCTCGACAAGCTTAATCCCCTCAACGGGATCAAGAACGTCTTCTCGCTCAACAAGCTCACACAGGCCGGCCAGAACCTGGCCAAGCTGGCCGTGATCGCCGGTTTCGCCTGGGCCGCGCTGCACAACGTGCAGGATAGTCCCGTCTTCGCCCGTCCGGTGAACTTGAGCGAGCTCGGCGAGGTCTACACCAAGATCGCCTGGACACTCGGCTGGCACATGGTGCTGGTGCTCGGCCTTCTCGCCTCCGCCGACCTGCTCTGGCAACGCTGGAAATTCAATCACGACAACCGGATGACCTTCGAGGAAGTGAAGGAGGAGCGGCGCTCCATGGAAGCCTCGCCCGAGGTCATCAAGAAGCGCCGCCTGATGGCGAAAAAGGTTTCCATGCGCCGTCAGCTCGAGAATTTGGAGAACGCGACCGTCGTGGTCACGAACCCGACCCATTACGCCGTCGCGCTCCGCTATAAGAAGGGCGAGACCGACGCGCCGATCGTCATCGCCAAGGGCATCCGCAAGGCCGCGCTGCGCATCAAGGAACGCGCCTACGACCTGCGCATCGCCGTGCGCGAGGACGTGCCGCTCGCCCGCGGCCTCTATAAATACGGGCGCGTCGACCAGCCCATTCCCCCCATCTTTTTCCAGGCGGTCGCCGCCATCCTCGCGGCCCTCTACCGCCAGGGCTTCAACCCCTCGGAAACCTACAACCGTCCCGGCGGCGTCGGCGAAGTTGAGGATCCTGAAATTTGGAACACGGAGAACGACTGATGAACAAGGGCTTCAACCTCGGCAACCTGATCAAGCGCGGCAACATGATCTTCAGCCTCGGCATGCTGGGGATCGTTTTCATCCTCGTGCTGCCGCTGCCGACCTGGATGATCGACGCGCTGCTCACGCTGAGCATCGCCCTCGCGGTGCTGATCATCATGCTCATCTCGAGCATCAAGAAGCCGACCGACTTCAGTGTCTTTCCCACGCTGCTGCTCTTCGTCACCCTCTTCCGCCTCGGCCTCAACATCGCGACCACGCGCGCCATCCTCACCCAGGGCGACGCAGGCAACCTGATCAACGCGTTCGGCCAGTTCGTCGTCCAGGGCAATTTCGTCATCGGCCTGGTGATCTTCATCATCCTGACGATCATCAATTTCATCGTCATCACGAAGGGCGCGGGCCGCGTCGCGGAAGTGTCCGCGCGCTTCACCCTCGACGCCATGCCCGGCAAGCAGATGAGCATCGACGCCGATCTCAATGCCGGCGTCATCTCCGAGAAGGAAGCCCGCGACCGCCGTCGCGCGATCGAGAAGGAAGCCGACTTCTACGGCGCGATGGACGGTGCGAGCAAGTTTGTCCGCGGCGACGCCATGGCCGGGGTGCTCATCACCGGCATCAATCTCATCGGCGGCTTCGTCATCGGCATCCTGCAGATGGGCCTCACCGCCCAGGAATCGGTGCAGCGCTTCTCGCTCCTCAGCGTCGGTGACGGCCTCGTCGCGCAGATTCCCGCGCTGCTGATCTCCGCCGCGGCCGGCATCCTCGTCACCCGCTCCGGCTCCGAGGCGGGCCTCGGCGAGGACTTCATGCGCCAGCTTCTGAGCAACTCCCGCACGGTCATGATGACCGGCGTGATGCTCTGGGCCATGGTGCTCGTTCCCGGATTTCCCAAGCTCGTGCTGCTCGTCATGGGCGCGGTTTTCATCGGCGTCTCGCGCCTGCTGCCCAAGACGATCGAGGAACGTTCCAGCGGCGGCGTCACGTCGGGCGGCAAGGTCACCGCCACGGCCAAGGGCGCCGACGGCAAACCGGGCGAACCCGCCAGCTTCGTGCCCAAGCCGGGCGAGGTCCTCACGCTCGAGATCGGCCTCGGCCTGCTCCCGCTCGTGCAGGGCAACATGCAGAACCTGCTCGACCGCGTTCTCGCGCTGCGCCGCACGCTCTCCCAGGAAATGGGCATCCAGATTCCGCCCATCACCATCCGCGACCAGAGCTCGCTCGGCGCGCACAAGTACCAGCTTCTGCTGCGCGGCCATCCGCTCACCCATGGCGAGGTGTTCTGCAATCAGCTCATGGCCATGGGCCTCGGCAACGGCCGCAACACCCTGCGCGGCCGCGAGACGATCGAGCCCGCCTTTGGCATGCCCGCCGTCTGGATTCCCGAGACCTCGCGCAAGGAAGCCGAGCGCGCCGGCTACGTGGTCATCGATCCGCTCACCGTCATGGTCACCCACCTGAGCGAGATGCTGAAGCGCAACCTCGCCGAGATGATCACCCGCCAGGACGTGCAGGAACTCCTCAACCGCCTCAAGGAAACCAACGCCGCCGTCGTGCAGGAACTCGGCCAGCTCCAGATCAGCACCGGCCTCGTCCAGCGCATCGTGCAAAATCTCCTGCGCGAGGGCATCTCCGTCCGCGAGTTCTCCGTCATCCTCGAGCGCCTCTGCGACCAGTATCCCTACACCAAGAACATCGACGAGCTCAGCGAAGCCTGCCGCCGGGCGCTCCATCTCGAGATCGGCCGCCAGCTCGATTCCAACGACGGCAAGGTGCGCGTCATCACGCTCCATCCCGAAATCGAGCAGAAGGTCATCGAGAGCGTGCGCCAGAATCCGCAGGAAGTGCTGCTCGTGCTCGACCCCACGCTGGCCGGCCACATCCACTCCGAGCTCAAGAAGGCGATCCTTTCCATGGCCGGCACCGGTCGCGCGCCCACGCTGCTCTGCGCGCCCGCCGTGCGCATCGGCCTCAAGAAATTCTTCGAGGACAGCTTCCGCGCGCTCAAGATTTTCGCTTACAACGAAATTTCCCCGACGCTCAAGCTCGAGCCGGTCTACACCATCGCGCCGGCCAAGGCCTGAGGGGAAAACGAATCAACTGAGTCTTCAAGTTGCCGGGTCGGGTGTGGGCATGGGGATGTACCGCCAGGCCCGGCAACTTGAGGACTCGGGGAGGTTGTGGGACGTTTCGGGCTTGGGTTTTCGACACAAAAAGCCTCCGATTACCTCGGCAAAGGAGCAATCGCTGCCCGTCGACTTTCTGGCTATCAGCCTCGTACTTAAATGGTGAGGAGCTGCGTTACAAAGTCGCAAGAATTGCATTGACGGTATGATCACCCTTGTTAGGCTCCATTTCACCGAACAACTTTAAAGGACATCGCCATGTTAAACAAATCCCTCTTCCTGACCTCAATCGCGCTCTGCCTTTCGTTCTCCGCCGCCAAGGCGCAGATATTTTCGACAGGCACCGTTACCGGCGACTCCAGCATCGAAGTTGTGGGCACCGTGGTTGACGCGTATGCCTTTAACTACGGCGGCAGCGTTTTCACGATCAATGGTGTCACCTTCACTTCGACGAGCAACATCAACGGCACCTTCTCGGGCTACACGGCGAATGGCCCGGGCATCGACGGCACGGGCGGCGGCATTGTCCCGTCGGGGAGCGGTGGCTTGGACACCAACCTCAGTTCCAATCTGCAGACTCTCGAACAGAGCGGCATTCACAATGCCAGCGGCAATTTTTATCTGGAGCTCACCGGGTTGAATCCCGGGCAGACCTATGCGCTTCAATTGCTGATCGACGCGAACAGTCACGACGCGCGTACCCAGGCTTACAAGGATGGCTTGGTGACTTCGGCCACGATCACGGCGGGCGGAAATCAAGCCGGAAATCCAAGTGTTAATAGCGGCGATAATACCCCCTACAACCCGGCTTACATCACTGATGACTTCACGGCGACGGGCGCGACCGAGACGCTCTACGCGCAGGACGGCGGCGGCGCGGGTGCCCAGCTTTCCGGCTACGTGCTGGAGGCGACACCCGAGCCCAGCACGTGGGCGCTGATGGGCCTTGGTTTTGTAGGCCTACTCTATCTCGTCCGCCGTCCGCTCGCCCGCAGCTAATTTTTCATCGGCTCGCCATCCTGAAGGGAGACGAGCCGGCACACGGCGTTCCACCGTCGCACCTTGACGCCCTCCGCCCGTGGGCGACAGTTAAGGACAAGTCCATTCCGATGAGATCGATCCTCTTCCTTGTCCTGCTGACCCTGCTCCTTGTGCCGCTCCGCGCGGAAGACTGGACGA
>Ga0302319_10019041_pt1 | contig 12480 bp, 9 predicted proteins | sample Bog_T0_2_FD_203319 | JGI IMG/M metagenome (GOLD analysis project Ga0302319, IMG submission 203319) | Peat permafrost microbial communities from Stordalen Mire near Abisko, Sweden - Bog_T0_2 | ecosystem: Environmental > Terrestrial > Soil > Wetlands > Peat | place: Sweden: Abisko, Stordalen Mire... | reverse complement strand
CACGATGTTGGTCCTTGGCGTCAATCGCTTCATTCACCCCGGGAATCACCACTGCCGCGTAGCCTGTGTACTCGCCCGGCGCGTAGATCGTGTGTCGGTACCAGGGCCGGTTAGGCAGGCCGGCTTCAGAAATTAAATCCGTTTCTGCCTGGCGGAGGGCCGTGTTCAATTTCGCAGGATTGCCCACGGGAGCAAGCTGGCGGACATGCGCCCCCTCGGCAGCCGCGAGGAAATGTGCAACCGATGCCTGCGCGGGGCCAAAATCAAGCGGGCCGACATTTGCGTCACTCGCTTTGCGCTTGGCTGCGTCAATGTAAGAACTGATTGAGCGGGCATAGGTCACGTAGTCGTATGGCAGCACATCGGTGTCCGCCATCCGGATGGTCTCAAGCCCAAACACGCGCGCCATTTCCTGCAGATAAACGAAGTGCGGGTCAGCGTTTTGGATGAACCACGCATAATCGTCGAACGTGGAATGGTAAACACCGTAGGGGCCCTCGGATCCAATATCGGTGGATGGAACGCCCGCGTGCTGCAGGAACGGTGTGAAGTCGGACCCTGAACCCAGGTCCCCGACATGCACTTCTTCCGGCACCGACGGCGCGTTCGATTTCCGATGTTCGTCCGGCTTAGGGCGTGTGTTCTTCCACTGTTCGAAGACGGTCGATCCCATTGGGCTGGGCACAGAACGTGTCACTTCGCGCACAAACTGCTTGAGAGATGGCACAGCAGCAGCCGAGAAGTCAGGGCCGGCCACCGCAACATCCGTGTTGAAGTAGGCGACCGCGTGGTTCAGTTCCTCTCCGTGCTGCTCAACCCATTCGGTTGACCCAATCAGCCCTTCCTCTTCGGCGTCCCAGCTACAAAAGACAACGGTCCGTTTTGGACGCCAGCCGGATCTGATCAGCGCGCCGATGCCATGAACAGCCTCCAGCATTGAGGCTGTGCCGCTGGAAGGGTCGACCGCGCCGTATACCCATGCGTCGCGGTGATTGCCGGCAACCACCCAATCGTCCGGGAATTCCGAGCCCTTGATTTTTCCGATCACATCCCAGATGATGCGCCGTTGATAGTCCTGCTCCGATACGAGATGGACCTTCACCCCTCCCGGTCCCAGGTGATAGCGGAAGGGCAATGAGCCCTGCCACCCTTGCGGCACGCTCGCGCCTTTCAGAGCTTGCAGAATGGGTGCGGCATCGTGGTAGCTGATGGGGATGGAAACGATGTGCGGCTGATTTCCGTCGGGCGAAACGCGCTGAGAATCCGGAAGCTCGAGAGTCGACGCAACGCCCGGCGTTTCCGGGTCGCCCGGATATTTGAAGAGGTATTGAACCGAGCCGCGCTGCACGCCTGTGTCCGGACGCCACGGGCCCAACGGATAAACGTCGCCTTTGAAGTACCCGTCATCTTGCGGATCAGAATAAATGAGAATGCCGATTGCCCCGCGCTGTTCCGCGAGATAAGCCTTCACGCCCCTGAAGTTGGAACCGTAGCGAGTCAGGACGATTTTGCCGTGCAGGTCAATGTGCTGCGCTGCCAGTTGGTCGAAATCTTCAACGCGGCCGTAGTTGGCGTACACCACTTCGCCGGTCACATCACCGGAGCCGGAAGAGCCGTTAAACGGCATTACCACGCGCGGATCGTCCTGTCCTGGATCGCCCACCACGTGCTCGCGCGTAGGTCCGCTGATCAGCAGATGGCCGGCAGCGTCGTACGCTTCCAGACGCACAACCTTGGGCTGATTCAAGAGCACGCGGTAGGGAACGATCTCGGTCTCGAGCCCCGCAAGGCGGAATTTCTGCGCGACATATTCAGCGGTCTTGCGATCTTCCGGGGTGGCAGCCAAATGTGGCTCAGCCGTGAGCGTCTTGAGGTGCTGCCCCGCCAGTTTGGCGTCGGGAACAGCAAGAAACGTCTCTTCGATTTTTGCTTCTGCGCTGAAATCTGAATATCCGAAAACGGCGGCCTGTGGGGCCTGCGCCAACACTAATATGGGGGATAGCAAGAGAAGAATGAAGAAATAAGGATTGCGAACCGTCATTGATTGGCCTTTTTCGGGAAGACAGGTTTTCAGAACTTATCGAACTGCAGAAGACGCTGCAAATTACATCGGACCATAACCCAACACCTTACACTAACTTCAGGGGGAGCCTCGCGCTGGGCACAAACCATCAGTTGGATGAGGAATCCCTTGGCCCTTCGGCGGAGGAAACAGCAGCCGTCGCCGAAGCCATTGCCGAAATAGAAGGCGACCACTTCCCGCAGATTGTGCGGGCCCTCCGCAATCCCAATTTCCGTCTCTTCTGGAGCGGCAATTTCCTATCGAATATCGGCACCTGGATGCAGAACGTGGCTCAAGGCTGGCTGGTGCTCGTGCTTACGCACAACTCGGCCTTCTGGCTGGGAGTTGTTGGATTCGCGGGGTCGATTCCATTCCTGTTTTTCACGCTGTTCGGCGGAGTCGTAGCCGATCGCGTAAACAAGCGCAAGCTCCTTCTCTTTACGCAGACAGCCATGATGCTGCTCGCATTCCTGCTGGCTGCGCTCACTTACTGGCACAGAATCGCCGTGTGGGGCGTCGCGGTAATCGCATTCCTGAACGGGATGGCGATGTCGATGAACCATCCCAGCTACCAGGCACTCGTTCCAAAGCTTGTCAAGCGCGAAGACCTGACCAACGCCATCGCTTTAAATTCGGCCCAATTCAACATGTCGCGCATCCTCGGTCCCACGCTGGGCGGCTATGCCATGCTGCTGATGGGCGTAGCCGGAAATTTCTTCCTGAACGGTGTCAGCTTCCTGGCGGTGCTATGGGCGCTCACCAAGATCCATTATCCGGACGAAAAAGAGCCGCGCCGCGAAAGCATGTTGACGAGCTTGCGCGCAGGCCTGCGCTATGTTCGCGGCCGCCCGCAGATGTTCATCCTCGTGGTCATGATCGGCGTCGCCAGCCTCCTGGCGATTCCCATTCTCACCTTCATTCCCTATTTCGCGCGATCGGTTTTGCAGGTAGGCGAAAGCGGCCTTGGATGGCTGATGGCATGTTCCGGCGCCGGTGCAGTCCTCAGCGCTGTGACGGTAGCGTGGCAAGGCCAGATCCGCCATCGGGGCGCCGTCATAACCTTTGCCGGCGCGGGGGTGATGGCAATTGTAGTCGCCTTCTGCTACTCACGCAGCTTTGCGCTGTCAGAAGTTTTGATGTTCTTTGAAGGATTCGGAATGATCCTCACAATTTCTTCCGTGAATGTGGCCATGCAGCACTTGTCGTCCGACGAAATGCGCGGCCGCGTCATGAGCATCTACGGGACTTTCTTTCTGGGGCTGCCGCCGTTGGGCGCGCTCCTGGCAGGTGAATTATCAAGGCACATCTCAACCGCACACGCACTGGCCGCCATGTCTGGCGTCAGCATGTTTGCGTTTCTTGGATTCTTCACCTTCTCAAAGGCCCTGCGCGAGTTGGATTAGCCTGAAATCCACGCCGGCCGGCCCATGTCTCGCGTTGGAGAAATGGGATTCGCCTCTGCCCATCCAAAATACTAAGCCACCGGCTGCGCACAATGGGAGCACCGCTTCGCCGCCAGGGGAATGTCGCTCAAGCATTCAGGGCAAGCCTTGGTGGCCGGAGGCGTCTCCGGGACCGGCTTCTTGAACCGGGCCATGAGCGCGTTCACCGGCAGCACAATAGCGAAATAAACCGTGGAAGCCACAATGACGAACGAGATGACCGCGTTCAGGAAGTTGCCGATCTTGATGTGACCACTGCCGACGTTGAGGATCACGCTGCTGAAATCCGGTTTGCCAATCGTTGCGGCTATGATGGGATTCAGAACGTCACCCACGAGCGATGTAACAATCGCATTAAAAGCGGCGCCAAGGATCACTGCGACTGCGAGATCGACAACATTGCCGCGCAGAATGAAATCACGAAAACCTTTCAGCATCTCTTCCTCCACGTACGTTTTTTCTCATGGCCCGCGACCCAATCGCCGACATGGCGACCATAGTTCGAATATCCTACACGGCAAGGCTAGATTCCGGTAGTCCAGACCCGGTTTTCAATAGGGATAAATCCACAGAAATATTGCGAGCGCCAAAATCATCAATTCGGAATAGAGCAGGATCAGCACGCCCGCGTGATAAAGACTCCAGCGGCGCCCCAGGCAGCGCGCGGTTTCAATCATCCCGCAGCATGCTGCAAGTACCGCGAAAATCTGCCAAGGCGAACCATGCAGGTTTTCGATATAAGGGAAACCCGCAAGCCGCAAGCTGGCCGCGAGCGCGCCAAGTGACAGAACAATGCCTCTGACCGGCGATCGTTGCCGTAGCCGGAAAACAGGAGAGCGGGCAAGCACCACCTCTCACTCTAACGCAGCAACCAGCATCGAACCCGCAAGGGGTAGATTCGAGTTTCAGCCACGAGGAGCGCGCGACTATGCAAGCAATCGACAAGGTAACCACGGTGACCATCGCGGTTGAGGATCAAGACGAGGCGCTGATCTGGTATACCGAGAAGCTAGGATTCGAAAAACGCACAGATAACTCTGCGAATGGGATTCGCTGGCTCACCGTCGCGCCCAGCCAGCAAATCGACGTCGAATTCCTGCTTGCGTCCTGGTTTCCTTCGCACGTCGGGAAGAATGCTACCTGGTTCATTTCAACCCGTGATTGCGCAAAGGCCTATGAGGAGCTCTCAGGCAAGGGGATTGAGTTCAGCCAGAAACCGGAGCGGCGCGATTATGGAACCGAAGCCGTATTCGCCGATCTTTATGGGAACAAATATGCGCTGCTTGAATCGCCAGTCGGTGAGGTGGCCGACGAGCCCTACCCCGCGATGCCGGACGAAGCGGGCGCGCCGGGTACCGTGTTGGCCTGAGTTGGGTCTGACTGTCGTCAGCGCAAGTTATTTCGCCGCCAGTTCCATCTCTCTTAAAGACTCGCTGTAAGGTGCGCGCAGCACGCCGCGTTCCGTGATAATGGCCGTGACATACTTCGCCGGCGTAACATCGAAGGCCGGGTTGCAGATGCCCACGCCGTTGGGCGTCAGTTGCTTGCCCCCATGATGCGTAACTTCAACCGCGGGCCGCTCCTCAATGGGAATGGCATCGCCGGTTTCAGTTGCCAGGTCGATCGTTGACCACGGTGCTGCCGTGTAGAACGGAATGCCGTGTTCCTTCGCAAGGATGGCGACATTGTAGGTGCCGATCTTGTTGGCGAAATCACCGTTCGCGGCGATCCTGTCCGCACCCACCACAACCGCCTGAATCCGTCCAGCTCGCATAAGACTCGCCGCCATGTTGTCGCAGATAACTGTGGTAGGAATGCCGTCCGCCATCAGTTCCCACGCGGTGAGCCGTGCGCCCTGCAGAAAGGGCCTGGTCTCATCCGCGAAGACGTGGATATTCTTGCCCTGTTCGACCGCGGAGCGGATCACGCCCAGCGCTGTTCCGTATCCGCAGGTGGCCAATGCCCCGGCGTTGCAGTGGGTAAGCACGCCCCCCTCTTCAGGCAAGAGCGCCGCGCCGAATGCCCCCATGACGCGGCAGGCGGCAATATCTTCGTCGTACATCGCGTGCGCTTCGGCCAGGATGCGATCCTGCACCGTAGCGAGCGTTGCTCCCGATTCGAGCAGGTCGGCGAAGAGCCGCTTCATGCGGTCGATTGCCCAAAAAAGATTCACCGCCGTCGGCCGCGTTGCTGCCAGCCGCGCGCAAATCGCGTCAAACTCAGGTGCGAACAGCGCCGTAGTGAGAGCCGTCGTATGCTGCGCGCCCAGGGCGATTCCATAGGCTGCCGAAACGCCAATCGCCGGAGCGCCGCGAACGACCATGGTAGTGATGACGTCGGCGACCTGTTCGTAGGTGGTGGCCAGAACGTAGCTCTCCTCAAGAGGAAGCTTGGTCTGGTCAATGAAACGAACGCCTTCAGGAGTCCATGTGAGGGTAGGAATCATGCAAGACCAGTTTAAACTGCGGAGCGGAAAATCGGACCCGTTCTGAAAACCTTTTCATAATCCGCTGGACGTAGTTCCGCCCCACTGCGTACAGTTGTTTGGTTGCGCCCCCGCATTTGGCAACGCCGTTTTGGGCAAGGAGCACCCTTTGCTGAACCTGACTTCAGTTGACTGGCTGATCATGCTGCTGTACTTCGTGTTTGTGCTGGGCATCGGTTTCGCCCTCAAGCGCTACATGAAAACCAGCAAGGACTTTTTTCAGGCTGGCCGAGCGCTGCCCGCGTGGATCTGCGGCCTGGCATTCATCAGCGCCAACCTGGGAGCCCAGGAAGTCATCGGCATGGGCGCGTCCGGCGCCAAATACGGCTTGGAGACAGCTCACTTTTACGGAATCGGTGCGATCCCAGCCATGATCTTTGTCGGCATTTTCATGATGCCGTTTTATTACGGGTCGAAAGCGCGCAGCGTGCCGGAGTTTCTGCGCATGCGCTTTGACGAGAAGACCCGCGCGTTGAACGCTTGCTCCTTCGCCGTCATGACCGTGTTTAGTTCCGGAATCTCCATGTACGCCATGGCCCGTCTCATCCAGGCGCTGCATGTTTTTGACGGCCTGTTCCGCGCGCTAGGCTGGGCGCCGGAAGGCATCTTCACCTTCTCGATATGCCTGTCCGCGCTGATCGTGCTTTTATATATATTCCTCGGCGGCCTTACCAGCGCAATCTACAACGAGGTGCTGCAGTTCTTCCTTATCATTGCCGGATTTTTGCCGCTCGTCCTCATCGGCTTGCGCAACGTCGGAGGATGGTCGGGATTAAAAGCTTCGGTCCCCGTTGCCTACATGCACGAATGGAAGGGCGTCGCGCATGCCAGTACAAATCCCATGGGCATTGAAATCATCGGGCTCGGTATGGGGCTGGGTTTTGTGCTTGGGTCGGGCTACTGGTGCACGGACTTCCTGGTGATCCAGACAGCCATGGCCTCAAAGAACATGGAGTCGGCGCGCCGCGTCCCCCTGATTGCTGCGGTCCCCAAAATGCTGTTCCCATTCCTGGTGATTCTGCCGGGCCTGCTCGCCATTGGCCTACCCACTCCGCACACCACCACCGTGGTTCGGAATGTGAATGGCATGATCATCCGTGACACCGTCGTGGTCTCGCCGCAGGTTGCCGAAGGCCGGGGACTGGTTCCGGCGAAGATCAATCCCGTCACTGGCAAACCCATGCTGACAGCGAGCGGACAGCCGCTGCTTGATTACGACATGGCCACCCCCAATATGCTGCTTCACTTCTTTCCCACCGGCATCCTGGGGCTGGGATTGACGGCGCTCCTGGCCAGCTTCATGAGCGGTATGGCAGGCAACGTCACGGCTTTCAACACTGTGTTTACTTACGATCTCTACCAGTCCTACATTCACAAGGGCGGCAGCGACCGGCACTACATGGCCGTAGGTCGATGGGCCACGGTGGGCGGCATCCTGCTTTCAATCGCGACCGCCTATGCGGCCATCAACTTCAACAACATCATGGACACGCTCCAACTGGTCTTTTCGTTCGTAAACGCACCGCTGTTCGCCACCTTCCTGTTAGGCATGTTCTGGAAGCGGGCCACCGGGCACGGCGCATTTGCGGGACTGATATCAGGCACTGCAACAGCGATGCTTCACCACGGGCTCACGCTGCCCATTGAAGCGCGGCCCGGCATTCACGGTGGATGGATCACTGTGCTGCATCATTATCCGAGCGATATGGCGCAGAATTTCTGGACCGCCATTTTTGCCTTCAGCGCCAATTTCATCGTGACTGTGGTGGTTAGTCTATGCACCAAGGCAAGGCCGGAATCGGAACTGGTGGGCCTCGTTCACTCGCTCACGCCGAAGCCGGAAGCCGCCCACATTGCCTGGTGGAAAAAGCCTGAAGCGTTGGCCGTTGGAGTTTTGCTAGGCGCGATTGCTTTGAACATTTTCTTCTACTAGAACTGGATCGTCAATTTGACGGGTTGAGCCGGAGAGACAATGAATCTCGATCTACGAATTCCGATGGGGTTGATGTTCACGCTGGTAGGCATGATCCTCAGCGCGTTTGGGCTGGCCACCAATAACAGGCCCGGCTTTTATGACAGCAGCCTGGGTATCAACGTTAATCTCTGGTGGGGGCTGGTGCTCTTCGCCTTCGGCCTCACGATGTTCCTGCTAGGGCGGCGGGGGCAAAAGCTTCAGGCGAGCCTGCCGCCCGAGCCCGTGGATGAAAGCACCCCGCCGCGCGGCCACTGACCGGTTTTATTCCGGCCTGACACTGAAGCGCATGTTGCGATAATCGAACGTATAAGCGCGCAGCTGATCCAGTACGTCCAATCCCAGCACTCCATAAACATCGTCCAGCGCAGCGGATCCAAGCGGCTGCGTCAGCACCTGGATGTAATGCGGGTGCACGATCTCTGAACCGACAACAAACGAGACCGTTTCCGCAGTGTAGGTAGGCTCAGGTGCCCGGGACTGCGGACCCGGAAGCGTGTAAAGCTCCATCTTCTTGCCTGCGAAATCGGCGGCATGTTCGTCGAAGTAGCGCGAAGTAAGGTAAGTCTGCTGACCGCCCGCATCCACAGCGTACACGCGCTCCTCGCCTGGCTTGCCCAGCGCAACAATCATTTGATCCCCATCAAAATACATGCGCGCGCCAGTGGGTTCCGCGGGCTTCTTGTCCTTCGCATTTTCTCCGATCGGTTCAATCGGCGTGATCTCGATCGTGTCGTCCGCGGTGACCGTCAGGCTGCTTACGCCTGACAGCGCTGGATACCCGAGCACGCCTTCAACCTGGTAGTTCGACTGAGCGAAAGAATAATCCGCATCTTCAAACACGAAAGCTGTCACATTCCGCAGCGTAAGCCTTCCTCCCAGCGTGAAACGCGGAATAACCGTTGCATGCACCTGGATCGGGCGTCCCGTAAGCGCGTGGATTGTCGCTGCCTGTTCTGAAACCTTCAGCCCCGCACCCTTAGCCAACGAGCGGGAAATCAGGTTGACTGGAGAAGTTGGATCAAGCATCCAGCTATGCGAACGCGCATCCACGAACACCGGAACGTCGATCAGTCCAAGCGGATTCTTGACCACCATCAGCGAAAACGAGTCGCATGGCTCCACCGTCATCGCGGGATTGGCCGCGGCAAGTGGCAGCAGCTTCAACGGCAGCTCAATTTCATCCTTCTCATCGGCGCTCAGCGAACTGTCCAAGCGAGTTTCAAGCGCCTGGTAAGCGGCCGCGGCCTTGGCCAGATCGCCGGCACGCAGATAATCCTCCGCAAGCGTCATGCGCAACAGCTTTTCATGCGCCTTGTCGCCGCTGGCCGCGACTCGCTCGACGAGCGGTTCCAGCAATTGGATGGAGTCTTTCAGATCGTTATTGCGATTGGCCAGAATGCCGCGATAAAACTGCGCCTGCTCCGGCGGAAGCTGGTCAAGCTGCGATTCGATGCGGGTGAACTGGTGATCCGCCAGCAGATTTTGAATACGCGCATCGGCGTCAATGCCGCTGGTCGTGCCGGTATGCACCTGTTCGCCCGAGCCGGGATGCTGCTTCGAATCCGGCTCAGGCGGTGTTGAAGGAGCTTGCTGAGGGAAAACCGGCAACGCGAGAAAGACCAACGTGCTTGCAGCAAGGACGCATCCCTGATGCCAGTTAAATCCGGGTCTCGCTTTGCCCATGCGACTCATGCTCAGTACGAAGGTATCAGATTGAAATTGCTTTCAAGCGTCCGCAGGAGGGGCTCCGCAGATGCCAGGTTCCACCCAGAAAACTCATTCCAAGGAGCGTCGAACCAGTTTAAACCTTGCGGCTTCTGCAAGTACCTGGACAGCTTTACAATTTTTTGACGGCGGAGCCGTTAAACTCATACCTAGCGATGAAGCGAAAGACGATTGAACACTACGAGATCATCCGCAGACTGGGCGCTGGTGGCAGCGGGGTGGTCTACCTTGCCAATGACACGCTGTTGCAGCGGCCGGTGGTACTGAAGATTCTGCGCACGGGAGCCCTCTCGGCGGAAGAACTGCGCTCTACCGTGCTCCGCGAGGCCAGGCTGGCATCCGCAATCGAGCACCCAAATGTTTGCGGAATTTATGAAGTCGGGGAAAGCGGCGACGAGGGCTACATCGTCATGCAGTACGTGCCCGGCCAATCGCTGGACGCCCTGATTGCGCGCGGCCCTGCGACTTTGCAACTCGTTCTCTCAGTCGGCATTCAGATCGCCGACGGTCTGCAGGCAGCCCACGCGCTGGGCATATTTCATCGGGATTTGAAGCCTCAAAACGTGATGCTCACGGACGGCGGCCTGGTCAAGATTCTTGACTTCGGGTTGGCCCGCAGGCTGCGCCCTGAGGATGCCAGCTTCGATCCATCCAAGCCGGGCTTGGCCAAAGAGGCTTCCGTCGCTGCCACGTACACAGCCCGCGGCGGCACCATTCGCTACATGGCTCCCGAGCAATTCGTTACCGGCCAATCCAGCGTGCAGTCCGATGTGTGGGCGCTCGGCGTGATCCTCTATGAACTCGCCAGTGGCCGTCATCCATTTGTCCGCTCCGATGCGGAAGACTTCCAGGCCATTCGCGCCATCCAATTTTCCGACCCCGGTGACCTAAGCGACATTGTTCCGGATATTTCAGTCGAATTGAAAAGCGTCATCGCCAGTTGCCTTGAAAAGCATCCCGGAGCACGCTATGCATCCGCTGGCGAAGTGCGTGAAGCGCTGAAGACCATCATGAAGGCCCTGCAAATTGAGACCGGTATTATTCCCGGCGATGCGGCGGCCAATTTGCCAACTACCACCGCCGAGGCGCAAAAGCGGAACACAAGCTTTCTATCGATGCTTGCAGAGCGATTCCGCGAGTCCGCCGTCGACCGCGCCCCGCAGAATTCGCTGGTCGTGCTTCCATTTAAAAACCTCGGCGCAACTGAGGTCGCTCCTCTTTACGGGTTTGCGCTTGCCGATGCAATCGCGGCACGGTTGGCGCGCATTCCGGCCTTGGTGGTTCGCCCTTCCAGCACCCTCATGCCGCTTCCCATTGCGCAAATGGATCCGCTTTCAGTCGGGCAGCGGCTTCTGGTTTCGTTTGTGCTCGCAGGAAGCTTTCTGCGTTCAATTGATGGATTCGACCTGAACTGGCAACTCCTCGATGTTGCTTCGCAAAGCGTGCGTTCCGGCGGAGCCATTCGCGTAGCTTCGCTTGATCTGATCGCCGTCCAAACTGAAATTTCAAATGAAGTGTTCGCGGCGCTACATGGCCTAAGCGCCGGCGATCAGATTGACGCGCCACGGCTCGCGCAACGGGAAGGATCGCTTCCGGGACCCGTCAGCGAGAAGTATCTGCAAGGTCGCGCCCTGTTGAGTTCCTTCATGGTCCGCACCGGCTCTCGCGTTGATCTCGATCGCGCCCATGCGCTCTTTACCAGTGTCACTACCAGCGATCCCGAGTTTGCGGCAGGATGGTGCGGGCTCGGTATCGCAGAATTGCAATATGTGCGCCACGGGTTCGGCGGGCAAATTCACGTCATGCACGCGCGTCGTTCGTTTGACGAAGCGCTGAAGCTGGACCCCGCTTCAATTGAGGCGAACCTCTATCGCATTTACATGTTGCTCTCCCGCGGAGAAAAGGAATCTGCGCGTCACGGCATCGCTAACTTGCTCTCCAGTGCAAGCAATGACTGGAATGTGCACATGGTGGCCGGCATTGCCCTGCGTGGCGATGGCATGTACGACGAAGCGCTTCATCAATTCAATCGCGCGCTCAAGCTGAACCCTGCCAATGCGGCCATTCTCTATAACCACCGTGCGCGCGTTTACCACTATCAAAATCAAATCGAGCTCGCGGGAGACGAATTGGAAAAAGGCCTGGCGCTCGAACCGCGACATCCGCTTCTGCGGACCTCGGCCGGTTACCAGCAAATGCGGCTTGGCAATCTAACCGAGGCAATCGAAATTCTGGAAGGTGTGATTCGCGACGACGATTCCGTGCGCATCGCGGTGCCAACACTGGCGCTCTGTTACGTCCAGGCAGGCGATCGGGCGCGCGGGGCTGCACTGTTGAAAGACGATACGCTGGCCGCCGCCGAAGCAGACAGCGAGATGGCCTACCGCCTCGCCACCTACTTCGCTGTCGAGGGCGATTCCAGCGAAGCGCTGCATTGGCTGCGCCGCGCAACCTATCTTGGCAACGAAAACTATCCTTGGTTCCAGAAGAATCCTGCCTGGAACAACCTGAAGACGAATACAGATTTCGAGCGGATTCTCGAAGACATGAAAAAGGGCTTCCGCAAAAACCAAAAGACCTGGCAGCGCTTGTTGGAGCAGGTGCCGAAAGACGAAACCTAGCCCCTTCTGCAGCCAAAATCCGAATGTGCGTGCCGCCCTGCATGTTCATGCATTACGATTGACTTTCGAAGTAGCAAACGCACAAAAAAGATAATGAAAACGGCAACCAGAAAAGTCGAATTGTTTGAGACCAGCCTTCGCGATGGCATGCAGCAGCCGAATATCGAAAT
>Ga0302319_10019038_pt1 | contig 12481 bp, 10 predicted proteins | sample Bog_T0_2_FD_203319 | JGI IMG/M metagenome (GOLD analysis project Ga0302319, IMG submission 203319) | Peat permafrost microbial communities from Stordalen Mire near Abisko, Sweden - Bog_T0_2 | ecosystem: Environmental > Terrestrial > Soil > Wetlands > Peat | place: Sweden: Abisko, Stordalen Mire... | reverse complement strand
TGATGCGATGGTCATTTGTCTTATCTATACTCCTTTAGTATAGATGCAACAAAATCTTTTGGCCGCCCCGAAAAATTAACTTCACCCCTTCCGATTCATTTCTCCTAATATTGGCTGCCGTCACCGTGGCAAACTCCAAATGGAAGACCGCTGCCGCAATAACAGGAGCGTCCGATTACCGCGACCGGCTTTGGCGCCGCATGCCTGGTTAGAAACCCGGCGAGCGGCAGCCATTCGGAAGCATCTTCGTCATAATACAAGTCGGTGGCGACGAGGGTGGCGGCCGTCATCCGGCTCTTGATTTGTCCGATTGACCATTCACCGATGATTACGCTTCCCCTGGAAATTCTCATGTGTTCTCCGTGTTCGCCGGTGCGACGGGGAGGCCCGGTTGATCCAGGACTTCCCGTAATTTGTGCGCAAGCGCGGCCGGCGTGAAAGGCTTTTGCAGCAACGCCACGCCTTGATCCAGCACACCGTGATGGACGACGGCGTTCTCGGCGTAGGCGGACGCGAAAAGAGTCCGCGTGCCGGGACTGGAGGCCTGGACGCGGTCGGATAATTCCTTGCCGCTCATATGCGGCATCACGATATCGGTAAACAACAGATCAATGTATCCGACTTCGGGCTGCTGTCTCATGCCCAACGCTTCGATGCCATTGGCCGCGGGCCAGACTACGTAACCCAGGCGTCTTAGCAATGTCGCGGCCATCTCGCGCAAGGCAGGATCGTCCTCGACCAGCAGAATGGTCTCCGTCCCGCGCGGCAACGCGCGAGGATCTAAACCCCGAACGGGGACTATTGCCTCTTGTTCGATTTGCGGCAGGTAGACCTTGAAGGTGGCCCCGCGGCCCGGTTCGCTATAGACGCTGATATGGCCGCCGCTTTGCTTGATGATCCCGTGACAGCTGGACAATCCCAGCCCCGTCCCCTGGCCGACATCCTTGGTGGAAAAAAACGGCTCGAAGACACGCGCCTTGACTTCCGGGTTCATGCCGGCGCCCGTGTCGGTGATCGCCAGCATGACATACCCGCCGGGTTTCATATCCGGATAACGTCCGATGCTATCCTGGTCGATGGACACATTGGCGGTTTCCAAGGTTAACCTGCCGCCCTTGGGCATCGCATCGTGCGCGTTGACTGCCATGTTCATGATGACCTGTTCAATCTGCCCGGCGTCGGCCTTGACCGCGTGCAGATCAGGCGCGGTTACGATAAGGGTATTCACACTGCCGCCCATCAGGTGATGAAACATGCCTTCCATGCCTGTGACGACCCGATTGAGGTCCAGGATTTCCGTCCGCAGCATTTGCTTGCGTCCGTAGGCAAGGAGTTGCCGCGTAAGCGCGGCGGCGCGATTGGCGGCCATGGTGATCTCGGCGGCATTTTTAGCCAGCGGGCTCTCCGCGGGAAGATCGCTGAGGAGTAATTCGCTCTGGCCGATGATTGCCGTCAGGATGCTGTTGAACTCATGCGCGATACCGCTTGCCAGCTTGCCGACGGTTTCCAGTTTCTGAGATTGAAATACCTGGGCTTCGAGCCGTTTGCGCTCGGTGATGTCTTGCAGCAACACCACGAGGTATTTGATCGAATCGTCCGCGCGACGCAGACATTTTGTCGAAACGATGGCCTCCACAATCCGTCCGTCCTTGCGGATAAAGCGCTTGTTCATTGAATAGCCGTCCGTCTTTCCGGCGATGATACGGTTAAAATTGGCAAAGCTGGCGGCGAGATCGTCCGGATGGGTCAACGACGTCCAGGTAGTCTGTAACAGTTCGCTCCGTTTGTATCCCAACATCTGGCACATATGGTCATTAACCTCAATCCAACCCATGGCCGGCGACGAGATGCCCATGCCGATCAGTCCCAGCTCGAAGTAACTCCGGAAGCGTTCCTCATTTTCCCGCAGCGCATTTTCCGTCTGTTTGCGTTCCGTGATGTCGCGGAACGTCCAGATTCGGCCGTAGTATTCTCCGTTCTTGCCAAATACAGGGGACGAGTATCGATCGAAAATCGTTCCGTCCTTAAGCTCAACCTCATCGCGGCTGATTTCACTCGGGTGAGAATTGAGATAGATGACTTTTTCAATGAACTGCCCAGGATCCTTGGTGCTGGCCGCCACCCACCGAAACTGTTCCTCATCGTCTCTATTCTCCGCCATTTGCCGGGGAATCTTTAACAGGTCGACCATTCGCTGGTTTTGAAAGATCTTTCTGTTCTCCTGGTCGAGCACCAGGATTCCGTCGATGGAGGAGTTCGCCTGAGCCTCCATTAACGCGGTTCTCCAGGTCAACTGCTCTTCGGTCCGCTTGAGCTGCGCCACGGTTTGCCGCAGTTCTTCCACGCTGACCTGCAATTCAATTTGTGCGGCAGTCCGCTGTTCTTCGTCAGGCGGAAGTGGCGCTTGCAACGGGGACTCCTTTCTCCGCGTCATAGTGAGCCGGGATTTCCTTATCCATCAACTCACGCACTTTGCGGCACAGAATCCCCGGCGTATAAGGTTTGGGCAGGAACTCGATCCGGGCGTCGAGCTCTTCCTGGTTTGTGAGGACATCATCCATGTAACCCGACGTGAAGAGAAATTTGAGATTGGGATAGGTTTCCTTCAGCCATTGCGCCATCACTTTGCCGCCCATCTGCGGCATGACGACATCGGTGACCACCAGGTGAATCGGAGATCCCTGATGTTCCATTGCCACCTGCAACGCATCCTGGCCATTGAACGCGGAGAGCACTTCATAACCCCGCGCCTGCAATATCTCGCGAGCCAGCTGCCTCAAGGATGGATCATCCTCGACGACCATCAAGGTTTCCGTCCCGCCCGGGTACTCTTCATCGTGGACCGGCCTCGCCTCGACATCCGCGGCCTGGTCAACCCGCGGAAAGTAAATCTTGAAAGTCGTGCCCTTGCCGATCTCACTTTGAACGTCGATGTGACCGCCGGACTGTTGGACGATGGTCTGGCACGTCGCCAGACCCAGACCGGTGCCCTTGCCCTTGGACTTGGTGGTGAAAAACGCTTCAAACAGCCGGGCTTTGACTTCCGCGGTCATGCCGGTCCCGGTATCACCCACACTCAGAACCACATAGTCGCCGGGAATGGTGTCCGGGTGCGCGCCGCTTTTATCGAGGGCCACATTGGCTGTTGCGATTAAAAGCTTGCCGCCCTTGGGCATGGCATCGCGGGCATTGACTACCAGATTCATCAACACCTGGCCGATGTGGCCGGCATCTGCCTTGATGTGGCCGATTCGATTTCCGGGGGAAATCGCCATTTCGATGTTCTCGTGAATGAGCCGCCGGAGCATTTTGTTGAGATCGGCCAGCACTTCATTGAGGTCGAGCACGATAGGGTGAACGGTTCGTTTGCTGCTGAAGACCAGCAATTGCTGCGTCAATCCGGCGGCCCGCTCCGCGGCCTGGTTGATCTCCTCGGTGTAACTCAGCAGCGGACTGTCGGATTTGATTTCGTGCGCGAGCAAATCGCAATAACCCATGATGATCGCGAGGATGTTATTAAAGTCATGCGCCACGCCGCCGGCGAGCTGGCCGACCACTTCCATCTTTTGCGCCTCGATGAGCTGTGCGTTCAACCGCTGGCGTTCAACTCGCGCTTCCACTTCCCGCATGGCGCGGCGCAGTGCCGGCACAAGGCGCGCGAGACGCTCCTTCAGGACATAATCGGTGGCGCCGTTCTTGAGAGAGTCAATGGCCAATTCCTCGCCCAGCGTTCCGGAAACCATGATGATCGGAAGATTGGGCCATCTGGCTCGCACGATCTTGATGGCGGATAGCCCGTCGAATGCCGGGAGCGAGTAATCCGAAAGGACGATGTCCACGCCGCCGCGTTCCAAGATGGCCACAAAATCGTCCTGGGTTTCCGTGCGGGTGATCGCGCAACCGATGCCATCGGCTTCCAGCAGGGATTGAACGAGGGCGGCGTCGTTCGGATCATCCTCGAGATGCAGAATGTGGAGCGGGAATTTCATTTGCTTACCTCTTGTCGCTGGAAGACCTACTCTGCTGGTTTCAACAGTGGTTCTTCTCTCCTGACGGTGGGCGGCGGTTCATTGACCGCTGCCCAAAATATGCCGAGTTGCTTCACTGCATTCATGAAATCGGTAAAATCCACCGGTTTCACCACGTACGCGTTGACTCCGTGTTTATAGAATTCGATCAAATCCGGAGTTTCGCGCGAGGAAGTGAGCACCACGACCGGGATCAACTTCAAATGCTCGTCGGCCTTCATTATCTTCAGCACTTCCAGGCCGTTGACCTTCGGCATGTGGTTGTCGAGCAGCACGAAAACGGGATCGCCGCTCGCCCGGTCCTTGAATTTTCCCCGGCGATAGAGATAGTCGAGCGCCTCCGCGCCGTCGTCCACGACCGCGACGTTGTTGGCGAGATGATACCCGTCCAGCGCGGCCAGCGTGAGCTCCACATCCCGCGGATCATCTTCGGCCAGAAGGATGTTTTGGATGTGCAACGTTTCAGGGTTCAATGGATGCCTTTGCTTGATTCGGGATTGAAAAGTAAAATGTCGCGCCGCCGTCGACGACGCCCTCCGCCCATACCCGGCCGCCATGCCGATGAATAATGCGCTGAATATTCGCGAGCCCGATGCCGGTGCCTTCAAATTCGGTTTGACTGTGGAGGCGTTGGAATACGCCGAAGAGTTTTCCGCTATATTTCTGGTCGAAGCCCGCGCCGTTATCGCGGATGAAGAAGACCGTCTCGCCGGCTTTGCCAGGCACGCAACCAAACTCGATTTCCGGCGTGTCACGGCCGCTCGTGAACTTCACGGCATTGGATATCAGATTGACGAGCACCATGCGCAACAGGGCGCGATCTCCCCATACCGAGGGCAGCGGAGGGATCTTCCAGACGATGCGTTGCTCGTCAATATCCGCCTGAAAATCGCTCAATGTCTCCCGTAGCAACTCGTCGAGTTTAACCTCGGTTTTTCGCATCTCCGTCTTTCCGATCTGCGAGAAAGCGAGCAGATCGTCAATCAACTCTCCCATTCGTTTTGCCGATCCTGATATCGTTGCCAGGTGGCGGAAGCTTCCCGCGGATAGCGCGCTCCCAGCATCCTTCTGCAGCATTTCCACGAAGCCGACAATATGGCGCAGCGGGGCCCGCAAATCGTGGGAGACGGAATAACTGAAAGCCTCCAGCTCCTGGTTGGCGGCTTGCAGTTGCGCCGTGCGTTCGCCGACCCGTTGTTCGAGTTCCGCGTTAAGACGGCGTATTTCGTCTTCCGATTGTTTCCGCTGCGTAATGTCGCGGATATTCCACTGGATCATCTGCCTGTGGCCCGCTTGATACATGCTGCAAACAAACTCCACCGCGATGCGGCGGCCATCCTTCGTTTCCAGCGGCAGGTCATCATAGCGGAAATACCCGTCTTTCCGCAGCCGGGCCAGCATTTCCTGATTGGACGCGATATCCTTGAACGGACGGAGCTCGCCGACGGTTTTACCGAGCATTTCAGTTCGTGAGAATCCCAGCAGCTTGAGAAGGAAAGCGTTCACATCGGTGATTCGTCCCGTCGCAACGTCTAAAATCAGAATACCGTCTTTTGCCTCCTCGAAGAGCCGCCGGTATCTCACTTCCGACTCGCGGATTGCCTCCGCGCTCAGCTCATTCTGCGCCTCGGCCGCTTCCATTCGCGTCTCGGCCTCTTCCATTCGTATCTCACTTCGCTCCGTACGAGCCTCAGCCTGCTCGGTTCGCGCTTCAGCATGCTCTATCCGGGTCTCAGCCTGTTCCATACGCGTCTCCGCGTGTTCGGTTCGCGTCTCCGCGTGTTCGGTTCGCGTCTTCGCCTGCTCGGTTCTCGTTTCGGCCTGCTCGATCCGTGCTTCAGCCTGCTCCATCCGCAGACCCTCGCGGGCCGCGTCCACATCTCGAGTCTGCTCAATTCCGGCTTCCTGACGAGTCACAATTCGGCCCGAAGCCTCGGTCGGTAATGTTGGGTTCTCCATAATTTGGCGCCGCGGTGCTTCCACCCCCATCAAGACGATGATCCCGAGCTTTGACGTGTGGTGAAAAAAACTCCTGGCGGCAGAGTGCGCGGTCAGGAATTGATCGGCGTCGGACGGGACCTCAACTTCTTATTGTCAAACAAAATAAGTTAGATTTCTTCTGGTTGCAAGCAAAAAGGCGTGTGTATGCCCGCTCACGCTTTCAGCCGCCCCTGCTCCGGGGTCATGCCGCAGAGCGTTTGCGGGGTCTCGTAGAGGACTGCGCGGGCAATTGCGATTGCCTCGTCCTTGCTGAACTGCCCCTGCTCGACGCGCTGGCCATAGACCTGGGCCATCAGTTTCTTGATCAGCTTGATCTTGGCATACGACCATTCCACGACATAGGCGTCGGAGAAGAATCCGGCCTGCCTGTTCGCCGGCACCATGTCGAGCCGCTCGCCCATGATCTGGCGGATGGACTCGGGAAAGAAGCTGTGCCACCAGTAGCCGGCGAGGCTCAGGTTCGGCAGTTCGCGGCACATCGTTGCGAAAGTCTGGTGGGCGTGTTTGCTGGCCAGGAACGCCTGGAACTCGAGCCGCGGATGGCGCGCCACCATCTCCGCGACCTGCCCGAGCGTGCGTTGCGAGAGGCGGCTGGCGGTCTCGAACGGCAGCGGTTCCGCGCCAATGGAAAACTGGAAGCGGACACCTCCGCCGCGCTTTTCAAAGGCGGTGAGAAAAGCCTCGCCGATGTAAGCGGCGTAAATGTCGCGTTCCGCGGGAGTGGCCTGGCTGCGCCGATCGAGCGCGGCGGCCATCTCGTCGTCGGAAGGCAGGAGGTAATCGATGTCGGTCGAAATCCCCATCGCGGTGGAAACGATCAGATCGTACGGAATGGCCTCGACGTAGTGCCCGATGGCGGCGTGCACTTCTTCGAGCGTGCGGATGGCGCGGGCGTTTTGCGGGCGCGCGCCGCCGCCGATTGCCACCGGGGACTCGGGCTGCCGGCCCCAGGTGCGTTCGAGATCGTAGAGGGCCGTGTCGTATTCGCCCCACTGGGCGCGCATGAACATGCCCCACTCGAGCGAGTATTGCAGCACGTCGTCGCCCTCGCCCTCGCCCCGGCGGGCGAACTCGGCGCAGGCGCGGCGGATGTTGGCGCGTTTGAGGATCGAGCGCGCCCAGGCCCCGTCGTCGGCGCGCTCGCGGATGAGATCGTCGAGCTCGCGCCAATTCCCGGCGGTGATCGCTTCGTTCCAGTCGTAAAGGTCGCGCAGGATCATCCGGGTCGTCCACCAGCCGCTGGTGTTTTGGATGTGGCGCAGGTAGGGCAGCGCCTCCTGGATGCGGGCATGGGCCTCTTCCTTTGTGGCCCAGCCGGGGAATTGCGTGAGCCGCGCGCCGCTGGGACAGCCGGCCGCGTAGAGATCGCTCACGATCATGTGATAAAGCAGGATGTCGTGCAGTCCGCGAGAGGCGAGCTTCGCGCCGCAGAGGTGGGTGTGGACATCCAGGACGGGGATTTCGGCAAAAGCCTGTTCCAGAGTATCGGCGATGGCGCTCATTGATTGGGGTTGGTTGATTCGATTATGGGGAAAACGGCTGCGACTCCATGAGGGCGCGAACGTCCTCGATGCCGGTCAACTCGGCGTGCGCGGCTTTCACCGCTGCGGCGGCCGATGCGAACCGGATGCGCTCGTGCGCCGGCAGCCCCCGCGCAAGCGCGGCGGCGTACCCGCCGTGGAAGACATCTCCGCAGCCGGAGGTATCCACCGCGCGCACCGCAAAGGCCGGGTAGTGGCGCGGCTCGGCGCCGCGCGCCGTCACGCACCAGCAGCCCTCCGCGCCGCAGGTGACGATCACGGCCTGGCGCGACTCCCGCCAGAGCGCCCGCGCCGCGCGCGACGGCTCCGCGAACCCCGTGAGCCGCTGCGCCATTTCCGCGCACAGGACCAGGTGATCCACCGCTTCGAGGACATCGGGAAAAAGCGGATGGGACTCGTCTTCGAGGTCGGCCACGATCGGGATGCCGGCTCCCCTGGCAATCGTCGCGGCGCGGAGGTTGCCTTCCATGCCGAGGTGATCGAGAAAGAGCACCTTCGCGGCGCGAATCACCTCTTCGGACGGCAGCAGCGCGTGAGCCCCGATACGGCCCTCGACCGAAAAGAAGATGTTCCGGCTCCCCGAGTCTTCCCCGATGACGATCGTCGACTGCACCACTCCCGCCTCCGGCAGCCGCGGGGCATGGGAGACATCGATCCCCTCGCGCGCCAGATGCGCGGCGGCGAACTCCGAGGCGGCATCCAGCCCCAGGCAACCGGCATAGGCGCAACGCGCTCCCAGCCGCGCCGCCGCCAACAGGCTCGCGCCGGTCAGGCCGCCGAGCCGGCGCTGCCGGCCCGTGACTTGTACCTTGCCATCGGCCGCCGGCCAGGATGGGACTTGCAGAATCTCGTCCAGGGCGCAACAGCCGATGCCCAGAATGTCGAATCCGGGGGTGGCGATCGGTTCGCTCATCGCGTGGAATCCTTGCGGGGGTTTATTCTTCGCCGGTGAGGCCTTCGGCCTTGAGCGAGTCCTCCACGCTCATCCCGTCGTGGATCACGTGCCTGAACGCCCGGACCGCCTCGGCTGTTTTCTTAACGCCCCAGATATTCCGCCCGATGGTTGCGCCCCTGGCGCCGGATTGCACCACCTGCGACATCAAGCCGAGCGCCTCGCGCAACGTTTTCGCCTTCGGCCCTCCCGCGGCCACCACGGGCACCGGGCCGGCGTTTTTCACCACTTCCGCGAACGAGGCGACATCGCCTGTGTAACCGACCTTGATCACGTCGACGCCCGCTTCGAGCCCGACGCGCGCCGCCCAGAGGATGCCCTCCGGATCGAAAACGATTTTCGGAGTCGGCCCGCTGAAGTCGCGCGGATAAATGTGGGCGATGACGGGAAGGTCGAATTGCGCCGCCTGGGTGACGGCGTCCATGAGAATCTTGATGAAGCGGCCCTCGTTCGGCCCGAAGATGCCAATGGCGACCGCGATCGCATCCGCGCCCAGGCGCACGCATTCCTCGGGCGAGGTCACGTACTCGATGACCCGGTCATCCTGCGTGAAGAGGCCGGACTGGATGATGAGCGGAATCCTCCCGGCATACGGCGCCCAGCAATTCATCGCAATCCCCTTGGACATTGTGACCGCGCAAGGACCTCCCGCGGTGACACGTGCGAGCGCCTCGGGCAGATTGGCGAGCCCGCCGCCCGCCTGGAGTTTTCCGTAGCCGATGAAATGGTCCACGGCCACGGAGCAAAGACGCCCGCTGGGGCTTGCGAAGATGCGATTGAGACGGATTTGTTTGCCAATATTCATAAGGGTTGGGTGGTGGTATTTTTGATGCGATTCGCCACGCTTGGTGAAGCGTATTCGGGCCGGGGACAAGAGAAAAATGACATGCCGCGCTTACGCGCGATACCAGCGCGTCTGAGGATTGCGCGCGGCGATCACCTCGAACATGGCCATGACATTGGCCACGGGAATATCGTCGGTCATCATGTGCGAGGGGGCGAAGACGAAGCCGCCTCCCCGGCCGATCTGATCCAGCAGCCGCCGGCTTTCATCCCGGACCTCCGCGGGCGTTCCAAAGGGCAGGATTCGCTGCACGCTCATGCCGCCCAGAAACGTGAGGTCCTTTCCGTACTCCCGTTTGACCTTTACCAGGTCCATGACCTCGGGCTGGAAAGGATTGAGAACCTGCACGCCCGCCTCGATCAGATCCGGGAGCAATTCGGCGATATCCCCGCAGCTATGGATGATGACCACCCAGCCCTTGCGGCGAGCCAGTTCATACATCCGGCGGATTCTTGGCAGGATGAATCGCCGCCAGAGCTTGAGCCCCATGATGAGGCCTTGCTGCTGGCCCCAGTCATCGCCGATCCAGACGCCGTCCCACGGACGGCCGCCTACCGCTTCCATCACCGCGAGGTTGTGTTCGACAATGCGATCCAGCAGGGCGTCCACAAAGGGCGGGTCCTCGATCATGTCCATCAGGAGCTGGTCCATGCCGCGCAAGGACCACGCGCGCTCGAAGAGCGATAACGCCACGCCAAAGCACTTGAAACGCCCCGAGGTTTCCGCGTCTCGAAAAAAGGCGTCCAGCCCGTCGAGCCTGTGGTGGCTCGTGACCGTCGGCCAATCCACCTGCCCCAGGTCCTCGGTGGTCAACACCGGCGTCGCGATGCCGATGTCCTTGTCAACGGTCCGGTCCCAGACCACGCCGAAGTCGTCCCGCGTGTACCCCGGGCGCACTTCCTCCCATTTGCCCCGCATCGAATAGCGGCTGAGGTGATCCCCCGTGGCCGTCGGCAGGTCGTCCGTCCCTAACTCCCGCACCGTCCCCGCCTTGATCCCCACCGAATACTCGACATGGTACGGGACGAAATCCGTCTCCCGGTGGGAGATGGCCTCAAACATTCGTTCGCGCGGTGTAATCATGGATTGGGTATCGTAAAATCCTCCGGCTTATGGTCGCGGGCGTAAGCGGTCATCGCCTTGAGGTTTTCCGGCGGCGTCAATGGCGAAATCTCGCAGCCGGCGCCGACGATGTAATACTTGCCGCAGGTCCTGTGGCAGCGTTCGCAAGCCGCGTAGACTTGCTCGGGCGTTCCTTCAAAAAGATCGGAGATGGTCGAGACATTGCCGGTAATGACGCGGCCGGGACCGAGCTTGGCGCGGCCTTCGGCCAGGTCCGCGGGGAAATCCAGCTCGTAGATATCCATTGGCAGTTGCGCCATCTTTTCAAACAGCGCATCAGTGCGCCCGCACATGTGGAGGCGGCGGATGACCGAGGGATATTGCTTTTGCAGCGCAGTCATCACGCGCAACTGCTCCGGCCAGACGAACTCCTCGTAAAGCTCTGGGCCGATCAGGCTGGCGGCGGCGTCGCTCATGCCGATGGTGTCCGCGCCGGCTTGAACCTGGATCGGGGCGTACCGGATGGCGACATCGGCGCAAAACCGCAGCAGGTCCGCGACAAACTCCGGCTCATCGACGAAATCCATCATGATCGTATTGAGCCCGCGCAACTCCTGCGCCAGCGCCAGCGGGCCTTCGACCCAGCCGACGATGGACATCCCCGGGCCGGCTTCCTTACGCATAAATTCGATGCCCTTGACCCGGTCGTGCATCCGCCCGCCGCCGAGCGGATCGGGAAGCTTGAAGCGCTTCAGCAAATGGATGTCGCCCAGCGCCGCGTGCTCCTCGTCGATCACCGGCCCCTGGTCGGGAAACCACTTGACGCTGCCTTCGCCGGCGATGTCGATCACCTCGCGCGCCGGATCCGAGCAGGTGAGCAGGCAATCCAGGCCGAAATCCTCGACCAGTTTGAGCTGCGCGTGGGCCATCTTGAGGCCGTCCTTCGTGTACTCGATAAAGGGGATTCCCGCGTTCGCCGAGGAGAACATCATCGACATCGGCTGCGCCGCCAGGTGGTCGACGGGCTTGCCCGCAAGGGTGTTGCGAACTCTTTCAATGGATTGCATAGGGGTCGGAGGAAAGGCGCATTTGTTGCACTCAAGATCGCCGCGCGCAAGTCCGCGTTGCGGAACAATTGGAAATTGAGTAAATGAACGCCCCACCTTGCTCTCTAATAGCCCAAAGCGTCATTGGCAAGCTTAGGCCGCACGACAAATTGACCGAACCGCATCAAAAGCCCACTCCCCAGTTTCTCTTAGCGATGCTGCTTTTCCGGAAATCGTCGCAAAAACCATTAAGTCCTTCCAAACTCCATAAAAGTAAATCCACATGATTCCGTCTGCATCGACAACCGATGCTGCCGCGCAATCAGGGCATTTCTTGGCTTGCAGACCCTCTCGTGCGGCTTCCGTACGACCTTCACGATCGAGTCGCGCGGTTAAGCGATTTTGAGCAGATATCTGCTCGCCTTCGTTTCGGAGATGGCTCGATAACTGCAACAAAACATCGCTGCCTTTCAGCCAGTAACTCACTAGAGTGTCATTCTTCTCTTCCTCGGAGTCGGGCGGAATAAAGAGACCGTAACTGCCTGTCGGACTAACATATTTTAGCGTCTTCATTTTCGGATTCTAATATTTGCGCGGGTTGTACGGCGTTACTTCTGTAGTGTGCGGTCGACCAGTCTTTGCCTCCATCCCATCCTTGTATCCTTCAGCTTGCTTCTGACCCTGTTTAATTGCGCGAGGGTTGTCGGGTTTTATTTCACGAATGTGAGCTTGTTCCTCATTGTATCTATCCATTCTTTTCCCCGAAGGAGTAGTGACCTCACTTTGCTCACCGGGAAGTACAGGTTCTTGGGTGTGCGCTCTTTTTCCCCTCGCAAGTTGCGGAGGTTCCTTTTTGTCTTGGCTGGCGTCGGATTCGTCCGTCGGCTTCTGCTGCTGAGTCTCGCCTCCGAATATTCGACGTATGGCATCAAGAATTGACTGCGGTTTCTGAACCGGCTTCCGCCCGGCGGCTTCGGCCTTCGCCTTCTCGATAACCTGCTTGATCA
>Ga0302319_10019037_pt1 | contig 12481 bp, 9 predicted proteins | sample Bog_T0_2_FD_203319 | JGI IMG/M metagenome (GOLD analysis project Ga0302319, IMG submission 203319) | Peat permafrost microbial communities from Stordalen Mire near Abisko, Sweden - Bog_T0_2 | ecosystem: Environmental > Terrestrial > Soil > Wetlands > Peat | place: Sweden: Abisko, Stordalen Mire... | reverse complement strand
CTCGGTAGAATCCAGCTGAGCCAGAAGCGCCGGAGAAATCGTCAACAGATCGCAACCCGCCAATTCCGTGATCTCCCCCACATTCCGGAAGCTCGCGCCCATCACCTCGGTCTTATAACCGAACTTCTTGTAATAGTTGTAAACGGCCCGAACCGAGACCACACCCGGATCTTCCCGCGGCGTATAATCCTTGCCCGTGTCTTTCTTATACCAGTCCAGAATCCGGCCCACAAACGGAGAGATCAGCGTAATCCCCGCCTCGGCACAGGCAATCGCCTGATGCAGCCCGAACAGCAAAGTCAGGTTACAGTGGATCCCTTCCTTCTCCAGAATCTCGCCCGCCTTAATCCCTTCCCACGTCGAAGCGATCTTAATCAGCACGCGCTCCCGCGAGACGCCGGCCGACTCATACTGCGCGATCAGCTCGCGCCCCTTAGCCACCGTGGCGTTGGTGTCGTACGACAGACGCGCGTCCACCTCCGTAGACACACGCTTCGGGACGATCTTCAGAATCCGCTTTCCGAACGATACCGCCAGACGATCGAACGCCAGGTTAGCCACCTTCTGCGGATCGGCGCTGTCGCCCAGTTCCTTCCGGGCATCGAGCAGCGTGCCATCGACGATCTCCTGATACTTCGGCATTTCGGCGGCAGCCGTGATGAGCGAAGGATTTGTCGTAGCATCCCTCGGCCGGAATTTTTCAATAGCTTCGATGTCGCCCGTGTCGGCCACAACGACGGTCATAGTTCGCAGTTGTTCGAGAAGAGTTGCCATATTTACCGTTTCCTTCTTTCTAAAATCATCGCACGAATGTCAATGGGCCGCACGCTCTCGGCCCGGCCACGGTTCCACATGAACCAGTACATCGGCAACCCATGGTAATTCATCCTTAATCCGCGCCCGAACCTTCTGTGCGATATCGTGCGAAGCCCGCACCGAAATGTCCGGGTCCACTTCCAGATGCAGATCGACGTGGTACTTCAACCCGGTTTTGCGGGCAAAACACTTCTCCACGCCCTTAACGCCGGAAACAGTACGCGCCGCGGCTCGAATACTGTCCATCATTTCGTCCGAAGGCATCGTGTCCATCAGGTGCATCGAGGCGTCCAGGATGATTCGCGCAGCCGTCGCGATAACAATCACGCCGACAAAGAACGCGCCATAGTGATCGGCCTTCAGGAATGCTACCGGCTTCCACAGAGTCAGCGACAGCGCGATCAATGCCACCGCCCCTGAAAGGATATCGACAGCGTCGTTCGCCGCATCGGCGATCAACGACGAGCTCCCGATAGATTTGCCGTGCCGGTACTTCAGAATAACCAGCCAGGCCTTGGCGAAGATCGAAATCACCAGCGGAACAATCGCCCAGGCCGCCGGCACCACGGCGTCGCCCGCACCGGTAATCCCGTGCCACGCAATCAGCACACCGGCCGCGAACAGAAAGAACCCCAGCACCAGACCAGCCAGCGTTTCGACGCGTCCGTGGCCGTAAGGATGATCGTGATCGGCCGGCCTTGCCGCCAGAATTAAGCCGACCAGCACCAGCCCCGAAGCAAACACATCAGCCGCCGATTCAAAGCCGTCCGCCAGCACCGACGCCGAACCCGCGCGCCAGCCTGCGGCGATCTTGATCAGCGCAAGCAGCCCGCTCACCACCATCCCGAGGATGGCGAGTTGGCGAGCCTTGCGAAACGACTGATCGTTTGCCTGATTGGGGGGAGCCAAAAGTTTGTTTACACCCGCTCAAGCAGCCGGGCGACGAAAGCGCGGCTGGAAGCGACCAGATTCCACGAATCGGGCCAGAACGACATATCGATGGTCCACCAGTCTATGCCGTGCACGCGCAGCAGCTTCGGGGCGAGATGATCGAAATCGATCAGGCCTTCGCCAAACGGCCGATGGGTGCTCGTCTCGTCATGCATCAGCGTGCCGTCGCTGTCGATCAGATGAATCGCTCCGATGCGCCCCTGCAGTTTATCGAGAAACTCCTCGATGCCGCCCGCCAGCACATCGCGTTTATCGTGCTGCCGAGCCCCCACCACGCAGCACATATACGCATGAGCTGTGTCGAACAGAACCGAAAAATTCGGATGCCGCACTTCCTGGTGCATCCGGATAATCTCGCCCGGTTTATTGAAAGCGAAGCCCGGCTCGAATTCCCAAACCAGCCTTACACCCGCCGCTTCCGCCAGCGCCGCGCCTTCGCTCCAAAGCAAGGCGATTCGGTGAAAGTCCTGCTCATACTCCTTATCGGGAATCGAACCGGGAGCCGCCACCGTATCCACGCGCAGCGATGGACTCCCGATATCGGCGCACATCTCGATATTGCGCTTCATCATGTCCCGGTACCGTGTTTCATTGCCCGCCGCGATGGGGCTCACGCTATAGAAATCGCCCGCATAACCTGAAATCCCCATGCCCTGATCCGCGATGAACCGGGCCAACTCTTTGCGGGATGGCGAGTCCGGATACTTCTCAAGCGTTACGTGGGGAGGGAAGCCGCAGATGTCGATGCCGTCGAAGCCGGCCGCCGCCAGATGACGCACAATAGCGTCGAAGGGAACGGGATCGGCGGCCCATGGCCCAAACGAAAACGCCCAGCTTCCCAGCGAGATCTTCAAGTAATGTGCGCTCCCGAACTATATTCGCATTCGTGGTTTAATCGATCATGCGTCGACCAACACTTTCGATTCTCATCCTCGCCACAACCACGTTCGTTCTGGCCGACGACTTTCCGTACCAGAAGCCACCTAAAGCTGTGCTTGACGTTCTCAACGCACCGCTGACACCCACCATCTCCATCAGCCCGCAGCGCGATTATGCGATTTTTATGCAGCCCGTGCGCTATCCGCCCATCGCGGAAGTTGCCCAACCGATGCTTCGTCTGGCCGGCATCCGCATCGACACCAACACTAACGGCATGCATCTCGCGCCGGTGTTCACTACCTATATTTTAAAGCGGATTTCAGATGCCAGTGAGGTTAAGGTATCGCTACCAAACGATGCGAAGCTCAGCGCACCCATCTGGAGTCCCAACGGAACGCAGTTCGCTTTCACTAACACGACCGCGCGCAGCATCGACCTTTGGGTCGCGACGACCGCGACTGGCCAGTCGCACAAGATTGATGGCGTCTCTGTAAACGGCGTTCGTCTCGGGGGCGGCGGTGGTCGTGGCGCCGGCGGTGGCGGCAATGGCGACGTGGAATGGATGGGCGACAACAAAACGCTCATCGTCCACACCATTCCCGCCGGACGCGGTGCGCCTCCTGCTGAAAGTTCGATCCCGAAAGGCCCGCATGTTCAGGAAAGCCTCGGCCACGCCGGACCCGCGCCGACTTACGAAGATCTGCTCAGCACGCCTCACGACGAAGATCTTTTCGATTACTATTCGACCGCCCAACTGGCGTACGTTGACACGTCGTCGGGCAAAATATCGGCGTTCGGCACTCCCGGCATCTTTACCATGGTTCGACCATCGCCGGATGAAAAACATCTCATGGTCGGCCGCATCCACAAGCCTTATTCGTATCAATTGCCCGGCTCCGCGTTCCCGCAGGAAGTGGAAGTCTGGAATCGCGCCGCAAAAATGGAATATAAGGTGGCGAGCGTCCCGCTTTCAGAGCGCGTCCCGATCGGCGGCGTTCGCACCGGACCGCGTTCCTATGAATGGATCCCTGAAAAATCGGCAACCCTGCTCTGGGTGGAAGCGCTCGACGGCGGCAATCCGAAAGAAACCGTTCCCAATCGCGATGAAATCCTCGCATTGCCCGCGCCGTTCCAGGGCAAACCTCAGGAAGTTTACAAGACCAAAGAACGCTTCAGCGGAATCCAGCCCCTGGCCGGCGGCAAAGCGCTGGTTGAAGACAGCGCCCGCCTCACCCGTATCATCCGCACCATCGAGATCGACATGGAACATCCCGACGCCGAGGCTAAGGTTCTCTTCAGCCGCAATCAGCGCGATGCTTATCATGACCCCGGCACGCCAGTCCGAAAGACCACGCCCGATGGCAAAGCCGAGATCATGCAGAAGGGCAATACGATTCTGATGAGCGGACTCGGCGCCTCACCCACCGGCGACCATCCGTTTGTCGATCGCATGGATCTCACCACCGGCAAGACCGAGCGCTTGTTCCAGTCCGGCGCCGATGGTTACGAAGTGGTCGAAGCGATTCTTGATGACGAAGGCAGCAAGATCCTCGTTCGTCGCGAAAGCCCCACAGAACCCCCGAACTACTATGTTCGCGACGGCACGGCTCTGAAGCCGTTAACGCATTTCCAGAACCCGACCCCGCAAACCCTCGCCATCAAGAAGGAGCTGGTGAACTACAAACGCGCCGACGGCGTGCCGCTTTCGTTCACCCTCTACCTGCCGCCGGATTACAAACCGGGCACGAAGCTTCCCGCCGTGGTTTGGGCCTATCCTTATGAGTTCAGCGACGCGGATACTGCCGGCCAGGTGACCGGCCATGCCGCGCAGTCTTATACAGAGCTGAATTACCATCAACTTTTTGTGCTCGATGGCTACGCGCTGATCGATAACGCCGCCATGCCGATCATCGGTAGTCCGGACGTCGTGAACAACACCTACGTCGAACAACTCACCATGGACGCCCAGGCCGCCGTCGATAAGGCTGTCGAAATGGGCGTGGTGGATCGCGATCGCATTGGCGTTTTCGGACATAGCTACGGCGCGTTCATGACGGCGAATCTGCTGTCGCATTCGAAGTTGTTTCACGCTGGAGTGGCCGAAAGCGGAGCCTACAACCGTACCCTGACGCCGTTTGGCTTCCAGGCCGAACAGAGAACGTTCTGGGAAGCTCCCGACGTTTACACCAAAATGTCGCCGTTCTGGTTTGCCGACCAGATCAAAACTCCGATTCTGCTGATTCACGGCGAAGCGGACGATAATACCGGAACCTTCCCGATTCAATCGGAACGGCTCTACGCGGCGATTCGCGGCAATGGCGGAACGGTGCGGCTCGTGATGTTACCCAACGAAGCGCACGGGTATCGCGGCAAAGAAACTATGGAGCATGTATTGTTCGAGGAAATATCGTGGTTCGATAAGTACCTCAAACAGTAGCTACTTCAGAATTTCCCGAGCGGCGTTGTACCCTGGCGCGCCCATCACGCCGCCGCCCGGGTGCGCGCCGGAACCGCACAGATATAGTCCAGGCACGGGCGTGCGATAGCGCGCCCACCCAGCGACCGGCCTAAGCACAAACATCTGATCGAGGCTCATCTCGCCGTGGAAGATGTTGCCACCGGATATTCCGAAACGCCGTTCCAGATCGAGTGGACTCAGGACCTGGCGCTCGCAAACAATATCGCGCATGTTGGGCGCATACTCGGAAATGACTTCAAGCACGCGGTCCCCGTAAGGTTCACGAAGATCGTCCCAGTGGGAATCGCGCAGCGTGTATGGCGCGTACTGCAAAAAGATCCCCATGATGTGGCGGCCCTCGGGAGCCAGCGAAGGATCGTACATCGTGGGGCACGTCATTTCGATGAGCGGGTTGTGCGATGGGCGGCCGTACTTCGCGTCGTCCCAGGCGCGTTCCACGTATTCGATAGATGGGCAGATGTGCATCGTCGCGCCATGCTGCGGGCCGGGTGTGCCGGGTAACGCGGTGAAGTCCGGCAAGCCTTCAAGCGCCAGGTTCATCTTGAGCGATGTACCTTCGACGCGGAAGTGTTCCACTGAGGCCTTGAATTCGGGATCGAGATGTTGAGCGTCGACAAGTTTGAGGAACGTTAGCTTCGGATCGAGATTCGATGCGACGACAGGCGCGTGAAGTTCGTCGCCATTTTCAAGAACGACGCCATAAGCTTTGCCGCCGCGAATCAGCACCTGCGCCACTGGAGCCGATGTGCGGATCTCCGCGCCTTTGGCTCGCGCCGACGCGGCTATCGCTTCGGAAACGGCGCCCATGCCGCCACGCACGAATCCCCACAACCCCCGCTTACCACCCACCCCGCCCATGCAGTGGTGCATCAATATATAAGCGGTGCCAGCCGACCGAGGTCCGCCATTCGCGCCAATAACTCCATCGGTCGCAAGAGTGACTTTGATCTCATGCGATTCGAACCATTCATCGAGAAGATCCGCTGCGCTCTGCGTGAAGATCTTCACCAGCCCGGAGATCTCGCGTGCACCCAAATGACGGAACTTTGCGAGAAGCTTCAGGTATTCGATGAAATCCGCGGGTCTGCGAGGCGGAACTTCCGGCGGCGTAACCAGAAGCAGCGATTCCACCACTTCCGCAAGCCGCTCGATCTGCGCCTCATACTTCGGGAACGCCTCCGCATCGCGCGCCGAAAACTTCGCTATTTCACTGAGCGTCTTGCGATCGTCACTCCAGAAAAAGAGATGCCGCCCATCGGGATAGACCGAAAAAAAAGCAGGGTCCTTGGGTTGCACCTGATACCCGAAGCGTTCCAGTTCGAGTTCGCGAACGATGCGTTCCTGGAGCAGACTCACCAGATACGCGCCCGTGGAAACGCGATATCCCGGCCAGATTTCCTCGGTTACCGCGCAGCCACCGAGAATTTCGCGCCGTTCGAGAACCACGACTTTCTTGCCGGCGCGAGCCAGATACGCCGCCGTGACCAGGCCATTGTGACCGCCACCAATGACGATCGCGTCGTATCGCACGGCTACCCGCGTCTCTTGAACGCCACAACGGAAAGCGGAGGCAGGGTGATGGAAATGCTGCAGGGGCGGAAGTGCTTAGGCTTTTCGCTCGCCTTCACGCCACCGAGGTTGCCCATGTTGCTGCCGCCGAAGTGCGCCGCATCGGTGTTAAGAATCTCTTCGTAGAATCCCGCCTCCGGCACGCCGATCTCATAATGCGTACGTGGCACCGGCGTGAAATTACAAACGAAGAGAATAAACTCCGAAGCCTTCTCCGCGCGGCGGATGAAAGAGATGATCGATTTCTCCACATCCGAGATATCCACCCATTCGAACCCCGCGTATTCGAATTCCACTTCATGCATCGCAGGCTGTTCCTTATACAACCTGTTGAGCTCTTCCACGCAAGCCTGCAGACCGGCATGAAGAGGGAACTGCAGAATCTGCCAGGGCACCGCGGCATGGTGATTCCACTCGTTGTAATCGCCAATGTCGCAGCCCATGAACAGCAGTTTCTTGCCCGGATGCGCGTACATATAAGCGATGAACGCGCGGACATTGGCGAACTTCTGCCATTGATCGCCAGGCATGCGGTTGAGGAGCGAACGCTTGCCATACACCACTTCATCGTGTGAGATCGGCAGCACGAAGTTTTCACTGAACGCGTAGAGAATGCTGAAGGTGATGTTGTTGTGGTAGAACTTGCGGTACACCGGATCGACAGCGAAATAATTCAGCATGTCGTGCATCCAGCCCATGTTCCACTTCATAGTGAAGCCCAGGCCGCCCGAATAAACGGGCTTGGAAACTCCAAAGAATGAAGTGGATTCCTCAGCAATAGTAAACGCGCCCGGAACTCCGTGCGCCAGTTCGTTAAAGCGGCGCAGGAATTCGATGGCTTCAAGATTCTCCCGGCCGCCATACATGTTGGGAATCCATTCGCCAGGTTCGCGCAGGTAATCGAGATACAGCATCGAAGCCACCGCATCCACCCGCAGACCATCGATGTGATATCGCTTCAGCCAGAACAACGCGTTCGAGATCAGAAATTCGCGAACTTCATTGCGGCCGAAGTTGAAGATGTTAGTGCCCCATTCGCTGTGCTCGCCCTGGCGCCGGTCGGCATGTTCATAGAGCGCGCTTCCATCGAAATAGGCCAGGCCATGAGCGTCTTTCGGGAAATGCCCGGGGACCCAGTCGGCGATCACGCCGATGCCCGCCGCATGGAAGGCATCGACCAGATACATGAAGTCTTCAGGCGAACCGAAGCGCGAAGTCGGCGCGAAATAACCGGTGACCTGATAGCCCCATGAGCCCGAATACGGATGCTCCTGCACGGGCAGAAGTTCCACGTGGGTATAGCCGACTCGCTTCACATATTCAACCAGCTTGACGGCCATCTCGCGATAGGTGAGCGGCTCGCCGGCCGGCCCTCGCATCCACGATTCCAGATGCACTTCGTATATGGAAATCGGCTCATGCAGCCACTGCTTCGTGGGTCTGGCTTTCATCCACTCTTCGTCGCGCCATTCGTATAAATCGTCCTCGCAAATCACCGATGCGGATTTCGGCGGTACTTCAGTCTGGCGAGCCCAGGGATCGGCCTTGAGCTGCTTATAGTCATTGAATTTCGACCGGACGAAGTACTTGTACGACTGGCCTTTCTTCGCGCACGGGAGGAAGATTTCCCACACTCCGGAATTGCGCAGGCGCATGGGATGGCGGCGGGTGTCCCATTCGTTGAAATCGCCCGCGACCGAAACCGCAATGGCGTTCGGAGCCCAGACCGCGAAGCGCACGCCTTTGACGCCGACAACCGAAGCGATATGAGAGCCGAAGGTATTCCAGGCTTCATAGAGCGTGCCTTCGGAATGCAGGTGAAGATCGAAATCGCTGATCACAGGTCCGAAGCGATAGGGATCTTCGATCAGTTGTTCGCCATGGTGCCAGCTTTCGATACGGAACTGATAGGCCACGGGGACGGACGTGAGGGTCGCAATGAAGAAGCCTTCGTGATGCTGCTTCTCCATGGGAATGTCCGGCAGGTCCGGCGCGCCGGGGCGCACGACCGACGCAGATTTAGCCTGAGGCAGAAAGGCGCGGATCTCCCACGCCGTGCTGCCTTTCTCGATACTGACTGGGTGGGGGCCGAGTACGCCGAATGCGTCGCCGTGGTATCCACCAATGATTGCTTCCATTTCGGCAGCGTTCATGGGAACTTCGATTATATGGCCCTCACTGAGCTTCACGTCCATTTGGAAGGAACGGTCGACCGGGAGACGGTCCGTTTGCTCGATCCATCGCTGTCTGAAGAAGCGATCCGCGCGGCATGGAGTTTCTCGAATTTTGCCGGTTTTATTGGCTGTTTTAAGTTTGTAGCGCAGCGTCTGCGAGGGCCGGCGGACTATGCGCTGATCACGCGGCGGATGATCGAATCGTTCGCTCGCCAGGAAATCGGGTACGCCGAGGTGACGCTGGGCGCGGGAGTTATTTTGTGGCGCGGCTTCGATTTCGACGAAGTCTGGCGGGCGATCCGGCAAGCCCAAAAGGCGGCGTGCGCGTCGACCGGTGTGGAGGTTTTCTGGAATCTGGATGCCATTCGGCAGTTCGGCCCGGACCATGTGATGGAGGTGGCTCGGGTGGCTTCGCGGTACGTGGGCGATGGCGCGATTTCGTTTGGCATCGGCGGGGATGAGGTGGCGGGTCCGGCACGGTTGTTTGGGGAGGCCTATCGCTATGCACGAGACGCCGGGATGCGGTTGACAGCTCACGCGGGCGAAACCGATGGCCCGGGTTCCGTTCGAGCAGCTTTGGAAATTGGGGCGGAGCGGATTGGGCATGGCATTCACGCGGCGGACGATGCCGATCTGATGCGCCGGCTGCGCGAGGAAAACATTCCGCTGGAGGTTTCAATCACGAGCAATGTGAAGACCGGCGCGGTTGCGTCGCTGAGCGCGCATCCGCTGCGGAAGTTGCTGGATGCCGGCGTTCCAATTACTTTGAACACGGACGATCCGGGGATCTTTGAAACCGATCTGGCGGCTGAGTTTGAGGTGGCGCGAACGGTGTTGGGTGTGAGCGCGGCGGAGCTTGAGGCGATCAAGGCGAATGCCGATCGCTACCGTTTTACTGCGTGGGAGCGAAGTAACCCTGCCGCCAATAAGCCTTAAGTGGCGGCAGGCCATGGGGCTGGATAACCTTGACTTTTATCCGCCGGAACTTGCCATCGCGCGCTGGATTGGCGGGTGAATAGCCGATCAGATATTCATTGCGAAGCTCGATGCCAATCTTCAGCGCGATATCCGGAAGATCGTGCAAACTGGCTGCGAAATGGCGGCCGCCGGTGGGTTCGGAAAGGTCACGGAGAAGACTGGGTCCCATGTACTCTTCAGGCGTGCGGCCTCCGCCGTAGACACCTATCGCATAGATCTGGACGTCGGCTTCTTTCAGCCTGTTTTTAACTTCGGCCTGGGTATAGCGGCTATGGTTGTCGCCGCCGTCGGTGATTACGATCAGAGCTTTGCGCGGGTTCTTCGCCTTGTGCATGGCGTTGAGGGCAACGGTAAGGCCATCCAGCAGTGCTGTAGAACCCTTCGATCGCACGCCGAGGAGCTTGTCCTGAATGTCGCCGGGATTGTGGGTGAACGGCACCACCAGTTCAGGGCGGTCGCTGAATTCAATCAGGCAGCCCTCGTCTTCGGGATTGGCTATTTTGAAAAACTCGGCCACCGCAAGCCGCGACATTTGCAGCTTGTCCCCCATACTGCCGCTGGTATCGAAGACGATGCCGATGGAGAGTGCAGCGTCTTCGCCTCCGAAAGAAACGATCTTCTGTTCTTTCTCGTCTTCGAAGACCTGGAAATCGGTTTGCTCGAGCCCGGTGACGAAGCGATTCAGGGGATCGGTAACTGTCACCGGGACCAGCACGAGATTCGTATCGACGCGGATATTCGCTTTGGGTAGCGGCGCGCTGGATTCGGTCTTACCCGGCTTGGCGCGCGGCACGATGGTGACCGGCGCTTCCTGACTGAAGGAAAGCAGCACGGCAATCAGGGCAATCGCGCAGGTGCGAAGCATGCAGATAGTCTGCCATAGTTCGACGCGGCTGGTTGATATCATGTTGCTTCAAGCACACAAATGGCAAGCAAGTTACCCTCCGGGCCGCTGGTTGCGGTCATCATGGGCAGTCGGTCGGACTGGGATACAATGCGGGCGGCCGATGAGATCCTGACCGATTTCGGGGTCCCGCACGAGTGCCGGATAGTATCCGCGCACCGCACGCCTGAGTTGATGGCGGAGTTCGCTTCAGGCGCCCAGGGGCGGGGAATTGAAGTGATCATCGCGGGAGCCGGCGGCGCGGCGCATTTGCCGGGAATGACGGCGGCGCATACGACTCTTCCCGTGCTCGGCGTGCCCATCGAAAGCAAGGCGCTGAAGGGACTCGATTCGCTGCTCTCTATCGTTCAGATGCCGACGGGCGTGCCGGTGGCGACGCTGGCGATCGGTACGGCGGGCGCAAAGAACGCAGCGTTGCTGGCGATCTCGATTCTTGCCGGCAAGCACGCGTTGCTGCGCAAGAAGCTGGAAGCGTTTCGTGCCGCGCAGAAGCGCAAGGTTCTTGAAGACACGCTGCCGTGAAGCCGATACTTCCCGGATCTAAGATTGGCGTGCTGGGCAGCGGGCAGCTGGGGCGCATGTTCGCGATTTCCGCGCGGCGCATGGGCTATCGCGTCCACACCTACTCGCCCGATCGCGATTCGCCAACCGGGCAGATTGCGGATGTTGAGGTCGACGCGGCTTATGAGGATCTGGACCGCGTGCGCGAGTTCGCGGCCGCTGTCGATGTGGTGACGTTTGAATTTGAGAACGTGCCCGCGGCGACGGCTGATACTGCGGCGCAAGTGGCGCGGGTGCGTCCGGCGGGCGATGTTCTGCACACGACGCAGCATCGGTTGCGCGAGAAGACTTTCCTGCAGCAGCATGGTTTTCCGGTCACACGGTTTCAGGCGATTCGTTCGCAGAACGATCTGGCCGGCACTTTCGGGCCGGGGATTCTTAAGACGGCGGGGTTCGGGTATGACGGCAAGGGGCAGTATCGGGTGAACTCGCCGGCCGAGGCTTTGGCGGCCTGGGAGTCGATGGGGCGCCAGGAGGCGGTGCTCGAAGCCGTGGTGGATTTCCAGGCGGAACTTTCGATTGTAGGTGTGCGGAGCGATGCGGGCGATTGTGTGTTCTATGCGCCGAGTGCGAATGCGCATGTGGCCGGGATTCTGGATGTGTCGTCGGCGCCGGTCCCGTTTCCGGCTTCGGTTGCGCGGGAGGCGACTGAGATAGCGCGTGGCATTCTGGAAGCTTTGAATGTGACGGGCGTCTTGTGTGTGGAGTTCTTCCTGACTCGGGATCATAAGTTGCTGGTGAATGAGCTGGCGCCGCGTCCGCATAATTCGGGGCACCTGACGATTGACGCCTGTGTGACCAGCCAGTTCGAGCAACAACTGCGCGCGGTGTGCGGGCTGCCGCTGGGAGGCACCGAGATGCTGAGGCCGGCGGCGATGGCGAATCTGCTCGGAGAAGTCTGGTCGAAGGGTGAGCCAAACTGGCCGTTGGCACTGGCACTTCCCGAATTGAAGCTGCATCTGTATGGCAAGACCGAAGCAAGGTCCGGACGCAAGATGGGGCATCTGACCGCAACGGCGGCGACCGCGGCTCAAGCCGAACAACTGGTAAGAGCCGCGAGGGCCAGACTGTGAGGCAGGCGCTTCCGGCTGCCCTTGCCCTGTGTTGCATAGCCTACGCGCAAAGTGTATCGCTGGTGGCAATAGTCAAAGCCGATCCTGCAAACGCTAC
>Ga0302319_10019036_pt1 | contig 12482 bp, 6 predicted proteins | sample Bog_T0_2_FD_203319 | JGI IMG/M metagenome (GOLD analysis project Ga0302319, IMG submission 203319) | Peat permafrost microbial communities from Stordalen Mire near Abisko, Sweden - Bog_T0_2 | ecosystem: Environmental > Terrestrial > Soil > Wetlands > Peat | place: Sweden: Abisko, Stordalen Mire... | reverse complement strand
CTCCAGGATCGCAAATTTCTCCTGTTCTTCCAGTTCCGCCGCCGGCTTGCGTGACCACTCCAGCCACAAATCCCGAATTTTTCCTTCGATCAACTCCTTCACCTGGAGCATAAGCACCGGCGTCAGGTTGAAGTTCACCCGCACCCCGGGAAAATCGTCGATGATCGAAATCATATCCAGATACCCTTTGACCCCGTGCAGGCGCACCCACGGCATCATGGCCGTCTGCGTCGCGGGATTGACGTAGTACGGCTGATGCATGTGCCAAAGGAAGACAACGTTTGCCATGAGGTTTTGCGTAAGGGGAAACGCCGCTCCGGGCAATAGCAGAAGCGCAAGAAGGCCCATTCTTTCGATTTCCTCACGATGCTGCCATCCCGCCGCCATCCCATGAGCGACTCCGCGCCTTCCCGCATCCTTCTCGTCGAAGACGACGAGATCAGCCGGCAATTGCTCGCGCGCGCGCTTGAACGGCGGGGCTGCGAAGTCGTTGAGTGCGCCAATGGACGCGAAGCGCTTCAGCTCGTCGAAAACTCCGGGCCCGTCCTCCTCGTGCTCGATTACGAAATGCCCGAATTCACCGGCGCGCAAATCTGCGAGATGATCCGGAAGCATAAAGATCCGGCGATCGCCACCCTTCCCATCATCCTCCTCACAGCGCACACCGGCGAGGAGCATGAAGTGGAGAGCCTCGCCTCCGGGGCCGACGATTTCATCACGAAGCCCGTCAATGTCACTATCCTCAAGGCGCGAATCGACACCCAGATCCGCCTGCACGAGATGCGCATGCAGTTGCAGCAGCAGAACGCCGAGCTCGAACAATGGCGCCACGACCACGAACTGGATCTCGAGGCCGCCAGCCTCACCCAGCAGGCCATGCTTCCCGTCCGCCCTCCGCCTCTCAAAGGGTGGGACGTCGCCGCTTATTACCAGCCCGTCATCCAAATCGGCGGCGATATCTTCGATTGGACCCGGCTCCCCGATGGAAGCTGGCTCTTTTGGATCGCCGACGTCACCGGCCACGGCGTCTCCGCCGCGCTCCACACCGCCCTGATCAAGCTCCTTTTCCGCCACGCCGCCGCCGAATATTCCGAGCCCTGCAAAATTCTCGCTGCGATCAACACCGAGTACTTCGCGGTGTTCAAAGGGAAATCTTTCATGACGGCCGCCTGCGTCGCCGTCCGCTCCGGCAATTCCCGCGTACACTTCGCCGGCGCGGGCCATCCGCCCCTGTTCATCAGCCGCGTCACCGTCGCCGCGGAGGCGCTGCCTTCCCTGGCGCCTCCCATTGGCATCGCGCCATCCTTCCATTGCGAGGAGTCCGGCGCCGCCATCCTTCCTGGCGATACCGTTCTCCTCTACACCGACGGCCTCTACAGCGCCGTCGGCCACGACGGAGAGCGTCTCAAACCCGAAGATCTTCCCCGCTACTTTCCCGCAAAGAGCCCTTCCGCCGCCGAATTCGTGGATCACACCGTCGCCGCCGTTTGCGGCGCCGAAGGAGCCCCGCTCCCCGACGACCTCGCCGCGATCGCCCTCCGCCGCCAGTGAGGCGCCCGGGGACACTGCGCCGAATGGAGATCGCTTCTACCCCAGCGCGTCCGCCCGCGTTTCCTGAGAATGCGCCTCCGCGGGCGCGCCAATCCCCAGCCTCATCACCTCCATGCCCACCAGGCACACATCGTCCTCGAAACTCCGCGTGGCGGAGAAGTCGCGAACCTCGCCGATCGTTTCCTCGAAGATCTGCTCCGTGGGCCGGTAAAGCCGCCGCTCGACGGCCCTCAGCAGCAGTGTCTGATCGTAAAGCTCGCCCTTCTTGCTCTCGACCTCGTAAAGCCCGTCGGTAAAAAGCAACACCAGATCTTCCGCCGCGATCGGCGCCGCAAAGGTCCGATACACCGTGCCATCGAAAACGCCCAGGGCCGGCCCGGGACGCATGTTGCCCCCATCCAGAAACCCCACGGAGCCCCCCGAACGCCGCAGATGGAGCGGACGCGGGTGTCCCGCGTTGGCGTAGCGCATTTCTCCCGCGGCCACATCCGCCACGAGATAAAAGGCGGAGGCAAACATCGGGCTGCGCGTGCGGCGCAGAATCGAAAGCAGCGCGCGATTCATCTGCGAGAGGAATTCGCCGGGGTCATGCGCCACGGGCTGCAATTCCTCGACCAGGGTGCGCTGGATGGCGGTGACGAGCGCGGCGCGGACGCCATGGCCCATCACGTCGCAAATAAAGACCGCCGCCTTGGTGTCGGAGATCGCCGCCACGTGAAAGAAGTCTCCTCCCAGCGCTTCCGTCGGAAGGTATTTGCTGACAAACCGCAGCGCGCTTTCCTCCGGCGGCGCCCCTTGCGGGAGACTGGGAAATTGCTGGGGCAAAAAGGCCTGTTGCACTTCGCGCGCCATGTCGAGGTCGTCCTCCATTTCCGCGTTTTTTTCCCGCAATTCCTCGGTGTATTGCGCGAGCTTCTCCTCCGCATTTTTTCTCGCCGTAATATCGCGGCCAATCCCAATGATGCCGATCGTCCTGCCCTGCGCATCCCGCAGCGGCACCTTGGTCGTCGAAAGCCATTGCAGGGAGCCATGTCCTTCACCCACGGATTCGTGCCGGTTCATGATCGGCTGCCCCGTCTTCATGACTTCCGCGTCGTCCGCCTGAAAGCCGCGCGCGACTTCTTCCCGAAAGAAATCGCTGCTCGTCCGGCCCACCGCCTGGGTGGGTGAGGCCAGTCCGAGTTGATGAGCGTGCGCGAGATTGCCCAGCAGATAGCGCCCTTCGGCGTCCTTGACGTAGATGGAGTCCGGCAGGCTGTCGATCACCCGGCGGAGCAGATTGCGCTCAGCCTCCAGGGCGCGATCCACCACCGCGCGCTTGATCGCATAGCGCGCCGAGCGCACCAGCAAGTCCTGGTCGAACGCGCCCTTGACGAGGTAGTCCTGCGCCCCTTCCTCGACCGTCCGCAATGCCATCGCCTCATCGTCCAGACCGCTCAGAACAATGATCGGGACGCGCGCGGGATGCGCGGCCAGCCGGCGGAAAGTATCGATCCCATCGCCATCGGGCAGGGAAAGATCGGTCATCACCAGGTCGATCCCGCCCCGCGTCAGGAGTTCGAGCCCGGCGGCCAGCCAGGGCGTCTCCTCGATCAAAAACGGGATCGGCGCGTTGCGCAGCAGTTGCCGGAGCAGAAAGGCGTCGTCGGGATTGTCCTCGATCAAGAGCAGGCGGATCGCCGCCTGGTTGCCGGGGATTGGCGTAGGGGTATTCACATGAATAAGACTCTCCAAAGCCGCCGCCCGTTCAAGCAGCGGCGCCGTCGATCACGTCGCGGACCTTTCGCGCCAGGTCCGCCGGGGTGAATGGCTTCTGGAGAAACGCCGTGTCCGATTCGAGCCCGTGCCGCTTCAAGATGCCTTCGTCGATATAGCCCGAAGTAAACAAAATCTTCGTCTCCGAGCTTCGCGCCTTGATCCACTCGGCGAGATCTTTCCCGCCCGCATCGGGCAGCACCACATCCGAAAACAGCAGATGCACCTCGCGCCCGTCACTGTGCTCCACCATGTCCCGCGCCTGTTTTCCGTCTCCCGCCTCGAGCACAGTGTAGCCGAGCCGCCGCAGCACGTGAGCGGTCAGGCTCCGTACCGTGATTTCGTCCTCGACGTAGAGGACCGTTTCATTTCCGCCGGGCAATTGGCCGATCTCCTTGCGGGCGCTGGATTTTTCGCCGGTCTCATCCACGCGAGGCAGATAGATGGAAAATACTGTGCCGAAGCCCACGGTGCTGTCCACCGAGATATAGCCCCCGCTCTGCTTCACGATTCCGTAGCACGTCGCCAGTCCCAGGCCGGTTCCCTGCCCTTTCTCCTTGGTTGTGAAAAACGGCTCGAAGATCTGCTTCTGGAGTTCCGCCGGTATTCCCGCGCCGGTGTCCGCCACGGTCAGTTTCACGTAATCGCCCGCCGGCATCTCGTTTGCGGAATAAAAGTCATCCAGGAAGTAGGTCACGTCCGCGGTCTCGATGGTGATCGTGCCCCCCTTCGGCATCGCATCCCGCGCATTGACGCACAGATTGAGGAGCACTTGCTCGATCTGGCTGGGATCGGCTTTCAGCCGGCCGATTTCCGCGTTCAGCCTGGTCTTGATCTTGATGTCCTCGCCGATCACGCGCTCCAGCATTTTCTGCATGTTCCGCACCGCGTCATTCATATTGAAGACGCGCAGATACAGCGGCTGCCGGCGGCTGAAAGCCAGCAATTGATGCGTGAGCGACGCGGCGAAATCCGCCGCCTTGCGAATCTCCGTGAGGTGCTTGTACATCCACTGGCGCTCGTCGATCTGCCCGATCAGCAGATCGCTGTAGCCCAGGATCGCGGTCAGGATATTGTTGAAATCGTGCGCAATGCCGCCGGCCAGGCGGCCCACGGCGTCCATTTTCTTCGATTGAAGCAGCTCCTCCTCCAGGCGCTTGCGTTCCGTAATATCGCGCGCGATCGAAGACAGGCCCGTGATCTTTCCGCTCTCGCCGCGAATGGGAGAATCGGTCAGCGACACGCTGATCCTCCTGCCATCCTTTCGCATCCGGATCGTTTCGTAGCTGGCCAGGCTGTCGCCGAGCTTCACCGTGGACAAGGCGTGGGGCAGTTCGTCGAGCCGCTCCGCGGGAATCAGCAGGTGAAGACGCCGCCCGATCACTTCGTCCGCCGCATATCCGTAGATGCGTTCCGCGCCCAGGTTCCAGCTCACGATCACGCCTTCCAGCGTGCATCCCACGATGGCGTCATTCGAATTCGCCACCACCGCTGCCAGCTCCGAAGTGATCCGCTCCGCGTTCTTGCGCTCGGTAATATCGTGAATATACGCGGTGAAGACCTGGCTGCCTTCGAGTTGGATGCGGCTGATCGCCACCTCCACCGGAAATTGCGCGCCATCCTGGCGGTAGGCCCTCATCTCCACCCTCTGCCCCTGCGTCACCCCGGCGTTGGTCACCTTGTAAAGCGCCAGCCCGGAAAGGTCACCGTTCTCCACCGGCGGCGAACCGAGCAGGTCCGCGATATCCCGCCCCAGCGCGTCATCGACGCCAAATCCAAAGACCCGCTCCGCCGCCGGGTTGCACTCCGAGATCATGCCCTTTTCGTCGAAAGAAATGATGCAATCGAACGCCGACCGGAAGATCGCCGCTTTGCGCACTTCGCTCCGCCGCAGCGCCTCCTCACCCCGCTTGCGCTCCAGGAGATGCCCGAGTTGGGTGGAAATCACTCCCAGCGTTTGCAGGAGCTCATGATCCGGGATGGACATGTTTGGGCTGAAAAACTCGAGCACGTGCGTCACCTCACCGTTCACCTCGATCGGCACCCCGAACGCCGCAGTCATCCCGCACTCCAGCGCAATGCTCGCGTTCGGATAATTCTCGGTCGCGCTCGCGAGGTCGGCGATCCATTTCGGCTCCTTCGTCCGCCAGACTTCGCCCGCCAATCCCTGTCCGAGCGGACACTGCGCGGCGGCATTGGCGACTTCGAAAGGCTCGATCGCGATTTCCGGCGCATGCCATACTTCCACGCATCGCAGCACGCCCAACTCGGCGTCCACGTCCCAGACCGCCCCCATATCCCATTCCAGCGACTCGCAAACCGCGCGCAGGAGCTGCGGACGCGCTTCCTCCACGCTGGCCGCGTCCGCCACCACCCGGCTGGCGTTGTAGAGGAGCCGGCGGCGTTGCTCGCCCCACCATAAGCCGGAGATGTCCTCGACCGTCCCCTCCAGGTAAAGCACGTTGCCCTGTTCGTCCCGCACCGCATGCACGTTTTCCCGAACCCAGATGACCCGCCCATCCACCCGCGCCACTTCGAACTCGAAATTCGAAAAAATATCTTCCTCCTTCAGCGCCCGCAGCAGAGCGCTCCGCTGCGATGCGTCCACATAGAGCTGCATCGCCACGTCCGGCATGCTCTCCATCAGCTCCGCAGGCGATTCATAGCCGTACATCCTCGCCAGCGCCGGGTTCGCCGCCAGGAGCTGCCCGTCGGGCGTTGCATGGAAGATCCCTTCGATGGCGTTATCGAAGATCGATCGATACTTCACCCCGGTTTCCAGCAGATGCGTGAACAGTTCCTCGCTTTCCGCCGTCTTTTCGGCCATTCGCCGGATGCGCAGCCGGAAATAAATAAACGCCAAAGCGATGAGGCCCACGCGCAGCCCTCCCAAAATCCACTCGGCTCTTTGGGCTCGGTTCCAAAACCGGTTGTGCTCCCCGGCCATCCGATGCGCCGCGTTCGTTTCAAGAGCCCGCAAAGCATCACACGCCGCGCTCGCCGCGCGATAACGCTCATCGAACACGCGCAACGCCTCGCTCCGTTGCGCCGCGTTGCCGCCCTCGCTCGGCGAGCCCCCTGCGGCGGCCAGCTCATCCATCTGCCCGAGGAGCCCTTCCGCCGCGCCATGGATCGCGGTCAGCTTCTCCAAAATCGCCCCGCTTTCTCCTGCTGGAACCGCGGCCTGGATTTCGCCGGTCAGCGAGGCAAACCTGTTTTCGAAGACGCGCCGCGCCTGGATCGCCCGTTGCCGGGCGTCCGGCTCGGCCAGCAGCCCCGGCCGAATTCCCGACGCGTAGGCCGCCGCCATCAGCGGACTCAGGCTCGCCGACTCTTCCATCACCTTCGCCCACCGGTCGCCGGCCTCCGTCACGCGCTCACGCTCCGACTTCAGTTTCAAATGCACCCCAAACCCCGCAAGCATCGCGAGCGATATGACCACCGCGAGCGCATAGCCCACGGAATCCGTGGAAAACTGTCGCAGCAGGGAGGTCGGGATTGGCTGATCTTGGCTCACACGTTAAAGTCCCCGCGCAGGAGCATTGACCGGGGAGCATACACTCCGGGCGGTCTGCAAAATTACAATGCCCAAATCCAGGGGAGATATAACCCGAAAATTATGCTGCCATTCCCGTGGTATCCAGAAGAAACGCATCCCTTCCGCTGCCCCCGCGCCTCTTCTCATCGTCCATCTGCCATTTTCCATTCTTCTCTCGGCCTTCTCCCTTCTTCCATCTTCCATTTTCCATATTCCATATTCCATTCCCCCCTCCCAGCCCCTAAAATCGCGCCATGAGTCAAGACGCCGCCGCTCTTCGCCAATTGGAAATCCCTGGAACCGCTGTCTTCAAGCCGGGCTCCGGTGATATGCTCATGCTTTCCGTGACCACGCCGCTCGCGGAAGCCCGCATCTATTTGCACGGCGCCCATCCGGCCCATTTCCAACCCGCCGGCGGTCCGCCTCTCCTCTTCGTCAGCGAGCACAGCCATTTCGCGCCCGGGAAAGCGATCCGGGGCGGGGTGCCCATCATCTTCCCGTGGTTTGGCGCTCACCCCACCCACGCCAATCTCCCCGCGCATGGCTTCGCCCGCACCATGCCGTGGCAGGTGGAATCGCTCGCCCTCGATGGAAACCAGACCGTCATCGCCGTCTTCCGTCTCGATTCCAATGAGGAAACCCGCGCGCTCTGGCCGCATGACTTCGCGCTGCGCCATCGCGTCGTCGTCGGAAAACAGCTCGTCATGACTCTCGAAGTCGAGAATACCTCCGACGCGCCGTTCAAGTTCGAAGAGGCCCTGCACACGTATTTCGCCGTCGGCGATATTCGCAAAGTATCGGCCACTGGCCTGGAAAACTGCGCTTACATCGACAAGACGGATGCCTTCCAGCGCAAAACCCAGGGCCCGGAGCCGATCCGCATTACCAGCGAAACCGATCGCGTTTTCGAAAGCACCCGGGCGACTGTCGTCATCGATGACGCTGCGAGAAGCCGCAAGATTCGCGTGGAAAAAGGCGGTTCCGCGACCACCGTGATCTGGAATCCCTGGGAAACGAAAGCCGCGTCCATGACGGATTTCGGAAGAGAAGAATGGCGCGGCATGTTCTGCGTCGAAACGGCCAATGCCTCCGCCAACGCGATCACGCTAAAGCCGCGCGCCCGCCATGCGATGCGGGCTGTCATTACCCCGGGCTAGAAGGCGCCGCATGCCCCCCGAGCAAGAGCCCTCCCGCGCGCCGCAGGCCCGCCTCGAATGGCGCCGGCGGCTCCGGTCCGGCGAAATCCGGCGCCTGTTCGAGCATTTGCCCGGCACGCTCTTCTTCGCCAAGAATGCCTCCGGGGAAATCATGATGGGGAACCGCCAGTTCGTGGAGCGCTGCGGTTTCAAGAGCGAAGAAGATCTCATCGGACGCCACGACCAGGAAATTTTCCCGCCCCACATGGCCGAGAAATATCGGGAGGATGACTTGCAGGTCATCCGCACCGCCGAACCGCTGCTGCAAATCGTCGAGCTCTTCCCCAATCGCCACGGCGATCCCGAGTGGTTCATCACGGACAAACTGCCTCTCTTCGACATCGATGGCCATGTCTGCGGCGTTTGCGGCATCATCCGCAGCTACGAGGGCGCCCGCCGCGTGCTTCAGCCCTATCTCGATCTGGCCCCCGTGGCGGATTACATCAAGGCCCACTCCGGCGAGCCTATCTCCGTGCGCGATCTGGCCAAAATGGCCGGGCTTTCCGTGCGCCAATTCGAACGCAACTTTCTCTCCACTTTTCGCACCACCCCAAAGCATTACATGATGCGCCTCCGCGTGCTGCTCGCCTGCGACCAGTTGCTCGAAACCCGGCGCTCCATCACCGAGATCGCCCTCGGCGCCGGCTTCTGCGATCACAGCGCCTTCGCCCGCCACTTCCGCAAGCAAATGGGCCTCTCCCCCCGCGCCTACCGCGAAAAGTATCTCTCAAACCCCGCCCCGAACGGACGCGCCCCCGCAAAGATCCAAAGCTGACCCCGGCGCAGTTTTCCATCTTCCATTTTCCATTTTCCATTCCTTCCCAATTCCCCCAGCGAAAATGAACATTCCCCTTTCATCCTGCCTCTGCGCGCTCGCCTTCGCCTTCGCCTTTGCATCGCACCCGGCGCGCGGCGCGGATTCTCCGCCAAATATCGTCTACATCCTCTGCGACGATCTCGGCTACGGCGACGTCCATGCCCTGAATTCCGGCGGCAAAATCGCCACCCCGCATCTCGATCGACTCGCCGCCGAAGGCATGGCCTTCACCGATGCCCATGGCAGTTCCTCGGTCTGCACGCCGACTCGCTACGGCATCCTGACCGGCCGCTACAATTGGCGAACCCGGCTTCAGGCCAACGTCCTGTGGGGCGTCAGCCCGCACCTCATCGAACCAACGCGCCTGACCGCTCCCCGCCTTTTGCATGAGCACGGCTATGCCACCGCCTGCATCGGAAAATGGCATCTGGGCATGGACTGGACGCGCAAAACGCCGGGCTCCTTTACCGACGATCAAAAGGAAGACGCATGGACCGCGGACTTCACGCAGAAGATCCAAAATGGCCCCACTTCCGTCGGCTTCGACTACTACTTTGGAATCAGCGCATCGCTCGACATGCCACCCTTCGCGTTCATTGAAAACGACCGCGTCACCGCCCTTCCTACCGTGGAGAAAACCTGGATCAGAAGGGGCCCGGCCGCCGCGGATTTCGAGGCCATCGATGTGCTGCCCACGCTCACGAAGAAGGCCATAGGCTACCTGGAATCCAGGGCGGAGGAAGCGAAAGCCGGACACCCCTTCTTCCTTTATCTGCCGCTCAACTCACCGCACACCCCCATCGTACCCACGCCCGAGTGGCAGGGAAAAAGCGGGCTGAACGCCTATGGAGACTACGTGATGGAGACCGACGACTGCGTGGGCCAGATCCTCGCCGCCATCGAAAAACTAAACCTTGCCTCAAACACTCTCGTCATCTTCACCAGCGACAATGGATGCTCGCCCATGGCGAACTTTCCCGAGTTGGAAGCCAGGGGGCACTTCGCCAACTACCATTTCCGCGGCGCGAAAGCGGACATCTGGGATGGCGGCCATCGCATTCCTTTCATCGCGCGCTGGCCGGGCAAAGTGAAGGCTGGATCGGAGAGCGATCAAATCATCTGTCTCACCGATCTCCTCGCCACCTGCGCCGACCTGCTCGGCGTGAAGCTGCCGGACGATGCCGGCGAAGACAGCGTCAGCATTCTGCCCGCATTGGTCGGCGCCGCCGCCGGGCCTTTGCGAGAGGCCGTGGTGCATCATTCGATCAACGGCTCCTTCTCCATCCGGCAGGAAAATTGGAAGCTCGAGCTGTGCTCCGGCTCAGGCGGCTGGAGCGCGCCGAAGCCCGGCAGCAAAGCCGCGAAAGCTCTCCCACCAGTGCAGCTCTACGATCTCTCCGCCGACATCGGCGAGAAGCAGAACCTCCAGGACCAGCATCCCGAAATCGTCCAGCGTCTCACCAAGTTGCTCCAGAGATACGTCGCCGATGGCCGAAGCACCCCGGGCGCTCCGCAGAAAAACGACGTCTCCATCAACCTCTGGAAAGACGAAATCGACACCGAGCCAGGCAACCGCAAATCCGCCTCAATCGACCGCGGCGACTGACATCACTCGGTTTCGCAGATCTTCGAGCGATTGGTTTATCGGCGCGCTACTTGGAGCGAAACAGCCGGCTCTCCACCACTCCCTGAAGCAGCGTCCGCAACCCATAATCTTTCGCCTTGGCCGCGCTCACGATGCGCTCCACTTCCGCCCGATCCGCAAACGAAATCTCCGCGCCAGTCGCATACGTCACGAGATGGCTGGTGAAAGCGTAGGCCAGCCGCTCCGGGTCGGCCACCAGCAGCGCCCGCAGCCCATCCACATCGGTGAAAGGCCGGCCATCGGGCATCACGCCGCTCGGATCCACGGGCAGCGCCGCGTGATATTCGATGCGATGACCATTCACGATCTTCTTGTCTTCATCGCGCCCCGCTCCGCCCACCGCCCGGTATTTATCCCGCCACTCTCCGACGACATCGAAACTCTCGAGCGCGAACCCGTAGCCATCCATTTTCTTGTGGCAGGCGGCGCATGTCGCGTTGTTACGGTGCCGGTCGAGTTGCTCGCGCACCGTCGTCGTCCCGCGCACGTCCGGCTCGATCGCGCCCGTCCCCGGCGGCGGAGGCGTCGGCACGATGCCGAGCAGCTTGTCCATGACGAACGCGCCGCGTTTCACCGGGGATGTCGTGGTGCCGTTCGCCGTCGTTTTCAGCACCGCGGCCATGGTCAGAAATCCACCGCGATGGCTTCCGGGCGGCAGCGTCACCCGGCGCAAATCCCAACCCCGCACGCCGTCGATCCCATAGAGCCTCGCCAGCGGCTCATTGATCATCGCAAAGTCGGACTGCACGAAATGGGTGATGCCGAGGTCGCCCTTGAGCAATTCCGCGAAGGTGGCGTGCGCCTCCATCACCATCGCCTCCTGCAGCCACGGCATGAACTCCGGATAGAGCTTCCGATCGGGCTGCGTGGCGCCGATCTCGCGCAAGGCGAGCCATTGGCCGAGAAAGTTCTCAATGAACCGGCTGGCGCGCGGATCGTTCAGCATGCGCTCGACCTGCGCGCGCAGGACCGCGGGCTGGGAGAGTTGATGTTTGTCCGCCAGCGCCTCCAGCGTCTCGTCGGGCAGCGTGCTCCACAGGAAATAGGAGAGCCGCGTGGCCAGCGCGTAATCGTCCAGCGGCCCGGGCGCTTCGCTGATGAGCAGGAAATCCGGCGAGGTCAGAATCTCTCGATAGACCGCGATCATCGCATCCTGAAACGCCGCGCCTTCCTTCAAGCGTTGCGTGACCTTTGCGGTGTAGCCGCCGACCTCCGCGAGGTTGACCGGCCGCCGAAACGCCCTCCGCAGAAACACGCGCAGCAGCCGCTCGGCATCCTGCGCCGGCGCCTTCGATTCCACGTAGACCACCAGCCGCTTCGCCCCGCGCTCTCCATACGGATCTTTCGGAAACGCGTAGGGATTGCCGCGCGGCCAGGTCTGTTGCGTTGGCTTCGGCGCGCCGCTGGCCGGCGTCCACTCTTTCACCGCCAGATCGCCGAACAGCGCGTGATGGCTCGCCGGCGGCCACTGCTCGTTGATCGGCCCCTCGATCTCAATCCACTCGACAGCCACCCCGGGCGCGGCCGTTGGCGGGCCCACCACGTCTTTGCCATTTTTGAAATCCCGGATGTTCTCGCACGAGGCGGCGATGATTCTCAGATGATCGTCCGTGCCATGGGTCATGCCGCCGCCGCGTTCCAGCCACGCCGTGATTTCGCGTTCGGCCGGGGCATTTGGCGGCAGATCCACAGTGCCATAGTGCTCGTCCTTCGAGTGGATGCCCCAGCCGAGCGCGCCATGACGCTCCGTGGGCACGATCTGCTTTCCATCCCAGTCGAAGCTATATCCGCTCACCCGCAGCTTGTACCACCCGGTGAGAATCGGCGCGATGGTCGTCAGCGAGATGCGATAGTCCGCGTCCTCATGCCGGAACATCCCAATGGCCGTCGCCACCGGCGGATCGTCCACGATGTGATGCCCGGTATCGGCATACAGGCCCTCGTCCCGCTTCATCCCGATCATTCCAATCCCCGTGTGGA
>Ga0302319_10019035_pt1 | contig 12483 bp, 10 predicted proteins | sample Bog_T0_2_FD_203319 | JGI IMG/M metagenome (GOLD analysis project Ga0302319, IMG submission 203319) | Peat permafrost microbial communities from Stordalen Mire near Abisko, Sweden - Bog_T0_2 | ecosystem: Environmental > Terrestrial > Soil > Wetlands > Peat | place: Sweden: Abisko, Stordalen Mire... | reverse complement strand
GCTCGCGCAGCAGAGGATTCTCAAACAGATAGATCTGGCCGATGCATAGGTAGTTCGCTGCCCGCCAGTAGCGATTCATCTTGTCAAGCAAGTCCGGCGAAAGCGGTCCCTTGGGCACCGGAGCTTGTGCCTCAATTTTGCCGTCTGCCGCAATTGCGGTTGATAGCGACACATCGAAGATAAACCCGGAAGTGTTGCCAGTCTGATCGAAGTTCTTGCTGAAGGGTTGAGGCGTTTCATGCTTCTCAACTTTGATGGGGAGTTCGGTGGTGGCCATACTGAAGGTTCCTCTCTATTTTTCCGCAACTGGTAACAGCGCGGCGTGAGTGTTGATACATTGGTTGGTTCGGATCTGCCGGTGATGGATCCCCGACATCATTCGCCTTAGTCTGGCGGTACACGGTAGGTCTTAGAATCGATGGTCATCCTGTCCCTTCGGTACTACGTGGACTTCTGCGCAATCTTTTTCTCGGTTGCCAGGTCGCCACGTATCTCTCGTTCTGCTTCAAGCCAGTCCTGGTCTGCCTGACTCTCGCCGCGGGCTCTGTGCTGGTAGAGTTCGTAGGCTCGCGCGGCGATCTCAGAGGTGTGATCGACAGGCTTCTTCTCAAGCAGGGAGGGTTTTACCGGATCAAAGATCCGATAGGCGAGCAGCTTCACGCGGTCGTTGAAGAGAGCCCAGACCAGAGCGTAAGCCCAAACGAGCCCCGCCCACTTCCAGCCGAGCGGCGCCATAAACACACCATAGACCGCAATCAATGTTGCTATGGTCTGTGTGCCAAGCACCGCTATCCATAGAATTCGCGCGGGGCGTATGGACCAGAATGGACCGCGTGTGCGCGTGAGGAAGATGGTCAAGTGCCCGGCCACTGAAAGCTTCAGGTACATCAGTGTCTGGATGTACAAGCGGTCGAAGTGAAAGACGCGCTCACCAAGATAGAACAGACCAAACGCAGAGACAACCCCGATGACGCCCAGCACGGTGGAGATCGCCAGCACGAGCCGCATGTTCCAGGCCTCAGGCTTGTCTTTGTATTGAACATTGTCATAAGCGATGGACAGGATAGCTCCATCGTTGAGCAGCGCCAGCATGACGATCATCACGGCGGTGAGGGGATAGAAGTTGAACACCAGAATTGCGAGCGTCATGAAGAACAGCACACGCAGCGTCTCCGCGATGCGGTAGATGGCATAGCTGTTCATCCGCTGGAAGATGCGGCGGCTTTCCTTGATGGCGTCAATGATCACCGACAGGCCAGACGTGAGCAGCACAATGGATGCTGCCGCCCGCGCCGCATCTGTCGCGCCGGAGACGGCGATGCCGCAGTCGGCCTTCTTGAGCGCGGGCGCGTCATTGACACCGTCGCCAGTCATGCCGACAATGTGGCCGCGTTTCTGCAGAATATCGACAATGTGGTACTTGTGTTCGGGAAATACCTGGGCAAAACCGTCGGCTTTTTCGATTGCTTCCTGAGTCTGCGTAGACTCTTGCTTCTTGGTATCGCCCAGAGCGCCGGCATCCAGGATGTTTGTGCCCAACCCGAGCTGTTTTGAGGTCTCTCTTGCGATGGCGATCTGATCGCCCGTAACCATCTTTACGTCCACGCCCATCTGCCGGGCGCTCGCAATCGTCGCTTTGGCTTGCTCACGCGGCGGATCAAACAGCGGCAACATGCCGACAAACTTCCATTTGCCTTGCTTATCGGCACGCGCCACGCCGAGGGAACGATAGCCGCGTCCCGCAAATTCATTGATGGCTTTCTCGACGGCTGGCTTGACCTCGCCGACGTTGGTCGACATCTCCAGAATCACCTGCGGCGCGCCCTTGGCTACAAAGAATTGCTTCCCATCCGCTCCTTTGACAGTGGCTTCCGTGCGCTTATGCACCGGATCGAAGGGCTGAAAGTGCAGCACCTGGAAGCTCTTCAGTTGCTTATCATCCTTCACGCCGCCAATCACGGCAAGGTCGATGGTGTCCTTGTCTTCCGCGCGCGAGGCGAGCGCGGCCCACAGAATGATCTGATCGGAAGCGATACCGTCCACGCTGAAAGGATCGCCCAGCGTAAGTTTGTTCTGAGTGAGTGTGCCGGTCTTGTCCGAGCACAGCACATCCACGCCAGCCAGTTCCTCAATCGCCGACAGGCGGGTTACAATTGCTTCCTTCTTCGCAAGCAGACGCGCGCCGACGGCCATCGTCACCGAGAGCACCGTGGGCATCGCGACAGGAATCGCGGCAACCAGAAGCACCAGGCAGAATTCCAGCGTGGTGAGAACCTTGTCGCCTCTGAAGAGCGCAACGATCAGGATCAACACAACCAGCGCAACTGCGAGAACAATCAGGTAGTCGCCGATCTTCAGCACAGCCTTCTGAAAGTGGCTGACAGTATTGGCTTCCTGCACCATTTGCGCGGTCTTGCCGAAGTAGGTGTTCGTCCCGGTGGCATAGACCATCGCGTCGATTTCACCCTGACGAACGATTGACCCGGAATACACAGCTCCGCCCGGTTTAGCGGTGACGGGCAAGGACTCGCCAGTCAGCGCGGACTGGTCCACCTCGATCGAATCTCCATCGAGCAGGCGCGCATCAGCCGGAACAATGTCGCCAAGGCGGAGACGAACGACGTCTCCCGGTACCAGTTCACTTGCCTTGGGATTCTGCCACTTGCCATCCCGCTTGACCCTCGCATTAATCGCCAGCCTGGCTTTCAGAGCTGCGATGGCGTTACCCGCCTGGTGTTCTTCCCAGAATCCAACCACTGCGTTGGAACAGAGCAGAAGGAGAATGATAAAAAAGTCCAGCCAGTGTTGCACGGCTGCCGATAGAATGACCGCCGCTTCAATCATCCAAGGGATGGGACCCCAGAAATACGTGAGGAACTTGAGAAATTCATTGGTCTTCTTTTCCGCGATCTCATTCGGACCGTATTGCGCCAGGCGTTTCTCGGCCTCGGCCTGAGTGAGTCCGTCTACCGATGACGCGAGCTTCTTCAAGAGCTCAGGCATGGCGAGCGTCTTCAGGGAATCCTTATCATCCTTCGGAGCCGGCTTGGAGTCCGGCTTCGAACCGGGATTTTCTGCACTCGCTTTCACGATGGATGTTCTCCTGTTATTGCTCCATTTACTGGGGGCATTGCTGCAATGCAGGCAAAGCAACACCCAATCCGGTCATTCGGCCTGATGTTCAGGCGCCAGTCAGTGAGGAGCAGGACGTTAGATTATTGCCCCCCTTGGAGGGCCATCCGGCCGCGCGCAAATGTCCAGTGATGAGCTACGGCCAGATATGGCCGGGCCGCGCAGTGTCGCTCGGGTGAGTGGTTTCGTTGGATATTGAAGGCCCCGGCGTCATTTTACTTTGAAAAGATCGTTCGGTTCCTGGTCGAAACTCTGCTCCACGTGCGTAGCTTTCTCCGCTGCTTTTTCGGCAACACGCTCAATGTGCTTCTGTGCTGTTGTGTCCAAGACCGTCTTGTTTTCGAGCTTCGTCACTTCTGGATTCTTAAATTTTTTCGCCATTGCTGATATCTCCTGTCCACACAATGAACCATCTTCTAATGAAGTGCCGGTCAGTTTTGCTCTCCCATTCGATATTGCAGGGGCCTTCGAGACTTTTCCTTCTCGGGCCGGAAGGTGTCGGGACTTGGCCTCGTGCGAAGTTGCGGCAAAGACGCTTTCAGCGCTGCTATGGCCTGAGGACGCCGTGCTGGTTGACCCAGCCGCCTCGAAAGAAATGGTGATGCACCATGCTTTGGGCAAGCAGAAAAACGGCGACAGCCAACCCAACCAGAAACAGGAACTGTGCAATTTGGAACCAGGGCGACTTTTCCCTTGCAGGGGCTGCCTTATCCGAATTCCTGGTCATCTGAACTACCTCTCCGCCAAGTCAGGCGACTGCCGTGGTCTCGCCAACATAGGACCGGACTGACGCGAATCATGTAAAAAAGCCAGCGGGACATTCTCGCGGATACTCAAGAATGTCTTAGCGGTCCAGCGTGAATTCCACGCGAGGGAAGAAAACAGCATTATCATTTTGTATTGATCGAATCCGCAACGGATGTTCCATTTGGGACAGCGATGCATTTTTCGACAGCCTGCCAGGATAGCAGGATCATGCACACGTTCGCCATAATGGATCAACTCGGGTGTTTTCAGGATCTTTCTCGCGATAGATATGCGAGAGTGGACCCGGTAGACGGCGAGTTTGCCTTCGAACCGACTGCGGCTGACGCGCCGCCGGGCGAGGAAGTTCCTTGTGGCTTAGGTTGCGCGGCGGAGGGCGCTTTGCCTTGCGGAGAAGAGGGGCTGGAAGATCCAGACTGAACGGCTGTAGTACCGGGCTGCGGAGTTTGCTTGGTGGCTTGAGGCGCCGTGGGTGACGATTGAGGCGCGGCCTTTGTTATCTACCTCTACTTTGAGCCAATGCGGTCGATGCCATACGAGTCCAGCACATCCCGGAGCGTCACTACGCCGAGCAGACTGTGAATGTCTGTCCGGTGGACGACCGGCAAAACATCAAGATGGTACGTGCTCATCCGCTCAAGCGCCAGATGGAGGGCATGATCCATGTGGAGATGAGGAACATGAAGCGTATCGATGATGTTTTTCAGCGGCTGTTCTTTTCTCCCATCGACCAGAGCAATTTCAAGCGTCTCTCGGCTCAACATTCCGAGAAAATACTCCTTGTCCGCCACCGGCCAGATGCGGAATGGACTGGAACGAGTCGCTTCCACCGCATCCTCGACTCGCATCTGCGCGGATAGAATTTGCGGAGAGCGCTGCATCACCTGAGCGACAGTGCGCCTGCTTTTTTGGAAAAGGGTTCCGGGAGTAGGCAGATGGATGCCGTCCTGATGCGCCAGCGCTTCGTAGATGGGCTGCTTCTGAAAGCGCCGCGAAATGTACAGGCTGGTCAGGTTGGCGATCATCAAGGGTACGATCACTGCGTAATCCCTGGTCATTTCAAAGATCATCAGCACCGAAGTCATGGGAGCGCGCACGATGCCGGCAAACAATGCTCCCATTCCAACCAGCGCATACGCTCCCGGCGTGGCCGTGTATCCGGGTAACAAGTTGTGAGCCACTGTGCCAATCGCGCCTCCCAGCATGGCGCCGAGAAAGAGTGCCGGGCCGAAGATTCCGCCCGCGTTGCCGGAAGCGTAGCTGACCGTCACGCCAACCAGTTTGAGCGCCACCAGTAGCAGCATCAACTTGAGCGCCATCGATCCGTTCAGAGCGCTGCCGACATAGGTGTAACCCACGCCCAGAACCTGTGGCACAAACCAGCCCATCAGGCCCACCGTCACGCCACCCACCACCGGATGACACCATTGCGTCTTACGGGGCAATCGCAGAAAGAAGCCGCGCATTTTCAGCAGCATCTTGGTGAAGGCTACAGATAAAAAGCCGCCGGCAATGCCCAGCAAGGCGTAAATGCCCAGTTCCAGCGGATGCACCAAGGTGTATTGCGGCACTTGAAAGAGCGGATTGTTGCCCAGCAGCAGGCGCATCATTGCCCAGGATGTAGCCGAGGCCAGAACAACCGACCCCAGGATCGGCGCGTTCATATCGCCCATCACTTCTTCGAGGGCAAACAGTACCGCCGCCATCGGCGTATTGAATGCCGCAGCAATGGCAGCCGCCGCTCCCACGGGAATCAGCGCTTTTACCTTTTCCGGACTCAATCCAAGCGCGCGGCCGAGAACTGAGCCGATTCCCGCGCCCACCTGAACCGACGGCCCCTCGCGGCCCAGCGGAATCCCGCTGGCCAGTGTGGTCGCAGTGCAGAAGAATTTGCCCAAAACGGTGCGCAACGAGATGAATCCATCACGCGCGAAGAGGGCTGCCTTGGTCTGCGGCACGCCGCTTCCGCGCGCACTGGGAAAAAAGCGGTAAAGCAGAAAACCCATGGCCAGCGAGCCGGTCACCGGTATCAGCACCCGCCTCCACGCGGCGCTGTCCGCCGGATAGAGGCGCATTCCCAACCGCTCCGTGAGAACGATAAACGCAACCACGGCCAGCCCGGTTAGCGCTCCAATCAGCAGCGAGAGCAGAAGAAAGACCTGCTCCTCGCGCTCGTGAAGACGCGCGCTCCCACGCGCCCCAATACTTGCGAGCCATGTCCTTTTAGGTTGGTTCTCAGCGGCGGCTGCAGATGGCATAAGAATAGTTTACGCAAACAGCCATTTATAGCAGAGAACAGCCATCAGGAATCCAGCAATTTACTTGATACAAGCAGGCCGGTTCACTCATCGACCTATACTGTAGGCATTGTTCCTGTTGCTGGAAGGCGGCAAACCGGAATTTACGTCTGAGTTTTACTGAAGGGTGTGCCACAATCCATACCTTTTGACACGACCGGATCGGGGAGATCCGGCCATTGATTGAATTGGGTTTACAGGACAGGTTTTTCGATCGCTTTTGTCACAGCAGAGATTCGCTTGTGGGCGTCATAAAGCACGCACCGTTGCTGGCGCAGCGACAGTTCGATCATCTGAGTGTCGGCGAGGACCTGGCTGAGTGTGGCGCTGAGTTTTCCCATACCGGTGAGTGCGGAGAGATAGCCCCGGCCAGCAGTATAGAGCAGTGCGACCAGCACCATGATGACGGCGAGGCAGACAAGTAGAACGAGAAGTTGTTCGGTCATGCGGCTTGCTCCTGGGCGGTTGAGGCATGCTCGCGGAGCACGCGCTGTACGGTGGCTGTTGAGATGCGATGGCCCTTGGTGATCTGGCGCAGGTTCTGGCCATGCTGGCGGTCACTCTGGATAGAGGCATTGTCGAGTTGCAACGGATTGCGGCCGATGTGCTGGCCTTCGAGACGGGCGCGCCGCATGCCGGCGCGCACCCTTTCGATGATCAGGTTGCGCTCCAACTCAGCGATGGCGCCGATGATAATCACGATGGCCCGGCCCAGCGGGCCGCCGGTGTAGATCTGTTCGCGGAAACTGACGAACTCGACGCCTATACAGAACCCTTCAGACGATTTGTACAGCGTGAGAGCTTCTCTCCCCAGGCCAACGAGATACCCAACACAGCTCCCAGCTGGCTCCCTGGAGATGACTACTACACCCGCCTTTCATGTCGGCGATCCATATATAAAGGTCGACCAGGGATTTGCCCGCCTGCCCGGCGCCGGTTACGAGGCCATCCATTCCGAGCTCAAGAACGTAAACCCGGAAGACTACCCAGACATCCACAAGATGGCCATCCTGGCCGATGTGGCTCCCTACTCACGTGAGTACCACAACTTCAGGCAGCGTGTAGCTCAGCAAGTCAAGAGCGATACCGAACTGGAGATCGAATACGAGAAGATCATGAACCGGGTCAAACAGACACGGGAATCGATCATCCGCATGAATGACCGCCACTTTACTGCCCCGGTCGACGAGATATCCGGGACCGTGGATGACGTCTCTCCAAGCGGAGTCACGCTCAAGGAATATCCTGGACGGCGCTTCCAATTCTCCTCCGTGGGCATGAGTGCGGCAGATATGTCGGCACGCATATTGGGCGGGCATAATGACATGTCCCGCAGCGAGGTGGCCCAGGAAGTAGATCGCCGCCGCCGTGGCGCCATGCAGGAATAACCAGGTGTTTTCGTCCTGCCTGACACAAAACCCCTCGCGCGCCCGCGCCGGAGGCCGGCGCCCTTGCCGCCACTAACCAGCTCGCCCATCCCTGCCTGCACACTTGTCTGCAAGGCTGTATTACGCCTGTTCGTAAGTCCGTCGGTAAGTCCGACCGTAAGCCTGTATTACGCTCCGGATCCGATCATGGTCACGGTCATGTTTACCGTCTGGATTCCTGTCGTGAATTGCCCCTATTCCGGCCTCACGTGACCCCTCTGAAAATGTCATCTAAAGGTCGGGGTACATAGGGATTCCCTACGATTCTTGACACTTTTGACACACTTTGGGGGGATTACGGGGACACACTCCAGGGTATAGGTAAACATGACTAAAACATACAATTCTCTTTTTATGAAAGAGGCCAAATTTTTACCCTATACCCCTCCGCATGTGGACATAAAGCCTCGCCAATGATCTGGCCTACCCGGCCGTCATGAACCGTATGGGTCGGCTTCTCCGGCCATGATAGGACGAGGCCTTATTGTTCCTGCCCAGTATCAATGGGATTGAAAATTGATTCATGGTGTGGGGATCTGCCTCGCTATCTCCGGCACCCGGCGGAATCCAGATCCAGACCACTTCTTGTCGACGCGAAAGCCAACAGAACTGCCTACGTGCCGGGGCGCCGGCGGGTGCCGGACCCCAGGGCATCTTTCGGTACTAATCAGGAGTTCTACCGCGTTGTGCTGGACTTCAACGAGTGACTCGGGCTGTTTGCATAAAGCCAGAAAACCGCGTAATCTGGTCAGTTGAGCCTTGGCGACTTACCATTACTTTACGTCGAGACCTCCAGTCGCATATGGGGCGGCTTTCAGAATTGCTTTGTTTCAGGGCGATGCTTGTGGCCGCTTGTATGCCCTGAGGATCGATTCAGGGACAAACGTAAGGTTACCTCGAGCCCTTGAACAGGCGACATAGAGCTTGTTGCGAGTCTTGAGGCTTATATCGCGGAAGCTTCCATTGTGCCAAGCTTTTACATTGATCAAATTTAGGACCACGCATATATCTTGATATCTATCTTCGCCCTTCGACGCCCCCCAATTTTGGGAGTAGCAGGCGTACTTGTAATGTTCCTGGTAGAAAAGCTTCACTATTTTTGGATCTTCATAGATGGCCAGCACTTTTGTTGGGTCATCCTCGAATTCCACGACACTCTCCCGATCACCATGGGCTTCGATCAATATCCCGAGCTTTTCAGTAATAAAATCACAGACATTCTTGCTGCATCGATAGCTCTTCTTGAGGCTGTCGGTATCGACATAAAATTTGGCGGATCTGAGCCGGGCCTTGTATGCGATGTAATCGTCGTGAAGGCTTGCATTCAAATTCCTGTCGCGGCTCGTGTCAAAAGTGTGCTGGAAAAAATCCCCAACAAACGTTTCATGCAGCCTCGCGGCGCTGATGCTCATAAGGAAATTGAAGTCGTGCCCTCCAAAGTCCTGTACCTCATCCACGAAGAAGACATCGAAATACTTCTCCATTCGAGATATAACAGCGCCTATAAGGTTTGACATGTCGATGAATTTGGCGAGCCGGTTGGCATACAGCCACCGACTGGAAGTCATGTAATACCGATCATCTGTCAATTTGTGTGAAGAAACATATGGTGGAAGCTCGAACGTCAAACCTTTGGTCTTCTTTTCCGATCTGAGAAAGGGTTGGTAGCAGAATCCATGCAGAAAGGCGAAGTAGGTAAGAAGAGTGATATTTTTTGGAAAATAACCGAAGCGCTGAATGATTTTGCTACGTATGTTTTCGCAATTTAGATCGGTATATGTAACGACGAGGTAGCGTTTCCCCTCATCGAGCTCTGCGACGAGGCGAGAGGTCTTTCCGGACCCAGCAACGGCAAGGATTATGCTCTTATCCACGTGACTGCATCCTTGATGTATTTTGGTGCGACAAGAGGAAGGCCCGCATCGAGCAGCTTGAACGCGGCGTCTGCTTTGTTCTTCAACATGTAATCCTGCACGTTCAGTTTCCTGCGGCTTGCTGAGAATTGGTTGTCACAAAGGTCCTTGTTATCTTGGTACATGCAAATCTCGAAAGTTCGTCGTGCCGGGTCAGGGTCCGCGAAAACCTTGGTGGAATCCCTGGCGAAATCGGAATAATTTTCGACACAGTTTGCCTGATAGTCACCATCGTTGTCACGGATGGCTGCGACCTTGATACCAAGGATTCCGGCAATCTCGAAATAGCGTTTAAAACTCGTCCCGTCTAAAGAGATCACATGAACGCCATCTTTATGGGCGGATGCGGTACCGGCGCTGCCCTTGTAGAGAGCGTCCATGAGAATAAATTCGGCATCGCCCTCGACAAGGATCGCCTTCTTGCAAAGTGCAAGCTCCAGAAGGTTATTGTCGGGTGCCTTCATGAAGAAGTTAGCTGTCTCCTGACTTAGGCTTCTGAGTGACGCTGGTTGTGACGGCTTCTCCTCGCTCAGTATCAAAACCTTCTTGAGGCCTAACCGCGTCGCGATGAAGCTGCTGTGGGTAGCGATGAAGAGTTGCCTTTTTTCTGAGTTTTGAATTTGATCGACGAGCTCGTGCATATGGACGTGGCTCAAATGGTTTTCCGGTTCTTCGAGCAGAAGCACGTCCAGAGCTCGCCTAGGCTTCCGAATTGCGAAGCTCGTTTTGATAAAGCACTGGCGCCCTTTGCCCTTACTATCGATCGGGATTTCCCCCTCCGTAATGATCACGTCTGATCCGACGCAGGCCTTCGGTCCGGTCCGTAAATCGAATTTGCAGGTCTCCTGGGCATCATTGATCCCCCTGAAGACAGATTCTGTAAATTCTAATTTCATCTTCCGGTATCTAAAATCATGCAGATTGCGCTCGGCAGCCTTCGAACTCGCCTCATACATGGAACGGGTGTAATAACGGGTCGCGTACTCATTGCTGATCTCAGAACTGTCGATGAGAAGCTGTTTCAGCGGCTTGCTGTACGGCGAGATTTGCTTGCCCCCAAAACCCAGGAAACGGGTTCTGTAGTACTCGAAAGGGAAACTGCCCTGCTGCTTATCTGAGATGATCGCCTGAATATCATTACTATACTCATCGTTAGGTTCGCATATCATTCTCACCCCAATTTGGTCGGCGCGCTTGCTGTTGTTTCGTCCATCCAAATCCGGCCGGTCGTTGATCCCGCAGAGGTACACCTCCGCGTATAGCTCGGGGAGATTTTCGAGCTTGCGCTCACCCTTAAGGAACTCTTTAATGCACTCGACATTGAAAAGGGTTTCGATCCCTAGAGCTTCCACCCTGCTCACACTTGCACTTAGCACGAGGTCCAGCGCCTGGAGAACGGTACTCTTGCCGGCTTCATTGCCGCCAACCAAGACATTGAGTTCGGCGTCAAACTCTAGCTCAAGCGTCTTAAATCGCTTGAAGTTCTTCAACACCAACCTATTTACTGTCGCCATTCTTAAAGAACTCTCTTTCTCCGGCGGGTACCCAGGTCCCGGTCAGCTCTGAACGGTCGTTATGTCGTCCTTGGTCTCTCGCTTCTAAGGCCGCAAAAATATGATGGTCAGGCTGAAAAAATATTACTCGCAACAAACGCCGTTTGAAAGTGAAATAATTCTCGGTTGACGCAAAATCGCCGAAGCACTCGTCGAATAGCAGATTAATATCGCAAAGTCGGCACGTTTTTAGAATTCTGCCGGCTCCTGACCCTTTCTTTCATATACGGTCCTCTTTCAACTTGAATTCGGAGGCCCATTGAGAATGCTAATCCAGAATTCGCTCAAGAAGTACGGTGGAAACGCCGCTAATGAAAGTCAAGGGAACGCACGTCGACGGTCGAGATGTCGAGCGACGCAACGCGCTGAGCTTTGACGTGAATCACGCTGTCCTGGTTTTGCAGCGTGCCATCTATGAGCAGGAAACGACTGCGGGTGACGACCATGCGGTCACGTTCGAAGACGTCTGGGGTGAGGATGACGTTCGCGATGCCGGTTTCGTCTTCCAGCGAGAGGAAGACGAAGCCCTTGGCGGTGCCAGGACGCTGGCGGGCGATGACACAGCCAGCGATGCGTACGGGGCGATGATTCGTACAGCGCAGAAGGTCGTCTGCTGAGAAGATGCCCTCTTTGTGCAGCGCGGCGCGGTGGTAAGCCATCGGATGCGGACCCGTGGTGAGTCCGGCGCCGGAGTAATCGGCAGCGAGACGCTCATCGGTGGTCATCGAATGGAGCGGCATCGGTTCGTGAGGTTCGTCGGGCAGATTGTCTGCGCTACGCAGCAAGGGCCCAACAGGACGACCAGCCTCTTCCACCTGCCAGAGCGCATCACGGCGATGCTCGACATGGTCCAGAGAATTCAGCGCGCCGATGCGGGCAAGAGAGACAAGCTCCTTACGGTTGAGAGCAGGTACTCGCTGCACCAGATCATCGACAGCAGCAAATGGCCCGTCTAGGTTCCTTGCGGCGAGAATCTCATTTGCAGATGTTTGCCGAAGTCCCTTCGCATAGTTGAAGCCGATGCGTAGCGAGAGCGATGCGTCGCGCTCCGCTTCCAGGGTGCAGATGGATTCAGACCGCAGCACGTCAATAGGGCGCACGCGCAGTCCGTGGCGTTGCGCATCCTTCACCAACACCGCGGGCGAGTAGAAGCCCATGGGCTGGTTGTTGAGCAGGCCGCAGGTAAAAGCAGCCAGGTAGTGCACCTTGAGATAGGCCGAGGCATACGCGATGAGCGCGAAGCTGGCGGCATGACTCTCTGGAAATCCGTACATGGCGAACGAGGCGATGCCCTGCACGATGTTGTCCTGCGCCTCGGCTCCGATGCCGTTGCGTGTCATCCCGGCGCGCAGGCGGCCTTCGAGGTCCTTCATGCGCTGCATGGAGCGGCGCATGC